>Ga0080064_1002506_pt1 | contig 30842 bp, 45 predicted proteins | sample Subgrocontami54m_FD_69260 | JGI IMG/M metagenome (GOLD analysis project Ga0080064, IMG submission 69260) | Subsurface groundwater microbial communities from S. Glens Falls, New York, USA - GMW46 contaminated, 5.4 m (SPADES assembly) (version 2) ...
TAGCCGTAGCCGTAGCCGTAGCCGGAGCCGTAGCCGTAGCCGTAGCCGTAGCCGGAGCCGTAGCCGTAGCCGGAGCCGGAGCCGGAGCCGTAGCCGGAGCCGTAGCCGTAGCCGTCGCCGTCGCCGGAGCCGTAGCCGTCGCCGTAGCCGTAGCCGTCGCCGTCGCCGGTTTTAAATGCGTCTGGGACTTCGCCCCGGACAAGTTTTGCATTCAGGGAAGTTACTTCCACGGCGCGGACTCCCACGCCGTCACCGCCGCGGTGGTGCACTCGGCCACGCAGGTGATGTCGCGTAATTCGACGTCGGCCGCAGGGCCGATGCGCGATCCCTTCACCGGCCCCATACTGGCAAGACCGAGGAAGCCCTTGTTCTCGGCCGGCCAATAAATGCAGTTGCGGGCCGCGCGCAGCTTGATCGTTGCGCCGTCAGTTTTGGTGGCGTATCCGAAGAAAACGCCCCGGTGAGTGGTGGTGACCAGCACGGCGCGTTCGCCGTTCTTCTTGCTCATGTCTTGTGCTCCACCCCTGAAATCCCGCGAGGCGCCGGGTGTAATTGATCGCGACGGAAAAACTTCTGCGCCAGGAGCGCGCCTGACGCGGACAGCGCGTAAAATGGCCCGGGCGAGGCCGGCAAGTTGCTCGGCGGATTGCGCCACCAAATTTCAACGACGCCCTTGCGCCAGAGCTTGCGGATCGGCTCGCGGAACTTGACGCTCATTCTGATGGGGCGCAGAGCGCCGCCAAAGCTGAATAGCCAGCGCATGACGACAATTTCAAATCGGGAGAGGCGTTCGCGCGGCTCCGTCATAGCCGGTCACTCCGGCCAGGACGCTCACGCCACCTTGGGCTTGATCTGCGGATCCAGCCGCGGGCGCCGCCCCGCCCATTCAATGATCTGCCGCTGCCAGAACCGGCTGGTGATCTGCGGCAGATAATCCCGGTGCAGCAGCTCCACCGCGTAGTCGCAATAGTTGCTGAAGACGGCATCTTCCATTGCCGGAAAGGCCGTGGACTTGAGCCGGATCGCCACCGAGCCGCGGCCCGCTGAAAACACCGGGATGAGCTGCTCGATGAGCCCGGCCTTGAATTTAAGCTCGGCGTGGAGCGCGTCGGGGCTGGCGTCGATCGCCTCGGCGACTTTCCCGACCAGCCCGCGATACCAGCGATTGAGCTTGCTGGTGCGCGCGAAATGCACCTGCACCTGAAACGGGTCCCAGGTGCGGATGGAGCGCAGGCGCTCCTCGTCAAGCTCGGTCGCCGGCACGATCGCCAGATGGCGCTTCTGCCGGACCACGCACAAATCCATGCGGATGATTTAATCGCTGCGGATAGTTTCTGCATGGTTAACACGACTGTCCGATCAAATAGAGAAGAAGCCACACAGCGCCGGCTGTTGAAGCGACAAGCAGGAACCACGCGGGAGGCACAATTGGAAACCGCCCAAAGCTCCGGGCGACGTAGGCAGCAGCAGCCGCACTCAGGCCAGCACCAGTAAGGAATGCGGCTGCTTGGATCACGGGTTCACCCCGTCGTCAGCGCGTCTTCGGGCGAGATCGCTCTCTTGTTGCCGGCGCGCGCCTTGCCGCCGCCTTCGGGCTTCGGCTCCGGCGGCTTGTCCTTCTCCGGCTCTTCCTCCTGTGGCGCGGCCTTCTTGTTGATCTCGGCCTGACGCGCCATGACCGCGCTGTTGATGACGTTGCGGTCCTCCATGGTCAGGTCAGTCATGAGGCTGACTTGTAGCGTCCAGTGCAGCACGTCGGTTGGGGTGGTGAGGCCGGCCAAGTCCGCCAGCAGCGTTTCCCGCAGCGACTGCTGAATGGGCGGCGCCGAATGGTCTGGCAGGCTGTCGTTGAGGTCCGTGGTGATCGCCCCCGGCGCGAGGAGAGCGGCGTAACGGGAAGGCTCCTGCTTCAATTCCTGGTGCAGGGCGTCATAGCTGGCGCGCAGGTCGATCAGCTGCTTGGTGCAAACCTCGGTCCAGGACCGAGTGCCGAAGTGCTTGAGGATGAGCGCGGCCTTGGCCTGCTTGTCCTCTTTGGTTTGTCCCGGATAGAACTCCACCATCAGAGATTCGATTTCCTCCAGCACGATCGTCTTCTGAGTGGAATGCCAATCCTTTTTTTCAGTTGAGATGACGTGCTCGCTGGTGCGAGTCGTATCGACGCCAAGCTGTTTGCCGCCCAGGTTGAGGCGTTTGATATGCGGCATGAAGTGCACAAAATCAGGATCGACAAAGACCTGGCCGTCGAGCAGCGTTGATCGGTCCTTGATGACCGTGGCTTCGCGCCAGACGCTGGTGACGCGGTTTCCCTCGATTTTCTGCTGCCGCTCCATGAGAACGAGCAAAGAGGGCTCGTAGCCCATTTCGCCCTCGGCCTTCATCTTGATGCCGGTCTTTTCAAGCTCCCTCTTGCCTTCATCGTTCTCGAAATAGTCGTACTCAAACCCGGCCCGTCCGCAGAGGATGATGTGCAGGCTGGAGTTAACGTAGAGGTCGGTGAACTTGCTCCATTCGCCCTTCAGATAGGCCCAATCCTGGAATTGCAGCCGATAGCTCGAACTCTTTATCTGCTCAGCTTTGCGCTTGCAGTAGGAATCGGTAAGTTCCTTCCAGAAGTGACTGATGCTGTCGATAATCAGCAAGGAGCACTCCGCCTCGGCTTCCCTGGTGACGGTCAGAAGGTCGGCAAAGGCGCGCGTCTTCTTGCTCACCAATTCGATGCCGGCTGCCTTGAAATCCGGAATGACCCAATCCGATCCCGTCTCGGTGTCGAGAAACGCGGCCGGTTTGTCGGCATAAGGCAGGCGCAGCTCCTTGCAGAGCTTGATGAGACCGGTGCCGGTCTTGCTTGCCGTCTTTGTCTTGCCGGAGCCCTGGAAGCCCAGGAGGCCCATCTTTAGAAAGGCCGAGGTCACTTCGGCGGGTTGCAATAATTTAAGCGTCATGACGCATCACTCCTTTGCTTGGTGGGACTTTTCGCGGGGACGTTCCGCCGCGATCGTTCTTGCGAGATTGCGCGCGAGCGCGAGCGGATCGGGGCGCAGGGCTGCGGCTAGACGCTTCGCGGCGTCTTCGAGCGCGGCCCAATCGTTCTGAGCGCGGGCGAATCTGAGATCACTCAGGGCGTCGGAAGCCGTGTTCAACACCCGGCCCATCACATCAATCGGGAGGGCCGTGCCGGGCAGTGTTTCCTCGGCGGCGGCAGAGGCAGGCCGGTTTCCACCGAGGGGCAGCTGCGCCTCTTCGGCTGGCGCCAGTCCCGGCGGGCGCTCGTGGGGCGGCAGGACAAATTGCGTATTGCACTTGCTCACAACTATTCTCCCGTGACTTTGAGTTTCCGCTCGACGATGCTCACGAGATCGCCGACCGTGTGCAGATCAGCCTTGTCGTCGTCGGAGAGCGTGATGCCGAATGCCGCCTCGACCTCCAGCATGAAGTGGCGGTCGAGATCGTCGATGCCAGGATGCTCGGAAAAGCGCGTCTCAGGCACGAGCACGTCAGCCGCCGCACCATAGGTGGCTGCCACGATGTTCTTGATGCGCTCGGCAAGATTGGGCGTCATCCGGCGCGCGCCAGCGCATGGGCGACGTTCGCCACCACATGCCGGTCGTTGTTGCGTTTGATCGCGATATAGTCTTGCGCCAGCGCAACGCCGCCCGGAGACCCCAGCATTTGCAGGAGGATGTCAGCGCCTTCCTTCTTAGGCAACTTTCCATCGTCGCCGAAGAACCAGCCGACCGGGCGATCAAGTGCAGTCGCAATCATTTGCAGCTTGCTCGCGCTGATCCGGTTGGTGCCTTTCTCGTATTTCTGCACCTGCTGGAATGTGATGCCGAGCGCATCGCCAAGTGTTTCTTGGCTCAAGCACACCATAACGCGCGCGACCTTTACGCGGCCTCCGACATAGATGTCGGTCGGGTCGGGGCCTTTCTTCGCTTCTTCTCTCTTTGCCACGTTCACTCTCCATGGTTACGCGGTCGAAATGGATTGAAGGATGTCGCCAGCGCGGCAACGGCGATCAGCAGGATGCCGCTGCCCGGCGCGAGGAAAAGGATGAGGTCGCGGATCATCGGACACCCTCCACGGTCACCTTGGTGAAGGCGTATTTGTTGATGTCGGCCGCGATCTTGTCGGCCTCCGGTTCATCGAACCGCGTGGCTTTGTCTTTGTTCGGTTGCCAGCCGATCTCGCCGTCAGGAAAGCGTGCGGCGTAGAGTTTTCCGCGCGGCTGTTCGCGGGTGACGATGAAGGGCATCAGGTGCGCCCTCCGGGGCAATACTTCCCCGCGAACTCGCTGTCAGGAAAGTGGTCGATCGCCCAATCGCGAAGCTGCTCGACGGCTTCGACATAGGTTCGGTATTGACCCTCAGCCTTGAAGCCGTTGAGCGGATCGCCGAGCTTCGCGTCGAAGCCGCCATCCCACTGTGTGGAGATCTCAAAATTGATTTCGCTGTTGTAGAGGTCTTGCAGGATGGGCGCAGCGGCGATTAGGCGGGAGTTGGCCTCGTAGGGCAGATCAACGCCTTTGTTCCAAATCTTTGTATGAAGCGGAATGCAGGCGACGACAGCGCCGCCCCCTGAGCCCGGCTCACCTGCCCACACATTGCAGATGGGCCCGCTATGGATGCCTTGATCGTCAGGTCGCGCGTGCCACGGCCCCGTCGTGTGCTTTGCTTCGCTCATGCTCCCACTCCGAATTGGCCATTGGCGGCGCGCGCAGCAATTTCATCGTCTTCGTCCTGCGAGCAGCAGCCGCCGTTGTAGGTGTCGGATTTCTCCGTCCAGACGCTGCCGCAACCCTCGCAAACGAATCGACGCTCCCTGGCCACGCGCGGGGAAAAGTCGCCGCTGAAATGAGGCGCGATGTGCCGCGTGATGAGCTTTTCGAACTCATCTGCCATGCGCAGCTTGCGCGCTTCGATTTCGGGGCCGGTCTTTGGGTCGCCGCCGAGGAAGAAAGTTCCGTATCGTGGCTTGCCGGTAAACTCGATGACGAGCGAAACGTCTGTGTCGGCGTGGAGCTTCGCCATGGCTAGTTCCCTCCGGGCCCCTTCGGCTGCCCTGCTTCCCGTTCCTTCACGCTGCTTCTCACCGCGTTCGCCAGCCCCTTGAGGGGGCAGAACGGGTCGATGCAGCGGTCAATGAGTTCGATCGCCTTTTTAGGAACCGAAACTCGGCAGCGGGAACACACCACCGAAGGCGGCGCCAACAGCGAACTGCCGATCTTTGGCTGGAGGAAGGTGTCGCGCATCAATCGACCCCTTCCGCCTGCGCCTTCGACCACCCGCGCGGGTCAGCTTCGATTTCGCGGCGCTCCTCGCGAATGCGGTCGGCAGATTCGTCGAGGTTGAACAGACCTTCGCCATCGAGCGCGCCGAAGAGCAGCTTTTGGAAAAGCTCAATCTTGATGTTGGGAAGGTTTTCTTTGGCATGTTCGCCGATCGCCTCAACGAGCGGATCGACGACGCGGGCAGCGATCGTTTCAAGGTCCTTGCGGACCTCATTCGCGTCGGCTGGCCCGGGCACGAGGTAGATTTGGTGCAGGCGAAGTTGCAGCAGGTTCGCCGCGGCCTGCGCTTGGGCACGCAGGTGATCGGGGAGGCCGGCCATCTTCGCCGCGTCCTCCATGATCTTCGCGGCATTGAGCCGCATCAGCGTGAAGCGGGCGAGGGCGGCGGCGTGATCGACGGCGGGAGCGGTCGTCATGGCGCGGCTCCCGCGGTTTTGGCGACGGCGATGGAGGCGAGCGCGGCGACCTCGCGGCCGATGGCGGCGACATCGAAAACACCAATCGCGGTGATGAGGCGGCGCATATCACTCATCGGACGCCTCCCACGCTCGCGACGATGCAGCTTCGACGACGAGGCGGTCAGCGCGGCAAGGCCGCGCGGCGCTTGGCTTGGATTTTCAGGTGTAGCCACGACTCGACTCCCTCAGTAGGCGAGTCGGAGCTTACAGTCAGACTGTAAGCTGTCAATAGATTTTACAGCCAAACTGTAAATTGTGAACCGCGGCGGCCCTGGGCTGTTGAAAGACCGCCAATTTTGGCCGGTACGATGGGAGGTTAGGAGCTATGTGCCGCGGAGGAGCAGCCATCGTCCAAGGGCGATGGCCGCAAGGCGCCGCAATACTCCTGGTTGTTGACCTGCAACCATCGGGAGGCATCTATGGACCGCGTAACCCCCTTTAATCCCGCTCGGAAAGGCTCGGAAACGGGCTGCTGCGACGGCAACGACCGCTGGCTGCGCCGGCAGGCGGTGCAGCTCGCGGCGCTATTGCCGGATAACGAGGAAGATTCGTTGCAGATCGTGCGGCATCTGGAGGCGCTGATTTGCACCTTCTTGGCTGGCTCCGGCGAACCTAAGCCCGTTTCCCCGCCTTTGGATTTTCCAGCTTCTCAAGCTCGACCGCCAAGGCGTGGGGCAGGCCCGCGCGCTCCCCAAAATAAATATAATCCAGGCTGACACCGGTTGTCCGGCTCACCTTCATAGCATTGTCGAGACCGAGCCGATTGTCCCCGGTCTCGGCATTGTTCCAGGCGGCTATCCCCACGCCCGTCAGGCGGGCCATTTCCGATTGGCTGATGACGCGGCTCTGCACGGCCGCATAGGCGAGCCGGACGAGCTTGAGCCGCTCGCCGATCGCTTTCGCCGTATCGGAACGGGTTTGCGCCATGCTGCGCGCGATGGTTTCAAAACCAGGCCCCCGCCTCCATGCAGCAGAGCGCAAACTTGACATCTTACAGCCTGCCTGTACCTTCATCGGCCCATGAAGATTCGCCAGCTTAAGACGGTCGAGGAGGTCGTCGCCGCGATCGGCCGCGCGAGGCTGCAAGAAATCACCGGGCGCCGCAGCCAGAACATCACAAACTGGCTCAGTGACGGCCGCTTTCCTCCCACCACCCACCTCATCTGCCAAATCGAATTGGCCCATCTTCACTGCCGCGCGCCGGGCTCGCTGTGGGGCCAGATGGAGCCGAGGAAGGCGGCGCGCGTATCGGCTTAGTTTTGTTGCGTCATCAGTCTGCGTGAGGGCGCGTATGCAGCCACTATCGGAAATGCCGCGGCTCGCGGCCAAAAGATTCGACGGAAGTTTTCCGTCCGAGCCGGAAGAAAACTTCCGGCCCGAGCTTTTCGGGGAAGTGGCGAAGATTGTGTGGCGCAAGCCTGATGCCGTCATCGCCGATCTGACCGGCAAGACCGATCGGCAAGCGCGCTCGATCATCGCTGGTAAAGCGCCGGTCCCGGCAGAGGTCGCAGCCGAAATGCTGCGGCTGATCGTGCGGCGGCCGAAGAAGCGCAGAAGCCGCTGAATAGTAATTGCGTCGCCAACCCGAGCGGATCGGGCGCGAGGGGGTCGCGTGACGCAAACCGTCCGGATACTTGTCGGCGATTGCCGCGATCTGCTCCGCAGTCTCGGCTCCGAGAGCGTCCATTGCTGTGTCGTCAGCCCGCCCTATTGGGGATTGCGCGACTTCAAAATTCCGCCGTCGATCTGGGGCGGCGATCCAGCGTGCCAGCATGTCTTTGCCGATGAGCGCGTCGAGCAGGGCTTCTGCATCCACTGCGGCGCCTGGCGCGGGTGCTTCGGCCTGGAGCCGACCTACCAGCTCTTTGTCGGGCACATGGTTGAAATCTTCCACGAGGTCTGGCGCGTGCTGCGCAAGGACGGCACGCTCTGGATCAACATGGGCGATTGCTACGCCTGCGCGCGCGCCGGCTGGACCGCGCAGCGCTACAAGGACGAGGAGGCGGACGATCGCGCTTTCCGCGACAAGCCGTTTAATACGTTCTCCAGCAAGGGGCGTCGGACACCTGGCCGCGCCGACGGCACCGAAGGCAACGAGAGTGGCCCCTATCATGGCCCGACAGAGCAGCCCAACCGCGTTCCGCAGCGCGGGCTGAAGCAAAAGGACCTGGCCGGGATGCCGTGGCGGGTCGCCTTCGCGCTTCAGGGTGACGGCTGGTATCTCCGGCGGGACATCATCTGGCACAAGAAGAACCCGATGCCAGAGTCGGTCTACGACCGCCCGACCACGAGCCACGAGTATCTTTTCCTTTTTTCCAAATCCGCCGACACGCTGTGCTGGCGTCACCGCGACGGACGATGGGTGTGGAAGAAGCCGCCGCCTGATGTGATCTGGCGCAATCGAGAGACGCGCGAGGAACGCCGCAAGCCGGGCCGGGGGAAGAAGTGGATCAAGGTCAATCTGTGGCGCGGGTTCGACTACTACTACGATTTCGCCGCGATCATGGAGCCGTCCTCACCGGACAGCCATGCGCGCGCGGCGCGATCGCGCAGCAAGACCCACAAGTATGCGGACGGCGGGCCGGGCAAGCAGACCATCGCGATTGGCTCGCCGGTCGCCGGTCGCCTGCCGCAGCCCGCAGGATGGGATGCGGGCAAAGGCCATCACGGTTCAGTGCATCGCGACGGACGCCGCGCGCTTCCGCCGGAATGGAAACAGGGCGGCCCCAACTCGCGCTTCAATGTCGATCGCGTGCCGGTCGGCCGCAAGGCGCAAGCTGGCTATTCCGGCCCGCGCCCGAAGAACAACGCGAACTTCGATGCTGCCCTAGGCTCGGCTGACATCGTGCCGATGCGCAACAAGCGCAGCGTGTGGTCGATCGCCACCAAGCCGTTCAAGGAAGCCCACTTCGCGACCTTTCCGCCCGCGCTGATCGAGCCCTGCATTCTCGCGGGCTGTCCGCGGGGGGGGGTCGTCCTAGACCCTTTCGCCGGCGCCTGCACCACCGGCCTCGTCGCCGACAAGCACAAGCGCAACGCCATCCTGATCGAGATCAATCCGGCTTATGCCGCAATGGGGGCGGCGCGCATCAAAAGAGAAAACGGCGCGGAAGCCGACGTGACCATCGAGCCGGTGGTCGAGCAATTGCCGGCGGCGGAGTAGGTCATGCGCCCCGGTAATCCGTTCGGAAAGCTACCGATGCCGCCACGCGAGAAACGGTACGGCTGGTTCCGGTACTACAACGACCATCCGCATGATCCGAAATGGCGTGCCGTCGCGAAGCTGGCGAATGTCCCGATCCCGACGGTGATTTCCGTTACCGATGCCATCCTCTGCACGGCCAATAAGAGCAGCCGGCGTGGCTGCGTGGAGGATTTTAACCCCTTCGAGTGCGCTGAGGCCTTCAACATTCCACCCGACGATGTAGCGAGGGTCCTCGCCGCACTCGAAGGCCCGGAGATCGCCTGGATCGACCAGGACTGGATCGTCGATTGGTTTGACCGCCAGCCGGACAGCGAAGACCCCACCGCCAAGGACCGGCAGCGGCGCCGGCGCGCACGACAGAAAGCAGTGCGGCTCGGTCTGCCCGATCCATACCCACCGCAAGGTGCAGTACAGCGGCACGACTCATCACCAGTACCGTCACGCGTGACTCCCGTGACTCTCCGTGACGTCACGCTAGATAAGACTAGACAGGTAACACCTTCTGAATCTGTAGCCGCGCGCGCGCAGCAAGGATCAGCGCCCCAGGAGCTTAACAGTGGGGGTTCCGGGGAAAGCTTTACCGATCCAGGCCAAGCAAGAATGTGGTTATTCGGAACCGGCACAACCGAAACTGGCTTAGGCGCGCGCGTCGTCGCCGATGCGCTTGGGATGCGTCTTGCGTTGACCGCCGATCAAGCCATCCGCCGGTGGAACAACGAGCTTGAAGACCCGGTGGCGCTTGCGAACATCATCCGCGAGGCCGACGCGCTATCGCTGAATGGCAAGGCGTTCGAGAACATCGTTCAACAACAGATTGCACGGCACCTGGCCGAAAGGATCAACGGTCCGAGCTTGCCGCTGCCGCTCACGGGACTGAAGAAGCAAGGCACCTAGAGTCACGCTGTCACGCTGTCACGCGTGACGGGTGCGGTTTCATGAAGGATGGAGGGCCAAATGGCCGGCACGCAGCTGAGCGTCGAGCAAATCAAGATCGCCTTCCCGATCGCCGGTGCGGCCGAATACCGCTGGCGCTACCAGGATGGCTCCTGGTCGGCATGGCAGTCGGCGTCGGACGGGCTTCTCAAAATGCCGCCGGCAGCTCGAGGCTTCGAGGTTCGGGAGCGTTTCCTCACGCGCAAGCCGGCGCGGCCGAAGAAAAAGCGGCTCCAAGCAGGTTAATTGCCTACTTTAACAGACCCCCGTACTGGTCTGATAAAGCCTCTAGATTCCACGCCACCTTTGCGCGTATAGTCCCACCACCTAACGGGGTAGGGATGATTCACGCAATCACCACCAAGCCGGCCGGCACGGCCATGGGCAGGTCTCGCCTGACACCAGGGCAAATGTGCTTCATCATCGGCGAGGTTGTCTCCGTGCTCGGAAAAGACGGCGAGCTGCAGGAAGCGGTAGTAGTTCGTTTCCCGGTCCGGTGGCATGGTGGTGGTTTCAGGCAAGCCGAAGTCCCGATCGAGGCCATTACCCTCCCATAACGCGAGGTTTCACGTGAAAACATAACGCGTACAAACCGTTGGCCGGGTGAGGTCGGTCGGCGGTTGAAGTGTGAGCCAAAGGGGTAGGGGCCATCAGCGGTCGGTGAGGGTGCTGGTGGAAAGAGAGAAAAGACGTTTAGACGTCGAAAAGCTCCTGCAATGGGTCTATCGCGACGAGCTGCCGAAGCAAACCACCGGCGGCCTTACCGGGTGGGAACGGCTGATCCTTCTCGGCACCAACGTTGACGTGAGCCACCACGACACGGCATTGCCGATTGCTCTTGGGCCGCCGCATCCCGACGCCTTGCTGATCGACCATGCGGTGCGGCAGCTACCGAACGTCAAATTAAATTGGGCGCAGACTGCCAAAGCTCTGATGGGCCATCTTCTGCCCTACACCCCGAAGCCCGATCCCCGAATCCAGCACATGGCGACATCGCCGGCGGCGCTTGTCGTTTCGCACGCGATCATGGGAACGCGCCCGCATTGGGACCTCGGACCCGTTCGCCTGCGCCGGATCCTGGGAAAGAACGGCAAGCCCGTGATCGACGGCATTACCGCTGGCCGGCGCTATGGGCGCGGCGCGAGTTGTCCCTTGCAGCTCGAGCCGGAGGGCTGCGAGATCATCAGCGCGCGATTCGAATACGCGGCATGGCACACGGCGCTGGTGACATTGGCGAATGAGAGTTGGAATCTGAGCGAGCATGTCGCGGTGCTGCCGCACGCGGCGGCCGAGCCTTGGATCACGGGACCGGAGCCAACGTCGCGAATTCTCAAATCAATTTTGCCGCCTCATCAACGATTAACCACGCCGGCAGGAACAGCTTGCTGAGATGTGGGGCCTTGACTACCGTTCGATCACTGATTTTGCGCCCGGAGGTCATGCAGACCTGCCGGGCGTTTCCGTTTCCGGTGATCGCGATGTGAATTCAGTTCCCCGCGGCAGCAGCCCCACACTGAGCCTTGCTCCAAAGAGAGGCACCCTGACAACGGGCTTGTTGAAGTCGCCGCCAGCTTCGCAACGACGAAGACCTGAGACGCTGCCGAACAAGCGCATCGGTCCGCGGGGATTTGTTTGATCCGCCTGCAGCCTCGACGCCGCAGTGCATCAGTGCTTAACGCAGCTGCAAGCTTTCAAGTTCAGACCGAATCCAACTGGCGCGCCTCACCGCGCCTGCGGCCCGGCACGGCTGATTTGTGGCCCCATGCCCCGGCACGGCCGGGCCGCGCGATATCTGGAGAAACAGTGGTGCCGCCATGCGCAAGATCAGATCACGATCTCCGCGCAGACCACGGTGGCAGTACCGCAAGCGCGTGGTACGCAATCTCGAATTGCCGGAAGCGGACGACGACGAAGACGACGAGATTGAAGCGATCATCGGGCCCGCCGAACGAGATGGCGCGATCCCATGAGCGGGCGTGTGCGCTGGAAAAGACCGGACGGCGAGGCCGTCACCGGCTACCGCAAGACCGATCGGCGCCGGTCCAAAAGCGTACCGGCGCACCTGATGCCGGATTACCGGCTCTCCTTCATGCTGCCGGCGTCGGTGTTATTCGCGGTGTCGGAAGGCAAGGCGCCGATCGCCGGCGTCAGCGTGCTGAAAGGCGGCATGGTCGAGGCCCGCGGCAAGAACCTGGATTGGGTGCTCAAGCAGGCCGGTGAATTCATCGGCTCGATCGCCAACGGGCAGAACCTTATCATCACGGTCACGCTGGAGCGGGGCGACGATCCGCCCCTGACAACCGGGGCACCGGCTAGGGGTCGCTACAAGGCTTCCCGCGAAATGGTGTACGTGCCCGGCCCCTCGGTCGTGTTCCTCCACCAACTGAAGAAGGTGCTCGTATTCCCGGTGACACGATGAGCAAGGCCATCGGCGAGAAGCAATTCTTCGTTGTGCCGGTTCACCCAGAGATCGCCGAGCAGATAGCGCAGGCAGGCATCAAGTTACGGCGGATCAAAGCGAGCGACGGACTAACGTATCGCTGCCCCGAGATTTTATGCCGATGAGCGTCAGCGATGTCGCAAGCGAGCTGCGTGCCATGGCTTCTCGCGTTCGCTGCCTGCCGCCTCCTAATCATCGCCGGCCAGATGCTTTTCATGAAGCGCGTTCAGAGCTGGCGCGCGAACTCGACGCGATCGCTGACCGTGTTGGAAAGGGCTGCACAGCGAAGGCGGGAGCCGAAGCGCCGCAAGCCCGCCGCGAGTTTCATCGCCCGCCTGATGCTGCACCACCGCGTCAATCGTCAGGCCGGGAAGTCATGGTGGAGATCCGTCGCCGTCGCCTGGCGGTTCGCAAGGAAGTGACGGAATCGGCCCAAAACGCTGTTTTTGCGGCGCGACCGGGAAAATCGAGCCTCTAGGAAGGCCGCCCGTTCGTTATTCCGATCGCGGCCATACCGAGACATGGAGAAAAAATGAGGGACGCCGGTACTTATCGAGCGGCACGCCGGAATCGGGTTTTACGCGAAGAACGGACGTCATGGGGTCCGCAGCATCACTACGGTGAACCTGTGATGGCGACAAGGCGCGGTAGTGTCTCAGTTTGAATTTTCCGGTCCTAGTCGAATAGACCGAGATGGCCCATATTAGGCGGCGTGGGAGCTTTCTGGCTCCGACTGTGGAGTCGCCGTATGAGCAAACGTAGCATCGATTTCGTTAGTCACTGGATTGATGAGAACGTCAATCCAGAGCCCTATCCCTTAGCCAATGACATCCGCGCACAGGAGCTTGCTGACCGTTGTGCGGTCGACGCTGCGAAACAGGGCATTTCTCGAAAGGAAATCGAGGAAGATGAAGACTTGGTGGATCGCATGGTGGAGGCTATGACCGAAGCCACAGACCGTGAGATAAATCGCCTCGCCTCGCAGGGCGACTAACAATGCCCCGAGGCCCCAAAGGCGAGAAGCGCCCCCGCCGACGTGATCGGCAACGCCGTTCCCCGGCGATGGCCGCTGGCGTCAGCAAGACGCTTTGGAGCATGACCGATCTTGCCGGGATGGTTGATGCCACCGCGCCGAAGCCCAGGAAGCGCGGACCCTACAAGATGCAAGCGGCGTAACGTAGCTCGGCTAGGCGCGATATGAATTTAGGCCCCAAGATCGCTCTGTGGGTTGGGATTGCCTTTGTTGTGCTCGGCAGTTCCGTCCCGAGCGAGATCATGTTTGCGGTTGGATTGGCCGACATGATCGTTCCTCCAAGCCATCTCGCAATCACTATCGGCGCTTGCTGCATAACCGGCGCTCTTGTGGCCTGGAAAATGGAGCCATAATTCAAACTGAGACACTACCCAAGGCGCATGACTATCCTTCGCCGTCTGCCTAGCCGGTATCATCCGCTTGCAGCAGCCGGCGCCTTCCTGCGCTCAGTCGGGAAACGATGGGTTGGCAGAAAGCGCGCTGCCTAGACATATGACCACGCGCCGCGGCTTCTTCCGTTCCGCCGGCGCGATGATCGCAGCCGCGGCGCTACCCGCACCGTTCGCGCGCGCCGAAGAAGCCACCTGCAAGGAAGAGCACGAGACCATCGAAGCGACCGTCGCCGAGGACGGCAGGTTCAGCTTCCGCCTGCCGCGCGGCTACAACGTCGAGCGGGTGTGGGTGACTGTCGCCACGGAAAAGTGCGCGTGGAAGGTGAGGACGGGATAAGCGGCCTTACAGTTTATGCCAGGAGACGCCCTGATGCCGCAGCTTGGGAAACCTTGTTAGGCATCCTATAGCCGCGTCACTTTGAAAACAATCTACGGAAATCAAACATGCCCCGTGGCGGTGCGCGAGAGAACGCCGGCCGCAAGGCAGGCAGCGCGACCAAGAGGACGCGTGAGATCGCCGACAAGGCTGCGGAAGAAGGCGCCACCCCGCTCAACGTGATGCTCGACAACATGCGCTTCTACCACGAGCGGGCAAACGCCGCGCTTGAGAAGCTGCTGACGGGCATGTCGCCGGCCGAAGTCGTCAAGGACGAAGGCCAAGGCCAGATCGAAGGCGACGACAAGCCGGTCACCATTATCGACGCCGTGAAGCTCATCCCCGGGCTGCGGGAGAAGGCAGGCAACGCCGCCAAGGATGTGGCGCCTTACATGCACCCGCGGCTGACGCCGACCGAGGACAAGGGCCGCAAGGCTGATGATGTCCCGCTCGCCGATCGGCTGAAGGAATACACGACGCGCGATCAGATCGCAGCGAGCGGCGGCAAGGTCGTCGCCATCAAAGCTGGCAAAAAATGAGCCTGTCAAAGCGGGTCGTACCCTACGACGCCGCCGATCAATTGATGCGGGATGACCTGCGGCACTATTGCCGCAAGCTCGTGCGGATCGGAACGAAGCGGCCGGGCGAGATCGTCCCGTTCATCTGGAACCGCGCCCAAGAGCAGCTGCACGCCAAGCTGGAACGGCAGCGGGACGCCCGCGGTCTGGTGCGCGCCCTTGTTCTCAAAGCGCGCCGCATGGGCATCTCTACCTATGTCGGCGCCAGGTTCTATCACCGCTCGACGCTGCGGCGGGGCCATCGCGCCTTCATCCTGACCCATGAAGACAAGGCCACGCAGGCATTGTTCGACATGGTGCGCCGGATGCACAATAACATGCCGAGGGACTATCGGCATGACCTGCTGGCGGCAAACGAGAACGAGCTAGATTTCGCCGGCACCGAATCCGGCTACCGCGTCGGCACCGCAAAGAACACCGCCGGCCTCGGCCGCGCGCAGACGCTTCAGCTTTTGCACGGATCGGAAGTGGCGTTTTGGGCGCACGCAGAAAAACACTTCGGCGGCTTGGTGCAAGCCCTTTCGCTGGTCGAGGGCACTGAAGGTGTCCTAGAAAGCACCGCCAACGGCGTAGGCGGCACTTTCTACAAGCAATGGGGCCTGGCCGAGAAAGGCCAATCCGATTTCATCCCGATCTTCCTGCCGTGGATGATCGACCCGGATAATGTTCGGCCGCTCACGTCCGACTACGAGCCGAGCAGCGAAGAAGAAACCTACCAGCGCCTCTACAAGCTGACGGACGAGCAGCTCTGCTGGCTGCACTATAAGAACATCGAGCTCGGCGGCGAGCCGGGCGCCATCGGCAGCATGTTCCGGCAGGAATACCCGGCGATCGCGGCCGAGGCGTTCCAGACCACCGGCACCGACAGCTTCATTGCCAACGAACTGATCCTTCGCGCCCGACGCCTGCAGCTTCCCGCGCAGCGGTTTCTGCCCCGGGTGCTCGGCATCGACAGCGCCCGCTCGATCGGAGAGACCGGCGACGATACCCGAATCATCGACCGTCAGGGGCGGCGAGCCGGGATCGAAGTCAATATCCGTCTGCGCACCAATGATGAAACTAAAATCGCGCACGAAGTCATGAAGCTGCTGCGGGACCACCCTGACATCCGCAAAGCTTTCTTCGATGTGACCGGAGGCTACGGCGCCGGCGCTCACGACATCTGCAAAGCGAACGGGTTTGAAGACCGGGTAGCGGCCATCAACTTCGGCGCCGGTGCCCAGGAAGAAAACGAATACGCCAACCGCCGCGTGGAGATGTGGCACCGCGTTCGGGATTGGCTGATGGACCCCGGCGGCGCCCAGATCGGGGATGACGATGTAGCGCAACGGCACCTGTCCGCGCCCTGGCTGCTGACCCCGGACGGCAATAGCCGCAAGCGGCTCGCGCCCAAGGAACAGATCAAAGCGAAGCTCGGCTTCTCTCCGGATTGGGGTGATGCCCTGGCGCTTACCTTCGCCGAAATTCTGTCGATCGACGAACCCAATCATCATCCGAAGTGGATGTGCGACCTCGAAGACGACGAGGCCAGCAACACCGATTTCATGTCCCGCTAACGCCAAGTTCACCCCAGGAGCTACGCTCATGTCTTTCCGCACTACCATCAAAAGTCTTTTCGGCACCGCCTGGCACACCAATTCCGATGCCATCATCGACGGCATGTCCCCCGCCGCCGATGGCGTGGTGGAAGCCGGCAAGCCGGTTGTGCCTGACACCGGCGGCGTGGTCGACGCGCTCGATATCACGGCGCCGAAGATCGGCGGCGTGGCTGTCAATGCCACCGCGCTTGAGATCAACCGAGCGGCGGACGTATCGGCCCGCATCGTTGCCGCCGGCGCCACGCTTGCTCTCACCGTGGCCGCCCATGACGGCAAGACCATCCATCTCGATACCGCGGCAGGCTCGATTTGCACACTGCCGGTTGCCGCCGGCACCGGCACGCGCATCCGCTTTCTCGTCAAGATCAAGCCCACCTCGAACGCGCACATCATCAAGGTCGGCAATGCCAGCGATTTCCTCGCCGGCACGGTCAATCTACTCGATGTGGATTCCAACGCGCAGACCGCCTACGCGGGCGATGGTGCAGCCGACGACACACTGACTCTCAACGGCACCACCACCGGCGGGCAGGTCGGCGACTGGATCGAGGTCGAGGACTTGAAAACGCTGGTATGGGCCATCCGCGGCGAGGCCGTATGCCCGGCCGGCTCGAACGTCGCCGATTGCTTCAGCGCCACGGTCTAACCGTAGCATCCGAGGCGGCGAAATCCGTCGCCGCCTGATCTGAACAGGAGCGCACCGACATGGCGACACAGGGCAAAGACTTTGCCAGCGACCCAAATGGCGTAACGGTCTTTGGCAAAGGAAGCGACGGGAAAATCTATGCCCTCGCTGTCGATCCGATCACCGGGCAGCTCATTGCTCAGCTCGCGGCTACGCCGACCATTGACATCGGTGATGTGACGCTGCTCGCCGGGTCTGCCCTCGTCGGCAAGGTCGGCATCGACCAGACCGCGCCGGGCACGACGGACAGCGTTAGCGTCTCGACCGCGCAAGGAGCTGGCGCCGCCATCGGCGCCACCACCGGTGCGGCGGTCATCACCGACGCCAACGGCACCATCCAGCAGTATCTACGGGGGATTGTGAAGCTTTGGCTTTCTGGACTTTCCATCGTTGGCCTGGCCGCGCACGATGCTGTGGTTTCTGGCGCCCCGGTACGGATCGGCGCGCGGGCGCAAACCAGTAACGTAGTCGCGGTCGCAACCGGCGATGCTGTCGATCAGGTAGCGACGCTGGTCGGTGCGACCATCCAGAAGCCATACTCGATCCCGGAGGAAGATTGGTCATACCCCGCCGCGGCAGGCGGCATTGTAAATACAACGGCAGCCGTGACTATCAAGGCCGCCGCCGCTGCCGGGATCAGGAACTATGTCACGGGGCTGCAGATATCTTCCGATCCTCTTGGCGCGGCAACTGAGCTGGTGATCCGCGACGGCGCGGCAGGCGCGGTGCTCTGGCGGATGAAGATCGGCACCGGCGGCCTCGCCGGCGGTCTCCAAATAGCCTTCGTTTCGCCGCTCAAGGGCACGGCAGCAACGCTGCTGGAAGCCGTCACATTAACGGCCTCGGTCACCGGCGGCGTGTTCGTCAATGCTCAGGGCTATCAGGCCCCGTAAATGCGCTTCGGTCCCGTTCCACCCCGCCAGATACCGCAACAGGATCCGGCGAAGGTCCTGCTACTGGCGGAACGCTGGCAACGCGCGGCCTGGGCGCACCGGAATTGGGCCGAGCGGGCCAAGACCTGCGTGGATTTCTTCGAAGGCCGGCAGTGGACCGAGAAGCAGCTGACCGAGCGCAAGGGCCGGCCGTCGTTCAAGTGGAACATGATCGCGCCGCTGGTGCGGCTCATCATGGGCTATCACGGCAACAACAAGACCGACATCACCTTCCAGCCGGGCTCCGACGCGCGCTCCTCCGAGGATGTGGCGAAAGTCCTCTCGATGGTGGAGAAGGCGATTGCCAAGGGCTCGGCGCTCGAATTCGTGGACGTCGAAGTCTTCATGGACGGCCTCCTATCAGGGCGCGGCTTCTACGACACGCGGCTTGATTTCGAGGACAACGACCTGGGCGAGATCAAGACCAAGGCAATTGATCCGTTCTCGACCTACATCGACCCGGACGCCGATACCTACGACCTCAACGAGACCGCCTCCTACATCCAGCAGGCGCGCTGGACCTCGATCGACGAGATCGAAGGCGCTCTAGGGAAGCAGGTGGCCGAGCTGGTCCGGCCCTTCACCATGGGGCAGACGCCGCTCGCCCCGCTGTCGACCATGGCGGTGAACGACGAGATCACGCCCATCCGCGCCTTTGGCGAAAAAGAGGACATGATCTCCGACTGGTGGGAAACCTTCTATTCGCTGTCCGGCGAGTTCGTCGATACCCACCGCAAGACCATCCGCATCATCGAGACCCAATACAAGGTGCGCGAACGGCGCAACGTCATCATCGACCTGGAGACCGGCGACAAGAAGACGCTGCCGGAGAACTGGAATCGGGAGAAGATCGAAAAGGTCCTGTTCTACTGCGAGCAGATCGGCAATCCATGCATCGTGCAGCCCCGCATGGTCGAGCGCATCCATTGGACGACGATGGCGGGCGACGTGATCCTCTATGACGCGCCCTCGATGTATGAAGGCTACACCACGACCGGGTATTTCCCTTACTTTCGCCGCGGCATGACCCGCGGCATGGTCGAGGACCTGGTTGACCCACAGCTCAACAAGAACAAGCACCGCAACGCCGAGATCGAGATCGTGTCCAAGACCGCCAACGGCGGCTTTAAATACCACGAAAGCTCGCTCAGTCCGAAACAGAAGCTGCTGCTGAAGAAATTCGGCTCCCAGCCGGGCTTCAATCTTGAGTGGAAGGGCGAGAAAGAGCCGAAGGTCATCGAGGCGGCCGGTTCCGCGCTGAAGCACGAGCGGCTGGAGAAGAAAGACGACGACGATATGCGGTCGATCTCCGGTATTAACGAAAGCGCGCTCGGCGAGCTTGACCGGGTGCAGTCGGGCCGGGCGATCGAGGCGCGCCAGCGCCAGGCGGTCATGTCCGTGCAGACCTATATGGATAACCAAAAGCGATCGAAGATGCTTCTCGGCAATCTGCATCTGAGCATGGTGCAAAACCACTAAACCGAGCAGCGCCTGTTCCGGATCATGGGCGAGGACGGAAAATTTGTTCCGCTGCTCATTAACAAGGCCGAACTCGATCCCGCCACCGGCGTACAGCGCGTGCTCAACGACATCACGGTCGGTAAATACACCGCCATCGTGGACCCTTCGCCGCTGTCGGCGACCTTTGCCAACGCGCAGTTCGAGGAAATGCTTCTCCTTCTGGAGAAGATGGGACCGGCGCTCGGTCCTGTGATGCCGATGTTCGCCGACCTCATTATGGATATGTCCAGCCTGCCGCGGAAAGACGAGTGGATCGAGCGGTTCAAGCAGGTGATGGGTGGCGCCGGCGCGCAGCAACCGGGTTCTCCGGGCGGGCCGGGCGCGCCACCGGATGCGCCGCTTCCCGTCGGCGGCCCAGGTGGTGGCGCCGGAGGACCTGGTGGCAATGTGATTCCGTTCAACGCTGCGACCATGCAGCCGGGAATACCCGCAGGAGCAGGAGCTTAGGATGGCGCGACTTGCGTTCGATAAAGTGGTCTCGCCGCTTTTGTTGCAGCGGTTCCAGCTTGAGGGAGAATTCGAGGACGGCGACGGGCGGCACTATGCCTGCATCCTGCGCGAGGACGGCAATCTGCTCGTCCATCATCCGGGATCGCCCGGGCTTTCGCCCGATCAACTGATGTTCGCCGGTGACATGCTGCGCAAGCTCAACAAAGAGCTGCACCACGACGGCGCCTGGGTCGTGGTCTTCACGCATCCGAAGACGCCCGAGCTTGCCAGCGTCCTGCACGCCTTGCCGGCGCATTGGGACTATGCCCGCTATGCGCTGATCTGGATCGACCAGGACGGCGACCCGCAATTCACCCTGGATTGGGTCGAGCACGAGGGCGAGCTGTTCGACTTCACCGACGTGCTGCTGGCCGGGATCGAATCCACCATGCAGAAATGCGAAGCGGCGTGGGGCATGTGGAATCACAGCCGCAGGCTTCTCGATCTAAAGGACGGGCAGACATTCAAACGAGCGCAGGGACAAGCGCCGACAAGCACAGCGACACACTGAGATGAGCGACGTTTCCGAGATCGGCGCGCAGATCGTGATTGACCGGCGCGTGGGCCTTCGCATGGGCATCGGCTTAGCCATATTTGTCGTGATCCAGTTCTTCGCCCTTGGCTACACCTACGCAACCGGCGAATGGCGCCTCAGCGCGCTTGAGGCCGATGCGCCGGTGCTCAAGCAGGTGAACGAGCGCACCATCCGCATGGAGGTGGAGCTGGGCTTCATCCGCAAGGCGGTGGAAGGGCGCACGTCGCGCCCCTAGCAGTTCCGGAGATTTGCATGCGGTTGACGCTCATCGCTCTCGCGGCTCTGGCGATGATTTCGCTGGCCTCCGCCCAACAACAGACCGAAACAGGCACCGGACTCCTTTGCGACACCGCGGAACAAGTCAGGCTGGTCATGGCTCTGATTGACCGTGGAACCGATGACGCAATCCGGCAGGTCAACGCGGAAACCAATAGCTCGGCGTGCGGCGTGTTTTCCGTGGCTTATGTTCTGGTCGGCGAGGCGGGCGCGGTCAAGCATAACGGCGAAACCTATGCCATTGCTGAAATCGCCGTGATCGGCGTGATGACGCCGCAGGGAATGCGGCCGGCGGCGCCGCCCCTGCGGCAGTTCACCATTCTCAAAAAGCCGGGGCAGGAAATCTAAGCCCGACAACAACGCTGCTACCAGCCGAGGCCGCAATTTTGATGAAGCGCCGCCGCTTCCCTCCAGCGCCGCCGCCAGCACCCAACGGAATGGTGTGGCGCTCGAAGGGCGGTCTGGCCGTCCTGGTCAGCATGACCGAAGTTGAGGCGCACTCGCGCCGGATCATGAATATCTACGACAGCCTTCCGCGCGAGACGCGCGACGAAGCCAAGGGCAAGACACGATCACAATGATTTTCCGTCCTGTCACGCGTGACAGGACCTCGCTCGTCCGACGAGTAGCTTCGGACGTATCCGCGCCGCCAGCCTCGCGACACGCTGGCACGGGCCGCCGCCGCACGGGCGTATCCGCGAAATCCCGCGACAGAGGATGAGTGAACCCAATGACTACTGGGAACGAGAGAGCTTTGCCCGAACCCGAGGAACTTGCTCAAGCCGCAGGTGCGGCCGATCCGGCGCCAGCCGCTAATCAGCCACCCGCCGAGGCCGAGAGCACAGATTCAGACCTGATCGAATGGAATGCAGCGAAAGCGGCGGTGAAAGCCGAGGAGACCGCCAAAGGCGCTGGAGAACAGAACGATCAAGCCGCCGGGACCGATGGCCAGCAGCAAGCGCCGGCCGCAGCTGCAAAGGATCAACCGCAAGCTGGAAAGCCGCCCGCTGGGCAGCAGCAGCCAGCTGACGCGCCGATGATCCCGAAGGCTCGGTTCGACGAAGTTGTCGATGCCAAGAACAAGGCAGAGCAGAACGCCGCCTACTACCGTGGCATCGCTGAAGCGCGCGCACCCGCTGCACCTGGGCAACCAGGCCAGCCGCAAACGCAACAGCAACAGCCGCAACCCACGCCCGAGCAACGCCTGGAGGAAGTCCACAGTCAGATCGACACCCTCGCGAAGAAATTCGACGACGGCGATATCACGATGGTGGAATACAAACGGCAGGAGCGGGAGCTAACCGGCAAAGAGCAAACCATCCGTGAGGAGGCGTTGCTCTCGAAGGTGAAGCCCGCGACCCCAGCCGCTCCGTCAGGCAATGATGAACTCTATCTCGAAACGCTTACGGCCAAATTGGAAGACGAGCACCAGTGGGTGAAGCCTTTCAACGCGGTTGCAACTGAGATCGAGTGGACCTTCATCTCCAACCAGGCGAGGGAAAACCTCACCGCCAAGAACGTGCCGCTGAAAGGCGCTGTCGGAAGCTACGAGCTGCGGAAAGAGATTTCCCGGCTCATCGACAGGCTCGCACCGGGCTTGATCGCCGATCGCGCGGACGCGGCCAAGGCGGCAGGCTTCGCATTCCCAGGTAGTCAACCGTCGCAAGGCCAGCAGCAACAGAAACCCGGTCAGCCGCAGCCAAAGCCACTCAGCCCCGAGGCGCAAGCCCGCAAGGCTGCATTGGAAAAGGCTGGCAACGCTCCCATCAACATCAATGCCCTCGCGGGCAGCGGTGGCGATGGAAGCGGAATGCCGACCGACGCCGCTCTCGAAAACATGAGCGACGAAGAAATCTCTGCCCTGCCCAGGTCAACGCTAGACCGCTTCCGCGGCATCACCGCCGCGTAGGTCCTCTCTCCTCGGCATAACCGCAACGAGGTAATGCCGCCATGGCAGCAACCGACTTCGGCGCACTTTCCGCCGCGCAAAAGCGCGTCTGGGCCGCCGACATCTGGAAGGCTGGTCGCGATCAGTCCTTCTTCTTCGCCAACGGGTTCATCGGCAAGTCCGACAAGGACATGAACTCCGTCATCCAACGCGTCACGCAACTGTCCGAGACCGAGCGCGGCCTCGAATGCGTGATGCAGCTCGTCCAGGATATGGTCAACGACGGCGTTGTCGGCGACAACGAACTGGACGGCAACGAAGAGGCGTTGGTCAACGACGCTCAAACCATCCGCATCGACCAGCTCCGTCATGGAACGAAGTCGAAGGGCGCGATGGCCGAGCAGGCGACCGTGATCCGGTTCCGCGAGCAGTCCAAAGACAAGCTCGGGTTCTGGCTCTCGGACAAGCTCGATGAGCTGATGTTCCTGACGATCTCGGGACGCGCCTACACGCTCAAGACCTCGGGCGAGACCCGCACCAACAGCCAGCTTCCTTCGCTGCGCTTCGCTAGTGACGTTGCTGCGCCGTCTTCCGGCCGGGTGATCTTCGCCGGTTCGGCAACGAGCGAAGCCACGCTGACCGCCTCGGATAAGTTTTCCTGGGCGGTGTGCGTGAAAGCCAAGCAGACGGCCATCCGCAAGAAGATTCGCCCGATCAAGTCGAACGGGCAAAATAATTGGGTGCTCGTCATCACGCCGGAGCAGGAACGCGACCTGGCGCTCGATCCGACTTATCAGACGATCGTGCGCTCGGCTGCGAAGAATGGCGATCAGAACCCGTTGTTCACGGGAGCGATCGCCAAGGTCCATGGCCTCGTGATCCACAGCCACAACAAGGTCTTCAACACCCTCGGTCTGTCTTCCGGCTCCAAGTGGGGTTCCGGTTCGACGATCGACGGTGCGCAGGCCATGTTGCTCGGCGCGCAAGCCGCGGGCCTCGCCACGCTCGGCAATATGAACTTCACGGAATCGGACAAGACCGATCACGGCAATCGCCCTGGTGTGGGCGTCGGCCGCAAGATCGGGATGCTGAAACCGCAGTTCAAATCGCTGACCGACGCCAGCACCCGCCAGGACTTCGGCTGCATCGCGATCAAGACCGCAGCCGCGGCTTAATACGTCAACTGAAACACCAAGGGAGCCGGCGGCGTCACTTTCCTCTCTCACGATCGTGAGGGCAAAAAGTTACGCGCGCCGGCTTCTCCCCTTCAGCATCCGGCGGTGCCTCGGGCTTCGTAAGCCAGGCTGAACCGCCTCCACGCTCCAATCTGTGAGCAATCAATCTGTGAGCAATCCCCATGGCGAATAAGCTTGAGTATCGCATTCAACTCAAGGATGCCGTGCTCGGGACGAGCATCATCGCGGCCGGCGGCAAGTGCCACGTCGCCACCGCAGGCTCTCCCGACAAGGCGACCTTGTACGACAAAGACGGAGCGGCGCTGGCCAATCCGATCACCCCGACTCGCGGCTTCCTGAACTTCTTCGTGGATGACACGGTTGCGTCCGTGGACCTCTACGTCATGGCGCCAGGTGGCCAGTTCGTGGTCCAGGCCGGCGTCGTAGCCTCCGGCCCGAACGAAATCCTCGTCGATACCGCGAACAAGCGGCAGCTGATGAAGATACCGTTCTCCTATGTCGATGACGCCGGCGATGCCACCGAAACCGATACCGGGTTCGACGTTCCAAACCCGGCGCAGGTGCTCGATCGGCTGCACGGTGCCGGCCTCTATGTGACCGCGATTGACGCCACCGAGACGATCGACGTTGGCATCCTCTCCACCGAAAGCGGTGGTGACGCCAACGGCCTTCTTGCCGCCGATAGCGTTGGGACGCTTGGCGTGCGAATCGGCACCAACGGTGCGCTGTATTCATCGAACGCCCCGCACGCCTCTGACGCCGTTACCGGTAAGTCGATCAGCTACACGCTGACCGCCGGCTCCGATACGGCGAAGGGCTTCATCCTCCTGCCCTACAACCTCGTCTAAGCGAAAGCCGCGACGAGCAACGACGAAAGGGCCCGGCCGGGAAACCGGCCGGGCCTTTGGACTGCCAGGCTGCCCCTGTCACCCACAAAGGAAGACTGAGTTCATGAGCAAGAATGCCGCTGCGACTGCGATCACCGCAGAGCCGAAAGAGACGACTAAACCCGCCAAGACCGCCCCGAAGAAAGTGTTTGTCATCGACACTACCGCGGTCGATGGCCCGCGCGTCCACGAGATGATCGTGGACGGCACGATCAAGAAATTCACCTTCCAGCCGCGCGAAGCCCTGGAGCTCAACCTAGCCGTCGCGGTGAAGTTCCTCAAGCACGAAGCCTTCCAGCTCGCCAACGAAAAAGGCGAGGCCCTCCCCTACGACCGCCGGCCCAAGCAGCCCGACGAACTCGGCGCCGGCGAGAAGTTCAAGCTCGGTGAGAACGAGACCATCGCCCGCTACGACGAGCTGATGACGTCGGCGCTCTTGCAGCGCGCGCTCGAAATGCCAGGCGGCGAGAAATTCACGGGTAAGGACAAGCCCGACCGTGTGGCGATGATCGACTTCATCAAAGGTACGCTGGCCGAGCGGCAAAAGGTCAATACCGCGAAGGAAAAGGATATCGGCGACGACGATTTCGTTCCCGACTCCATCGAAGACGATGATGAAGAGGCCGCCTAAGCCTCATGTCGCAGGTTCTCACTGCCAGCAAAATCTGCGAGGAGGCGCTCGGCGCGATCGGGGAATTCCCCGTCACCGAGAGCGCGCCTGACGGCGAGAACTTGCGCCGGGCCATGACCTGGCTCGATCTCAACATGGCGCAGCTTGCCGGGACGACCGAGCTGTTTTCGATCGTCCAGGCAACGCTCTCCTTCACCATCACCAACGGCACGTCGAGCTACGACCTTTATACCGCGCTCGGGACCAATCTGCCGTTCGACCGCGTGCAGTTTCCCCGCAAGGCGTGGCTTGAAGACGCCGCCGGCAACCGCACGCCGCTGGAAATCGTCACGCGTGACAAGTTCGAGGCGGTGGACAAGGCGACCGAAACCGGCACGCCGGAGATGATCCACCTCGACCGGCTACCGACCTCGCCCAAGCTGCGCATCTATCCGACCCCGGCGGCAACCGACTCCACGGTCTGGACCATCAAGCTCGTGGTGCAGACTTACGCGCCGAATGTGGCGCCGAGCGGCGTCACCGGTACGCAGCCATCCAGCTCGGTGCTCACCGGCTTTCGCCAAGCGTGGCAACGCTGGTTGATCTTCCAGCTCGCCGCCGATCTCGGATCGGGTCCGGTGCGCAGGCTGCCCAAAACCAGCCTCGACGAATTCAGGGGCCAAGCCAAAGACGCCAAGGACGCATTGCTGGTGTTCGAGAACCAAGAGCACGAGACGACGCCGCCGATTACCGAGGCGTGGTCGTAGCCATGACATTTCGCAGCGCGATTCCCGATTTCCAGCTCGCCAACCCGATCTATGCCGCGGCGCGGGTGACCTTTTACATCGCCAATGCTCAAGGCACGGCGACCGCAACACTCGCCGCGCTTTACGCTGATGCGACTGGCGCGCAGACCGTAGCCAATCCGCAAACGCTCGACAGTGAAGGTAAGTTCTCGGCGCCGGTCTATATCAACGAGCCGGTAGTGGCTTCGGTTGTCGGTCCCAATGTGTCCTCACATTCGACCGGCGCAATCAATGCCTATGGTACGTGGCGAGGCAATTGGGCGGCCAGCACGATCTACTACGCGACTGATCTCGTGCAGGAGCCGACCAACGGCGAAACCTACGTCGTTGTCGATCACCACACGTCCAGCGCCTCGATCCTCACTGACATCGCTGCCGGTCATCTTGTGCTCGTTTTCGATCCGCATGGCCTGGCGGTGAGCGGCGCCAATAGTGCGATCAAGGCCCCCTGTCGCCTTGCCACGACCGGCAATATCACGTTATCCGGCCTGCAGACCATCGACGGCGTGGCCGGGGCGGCCGGCGATCGCGTGGTGGTGTGGCAGCAGACGATAGCCACGCAGAACGGCATCTATCTGGCCGCGAGCGGCAACTGGACGCGCGCCCTCGACTTCGACGGCGCCCTCGACATCGTAAAGGGGACTCGGGTCTACGTGCATTCCGGCGCATCATTCCAGCGCACGGTGTTTGCCGTTACCACAGTCAACCCGATCACCGTCGGCACGTCCGATATCGTTTTCGAGATCGACGGCGTGTGGCCCTATCCACTTAAGACCGCAAGCAGCACGACCTACGCGATCACCGCCGCTGATTTCAGCCGGACCATCGCCAGTGCGCATGGCACTGACGCGCAGATAATCAACCTGCCGCTCCCCACCCCGGTGATCAACGGCAATGCGGTGCGCTGCTACAAGAGCGGCAATGGCCCTTACACGATCAACGCGGCGGCCGGCGGCAAGATCTTCTGGGGCGAACAGCAGCTCAACAGCATCGTGCTCAAGAGCACGTTCGACCTGGTCGAGCTTTACTGCAACGGCGGCACCGGCGGCTTGCTGCTCTGGCACGTCACGTTCGCCTCGCCGGGGGTGTTCTCCGCCAACAACATCTTCCAGTACACGCCCTATCACGGCTCGGTATCGGTCGGCGCCCCTGCCAATGGCACGCAGCTCACCCAACCGAACAGCTACGCGATCCAGGGCACCAACGGCAACGGCATCCTGATTAAGGATGCGAGCACCGGCGGCTGGGGCATCCATAGCATCGACAGCATCATCGTCGATACCCGCAATTGCTATCTCAACGGCGCCGCCGGCACCGACCTGACCACCGCCGACAACAAGGACAAGCTGTATTATATCTATGCGCGGCTGTTGAACGGAGCCGCCGGCATCGACCACTCGCTGACCGCGCAAGGCTTCGACAGCGACGGCCGGCGCGTTCTGGTCAAGTCCGGCGACAACACGCGCACCTTCCTCGGGCTGTTCTACAACAAGGACGGCTCGCTGCTGTTCGACACCGGCCGCTTCGTCATCCACGGCTGGTTTCAGAGCAACCAATTCTACACGCAACTGCCTGCGGTGGCCGCCGGCAGCAGCCAGCCGTCCTACACCACGGCATCGACCTCGCCGGTCGAGATCACGACCAACGTTATCCTGCGGCTGGTGGCCGACGCGGCTAGCTGCCCCATGGTGGTTGCGGAAGCGTGGGCCTTCAATTCCAACGCCGGCGAAACCCTCTTCATGCAAATCCGCGCATTCGACCGGGCCGGAACGCTGATCGGCGCGAGCGGTCTGGCCAAGGCGGGCGCCGCCGCCGCCGACCTCCCGGTCCATCTCGGTTGCAGTTTCGGCTTCCCGAACGCGGAAGAATATTTTGAATACAAGGTCTACGGCTGGGTCTCCGGCGGCACCGGCACCTTCGCTCCCCAGATCAGCATGTTTGCCAGGCAGTAGGGAGGAGCAAGCATGGCCGACTACAATCTCAACCCGACCGGCAATCTCAACCTCTCGGCCAGCGGCAACATTGTTATTGGCGCGACCGGGACCGTCGCCATCAACGAGCCCTCGATCACGGTGTCGTCGGCCACGCCGACGGTCGATTTGCGCGACGACCGCCTCAGGCTCTCGGCGAGCGGTGATCTCACCAAGAAGGCGCGCATCCTGGTATCGCCGGGGCAGACCACCGGCACCACGCGTGACATCACCTTGCCCTCGACATCCACCACGCTGGTCGGGGTCGACATCGGCCAGGCGCTCTCCGGCGGCAAGACCTATGAAGGGCTGACGATCACCACGACCTCGGGCGGCGTGTTGACGATCGACAACAATAAGACCTTCAGGACGAACAACACGCTCACGCTGGCTGGCACCGATGGCTCGACCCTCAACGTCGGAACCGGAGGCACGCTCGGCACAGCCGCATTCAAGGCCACCGGCACGTCGGGCAATACAGTGCCGCTGCTGGACGGGACCAATACGTGGTCGGGCGTCAATACGTTCAGCCTCAACGCGGCGGCGCTACCGGCGGCGCTGAGCGGGACGGTCGCGACGTTTGCTCAGGCCAACGGGACGCAGACCAGGGTCACGATCGACGCGTTCGGCGCCCCGGCCAACTTTACTGGCCGCCGCGCAAATACATCGGCCGCCGCGCCGAGCGCGCTGAATTCCAATGACACCATCACAGCGATAACTGCATTTGGATACGGCGCTACCGGGTATGGCTCGTCCCGAGTGGCGATTAGTCTAAACGCCGCCGAGAACTGGAGTGATACCGCTCAGGGTACTAGATTGTTGTTATCTTTGACCGCGCTAGGCGCGGCAGCTCAGGCAGAGGTATTGCGGGTCGGGCCGGCTGGCGGCCTGATGGTCATCGGGCAGGGTGGTTCCGGGCAAGACATCGGAGCAGGTCTGATCTACTCCAATGCCGCAAGCTTCATGATCGGCAGCAAAACCACGTACAACAATGGCGCGGGTGCCGGTGCCGGCACCATTGCCAACGCGCCCGCCGCCGGAAACCCGACGAAATGGATACCCGTCGATGACGCCGGGACCACGCGTTACATTCCGGCTTGGTAGGCTATATAATGAGCGGATGATCGGGCGCACTGCCACCGTCATTGCGTACCTGCTGTGGCTCCCCATCCTATTCTTTGGTGGGCTCAAGCTTGTGGACATGGCGTTTCTCGACGACCCGAAGGTGAGGCTCGGCACGATCGGCGATCCAAACGCAAGTGGCGGACGCGACGCTCATACGCCTCACCGCACAGTCAACACCTTTGACCTCTATCCGTGGACAGGAGGCCACACGCAATCAAACGCAGTGACCAATCCGTTATTCCGCACGGGCGATCACGGGTTTTTTATCGACTTCGATCTCGATGACCCGCCACCTAAACAGTCTGGTGAGTTGCGTTTGATTATCGTCGGTGGCAGTGCCGCCGTCGGTTGGGGCGCGGATACCAACGACGCGATGATGTATCGTGTGTTGGAGCGATTATTTTCCGCGCAAAAACCATGCGGGCCTGGCACCACGTTGCGCGTCATCAATCTCGCAATGGGCGGGTCGGTCACGTACCAGAACTATCTCGCACTCAATCTGTGGGGCCACGCGCTTGCGCCAGACATGATCCTGTCGTTCTCGGGTCACAACGACATGGATGCGGTTCGGCCGCCGTTTTCCTATGTCTATCGAGGCTTCTCCACGGTGCGTGGATTGACCTTTGCGGCGAGGCGGGACACGGGGCCGCGATGGCTCCGGTTTTTCGCCAATATCTACCCAGGGCTCATGGAAAACACGATCATTGGCACGACGCTGAGAACGCTGACCCTGGCTCGGCTCGAACAGGATGCGGAGGCTGACTACCTGAGAAACTTCCCGCCCGCACCAAAGGACGCGCGCCAAGCTCTCGATCGCATCGTTGTGCCGATGTATGTCCATGCGCTTCGCTCGATCAAACGTGACTTTTCCGGCATTCCAATCTTCGTGGCCTACCAGCCCTACATGGCGACGGACGCCGATCCACATCAATCAGCACCCAAGACGCCTTTGACCAGGACAGAATGGATCGGCCTCTTTGAGGAACTGATTGCCAGATCGCGATCCGCGCTTGATGGGCACCTGAATGCCGAATGGCGCTTCTTCGACGCGCACCGCTACTACCTGGACAAAATGGAGCGGCGATACCCGCCCGGTGATGGCGTACACCTCGATGCCGCGAAGCAGAAGGAAATGGCGGGCGTGATCGCCGGGCAGCTTTTTCCTTGGATTTGCGAAACCGCGTCTCGCCGCTGACCGCCGCCCTGCCGCGGCGCGTTGCCGCCGTCGCGGGCCTTTCTAGACACCTGACACAACCAACCTGAAGGAGTTCCAGCATGTCGGTCTCGAAAGCGATTGATATTAACGGTCTCGGCCCGCAGGCCGGGGCCTATGCCGTGATCAACAACGAGCGGTGCAACCGCGTCACCCGCGAGGTGGTGTTCCAGATCGAGTGGTATCGGGATGAAGAGACCCGCCGCGCGATCGGCGAAGCCTGGGCGGCGCTGCGCGCGGCTCAGGCCAGCCTGCGCGCGGCGCAGCAGGAGCTTGGCGCCGCCAACAGCGAGGCCGGCAAGCCGAGCAAGACGCCGGAGGAGCGCGAGGCCAAGGAAGACCGGCAGCGCGCCGCTAATCGGGCCTTGGGGCGGGCCGAGGAGGCGGGGGGCGGGGCGCACCGCCC
>Ga0080064_1002507_pt1 | contig 30832 bp, 24 predicted proteins | sample Subgrocontami54m_FD_69260 | JGI IMG/M metagenome (GOLD analysis project Ga0080064, IMG submission 69260) | Subsurface groundwater microbial communities from S. Glens Falls, New York, USA - GMW46 contaminated, 5.4 m (SPADES assembly) (version 2) ...
AAGTCAAGCCCGAGATCACCGAGAGCATGATCGAGATCTGCACCTCGATCCACACGCGCCATCGCGAGATGCTCGCCGAGCTGCGCGAGATCCGCGGCGCGGTGCTCGCCGGGGCCGACCGGCTCAACGTCGGCGTCGCGGGGGGCGGCGCGCACCCGTTCCAGCACTGGAGCGAGCGCCAGATTTTCGAGGGCCCGCGCTTCAAGCACCTCTCCGACCTCTACGGCTATCTCGCCAAGCAGTTCACGATCTTCGGCCAGCACGTGCACATCGGCTGCCCGAGCGGGGACGAGGCGCTGTACCTGCTGCACTCGATGTCGCGCTACGTGCCGCACTTCATCGCGCTGTCGGCCGCGTCGCCCTATTCCCAGGGCGTCGACACGGCGTTCGATTCCTCGCGCCTGAACACGGTGTTCGCGTTCCCCTTGAGCGGACGCGCGCCGTTCGTGCGCCGCTGGGAGGAGTTCCAGGCCTACTTCGCGCGCATGCAGGGGTTCGGCATCGTCGAGAGCATGAAGGATTTCTACTGGGACATCCGGCCCAAGCCCGAGTACGGCACCATCGAGATCCGGGTCTGCGACACGCCGGTTACCGTGGAGCGGGCGGCGGCGCTCGCGGCCTACGCGCAGGCGCTCGCGCGCTACCTGCTGGTCGAGCGCCCGCACCCGATCACCGAGGACGTCTACCACGTCTACAGCTACAACCGCTTCCAGGCCTGCCGCTTCGGCCTGGAAGGCGAGTTCGCCGATCCCCACACACAGCAAAAGCGCGGCCTGCGCGAGGACATCCTCGCGACCCTGGACGCGCTCGCCGTGCACGCCCGCGAGCTCGATGCCGAAGAGGGACTGGGCGAGATCTCCGAGTGCGTCAGGGACACCGGCAACGACGCGCGCTGGATGCGCGAGATCTACGCGAAGAGCCACTCCCTGCCCGAGCTGGTGTGGCGCCAGGCCGACCGCTGGAGGGGCGAAGGGAAGTGAAGGGCGTCCAGCCACAGCGCGCGCCGGCTGCGCAGCGGCGCGAAGCGCCGCTCAGGATCGGGCTCTCGGCCCGGATACTGCACCAGCCCCCGCCCGAGATGGGCTTTCGCAACAAAGTGCTTCAGTACCTCGAGCAGTCGATCGCGCACTGGATCATGGGCCAGGGGGCGCTGGTGTTCATGGTGCCGACGATCGAGGCCGGCAGCCGCATCCAGCGCGCGCGCGTCACCATGCGCGACTACGTGCACGCGCTCGACGGCCTGGTGCTGCAGGGCGGCGCGGACGTGAGCCCCTCGAGCTACGGCGAGGAGCCGCTCAGGCCGGAGTGGTGCGGCGACCGCGTGCGCGACCTCTACGAGATCGACCTGCTGTGGGAGTTCGTGATCCAGCAGAAGCCCGTGCTCGGCATCTGCCGCGGCGCGCAGCTCATCAACGTCGCTTTCGGCGGCACGCTGGTGCAGGACATACCGAGCCTGGCGGCCGGCGCGATCCGCCACTACGACCGCGATGCCTACGACGAGCACTCGCACGAGATAACGATCGAGCCCGGGTCCAGGCTCGCGCGGCTGTTTCCGGGCATCGAGCGCGCCAACGTGACCTCGATCCATCACCAGGCGGTGAAGTCCCCCGGCAACGGCCTGGTGGTCGAGGCGCACGCCGCCGACGGGCTCATCGAGGCGATCCGCTGGACCGGCTCGAGCCATGTCGTCGGACTGCAATGGCATCCGGAATTCCAGCAGGGCGAGCCGTCCCGATTCCTGGACGGCGCGCCCGTCCTGCTCGAATTCCTCGACAAGGCGCGCGAACGGCGGGGCGCCGAGCCCGCGCCGGAGGTCAAGTTTGCGGGCCGGCGGCCGATATAATCCATACGCGGGAGATCGGTCTGCCGCAGAGCCGCCCCTGGTAAAGACAAAGGAGAACCCCTCTCGTGGCGCGCCCCTCGTCCGGACGTGACCTGTCGCAACTCGTTTTCGCCGAACAGGTGGCGATCGTCTATGGGCTGACGCCTTTCACGCTGGCGATCACGATCATCGGGGCCAACCTGGTGCTTTTCGTCGAGTGGTCATTGGCCTCGCGTGCCGTTCTGCTCACCTGGTACGGCATGCTTCACCTTATTACGCTGGGCCGCTATCTTCTGATCCTGAGCTATCGGCGAAAGGCACCTCCGGCCGAAGAGGCCAAGCCGTGGGCCGCCCGGTTCTTGCTGGGGACCCTGGCCGCCGGCTGCGCGTGGGGTGTCGTCGGCTTGGTGCTGTTCCCGCCGGAGGGGCATCCGTCGCAGGCCATCATGGGCATGTTCCTGGTGGGCGTCGCGGCGAGCGGCATGTTCACGCTGGCGCAGTACTTTCGGTCCTACCTCGCTCTGGCGGTTCCCACCCTGCTGCCATTCACGGTGCAGCACCTGCTGTCGGACAGCGCGGATCAGCGCGTTCTGGGATTCGGGGTCGGACTGTTCCTCTATATCGTGCTGTCCAATGCGCGCCGTTTTCAGCGCATGACCATCGACTCGATCCGTTTGCGGCTGGAAATCACCGCGGTCGCCGAAGAACGCGAGCGTGCCAGGGAGGCGGCCGAGGCCGCGAACCGGGCCAAGTCCCAATTCCTCGCCAACATGAGCCATGAGATCCGAACGCCGATGAACGGGGTCCTGGGGATGGCCGAGGTGCTGCTCGACACGTCCCTGTCCGAGCTGCAGCGCCGCTATCTGGAGTCGCTTCACCATTCCGGAGAGAACCTGCTCGACATCATCAACGATATTCTCGACCTGTCCAAGATCGAGGCCGGAAGGCTCGAGCTCAACGCATCCGACTTCGCGCTGCGGCGCACCTTGGCCGATATCGTCGCTTCATTCCGGGAACGGGCCGGCAGGAAGGGGATCGGCCTGGAGTCCTACATCGGCGAGGGCGTGCCCGACGTTCTGCGCGGCGATCTGGTAAGGCTGCGGCAGGTCCTCAACAACCTGGTCGGAAACGCCATCAAGTTCACCGAGCGGGGCCGCGTCGCGATCGAATTGGTGGCCGCACCGCGGCAGGAAGAGGGAAAGCACTGGCTGCGCATTTCGGTCCGGGACACCGGCATCGGCATCGCGCCGGAGCAACAGTCGATGGTATTCGATGCCTTCGCCCAGGCCGACGCCTCGCATAGCAGGAAATACGGCGGCACCGGCCTCGGTCTGACGATTTCCAGGCAGTTGATCGAGCTGATGGGCGGAACGCTCGCGCTGGAGAGCGTGCCCTGCGCCGGTTCGACGTTCTGGTTCGACATTCCCTTCGAGCCCGGCACGCGGATCGACGAGCCGTCCGCGCGCCACACCCATTCCCGCTTGCAGGGCCACGTTCTGCTGGCGGAGGACAACGCAGTCAACCGTGAAGTGGCCCGCGCGGCGCTCGAATCGTTCGGACTTCGGGTCAGCGTCGCGGGAAACGGTCTGAAGGCGCTCGAAGCCGTCTCGGGGGAGCATTTCGACCTCGTTCTGATGGACTGCCAGATGCCCGAGATGGACGGCTTCGAGGCCACCCGGCGCATACGCGCCGCCGAGGCGTCCGGCGCCCACGGCTCGCGCCGCCTGCCGATCGTCGCGGTGACCGCGGGCGCCGTCGAAGGCGATCGCGAGCGTTGCCTGGCTGCGGGAATGGACGACTACCTGGCCAAGCCGTTCAGGCAAGCGGCGCTGCATGCGCTGCTTGGGAAATGGCTGGGAGCCGCCGACGCGGGCGTGACCGAACGGAGCGCGTTCGGAACAGGAACGTCGTAAGCCGCCCGGCTGGCGCCTCGGCCCGGGCCTCCCGTATGCACGATCCACGCCTGCTGCTGCAGCCGGGCACGCTCCGGGGGGCGCTCGCCGAGCGCTCGCGACACGCGCTTGCGTGCGGCGCGATGCGCCCGATCCAGACCGTGGAAGAGACGATCGCCGATGCCGGCGTGGACTTCGTCGTGCGCCGCGTGGCGAGCCTGGCGCGCAAGCAGGAGGACAGGGAGCGGCGCAGCGAAGGCGAACCGGCGAATCCTTTCCTGCCGCACGAGCCGGACCTGTTCGTCGCCGACGTCTCCGAGACGCACTTCGCGCTGCTCAACAAGTTCAACGTCATCGAGGGCCACTTGCTCGTCGTCACGCGGGAATTCGTGCACCAGGAAACGCTGCTCGATGCCGGTGATTTCGCCGCGCTCGCCGCCTGCATGCGCGCGTACGAGTCCCTGGGCTTCTACAACGGCGGCATCGCGGCGGGCGCGAGCCAGGCACACAAGCACCTTCAGCTCGTGCCGCTGCCGCTTGCGGGGACGGGAACACCGCTGCCCATCGAGGCGCTGTTTGCCCCGATGCAGGCGCGGTCCGGGATCGTGCGGGTTCCCGGTCTGGAGTTCGCCCACGCCTTCGCGTGGGTGGAGCCGGCGTGGTTCCAGGACGAGGCCGGCGTCGCGCCGCGACTGCGCGCGCACTATCTCGAGCTGATGGCCGCGGCCGGCATCGAATCCGTTCGCGTGCAGGGCGAAGCGCGCCAGTCGGCCCCCTACAACCTCCTGCTCACGCGGCGCTGGATGCTTCTCGTGCCTCGCTCGAAGGAGCACTTCGGTTCGATCTCGGTCAACGCGCTGGGCTTCGCCGGTTCGCTGTTCGTGCGCGACGAGGAACAGATGGAGCTTGTGAGGCGCGCCGGCCCGATGGCCGTTCTGCGAGGCGTTTCCGTCGGCGAAACGTGACAAATTGCCGTTTCCCGGCACCGATTCCGGTCCCGTTAAGCTTCCGTTAAGGTTAAAACCCCAGTATGCGGACATGTCGCAGGGGGTCGCATGAGGCGGCGCCCGCGACGGCGGAGCGGTCAAACCAAGAGATCAACCGGGAGCTTCAAACATGAGCAACGACAGCCAGCACGATCTGAGCGAAGTGCAGGACACCGAGGTGGAACACACCGATATGCAACAAGTGCAACAGCAGGACGTCGAACACCAGACCACTGCCGGTGCGCCGTCAGGCGAGACGGAGGAGCACCAGTCCGTATCGTCGGGTCACCACGAGCTGCATGCGTCGGGCCTGGGCAACGCGATGCTCACAGGCGACTCCGCCGACGACCACCTCTTCGGTGGGCAGCACGACGACGTGCTGGATGGGAACGACGGCGGTGACTCGCTCGACGGCGGCGACGGCAGCGACATTCTGATCGCCGGCGGCCAGACCGACCTCGGCGCCAATTCACTCGACGGCGGGGCGGGCGACGACGTTCTCATCGCCGGCGGCGCAAAGACGCTCGAACTCCACGATTTCCTCCAGGCGCATCCGGAAGTGGGCGATCTGGTTCGGACCGACGCCCGGTTCACCGGCGCGGTCTCCCTGATCGACGCAGCGCCCACTGTCACTTCCGCGACGCCCGCCGCCGCGACGAACACCTTCGCGTTCCATTCCGATAACGGGCACGACGCCATCTACAACTTCCACGCCCTTGGCGACAAGATCCAGATCGACCGTGGATTGAACGGGTCGGACATCACGGACATCGATAGCCTGGTCCGGCATATCAGCGTGTCGGGCAACGATCTGAGCATCGACGTGGGACAGGGCAATTCGATTACCCTGGTCGGCGTGGATGTGGCCCACCTGTCGGCGGACAACGTCCTTTGGGCTTGAGATAGTCTCTTAGCAGTCACGTATTGACGCATTTGCCGAAGACTTGGGGTTTACATAGATCTCCCGATTCTGGGAAGTTGCGATTTGCAACTTCCCAGAATCGGGAGAGTATGGATGCGAAATTGAACCGGCTGAGTCGTCATTCCGAGGCCAACGGCCGAGGAATCTGCTTCTTCGCTACACTCGGAATGACATCGTTAAACGGCAGGTCGAGCGCGTCTAGCGCGCCGGGACTGAGAAGGCGACGCTGACGCGCAGGCCGCGGCCGTGTTCGCCTTCTCCGAACTCGACGCTCGCATCGTGCAATTCGGCGATGCGCTTCACGATAGAAAGCCCGAGGCCGCTGCCGCTCTCCCCGGTGCCGAGCACCCGGTGGAATCTCCGGCCGAGGCTGGCGCGCTCCTCGGGGGGCACGCCCGGTCCGCGGTCGAGCACGGCGAGCGTGCGGCGCCCGGGGCCGGATTCCAGCGCCACGCTCACGATGCTGCGCGCGGGACTGTAGCGCACCGCGTTGTCGACGAGGTTGCGCACCAGCACCCGCAACAGCTCGGGCGTGCCGGAAACCTCGACCGGCGCCGGCGCATCGAGCTCGATCTCGACGTCCTTCGCGAGCGCATGCGGCGCCAGCGCCGCGACCACCTCGCGCACGATCCCCGCGAGATCGCAGGGTTCGCGCCTCGCCTGGAGCTCCGCCGGTTCGAGCCGCGCAAGGGTGAGCAACTGCTCGACCAGGCGCGTAGCGCGGTCGCAGCCGGCGATCACGTTGTCCAGGGCATGTTGCCGCTCCGCGTCCTCAAGCGAGGCCCGCGCGACCTGCGCCTGCGCCTTCACCGCGGCCAGCGGCGTGCGCAGCTCGTGCGCGGCGTCGGCGGTGAAGCGCCGCTCGCTTTCCATCAATGCGGTGACGCGGGCGAACAGGAAATTCAGGTTGTCCAGCAGCGGCGCAACCTCCGACGGCGCATCCGCGCTCACGAGGGGCGACAGGTTGTCCGGGGCGCGCCTGGCCACCTCGTCGCCCAGGCGCTTCACCGGCCGGACGGCGCGCGTGACGGCGAGCCACAGGAAGATCCCGAGCAGCGGCAGGGCAATCGCGAGCGGGGCGAGCAGGTGCTCTGCGATGTCCTCGGCGATTTCGTCGCGCGCGCGCCGCTCCTCCGCGACCTGCACCAGATGCTGGCGCCGCGAGTCCCAGGTGCTGAAGACGCGCCAGGACTTTCCCCGCAACTTCACGTCGCTGAATCCGTGCTCGACCTGTGCAAGCCGTTCGGCGGGCGCGCTGGCCGAACGCAGCCGCAGCGTCCCGCCGCGTTCCCAGATCTGGAAGGCGACCTTGAGCGAGTATTGCTGTGTCGTTTCCAGCAGGTCGGCGTCGATTTCCTCCAATTCCAAGTCGGCCTGGGCGACGAGCAGCGAGGCCGACTGCGCAAGGTGGGCGTCGAGGAGTTTGTTAATCTCCTTGCGCGCATCGAGGTAGCCGGTCGCCGCGGCTGCGAGCCACGCCGCGGCAACGCCCGCGAGCAAGAGCGCGAGCAGGCGGCCCCGCAGCGACGGCCTGCGCGCGGGCGTGCCGTCGGAGACGCGTTCAGTCACGCTCGGGACGCGGCATCAGATAGCCCACGCCGCGCACGGTGCGGATGAGTTCGGAGGCGAGCTTGCGCCGCAGGTGGTGGACGTGGACTTCGATGGCGTTGCTTTCGATTTCCTCTCCCCATACATAGAGGCGCTCCTGAAGCTGATCGCGGGTGAGCACGCGCCCGGCATTGAGCATCAGCTCGTGCAGCAGCGTGAATTCGCGCTGCGCGAGCTCGATGGGCTTGCCTCGATGGCTGACCGTGCGCGCGCCCGGGTCGAGCGCCAGATCGCCGACCCTGAGCACCGGCGCGGCCTCGCCGGCCGAACGGCGCAAGAGCGCGCGCAGCCGGGCAGCGAGCTCGTTCAGGTCGAAGGGCTTCACCACATAGTCGTCGGCGCCCGCGTCCAGGCCGCGGATGCGGTCCTCGACCGCGTCGCGCGCGGTGGCGATCAGCACCGGCAGCCTGTTCCCGCCCGCGCGCAGGCGCTGCAGCAGCGCCATGCCCTGCAGCCGCGGCAGGCCGAGGTCGAGCACCATGCCCGCGTAAGTGCCGGTCTTCACCGCAAGCTCGGCGGCCACGCCGTCGCGCACCCAGTCCACGCCGAAGCCGGCCTGTTTCAGGCCGGCCTGCATGCCGTCGCCGAGCAGCAGATCGTCTTCGACGAGCAGGATGCGCATTGACTCCGGTCTAGTGATCGTGGTGTGCGGCAATTCGGACGGCAGCCGGAGCCTTGTCCGTCGCCTGCCCGCCCCAGAAGGCTAGCACGGCGGCGACCAGCGCGACAGCGATGGCGGTACGCGGCCCGCGCGCCGCCTGTTGCGCCGCGCCGCGCTTGCGCCCGTCGAGCATCGCGCGGGCGAGGTTCTCGCGGTGGATGAGGCTGCTCAGCACGACTCCGAACAGGTGCACGACGACCAGCGCCAGCATCGCGCCCGAGAGCGCCTCGTGCGCTTCCTCGATCCAGTGCCCGCCGAAATCGTTGTAGGCGAGGACCCCCGACGCGCCCGCGGCGAGGCCGAGCGCGAGCAGCGCGTAAATGGCCCAGCTTCCGGCCGGATTGTGGCCGACGTGATGCTCCGGACCGCCGCGCAGGATGGAACCGAGATAGGCGAGCACCCGGCGCGGGCCGAACGCGAACGAGGCGAAGCGGGCGTAGCGCGTGCCCACCAGCCCCCACAGCAGCCGGAAGACGATCAGTCCGAGCACGGTGTAGCCCAGGGTCACGTGCACGCTGCGCAGGCGCTCGGATTCCGCAGTGAGGAATGCGCCGGCGAAGGAGGCCGCCAGCAACCAGTGGAACGCCCGGGTCGGCAGGTCCCAGACCAGGATCTTGCGCGTCATGTTCATTTCGGTATCCTCACATTGCGTTCGCTGAAGTCGCCCCGCTCGGCCAGGCTGTGGCAGGCGCCGCAATTCGATGCGCTGCGCACCTCGGGCCGGCTCCAGGTCCGCGCCGGCACCTCGTCGTGCTTGCGGCCGAACCATGCCGTCTTCGTGATGCGCAGCGCTCCCGCGCCCTGCTGGGCGCGCTTTCCGCGGGCCGCGTTCGCATCGAGAAAGCTGCCGATCTCCGCGGCGGCGGCCGCATCGACGCTTGCGTCAGCGCCGAAGTGCTTGTCCAGCTCCGCCATGAGGCGCTGCCACGAAGCGGCCGGCAGGAGCTGAGGCGGATAGGCGATGTGGCAGCTCGCGCACTCGGCCTGCCACTTGTCGTTGCTGGCCGAGTAGCGGGACTCACCGGCGTAGGCCGGTGTCGAGGCCTGGAACAGCGTGACCAGTGCGATGGCTGTCGCGGCCGCAGCGGTCTTGGTCCGGATATCCATGGGCGTCTCCTATTTCCCGAGCGACAGCAGGTAGGCGAGCACGTCGCCCTGCTCGGCCGGGGAACAGCTGCGCCCCAGCACGTCGTTGCAGTTGCGGCGGAACCACTTGTCCACCTTATCGGCGCTGGTGAATCGTTGCGGGTCGGCGCCGGGCGCAAGCGGCGCGATGGCCTTGCCGGTATTGGCGTGCCGGCCCCCCGCGAGCGGGTTCTGCGTATGGCAGGAGGCGCAGCTCCAGTCGTTCGCGTGGGTGGACTTGAAGAACCGCTCGCCGCGCTGGGCGGAGAACCCCGCGAATCCGGCAACGGTCCTGCGCGCTTCGGCCTCGAGCGCCGACTGGATCTCCGCCGGCGTACCGGCTACGGCGAGCCGCGCCGCGAGCAGCGCCGCGGCGGCAAACGCAATCGATTTTCCGTGCATCGCTTCCTCCACCAGGGGTTTCGACGATGCACAGGCTAGCGAGCTAAGCTTAAGGCCCCGTTAACGCCCCGCACGTGGACAGGAAGCGATCGAGCGCGCCGCCGAGGCCCGGCGATTCGACCTCGGCGAACTCGTAGCGCACGCGCACCACGGGCTTGTCGATCCGGATCAGCGCCGCGAGGTCGATCGGCGTCGCGGCGACCACGACCTGCGCATCGGCCGCGTTGATGGTCCTGCGCAGGGCTTCGAGCTGCGCGAGGGAATAGCCTTCGGCCGGCAGCACCGCGCCGATGTGCGGGTACTGCGCATACACCGCCGCGATCTCGGGCGCGGCCGTGAGCCGCGGATCGACGATCGCGCCGGCGCCCGCCTGCTTCGCGGCGAGATAGCCCGCGCCCCAGGGCATGCCGCCGTGGGTGACCGTCGGCCCGTCCTCGACCACCAGCGCGCGCCTGCCCCGCACCGCCTGAGCGTCGTCCAGGCGGATCGCCAGCGCCGCGCGCACCACCACGGCCTTCGGATTCACGCTGCGCACGTTCGCGATCACGCGCTCGACGTCCGCGGGATGCGCCGCGTCGGCCTTGGACACCACCACGACGTCGGCCATGCGCAGCACCGCCTCGCCCGGATGGTAGGCGGTCTCGTGTCCGGGCCGCAGCGGATCGACGAGCACGATGTGCAGGTCGGGGCGCACGAAGGGGAAATCGTTGTTGCCCCCGTCCCAGAGGATCAGCCGGCATTCCCGCTCGGCGAGCGCCACCACCCGCGCGTAGTCCACGCCCGCGTAGACGGCGTTCCCCGCGGCGAGGTGCGGCTCGTATTCCTCGCGCTCCTCCACCGTGCAGCCGGCCGCGTCGAGGTCGGTGCGCGTCGCGAAGCGCTGCACCGCCTCGCGCTCGAGGTCGCCGTAGGGCATGGGGTGGCGGATCACGGCCGCGCGCAGGCCGCGCTCGCGCAGCCTCTGCGAAATCCAGCGCGCGGCAGGCGACTTGCCGCAACCGGTGCGCACCGCCGAGACCGCGATCACCGGAACGCGCGCGGAGATCTGCGTGCGCTGCGGCCCGAGCAGGACGAAGTCCGCGCCCGCCGCGAGCGCGCGTGAGGCGCGGTGCATCACCTCGGCGTGCGCGAGGTCGCTGTAGGCGAACACCACCAGATCGACGCGCTCGCGCGCGATGAGCGCCTCGAGCTCGCTCTCGGCCACGATCGGGATGCCCTGCGGGTAGTGCGGTCCGGCGAGCGCGGCCGGATAGCGCCTAGCCTCGATGCCGGGGATCTGCGCGGCGGTGAACGACACCACCTCGAAGGCCGGGTCGTCGCGATAGACCAGGTTGAAATTGTGGAAGTCGCGCCCCGCCGCGCCCATGATGACGACGTTGGTGGCGCGCCAGGAATCGGCCATGACTGTCTCCGCTCTGCGATGCTCGCGCCCATTGTGCCTCGATCGGCGGTCCCGGTGCGGCAGACAGATGAATTGCGCGACGAGGACCGCACCCGCGATCTGGCGGGTCCGTGTCCTCGCCGGCGTTCGGTGCGGCCGCCGTCGCGTCAGTTCGTTCCGCCGGTGTTCACGATGCGTGACAGCTCGTCCCACGCCTCGGCGCGCCCGGCCGGGCCGCTCGTTTCCTTCCCGACGGCCGGGTTGGCGGATTGGGGCTGCTGCGGGAAATCCGCACGACTGGATGTGACCGGCCCCGGGGCCGCATCCGCAACCCGGTTGGCCGCAGGATCGACAAGCGCGTTGCCGGCATGAAGCTGGGCGGGATCCTTGGGCGGTTCCGCGTTCTGCGCGTGCGCGACGAGGGCATGGCTCACGAGTATGGCTGCAGCGACGATGATGTTGCGTTTCAGCATGGCGAGCTCCTGGAAAGTTGAAGTCAAAGTTGCACCGCCTTGATGGCGCGGCGCTTGCGTATTGGCGCTTGTGCGACAGGTTCCGCGAGTTAGAGTCGCTTGCGCCATGTGTTCAATGTAAGGGAAGGGTCGCGCGCTTTCCCGGCCGGCGGACGCACAAGTTCCGTGTCAAATGCACACCGGCTCCGGCCGAGATGGCCGCTGCCGGCAGCCTCCGCATCGCTCCTTGAACGCAGTAGTGAGGCGGAAAAGGTCCCTTATTCCTCGAATTCTGGAGTCGCGGCGGATCGTAAGCTGCGGTCCTGAACCTGAACGGCGCATCACCGGCCTGGGCCGGAGCGGGGGATCTGACTTGTCCACCTGACAGGGAAGCTTACGAAGTCATGAGATTCACACGTGCGGCAAGTTGGCTATTGACCTGCTTGATATTTGCAGCCACCGCGTATGCGCAGCCGGCACCGGCGCCGCAAGCCGGCGTGGTGCTCACGAACGAAGCGATGGCGGCGCTGTTGCGCGAGGCCGATGTGCTGATCAGGGCCGGCAAGCCGGCGGAGGCATATCAGCTTCTCGAGCCCAGGGAAGGGGACTATTCCGGCGAGATCGCCTTCGATTACATGCTGGGCATCGTGGCCCTGGATATCGGCAAGCCCGATCGCGCCACGATAGCCTTCGAACGCGTCCTGATCACCAATCCGAACTTCACCGGAGCGCGGCTCGACCTGGCGCGAGCCTACTTCGCGATGGGCAGCGACGATCTCGCCAGGAACGAATTTCAAATCGTGCTCGCCCAAAGCCCCCCGGAAACCGCGAAGGAGGTCGTGAACAAGTATCTGGCCGCCATCGAGGAACGGCAACGGGCAAGAATTCAACGCGTATCGGGGTACATGGAAACGAACATCGGGGCGGACAGCAACGTCACCGCCGTCACTTCCGATTTCACGAAGGGCGTCCAGAGCACCTACGGGATACCCGGGGTATTGCCGACGGGAAGCTCGGTCAAGCGCTCGGGCACGTCTGCGGGCGTATCGGCCGGCGTGGATTTCACGCGTCTCGTGGACGAGGAAAACGGCGTCAGCGTGTTTGCCGGCGCGGAGATGCGGCAGAAGAACTACGACATTTCCGCGATGAACAGCTCGAACCTGGACTTGCGCGGCGGCGCAAGCATCGCAAAGGGCGACGACACCTACCGTCTGTTCGTCAGCCTGGGGGAATATCGCCAAGCCGGCGTGAACGAAGGCGTCAATGGCAATCGCGAGACTCCGGCCATCGGTGCCGATTGGAGGCGCAAGATCGGCGAGCGCGATCAGGTTTCGGTGACCACTCAATTCAGCAAGCCGCGCTATGCGACCCAGGAGACGCAGGATACCGATCAGGTCTTGTTGAGCGCCTCGTGGCTGCATATCTTCGAGGGAAGGACCGCCCCCCTGATTTTTGCCAGCGTGATGCGCAGCGTCGATCACGCGGTGCGTCCGCTCGCGACGGGCAGTGACGTAAGCCATACGACAACCGGTGTACGCGCGCATTTTCAGTTGACGCCGATGGCCGATACGGACGTCTTCCTGTCGGGCGGGATTGCCCTCCGCAACGACGAAAGCCTGAATGCACGCTCCGCACTGACACCCCCGGTCTATGGCCGGGACCTGACAAAGGACCTCTCGTTCGGCTTCAACTACCGCCCTTGGCCGAAATGGGCCGTCAAGGGGCAGGTGGCGACCTTCAGAAACGATTCGAATCTGGAGCTGTACGAATACCGTCGTACCGAAATCACTCTCTCGGTGCGCTACGATTTTTGAACCCGCGCCGCATCCTGGAATTCTCCTCATGAGATCGAACTTGATCGAACGGCTCGCCCTTTGCAGCTTGCTGGTCCTGCTGGGCATCGGGGAAAGCCTGGCGAGCGCGGGCAAATTCAACTACGTCACGGGCGACGTGCGCGTGGTGAGCGCGGTCGGCGCCAAGGAGCGCAAGGCGGAACGTGGCGGCGAGGTCGAGGCGGGCGAATCGATCGTTTCCGGTGCGGACGGGATGGCGCAGTTGCGCTTGAACGACGGTGCCTTCATCGCCGTTCGCGCGGACACCGAAATGCGCATCGATGAATTCCACTTTGCCGGCAAGCCGGACGCATCCAGCAAGACCTCCCTTTCGCTGCTCAAGGGAACGATGCGCGCCTTTACCGGTGCGATCGCGAGCTTCAACAAGGACTTGTTCAAGATGACGACCTTGAACGCGGTCGTCGGCATCAGAGGCTCCGGCAATGTGCTCAACTTCTCTGCGGAAAGCAAGATAACGCTCAACCATACGATCGAAGGCAGCCACTCGGTCTCGGCGATCGATTTGAGCGGCGCGGTGCTGCGCACGCTGGTAACGACGCCGGGACAGACCGTGCAGGTCAGCGCCGGGGGGGCGATGCGGTTTGTGCCTACCCCCGCATTCATCCTGAACGCCGCGGCAGGCAAGCCGAACGCCAAGCAGGAAAGGCAAGAGGAAAAGCCGCAAAGCAAGGACAAGCAGCAGGGTTCCGAAAGCCAGGGCAAGGACAAGCAGCAGAGTGCGGAAAGCCAGGCCAAGGACAAGCAGCAAGCCCCGGAAGGCAAGGATCAGGGGAAAGCCCAGCCCGCAGAGTCCAAACCGGCCGCGGAGGCCAAGGATCAAAAGCCGTCTTCGGACAAGCCGCAGGACGCGGCGGCATCGAGCAACACGAACAAGGCGGGTTCCCCGGCCGGCGGCGGTGGACAGGGGACGGGAACGGCGGGCGACGCGAACCCAGGCAAGGTCGCGGACGCAGGTCAGGGCCAATCCGGCGGAACCGGCGCCAATGGAACCCCATCCAACGGCTCCGCATCCCCCGGTTCCGCGTCGAACACGCAACCCGGCTCCGCACCCTCCAACTCCACGCCGTCCGGCTCGACGTCGCCCGGATCCGCACCCAATGGAACAGCGCCCGCCGGGACAGGGGCAGCCGGACCCGTGGCTGCCGCACCAGCCGGTACGGGAACACCCTCGGGCGGAACGGCTTCCGGCGGAGCAACGCCTGCGGGATTGGCCGCCAATGCGATCAATGCGCCGCCTGCAGCCGCACCCCTGGCTGCACCGGGCGAATTCTCGCCGGGAACGGCGGCACAGGGGACGATTCCCGGACCGGCCGCACCGGCAAATACACCGGGCGGCGCTCCAATTCCCGCACAGACTCCTGCCGCTCCAGGATACACGGCAGCGCTGGCGAACTCGCCGGCCTATACCGCTCCGGGAGTCGTTGCGCCGGCCTATGCCGCGCCGGCTCCAGCCGCACCGGCATACACGGCGCCGGGTACCTATACACCGGCGTACACCGCGCCGGGTCCCTACACGCCGGCGTACACCGCACCGGGTACCTACACGCCCGCGTACACCGCGCCGGGTCCCTATACATCCACGTACACCGCGCCAGGTACCTACACACCGACATTCACCGCGCCGGTACCCGGCGGTCCGGCCTATGTTGCACCGGCGCCTTCGGTAGCCAACGATTTTTCGGCCCAGTTTGCGGCGCAGACGGCAGCACAGGCTGCGGCGCAAGCCGCCGCCCAGATCGCGGCCCAAACCGCCGCGCAGACCGCCGCACAGACCGCGGCCCAGACCTTCGCACAATCCGCGGGCCAGGTGGCTGCGTGTACGGCAAATCCGGAATCCTGCGCGACAACGATTTGCGATGCGGCATGCGTTGCGGCGAAGATCGCCGGTTGTACGGCAAATCCGGCGTCCTGCACGCCGCACACCGACAATTGTGCCGCACCGCAAGTGTGGAATGGAATCTCCTGCATCGCGCCGACTTCGGGCAATTGCGTCGCCCCGATGGTATGGAACGGCACTTCCTGCCTTGCGCCGACAGCCGCCTCGTGTCCGGCTCCGATGGTTTGGACCGGCGTTTCCTGTGTCAGCTCGACGGTAGGCAATTGCATAGCCCCAACGGTCTGGAACGGCACCGCCTGCGCCGCTCCAACCACCGTCAGTTGCGTGCCACCGATGATGTGGAATGGTGGAGCTTGCGTCGCCCCGACGACGACCACGTGCGTCGCGCCCATGGTGTGGAACGGCATTGCATGCGCTGCTCCGATAGTGACCGCTTGCGCTGCGCCTGCGGTATGGAACGGCACGGCATGCGTCGCCCCGGCAACGACCAGTTGCGTCGCGCCCATGGTGTGGAACGGCATCGCATGCGCTGCTCCGATAGTGACCGCTTGCGCTGCGCCTACGGTATGGAACGGCACGGCGTGCGTCGCCCCGACAACGACCAGTTGCGTTGCGCCCATGGTGTGGAACGGCACGACATGCGCTGCGCCGACGCTCGGCAATTGCGTGGCGCCCATGGTGTGGAACGGCCTGGCATGCATCGCTCCGATCGTGACCAGCTGCGTCGCGCCGATGGTGTGGAACGGCACGGCGTGCGCTGCTCCGACGACGACAAGTTGCGTCGCGCCGATGGTATGGAACGGCACGACATGCGCCGCGCCGACGGGCGGCAATTGCACCGCGCCCATGGTGTGGAACGGCATCGCATGCATCGCTCCGATCGTGACCACCTGCGTCGCGCCGATGGTGTGGAACGGCACGGCGTGCGCTGCGCCGACATCGACCACCTGCGTTGCGCCGATGGTGTGGAACGGCACGACATGCGCTGCGCCGACGGGCGGCAATTGCACCGCGCCGATGGTGTGGAACGGCATTGCATGCATCGCTCCGATCGTGACCACCTGCGCCGCACCCACGGTGTGGGACGGCATTGCCTGCGTTGCCCCGACGACGACCAATTGCGTCGCACCCATGGTGTGGAACGGCACGGCGTGCGCCGCTCCGACGACGACCACGTGCGCCGCGCCCACGGTGTGGGACGGCATTGCCTGCGTTGCCCCGACGACGACCAATTGCGTCGCACCCATGGTGTGGAACGGCACGGCGTGCGCCGCTCCGACGACGACCACGTGCGCCGCGCCCACGGTGTGGGACGGCATTGCCTGCGTTGTCCCGACAACGACCAATTGCGCCGCACCCATGGTGTGGAACGGCATGGCATGCGTCGCCCCGACAACCACCAGTTGCGTCGCACCCCAGGAGTGGAACGGCACGACTTGCGTCGATCCGGCTGCAAGCTGCGTTGCGCCCATGGTGTGGAACGGCACGGCCTGCGCCGCCCCGATCGTCATCACATGCGTAGCACCCGAGGTGTTGGACGCAGCCGGAACGGCTTGTGTCGCGCCTTCAGGGACGACTTGCACCTCGCCGCAGGTTCTGGATGCGAATGGCGTCTGTGTGACGCCGCAAGGAATGAGGGTCGGGAATCCGTTGACGTACGCCACGGCGCCGGCACCGGACGCAGGCATGATGTACGACGCGTTCGGCGTGCAGGTGAAGATTCCTTCCGCGGGATACCGGAACATCGGATACGCGCATTCGCTGACAGGCGGCATAGCGGCAGAAGTTGCGTTGAATCAGGCAAGCTCCGTCGCGACCGCACCAGGTGGCGCATTGGTTTCTTTCAGAGCGCCTTCATTTGACGGCACCGCCCTGACCAGCGCCAACCATTTCACTATAGGGGTCGGAACGGCGACACTAATGGATTTCGGCACGGATCCGGTCACCGGCATGAGCTGGGGGCGCTGGCAAGGCGGGCAGATGAACCAGACTTCCCTGGGCTCCGGGCAAGTCACGCCGATCGCCAATGGCGCCGGCAGCACGCACTGGTTTGCTTCACCCACGCAAACCCAGGCGATCACCTTGCCGCTGACGGGAGTGATCCCCTATACGCTGGCGGGCAAGACGACGCCGACAGACGCCAGCGGCGCCCTGGGCAAGTTGAATTCGGCAACGCTGACGGCCAACTTCACCAACGCGACTGTCGATATCGGCCTCAATCTGAGCATGCCGGCGGTTGCAAGCCCGACGGCGTCACCGGCCATCACCATAGACGCGAGCGCATTCGGCATACCGATCATGCCGGGAGCCAACTTCAAGACGACCAATCCGACCATCAATTGCCCCGCATGTACCGGGGTGACGACCGGTACGATAGCGGGCCAGTTCTCCGGCCCGGGCGGCCTGGGCGCGGGTGTCGGCTACGGATTCAAGAACGGCGCACGGGTCATCAACGGGACGGCCGTGTTCCGCAAGTAGGCATGCAGGCCGGGGACGGCGGAAGAGCTACCGCCCCCAGACTTCCTCGGCCACTTCCACGATCCGCCGCAGCTTGGCCCATTGCTCGTCCTCGGTGAGCGTGTTGCCCTCCTCGGTGGAGGCAAAGCCGCATTGCCCCGAGAGCGCGAGCTGGTCCAGGTCGATGAACTTCGCCGCCTCGTCGATGCGACGCTTGAGCAGGTCCTTGGACTCGAGCGCCCCGGTCTTGGTGGTGACCAGGCCCAGCACCACGGTCTTGCCCTTGGGCACCCGCTTGAGCGGCTCGAAGCCGCCGGCGCGCTCGGTGTCGTACTCCATGAAGTAGCCGTGCACGTTGATGCGGTTGAACAGGACCTCGGCCTCCGCCTCGTAGCCTCCCGATCCCATGAACGTCGATTTGTAGTTGCCGCGGCACAGGTGCATGGTGATCGTCATGTCGGAGGGGATGTCCGACATCGCCGTGTTGATGAGGTCGCCGTAGAGCGGCCCGAGCTTCTCCGGATCGTCGCCGCGCGCCGTCATTTGCGCCCGGTACTTCGGGTCGCACAGCATTGCGATGAACACCTCGTCGAACTGGAGATACCGGCAGCCGGCGTCGGCGAAGCCGCGCACGGCGCGCCTGTAGGCCTGGCCGAGATCGTCCCAGAAGCTGTCCAGCGTCGGATAGATCTTCCTGTCGATCGGCGTCGGCGAGGGCCGGCCATAGAGCGCCGAGGGCGCGGGGATGGTGATCTTGGGCGTGCGCGCGGTATGCGCCGCGACGAACTTGAAATGCTCGACCATCGAGTGCGGCCTTGCCATGCCGAGCCTGCCGCTGACCTTGACGCCCTCGTTGCGCGTCGTCACGCCCGTGAACGCGATGCCGGAGTCCATGACGTGCTTCTCGACGCCGTCGAGGCCCCAGAGAAAATCCAGGTGCCACCACGACCGGCGGAACTCGCCGTCGGTGATCGATTGCAGCCCGACCTCTTCCTGCTTCTTGATGACGCGCTCGATCTCGCGGTCTTCGACGGCCTTGAGTTCGGCCGCGCCGATCTCGCCCTTGGCGCGCCTCGCGCGCGCCGCGTGCAGCGCGGCCGGGCGCAGCAGGCTGCCGACATGGTCGGCGCGAAACGGCGGCTTGGTGCGTTGCATTTCTTTCTCCTCCCTTGCGAAGGCCGGGAACCGCTCTGGGCGCGTGCGGCGGACTCCGGGCAATCTACTCCGCCACCCGAGTTCGGGCAATATCCCAGCCTGGCGTGGGGGCGAGCGCCCCCGTCGAATGGGTGCAGAATGTCCGCAAGGAGGATGCCATGAAGTCCTGGATTGCCGTGTTCGCCGCTCTTGCCCTCGTGCTCGGTGCTCCGCCCGCCGGCGCGCAGACCTTTCCTTCGAAGCCCGTCAAGATTCTCGTCGGCGTGACGCCCGGCGGCACGACCGATACGCTCGCACGCTTCCTCGCGCAGGAGATGGCGAAGGAACTCGGCCAGCCCGTGCTGGTGGAGAACCGCGCCGGCGCGGGCGGAAACATCGCCGCCGAAGCCGTGGCCAAGTCGCAGGCGGACGGGTACACGCTTCTGTTCGTGAATACCAGCCACAGCGTCAACATGGGCCTCTACGGCGACAGGGTGCCCTACGATGCGGTGAAGGATTTCACTCCCATCACGCAGGTTTCCACCGGCCCGGCCGTGCTCGTCGCCGCGAAGGACTTTCCCGCGCGGGACGTGAAGGAACTGATCGCGATCGCGAAAGCCCGGCCCGGCAAGCTCGACTTCGCGGTCGGAGGCCTCGGCACCTCGATCCACATGGCAGGGGAGCTGTTCAAGATGTCGGCGGGCGTCCATATCGTCAACATCCCCTACAAGGGAAGCATGCCCGCGCTGACCGATGTGATGGGCGGCCAGGTGATGCTCATGTTCGCGCCGGTGATCAACGCAGTCCCGCAAGTGAAGGCCGGCAAGGTCAAGGCATTGGGCGTCACCAGCGCCACGCGCATTCCGGCGCTTCCCGAGGTCCCGCCGATCGCCGACGTACTCCCCGGCTACGAGTGCAGCGCGTATTTCGGGCTGCTGGGGCCGGCAAGGCTTGCGAAGGAAGTCACCGCCAGGCTGCACGCGGCGGCCGCAAGGGCCGCGCAATCGGCGGAGCTCAAGGCCCGCCTCGAACCCGACGGCTCGCATGTCGTCGGCGGCACGCCGGAGGAATTCGGCGCATTTCTCGCCGCCGACGTCGAGAAGTGGCGGCGCGTGGTGAAGGCCACGGGGGCAAAGCCGGGCTAGTTGTTGGCGAACGTGTAGATCAGCCTGTAGCGCACGGCGGAGAGCATTTCGTTGGCGTTGGCACCATAGCCCATATAGAGCTGGATACCCGCAAGTGACTCGGTGTTGGTCGCCGCGCCGAAGATCGGCACTGAAACCAATGCAGGCAAGGTGCCGATGGAATACGCCGGAAAATTGCCGCCCGTAAAATAGACCCAGCCGATGCCGTTGTGAAACCACCACTGATCGCCGAGGTTGGCCGCGAGATAGACGGTGCCGGTCACACCGATATGCGAACCTGCCACCTGCAGTGTGGCAGCGAGCAAGGCCGCGCTCGACGTGCCGAAGCTCGTTGCCGAAGCCGAGAACGATCCGTTGGGCGCATGCAGGGTGAGTAGTTGCACGGTGTTTGCAGCGATGTCGAAGCTCGTGCCGGTTGGGATGCTGACATAGACGAGCGCATGGTTGTCGTCCACGGTCTTCAGGGAGAGGGCGAAATCGGACAGCATGCGCGTATCGGAAAAACCGACAGTCCATTTCACCGTCGTCGTGCCCGTGTTGGCAACCAGTATCGCCACCTGGCCGTCGGAGCGCTGGGTCGCGAGTGCCTTGAGCCCCGAAACCGTCGTGCTCGCCACCGGGTCGATACGATCGCCATAGGTGGCAAACTCCGACCACAGGCTGAATGCCAGCGCCGTCTTGGTCGGCAGCCCGTCGGGCCAGAAGAGTCCGTATTTCTCCGGATCGGTAACGCTGGGATTGTTGGCACGATAGAAGAAGGACTGGGTGACGCCCTGCTGCTGCAGGTTGATCCAGGTCGCGGTGTTCAAGGCCGCGCCCTGCGCCTTGATCCGCAGTGACTCGTTGCTGGCGATGGTCGGCGCGTCTGTCGCTCCGGTTTGGGCATGGGTGTTCCACTCGGTCAGGTGCGACTCGGTGCCCGTATAACCGCGGCTGTCGAGCTCGGCACGATAAAAGACGGCGCCGGTTGTGTATTCGTCCGGTGTATTCGTGTAGATATGCCAGGAGAAGAAGTCCAGCGGCGCCCCCGCGTTCTTCACGTAATCGATAAAGCTCCGGGTCCATTGCTGTCCAGCAGTGCCCTTGAAGCCGCCCTGGGTAACGCCCGGACCGCCGATCTTCAGCGTCGGAAAGGCCGCGCTTATCGCCTTGGCGGTATCGCTGTAGAGCGCGTAGAACTCTTCCTTGGTGTAGGTAGTGGGCCAGAAGTATTGGCTGTCGGGTTCGTTGCCGATCTCGACGTGGCTCACCATGTTGGTGAAGCCGTTCCATTTGCCTTCCTGGTAGTGGCGCACCACTTCGACTGCGGCCTTCACCCAGTTGGCGCGTTCGGACGGCGTCGGCGCGACCACGTCTCCCGCCGAATCCCAGATGCGCAGGTACATGCCGAGCCCGTTGTTCTTCAGGACGGTGACGGCAGCGTCGCTGCTGTAGTCCCACTGGGTGCCGCCGCTGGAAAAATTGTAGGCCGACTGCAGGCTGGGATCCTGGCTGCGGTCCGGATACATGACCGCCATGTCCAGGACGCCCGGCATGTCGTGCGTGCGCACCGACCTCACGCCGATCTGCTGGAAGCCGAGGGTGGCATCGCCGGTGGTGGCGCTGGTGGCCCAATGCAGCGGCCCCGCATTCACGCCCAGCAGGGGCTGTACCGTACCCGCCTTGCTACCCAAGGTGTAGGTGATATCGACGCTGTCGGCCAGGGCGACAGCGCTTGCCAGAATGCCCGCTGCCAGAATAAACAACCTGCTCGCCATGGCTACTCCCGGACTGATCCCATCGGTGCGTATGTGCTCGAGGATGTGAAATTCGACATCACCCGGGAGATTATTCGGTCAACAGGCGGGTACAGTCAACCGATGACGGCCCGGGCAAGCCGCGGCACATGGCGTGGGGCGGCACTCGCAGCTCGCGACGAGGAAGCTCCGCGGCCTCGAAACGGGCTCTGTTGCAACGCGGCGGCACAGGCCACGTGCCGATAACGTGATCTGGTTCATGTCCGGCGCCGCAATGCGGGGAATACATTGGCGCATTGGCCAGCGCATCGAGGTGTGAACATGAACGCCAGCATTGCGACCAACTGCCGTTTCTGCCTGGTTCGCTGCGGGATGAAGGTGGAGACCGAGAACGGATCGGTCAAGCGGATCGTCGGCGACAAGAACCATCCCTTGAGCAAAGGCTATCTGTGCGTCAAGGGCAAGGCGTCGCTCGATCTGACGCTCTCGCCCCATCGCGTCATCTACCCGCAGAAGCGGGTCGGCGAGCGCGGGTCAGGGAAGTGGCAGCGCGTCACCTGGGACCAGGCGCTCGACGACATCGCCGCGCGCCTCAACGCGATCATCGAGAAGCACGGCGCGCCCGCGGTCGCGGTGCAGGCGCTGCCGCCCAAGGAATACTTCGCCTACGACCTGTTCTGCGACGCGATCGGCAGCCCGACCTTCTTCAAGCACGACTCGCACCAGTGTTTCACCCCGCAGCTCATGTCGGACGTGCTGACGTTCGGAAATCTGCTCACCTATCCCGGCTTCACCGACGTGAAGGGCGCGGAGGTGATCCTGCTCTGGGGCGTCAACCTGAGCGAGACCAACGGCTCGAAGCACCAGCGCGTACGCGACGCGCAGAAGAAGGGCGCCAGAACGATCGTGGTCGACCCGCGCCCGACGCAATCGGCGCGCGAGGCGGCGTTGTGGCTGCGGATCCGCCCCGGCACCGACGCCGCGCTCGCGCTCGGCATGATTCACGTCATGATCGCGCGCGGCTGGTACGACAAGCGCTTCGTCGACGAATGGACGACGGGGTTCGAGGCGCTCGCCGAGCGCGCCGCGGCCTACACGCCCGAGCGCGTCGAGAAGATCACCTGGATACCGGCGAAGGACATCCGCCGCGCCGCCCAGATGTTCGCGACCGCCAAGTCCTCCGCGCTCTACACCTTCATCGGCGCGACCATGGGCGGCAACTCGATCGCCACGCTGAGGCTGATGGGCTTCCTGCCCGCGCTGACCGGGCGCATCGACCAGCCGGGGAACAACCGCTTCCTGCTGCCCACCGCCGTGCGCATGCCGGGCTACTACGGAGCGAGCCAGGGCTCGGGGCTGAACAAGAACCTCGAGCTGCAGTTGAGCGCCGACAAGTTCCCGCTGCTCGCGGGGCCGAACGCGATCACCTCGGCCTATCCCCATCCGCGCCAGGTGATCGACGCGATGCTGACCGGCAAACCCTACCCGGTGCGCGCGTTGTGGACCGACTGCAATCCGCTCGTCGGCCTGGAGGACACCTACACGGTGCTCGCAGCGCTGAAGAGCCTGGACCTGCTCGTCGTGTCGGACATGTTCGAGTCGCCCACCGCGCGGATCGCCGACTACATCCTGCCGGTGACCACGCACCTGGAGTCGGACGCGATCACCGAGTATTCCGGAATCAACATGATCGCCTGCCGTGCGCGCGCCATGGAGCCGCGGGGCGAAGCGCGCGAGGAAGCCGACGTCGTGCTCGATGTGTTGAAGCGCATGGGCTACGGCGCGCAGTTGCCGGTCTCCGGCTACCGCGAGCTGCTCGACTACCGCCTGCAGCCCCTGGGTATCGACTTCGAGGAGTTCAAGCGCCGGGGCGTGATCGAGCGGCCCGACGAGCCGCTCAAGTACCAGAGCGGCAAACAGCGCCGCGACGGCAAGCCCGGGTTCAACACGCCCTCGGGCAAGATCGAGTTCGCCTCTTCGGTGCTCGCGAAGTTCGGCTACGAAGCGGTGCCGAACTTCAAGGAGCCGCCGATGAGCCCCTTCAGCACGCCCGGGCTCGCGCGCGACTACCCGCTCATCCTCGTGAGCGGCACGCGCTCGATCGAGTACTACTCAACGCTCGGGATCGAGGTGCCGAAGCTGCGCAAGCGCCGTCCCTGGCCGGTGCTCGAGATGAGCCCCGAGACCGCGCGCGAATACGGCCTGGAAGAGGGCGACTGGGTCAGGATCGAAGCGCCGACCACCGACAAGTCGATCAAGCGCAAGGTGGCGCTCGTCGAAGGCATGCACCCGAGCGTCGTGAACGCCGAGGGGCTCTGGTACATGCCCGGCGAGGACCAGGTCGAAGGCGTGCTCGCCGTCGGCGCGAACGTCCTCACGCCGCTGCGCGACGATGTGGATCCCGTCGTCGGGGGATCGATCGCGCGCTGCATTCTTTGCCGGGTAAGCAAGACGAGCGACGCGGTCGCCAAGGCGGCGTAGGAGGCGGGGTACACCGCGCGGGCCGGCCGACGGCCCGGAGACGCCGGGCGGAGATCGCATTCGTCACGCGGCCGGCGGATGAGGACCGCTTCCTGCAGGACGGCGCCGGTACCCGTTCGGCCAGCATGCGCCGGATGAGTTCTGCATGGCGCAGTGACCGGTACCGGGGGGAATGGAGGCGTTCGTCTTGGCGAAGGACGAGCGGGGGAAAATGACCCTTTTCGGTCACACAGCCCAGATCTCCTGAGTGGCCGGTGCTCGGCCATTGCCGCCGCTGGTTCTGAGTGGCGCAGGCGGCCGGTGTAGATTCGTCACCAGCCATTGGTCACGAATCTAGGCTGAGCGGCAGCTTTCTCATTCCGCCATCGGCAGGACCCGACCCGTTGCAGCCTTCTGACAGCCTACTGCGCCCACGTCGGGAATGCAGCGGAAACGGTCGCGGTGCCATTCGTGGTTCGACAAGCTCACCACGAACGGAAACGATTCAGGCTTTCCAGCTCTGCAATATGCGCATGTAGTTGCCGCGCTCGAACGCTGCCGGATCGGGGCAGCGGGCGAGGTTCATGCAGCCGTGCATCTCCGCGAGCGAGGCGTAGCCGCGCTCCTCGACGAAGCGCGATAGTCCGGCGCGCAGCCTGGCGAGATGCTGCGGCCCGTTCCTCAGCAGTGCCGACACGATCTGCACCGACCGGGCGCCGGCCATGATCGCCTTGACGGCGTCGTGCGGCTCGTGCACGCCGCCCGAGACCGCGAGGTCCAGCTTGCGTTGCGCTGAAGTTGTCGTGGAAGCGCGCAGTCCGACAGCGATGTCCTACTCTCGATTCAGAAACCTCCGACATCTTTTCGGAATCGCGCGGCGCAGTATCACCGCATGGACGGCCCCAACCGGTTGCCCGCGATCCGTTACAAGGAGAAAAGCCATGACGAAACCCTATGTCCGCGCCGGCTTCGCGATCGCGCTGCTGTCGCTGGCGGCCTGCACCACGGCGCCCGTGTCCAAAGAAGAGATGGAGGTGTGAAATGAAGATCATCAAGTTCGCAGTTCTGTCAGCTCTGGCCGGCATTGTGACGGGATGTAGTACCCAGCCGCCCACACCTCAGGTTTCCTTGTCGGATCTTCCGAACTGTCTCGACGCCAATTACGACGAGACGCTGAGGCTCTTCACGATCAAGAACATGATGGAGCGCAGCGAAAATCCGGCGAAGAACCCGGCCAATCAACAATGCCTGATCACAGTGTCGCCGCGCGGACGCGTTGCGTCGGCGTCACAACTCGCGGCGGATCGCTACACGATCTATCTTTCCGAGGGTGGGCAGGGCGGCGCCGGCGGAGCTCTCCAGAACGTCCTGCTCGGCGGCGGCGGCGGCGGCGGCGGCGGAGCGGGTGCCAGGGAAACACAAGCCACGGTCTATCTGACCGAGGGAATATACAAACTCACCATCGGAGCGGGTGGCGCTGGTGGACATGCATGCATGCCCCATCTTGGCTTTGGCGCCGGTCCCGGATGGAATGGAAGTCCCAGCAACGTCGTCCGTGTCGCAACCGGCGAGGTGGTCATAGGTGAACGCGGAGCTGACACATATGCTCGCCCCGCTCGCGCTCAACAAGAGCGCATGGCACAAGCATACGACCGACTGACCGGCGCCCAGCCGGGGCACGGCGGCTTCGGCCCCGGGATGGCCAGCGGCGGAGCCGGAGGCCGCCCTGTAATCGTGAACACATTCACAAACCCAGGCACGAGTCAAGCGGTTCTGGCCGAGGTTGGCGAAAGCAAGCGCACGTCGGGTTTGGCGGGCGCGATCGTGGCCCCGGGCTTCATAGCGGATGTGAGAAGTGGAGGCGCCCCGGGCTCCACACCCGCAGCAGTGCGCGATCAGAACGTTGAGGCCGGAGCCGGAGGTGGGGGCGGAGCGACCAGTCTGGCTGCTGGCGGTGCAGGCGGCGGAGAAACGCGGGACCACAAATACGTGGCGCCGGAGCGCGGCTCGCTTGGCAGCGGCGGCGGCGGCGGCGAAGGCACCCTGACACATTGCAGTGCGGGCGCCCGAGGCGGTCACGGGTACATTGCCTTTCGCCGAGTCGGTGCCCCAGAAGCCAGCGGTCGCGACCTCTCTGGTCCTCGAGCTAAATTGACCTCTATGAAGTGATCGGTTGTGGCCGAGGGACAGTCAATTCGCAGTGACGGCTGTGCGCACGGGGCCGTGCGCAGGGGGCCGCTGCAAGCCTTCTATCACCTCGAAAACGGCCCGCCTTCGCGCCGTCGCGGTATCGTGGGTGCTCCCGTTGAGAGCACCCTGGCTCGGATCCAGCTGCGTCAGCTTGTCAAACAGTTCCAGCGCGCGCCGGGCGTCGTAACCAGACGCGCACAGGATGACCGCCCCGATGGCGTCCGCCTCGCGTTCCTGCAACCGCGCCGTCGGTTCGAACATGACGGCGTAGGAGTCCTGCGCAATGAATTCCATCAGGGCGCTGTGCGCGGTGGGCACTTTGTCCTTGCCCAGATATTGGGCCATGAACGACAGTCTCTCAGACAAGTGATCGGCAACAACATGCGCCACTTCATGCGCAACGACCAGGGCCAACTCGTCGTCGGTGACATCGAGTCTTCGCATGAACTTTGCGTCGACGAGCAAAGTACCATCGGGAAACGCCACGGCGCCGTGTCCGAAGTCGTCGATCAGAATGGCTCTCCAGGAGGTATTAGCAAAGCGCGGATACAGAGAAGCTGCCGCCGCGCCGATCGCAGAAACTACGGTATCGACGCGGGCGTTCCATGCCGGATCCAGGTACAGCGTGTTCGCCTTGCGCGCCTGGCGCACATGACTTGCGGCAAGTGACTGCCATTCCGCGGCAACTTCCATCTCGGCGTACGCGGCCGGGTTCGGGAACCTGGCATTGGACGGCGCGTCGGCCAGGCAGCCGTTTGCGGACATAAGGAGTGCCGCGGCAATCCAGGCGCTTTTCATGACCTCCCCACGAACTGGTCGATGAACATCGACCGAGTTCTCAGCGGATCCGTATCCTACGGGACCGCGCATGATACATTATTTCTTCATTCCAGGTTGCCCGACCGTGCGCGCTCCCGGCACTCTGTCACGTAATAAGTCGAAATCCCGAGATTCGGGCCAGGGGTAAGACAATCAATCGGGCGGAGAAGTGGGGGCGACTTGCCGGCGCGCCGCAATCCGTAGACTGAACCGACCTTGAATCGCGCGCTATGGTGCTTTATGTGAAGTTTCGGGCCTTGCGATTAAAGCGGCCAGCTTGGCCCCTTTAATAATCAGGCGTCGAATCTTGTCGACCTTCTCGGTCCGCGTACGCACCACCAGGCCCCGCTCCACCGGGTACAAATGGCCGGTGACGAATGTACACCGGCCGCCTGCGCCACTCAGAACCAGCGGCGGCAATGGCCGAGGAGCGGACTGCTGCGGCAGTTCTTCCGCGCGTCCGCTCCTGGTGAGCCGCCATTCCTGATCGTCTACATCCGCGCCAGCCCGGCAATTTACCCTGCTATCGACGCTCTCGACGATCCGCAACGCCGCAGACGGCATCGCGCCGGCGTTTCGACGACAAGATCGTATCGGCGCCCGCGACGCCGTATGCAAGAGGGAGATGGGTCCGCGACCGCGCCCGCGACTCAGAATTCCCTGCCGATCGCGCGATCCACCGACCAGGCGCCGCCGCCGTGGATCAGGATGACGAAGCAGACCATGCCCCAGGTGAGCGGGGCCTCGATGCCTCCCTGGGTCCAGAACCAGCCGCGCGGCGCGTTTGCGACGAACGCCGCCATCGCCATGAAGCAGACGAGCTGGATCGCGACGACGCGGGTCAAGAGGCCGATCGCGAGCAGCAGGCCGCCGAAGAACTCCAGGCAGCCGATGTAATAGACACAGCCCGGGTTGGCCCAGAATTCGCCCATGCGCCCGAAGCCCTTGACGTATTCCTCGATCGGCCGGCCGTGGAACCAGCCGAACAGCTTCTGCGCGCCGTGCGGGACGAAGAACAGCACCATGGTCACGCGCAGAGTCGTGTGCGTAGCGGGTCGGATGCTCTCGTAGATCCGGCCGAGCGCGGGAAAGATCAGCGAGACTTTCTCGTCGGTGCCCGTCATGGTTGTCATCGTCCTTGGGTGACGATCACCTCCATTCGAGTGTAGCCGGCAACCTCGATCGCAATCCCGCCCAGGTCGGGGTCAGCGGCGGCCGGGCGGGAGGCTCGCCGCTGCGATGGATTTCGCGTCGACGGGCGCGGCCCGCGCGGGGCAATCGCCCGCGGAGCCAGTATCCATGCGGTTCTCCGTGGTTTTGCGCCCGGCCGACGGGCGCGCCTGCGTTGACGCGAGAGGACGCTTCGGCGAGATTGGCACTCGGCACCCGGCACGCGGTGAGAAGTGCGCGGTCTCGATGTCAAAGCTTCGAATTGAGCCCTGTTTCACCCCGTAATCGATATGAACGGCCGGGACGCATCACCGTAATCTACGCTCGCCAGGCATCGCGGTACGTGCGACAGCAGCACCAACAACAAGAAATGACCACTGTCGCTTCAGCGTTTCGGAAAGGCTGTCTTTCATGGCACCGTTTGACTGGCATCCGTCGCTTGCCGTGGGCTATCGCCCGATCGACGAGCAGCACCGCCACCTGTTTGGTCTCGCCGAGTCCGTTCTCCATCCTCCAAGGTCGGATTCCCCCAGCGAGGCAGGGGCGCGATCGCTCGTGGCGATCGTCGATTTCACGCGGCAGCATTTCGCCTTCGAGGAAGCGCTGATGCGGGAATCCGGATACGCGGAGCGCCGCGGCCATGCGATTCTGCACGCATCGCTGCTCGCGGACCTGGATCTCCATCGCTCGATCGCCTGCAATGCTCAAGCCGCGAATTGGGTCGCCGGTACCCGGTTTCTCTATCAGTGGCTCTACATGCACATCCGGTCCGCCGATCGCCAGTTGGTCGGCTGGATCGCTCAATGTTAGTCGGCCGCCGCCGCGCTCGATTGGAACCGATGTCAATGTAATTTCCAAAAGAGTTGCGGCAACGCCTTGATTCGTTTTCGCCAACCATGCCGATGTCATGAGCGCGAATGAAACGAAACTTGACAGGCGAGCGCGCGATGCAGTCTACTTTGCCTCCTGCTGCACGTCGCCTGCGTGGACGTGCAGGAGAACGTGCGGCGGTCCCGGGGATGGGGCGGGGCCAGACAAATAAAATCAACAACGAGAAGAACGATGGATCGATCCGCAATTGCGGGGTCCTGGGGGACGCGCGCGCGGGCGAACGCGCCGCAGCGGCGACGGCCCAAGCGCGCGATATCGCCGTATCGCGGCGCGTTCGAGTGGGTCACCGAGAGCTGCCTCTGGCTGGATCCGGAAAGCGGGCGCGTCACGGACTGCAATCATGCGTTCCTGGAGTTGACCTCACGCGCCGCATCGGAGGTGGTGGGGAAGCCTTTCCACGAGCTGGTGCCACGATCCGAGCTCGGGCAGATGACGAGCGCCTGGCACGCGATCGCACAAGGGGAAGAGGTCAGGAGCACGACGGGCCTGCTCGCTTCGAAATCGGGCGGCCCGATCCGCGTAAGCGCAAGCGCTTTCATCCTGGCGGGCACTGCCCGCAAGAAGCTGCTGCTGGTCCTGCGCCGGTCTGCGTCCGAGGCTGCGGAGGACGCGGCTGCGAAGATCTCGCCCGAATCGCAGTCGAAGCTCGCTTATGCGATTGCCGCCGCTGAAGCGCGCGAGCGGCAAAGGATCGCGAACGGTCTGCACGACGACATCGGCCAGACACTTTCCATCATCGGGCTCAGGCTGGGCGAACTCGACCACGCGAGCACGCCGGACGAAGTCCGGGCCAAGGTGAGGGAGTTGCTGGCGCTTAATTCGCAGGCCCTGCGGGCGACCCGCTCGGCCACGTTCGATCTCAGTTGTCCGGTGCTCCAGCAGCTCGGCCTGCAGGCGGCGATCGAAGGCCTGGCGCAGCGGCTCGGCGGAATCTCCGGATTGGCGATCCACGTTCGGGGCGAGGCTCCGGAGACCGCGATCGCGGAGCCGGTCGCATCGGTCCTGTTCCGCGTCGTGCGCGAGCTGCTGATGAATTCGATCAAGCACGCCAGGGCGCGCAACGTCTGGGTCACGATGACCTGCCAGGAACAAGAGCTCAGGATCATGGTCGCCGACGACGGTGTCGGTTTCGGCGCGGATTCGCTGCCGCGCGAGTGCGGCCAGGAAGGCGGCTTCGGCCTGCTCAACGTGGAGGCGCAGATGCGCGCGATCGGCGGCCGGTTCGCGTTCATCGGATCGCGCGGGCGGGGGGCGACCGCCGGAATCGCGCTCCCGATCGGGCCTTCCTGAAACGCCGGGGCGCGCGGCGCGGCATGCTGTCTACGAGGACGGGTGCGCTATGACGATACGAATCCTGCTGGCGGACGATCACCGGATCGTCAGGTCCGGAATCGCGGCGCTGCTTCAGAGGGAGCGCGATTTCGAGCTGGTCGCCGAGGCCGAGAACGGCCAGGAAGCGGTGCGGCTGGCCCGCCAGACTCGGCCGGACGTGCTGCTGATGGATGTCGCCATGCCCGGCATGAACGGCATCGAGGCCATGCGCCGGATCCACGCCGACGAGCCCGGAATGAAGTGCCTGTGCCTGTCGGTGCACAACGACAACCGGATGGTGCTCGGGGTCATCGACGCGGGCGCGAGGGGCTACCTCATGAAGGACTGCTCCTTCGAGGAGCTGGTGCGGGCCATACGCAGCGTGATGTCGAACCAGATCTACCTCAGCTCCGAGCTGGTCGGCATCGTGGTCGAGAAGTACCGGAATCGGAACGCGCGGGTCGCGCCCGACCCGTTCTCGCTGCTGACGCCGCGCGAGCGCGAAATGGTGCAGCTGTTCTCCGAGGGCCACTCGACCGGCAGGATCGCGGGCAAGCTCTGCGTGAGCGCCAAGACCG
>Ga0080064_1002508_pt1 | contig 30830 bp, 35 predicted proteins | sample Subgrocontami54m_FD_69260 | JGI IMG/M metagenome (GOLD analysis project Ga0080064, IMG submission 69260) | Subsurface groundwater microbial communities from S. Glens Falls, New York, USA - GMW46 contaminated, 5.4 m (SPADES assembly) (version 2) ...
TTTTTACTTATTTTTGTATATTTTTTATCACTTTCTCTTTTTTTTTTTTTTTTTTTTTTTTTTGTATTATACGTAATTTTTTTTTCCCACTTTTTAGTTAACCCCTATTTTTCCCTTTTTTTTCCCCGCCATACCTTCAATTCTGCCAGAGCAACCTTTGCTTGTTCTGCAGTAGGCGGCTTGCCATGCCATTCATAGTCATTCTCCATGAAGCTCACGCCCTTGCCTGGAATGTTATGTGCGATGATTAAAGTAGGCTTTTCGTAGATAGTTGCTGCTTCATGGCAAGCATCAATGACCGCTTGAATGTTATTTGCATCAATTTCTATCACGTGCCAATTAAATGAGCTGTATTTATCTGCTAAAGGCTCCAGAGGCATGATATCTTCAGTATGGCCGTCAATCTGAATATTATTTCTGTCTATAAATGCAGTGAGGTTACGTAATTTATTTTTTCCGGCAAACATGGCCGCTTCCCAAGTCTGTCCTGCTTCTTGTTCGCCGTCGCTCATCAGACAAAATACGTGATTCTTTTTTTTGTCCATCTGTAAAGCATAGGCCATTCCTGCAGCTTGGCTTAATCCCGAGCCTAAAGGACCTGAAGTTGTTTCCAACCCTGGAAGAGAAGTACGATGTGGATGTCCCTGCAATCTTGTACCAAAATGACGAAGTGTTTTCAATTCTTTTCTGGAAAAATAGCCGATATTGGCCATAGTGGAATACAAAACCGGGCAGATGTGCCCATTAGAAAGTACGACCAGATCACGTTCTTCCCAAAAAGGATATTTCGGATTGTGTTTTATTACGTTGAAATAAAGAGCAGTAAAAACATCAGCCATCCCTAACGGACCAGCGGTATGTCCAGAACCGGCAGAGACTAACGCTTCGATAAGGTCTTGCCTGATTTGATTAGCAAGAAGTTTAAGCTGTTTAAGATCAGTTACTTTTTTAATTGCTTTTATCTCTGCCATCACTCCTCTTTTTAAGGGGATATAAACTGTCGAGCATTAAAGCGGCTCTCCGTTCATTCCTCACTGCGGAATAAACAAAAAAGAGTTAATAAATGTTTGTCTTAAGAGGACTTTGCAAAAAGGAATTTTTGATTAAAAAAACGAGAAAAATAATCAAAACAAAGCTAAAAATTCCGTCACATGAAATGAGAAAAACAATCTCATTTCAGTGCAGAAATACGATAAGTTTCGTATTTCTTGCATTGCACGTCCTCTTGAGAACTTTGTTATTAAAAAGAGAATTATTCAAAGTTCTCTTAACAAAAATCACAGACCTTTCCTTTTTTTACGCTGACTTTTCCCTTCTTAGGGGACTTCTTTCCTTTTTTTGCCATTGACTTTTTCTTAGCCATAACTATCACCTCATTTCTTTTCAGAAGGTAATTCAGATTTATAAAATCTGCTTTTCCAAATGGGTTTACAAGTAACTTACTCGATGGGAAAAGCAGGGTCGAAAACTGGCCTCCTAGTTGTCAGTTTTCCGGACCTGTTTGTACAGTATTATAGAAAGAACCAAAGAAAGTGATACTAAAATATGGACGACGGTGCAGAAAGGACAAATAGTGCCCAGCACAAATTCTATGTAGATGAAGTAAAGTACAAATACCATCCCCAGAATATTCCATCCTAGCAGTTTTGGTATTGCCTTTTTGTCCTGCCATGATTTCCGTGAGAATGTTCCGAGAATTAAAAACCATAAAACTCCATACATGGCAACAGGTATTCCAAAAAAGGTAGAATATATTCCTGAATTGACTACGGTACAGGAGACTGCTGCCGTAATATCGCATATTCCACCTTGCAGATGAGGGTAATAATGATTATACACTAAGTACAACGAAGTAACTAAACCCAATATGGTTAGGATAAAAAGACCGATAATCAACGATTTTTTTTGCATACTTATTCAGAGATATGGCATTTAATAAACTTTTTCAAAAAGATTATAAACAAAATAAGGATAATATGAAGAAGCGTATGGCAACTTACTATTTTATCAAAACAATGATAAATCACAAAGCCAGGGCAGGTGATTTATAATGATTTTAAAAAATAGAATAGTAGACATTGAAACAGAAACCTCTTCTTCAACTTTTGGATACATTTTTGGGGTTTTTTGTGGTGATGGGCATGCCAGAATACAAAGAGCAAAAGGCAGAACGAGTGGAGAAATAGTATTAAAAGTTAATGATGAAGATTTTGCTCAGAACTTCAAGAATCATCTTGAATTATGGTCTAATAGGGATGGTAAGTTGAAATTTGATGGAAGAAGATATTGTGCTCACCTCTATTCTATATCGCACGCAGAAGTTATCTTAAGGTTTAATATTGAGCAAGTTTTTCTACAAAATAATGAATTTAAATACGCCTTTCTCCGCGGTTTATTTGACTCAGATGGGGGAATTGTAGCTAAAAATTTAAGTGAGAGAAGTAAAGCAAAACGATGGCTCCACTTTTCCAACAGCGATGCTGAAATAATATATGCAGTTAGGAAACTGCTTAGAGAATTTGGATTAAAATATTCATTTACAAGCAGGATTCATTCTGGTTTTGGAAGTAAACGAATACAATACGAAATAAAAATCTATAATCTACAAGGTTTGTTCTACTATTACAAAAATATAGGCTTCTCAATTCAACGAAAGCAAGAAGAACTTAAAAAAGCAATTAACTCTTATGAATTTTATTCTTCTGATTTATTTAATAAAGCTAAAGAATTACATAAGACAATGGGATTCAAAAAAGTTGCTAAAGAGATTAACGTTCCAAAAGGGATAGTTTATCGTTGGCTCTTTAAAAACTATAAGGAAAGAATAATTGATATTGATGGAGGCAAAGATGACTGTAAAAATTTATACGACGAAAACGTGCCCTTGGTGCAAGAAAACTAAGGAATTCATGAAAGAAAATAAGATCAAATATGAAGAATTTGATGTCGCAAGCGATGAAAAAGCTCGTAAGCGAATGATAGAAAAGTCAAGCCAGATGGGTGTTCCAGTTTTGGAAATCGGCAATCAGATCATTGTTGGCTTTGATCCTAAAGCGATTCAGAAAGCGTTGAAGAAGAAGTAAACGTTAAATTATTTTTCTTTTTTTCCATAGTAACGAACTAATGTTGCATACTCATTTTTCAATTGCTGTCTGAATTCTGGTTCTTCGTTTGCATCAAGAATTCTATAACCTACAACATCATCAATTGATAGGTCTTGTCGGTCTAAGTGTCTTGAACCAAGATAATAAATCGAGAAAGGATCAGCATCTGAAACCATTAATGTAAGGCCTAATTGTTGATATTGTTCTGCCTCTTCTTTAGAGATTTCTGGGATATTTACTATTTTTGCGCCTAATCCTTCAGCTATTATAGCATGATCTACTTTTCTCAGTGTTTTTCCCAGTACTTTTATTTTTTTATCTGCCATCTTTTGATGTAAGAGCCCCTTATTTTTAAATTTATGGAGTACTAATAACCGAAGATTCAAAGCTGCTTACAAGGAAAAATAGTTAAATAATGCCTAGTGATTTCTCTAAACATGAAAAAATATGATGTAGCCATCATCGGCGCAGGAATTACAGGAACTTCGCTATTATATGTTCTAAGTAAATACACCAATGTTAAAAATCTTGTTTTGCTGGAGAAGTATCCGCAAATTGCCGCAGTAAATTCTCAGAGAGATAACAACAGCCATACTTTGCATTTTGGTGACATTGAGACTAATTATTCTTTAGAAAAGGCTGCAAAAGTGAAAGAAGCAGCAGAGATGGTCGCTAAGTATGTGGAAACCATTGGGAAGGATGAGAAACTATTCAATAAGACCAATAAGATGGTTCTGGCTGTTGGTGAGCATGAAGTTTCAGAGCTGGAAAAACGTTATGAAGAGTTCAAGCAACTTTTTCCAAAGTTACAAAAAATTGGCTGGGAAGAAATTGCAAAGTTGGAGCCAAATATTGTCAAAGGAAGAGATCCAAAAGAGAAATTAATGGCGTTATGCACCGAAGATGGTTATGCCATAGATTTTGGAAAGCTTTCAGAATCTTTTGTGAATCATGCCAAAGAGAGTGATAAGAATGTTGATGTTTTTCTGCACCATAAACTAAAAGAGATCGCCAAAACCAAGAAAGGCTACAAGATTATTGCTGAAGGAAAGACGGTTGAAGCATCTGCAGTAGTGGTCTGCGCCGGTTCGCACAGTTTGATCTTCGCCCAAAAATTAGGATATGGAACAGAATTAGGATTATTGCCGGTTGCAGGAAGTTTTTATATCGGGCAGAAGATGCTGAATGGAAAAGTATACACCATGCAACTTAAGAAATTGCCTTTTGCGGCTATCCACGGCGATCCGGATGTTAAAAATCCTGCGGAGACTAGATTTGGACCGACGGCAAAAGTGCTGCCTCTGCTGGAAAGACATAGATATACAACCGTTCCTGATTTTATCAGGACGTCAGTACTTACCCTGGATGGAATTATTAGTTTACTCAAGATAATCTCTGACCCTATTTATTTTCGATTTGTATTGAAAAATTTCAGTTACGATCTTCCTTTCTTCGGCAAAAGGATCTTTCTGAAAGATGTGCAGAAGATTGTTCCTTCGGCTAGGGCAAAAGACATCCATTTGGGTAAAGGGATAGGAGGAATACGGCCACAAATAGTGGATACTAAGAATAAGAAAATGAATATGGACGAAGCAAAAATTGTTGGTGATAAACTCATCTTTAACATCACGCCTTCGCCTGGCGCATCAGTCTGTTTGAAGAATGCAGAGAATGATGCCAAGAAAGTAGTGGGATTCTTAGGTAGAGGATTTAAGCTGGATGAGAAGAGATTGAAGGAAGAGCTTACATTATAATTATTCTTCTGTTTTCTTTATTACAAAATAATCAATTATTTGATCTTTTGGAATCTCAATCATATGATGTTGTTTTGAGTGCATACTGTAAGGTAAACCACTTCTTCCGTTATCTATACACAAAGGCCCACTTTTCCACCCTTCACAAATAAAACCAAGAGCTACAAAATAATTCTCATTTGGATTACGGCCTTTTTCATTATATTGTACAGCTATTGCTGTATTTACCCTTTCGTTTTCTAAATTTTCAATCATTTTAGCTCTTTCTTCTAGAGTTTTTGGTTCAGACATACTTTTTTTTTCGATAAACACTATTTAAAGATTGTTGTGCTCTAGAATAATCAAGCTTTAGTTAATTCATACCCTTCCTTGGTATCGCCGACAACATACCCTAATCCTTTGATTCCATCTCGCAATTCATCTGCTTTCTTCCAGTCTTTATTGTTTCTGGCTTGCAAGCGTTGCTCTGCTAATTTTTTTATTTCTGCAGGGATTTCGATTTTTTCTTTTTTTAATTTGCTCAGATCAAGACCAAATATTTTATCAAATTTCAACAACAAAGAACGTTTATCCTTATCAGTTAATGTTTCATCTTTGAGTACTTCCCATAATGCTGCCAATGCTTTCGGCGTATTGAGATCATCATTGATATCAGCAGTAAATGCTTCCAAATATTTCTTTTGTTTTGAGAGTGATGCTGTTCCCGTCTTTTTCAATTCTAAGAATTTGTCATTTAATCTTTTTCTCGCTGCCTTCGCTCCTTCTACCGCTTCATAACTAAACATCAATGGCTTACGATAATGCGTCCCTAAACAGAAATATCTGTAATCCAAAGCGCTGAATCCTTTTTCTATCAGCATTGAAAGAGTGATGAAATTATCTCCTGATTTAGCCATCTTTTCTCCACTTAAGACTAAGAATTCATTATGCAGCCAGTACTTAACCCAGGGCTTCTTGCCATTGGCAGCTTCTGATTGAGCAATCTCGTTAGTATGATGCACGGGAATATGATCTATACCCCCACAGTGGATATCAAATTGTTTGCCGAGATACTTTGTCGCCATGGCCGAACATTCGATGTGCCAACCAGGATATCCTTCCTTACCCCATGGGGAGGGCCATTTCATCTCCTGTTCTTGAAACTTCGATTTAGTAAACCATAATACAAAGTCGTGAGGATTTTTCTTGTTGGAATCTCTTTCTACTCGTGCTTGGGCATCTGCATCCAAGTCCAGCTGCGCTAACTTGCCGTAATCAGATACTTTAGAAGTATCAAAATAGACATTGCCGCCTTTGAAATAGGTATAGCCTTTCTTTTCCAAGACTTTGATTATCTCAATCTGTTCTTTGATGTGATCAGTGGCTTTGCAGAGCTTAGTAGGAGGAAGAAGATTCATCTTTTTTACATCATTTTGAAATGCTTTGGTGTAGAAATCAGCGATCTGCCAGACGGTTTTGTTTTCTCTTCGCGCTCCTTTGAGCATCTTATCTTCACCGACATCTGCATCGGAAGTTAAATGACCCACATCAGTGATATTCATGATGTGCTTTACTTTGAAGCCGTTGAAAAGAAGAGTGCGCTTGAGGATGTCTTCAAACAAGAAAGAGCGAAGATTGCCGATGTGCATGTAATTGTATACAGTAGGTCCGCAGGCATACATGCCTACAGTCTTATCTTTAAATGGAACGAACTTTTCTCTGGTTTTGATGAGGGCGTTGTATAGAGTTAGGGACATAAAGCTGGTTAAGAAGAAGGAGTTTATAAAAGTTTATTCCTTATCATCTAATGCGGGAGTGGGTGCTTCAGCAAGCATCTTAAAATAAATTTGATGTGAATCTTGCAATTTATGATTTCTTTGCAATAATGTTTCAAATATTCTAATCAAAGCAGGGTCTTCTAATTTTGTCATAGTATAAGAATAAAATTCAGAAACATTAAAACCAAGATTTTCATAAAACAATGCTTTGACTCCTGCATCTAATTTGTCCAATTGATGAGCTAGTCGTGCCTTTGCAGTAGATTTTTCTTCGTACTCTAGCAAAAGATTCATTATTTTATTTCCGTAAGGTAAAGGTTTGGTAATACTTTGCATCGCCGTGTATTCTAGATTATGTTTAACTTGCGGATCAATCTTATCGTGCGGCGTAAAATCGCCACTAATTGCTTCAGGCCAGTCATGTACTAAAAGCATTCCCGTAAGATGCAAATCTCTGGTATAATAAAAACCGGCTTTGGCTGCTGAATAACAATGATCAGCTACTGACTCACAAATTTCTGGAGGGATACCTCTCAACAACCAACCTGCTCTTTTAAGATCATTTAATTTATGCAATGTTTTCAGAGAAGTAACTACATTTGAAAGTTCCATCCTACTCATACCTCAGTGCATCCACCGGTTTAAGCTTAGAAGCCTGATACGCCGGTAATATCCCAGAAAGCATGCCTACAATAAAAGCAAACAATAATCCTAACACCAGCACGGGTATTTCTATAGTAATTACCATAGGAAATCCTGCTTCTTTGGCGATTGGGCCAATACTTAAGGCCATGGCCGTTCCTAAAGCTGTGCCTAGAACTCCGCCAACCAGCCCAATCAATCCTGCTTCTATCAAGAATATCCATAAAATATCAGGATTTCTCGCTCCGATGGATTTCATAATACCGATTTCTTTGGTTCTTTCTAATACAGAAGTATACATTGAATTCATGATTCCGATTGCGCCAACTAAAAGTGAGATTGCTGCTATTCCAACTAAGACAATCTGCATCACTCCCAGGATTTGATTTATCTGCGCTAATATCTGAGAAGCGGTGACCACTTCAAAACTGGTATCACCTCGCTTACGCTCTAATTCTTTTTCCATCTTTTCCTGCAGCATAGGAATATCTGAAGCTGTTTTTACCTGGGCGATAATAGTATCCACACTTTCCGGCTCGTTGAAGATTTCCCGAGCTGCTTCTAATGGAATGTTTATCTGGTTGTCATCCTGAGAATTTCCGATTTCTTCTAAAATACCAACTATCTTAAACTCAACTTTATTGATCTCAATCTTGTTGCCTATTCCTAATTCTTTGGAAAACATCTTTTCCGCAACCCGTGAACCGATGTTAGCGACATATTTTTCATTTTCCTGGATTACCCGGCCTTCTTGTATTTTTATTCCGCCATCAGTATAGAAATCTTCATATTGTTCTGCCGGCAAACCGCCGATCAAAGTGAAACCAACCTCATCTTTATACTTCACTTCGGCGCTGCGGAAAATTCCAGGAGAGACATATTCAAAGCCAGAGATCTTTTCAATTGTCTCTACATCTTTTGTAGTCAAGCCATTTGACTGAGTTCCAGGACCTTGAAAACCTTTTCCGGAAACGAAAATCTTGTTAGCTCCGAAAGTCTCAAACTGCTGTTCTAAAGTGCTCTCCAAACTACGAGACATAGTGATAAGAGAGATGATTGCCGCTACTCCGATGATGATTCCTACTACGGTGAGCCAGGAACGAAGTTTACGGTGGCGAATACTATTTACCGCCATTAAAAAATAATCAAAGCGCATTTTTTTTCTTTTTTCTTTTGCGGTAGATCAGTATAGCTGCTATCAGAAGTACAACTGCAACAATAGGCCAGATCATGCTGCTGCTTTTCACTAAGCCGAGCTGTTTAGCTTCTTCTTGATTATAGACTGGAATTTTTATGAGCTTTGATTCTGTAAATTGATTATTAGCCGCATCACGATATTCCAGCTCTACTGCTAAGATAGGGTCTTCTGCTTTTGCGATCAAAGTAAACTCTTCAGTCTCAAAATCACCGATATCCACATCACCAATGTATAAAGTGCTGGGGGAAGTAATCTCATAGAGAGGACTCTCTTGTAATGTTATTTTCAAGTTCTTTACTTGAGCTAACCCGTCATTCACAAATTTCAAAGTCACCTTGCCGTTATCATTAACTTTCACTAATTCTGATTTCTCTAACAGTAAATCTAAGTGGGCATCGGCAGTCACTTCCACACTGATCAGAGAGGTCTTGCTTGCTCCATCATAATTTATCACTACCGGAATTTTGTATACAGAAGGCTCGGCAGTGGCCAAGGCTTTTACTCTAAAGGAAACTCTTTCTTCATCTCCATCATTTATTTCGTCAATTATCTTTTCGTTTGAAGAGCCGACCGGTACAAAAGGGACATCAGTCAAGTCCATGGTCACGATGATATTTTCGATATTCTCGTCACCGACATTTTCCAAAGTGAGATCGATGCTGGTTTCGCCGCCGGGAATAACTTTCTGTGGCGAGAGGGTGAAGGAGCTGACTGCTACTTGCGCGTTCACCATAGGAATCATCATCATTGCCAGAAGCAAAATTGATAATAACATTTTAACTGCTTTCATTTTTTCCTCCTACAATTTTTCCGTCTTTAAGTTTGATCACTTTGTTTGCTAATTTGGTCAAATCAGGATTGTGAGTCACCAAGATGATGGTCTTGCCTTGTTTGTTCAGCTCTTTGAGCATTTTCATGATCTCATCGCCGGTTTTTGTGTCTAAGTTCCCGGTAGGTTCGTCTGCCAAAATTATTTCCGGATCATTTACTAAAGCTCTGGCGATCGCTACTCTTTGTCGCTGGCCTCCTGAGAGTTGATTTGGAAGATGACGCATTCTGTCAGCAAGACCTACTTGCTCCAACAGTTTTTGCGCTTTAGTGGTGCGTGTACTTCTGGAAACGCCCTGAAACATCATCGGTAACGCCACGTTTTCCAGCGCATTCAGGCTAGGAATGAGATTGAAGGTTTGGAAGATGAAACCAATCTGCTTGCCGCGCACTTGTGCTAAATCGCTTTCTGAAAGATTCTGGATGTTATGCTTTCCAAGGAAAATATTTCCAGTGGTGGCGGTATCTAAACAGCCCACTAAATTCATTGCTGTACTCTTACCTGAACCGCTGGGGCCGATTAAAGCGACAAAGTCGCCTTGATTGATGTTAAGGGAGATGCCATTTATAGCAGGAACTTCTCCACCTTCCAAGCGGTAGATCTTGTGCACATTTTCGAGTTTTATCAGGATAGACATGGACTTTATTTGTGAATCTAGCTTATAAACCTTTTGAGAATTAGTATTTTAAAGTGGTGACAACATAAGAAATGAAAATAAAAGAGAATAATAAAACCGTGAGAACTATCTCTCTTCAACAACTTCTTCCTTCGGAAAACGTACTTTGGCTAATTTCGCAGTCGCATCATCCTCTGCGCGATAACCTAATGCGCATAATACAGTCGCAGTAGTATGTTCCTGTTTAAGGTTGAGAATCTCATCATATTTCTGCGGATCAAATCCTTCCATGGGGGCGGCATCAATCCCTTTCAAGGCTGCTGCTTCTAAGAGCATTCCTAAGGCTAGGTAGACTTGCTTCTTGCTCCAATCAATTCTTACCTGCTCAGTCTTAGCAGACATGGATCCTATCATCATATCTTGATAACTTTTCAAAGATTCAACCGGAACCTTACGAGTTTTAGCCATAACTTCTACAAAATGTTTCACAAACTTCTCATCCACATCAGTACGCGCACATAAGACTATGAAATGAGAAGCATCAGTCACTTGCGGCTGGCCCCAGGAAGCTTCACGCAGCTTTTGTCGTATTTGAGGATTATTAATTACCAAGAATTTCCAAGGCTGTAAGCCGAAAGAGCTTGGTGCTAATCGCAAAACTTCCAATAATTCTTCGACATCCTTTTCAGGAATCTTTTTAGTTGAATCGAACATTTTAGTTGCATATCTCCATTCTAATGATTTTAGTATGTTGGTCATTTTATTTCTCCATTATTTCCGCTTTCTTCAAACATTCTTCTAATAATCCTTTCAAATCAAGTTTCTCCAATTCTCTGCCTATTTCTTCAGGATTTGATTTTGTAGAAGGCCTTTTAGGACCCAGCAAATTGCAGATCTCCGGACCTTTGGATAATTCGTATGTTCCAATCTTTTTCGCCACTTCAATTATTTCTTGTTTATCGTAGGTCAGTAACGGACGTAGAATTTCAATAGAAACATGTTTAGTGATGGAAGTTAAATTACTCAAGGTCTGGCTGGAGACTTGGGCCAGATTCTCTCCAGTAATGAGGAATTGCGCTTTTTCTTTCTTAGCGACCATTTCTGCTGCCAGAAACATGGCGATCTTCGATAAAATGAAGTAATGCTTGTGATTGCATCTCTCAACCAGCGCTTTAAGCACCGGCGTAAAGGGAGCAAGATATAATTTATCCACCTTCAAATGTCTTGCCAGGGCTCTTACTTTATCTATCTCTTTCTCATCCGTGAGCGGAAGCTGATGGAAATGAATCGGAATTATCTCTAGCTGAGATTGCAGCTGATGAATGGCTACTGGGCTGTCAATTCCTCCTGATAAAAGAGCGATGGCTTTGGTCATAAAGAGACATTAGCAAGCCCTTTTAAAAAAGTTTAGATGTAAAACAAAAACATTTATATTCTGTTTGAGATTAAAAATTCTATGAAAAAAGGGCTGTTTTGTATCATTTTCGCTGTTCTCATCTCTTTAGCTGCTGCCCAAGATGATCTCTACTCCATGGATTCTTTGCAATTGCAGCTGAATGTAGATGGTTCTTTTGAGTTAGTGCCGACCAAGAGCAGCGCCAGCGTGAAAGAAGTCAGCGCAGATCTGTTTCTCAATCCGCAAGAAAGTCAACGACAACATATTATTTCTTGGGACAGCACTGGAACTGTGAAGGAAGAGATGATATCTTTTTTCTGGAATGATAAAAAGATCGAAAAAAAAGAATTTGGATATACTGCTTTGATAGAAACACAGAACAAGCGCTTAGCAGTGAAAGATAAAATCTCCTTTCCTTTGCGGTCGGAAGATGTAAAAGGATTAGAACAATATTTAGAACCGACAGAAACAATTGATTCTGATAATCAGGCTATCATCGCTAAAGCTGCAGAATTAGCAGAAGGCGAAGACGATTTATTCAAAGTGGCATTCAATCTGGCCAGCTGGGTGGAAGAGAATGTCGATTATGATCTTAATACAGTCACTGCTACCGCATCACAAAAGGCGAGCTGGGTCTTGCAAAACAAACAGGGTGTCTGTGACGAGATGACTTCCTTGTTTGTGGCCATGGCCAGATCCTTAGGCATACCGGCTAGATTTGTCTCCGGAATATCGTACACCAACAGCGAAGAAGTAATAGCTTCAGCAGGTTCAAATTGGGCTGGGCATGGATGGGCAGAAGTGTATTTCCCTGATATCGGCTGGGTAAGTTTTGATGTGACCTTCAATCAATACGGCTACATAGATGTCACGCATATAAAATTACGAGATGGGTTTGATCCTAAAGAAGCAGCAGTGAAATATGAATGGATCTCTGACGGAGTCGATCTGAAAAGAAAACCGCTGGATATGGAAGTAAAGGTCAAAAAAGATGGAATGATTACCTCGGAGGAAATCCAGCTAGAGCAGGAGCTTCTCGCTCACGAAGTCGGCTCTGGAAGTTACAATCTGGTGAAAGGCATAGTCAGGAATACTGCTGATTATTATGCTGCGACCGCCTTAAACCTGGCAGTCCCGAAAGAAGTGGAAGTGATCGGCAGGAACAGAAGAAATATCCTACTGCATCCAAAAGAAGTGCGGGAAACTTTTTGGATCGTGAAAACTCCTGAAAATCTTCAGCAAAATTATATCTATACTTTTCCAGTCAGGGTGTATTCTGAGAAAAATATTTCCGTAGATGATTCATTTACCGCTCAGGAAGGAAAGAATACTTATTCCAAAGCAGAGATTGAGGAGCTTACAGTACAGGATGAAGAGAAAAGCTATTCGCGAAAGATTACTTTTGACTGTCAATATAAAAAAGAGATCATGCTTGACGAGGAGTCACCAATAATTTGTTCAGTCAAAAATACTGGAAATACCAATCTTGATGACCTTACTTTTTGCTTGGAGCAAGTCTGCGAGACCGTAAATCTGCCTATCAACCAAAAGAAAAATGTAGAAATTAAAGTGAAGGGGGAAACAGCAGGATGGCACAAGATGGTATTGACCGCAGAAAATGAGGTAGTAGAGAAAAAAACATCTATTGAATATGCAGTGTTGGATACGCCAAAAATCAGCCTTACTGCAAAATTCCCTGAAGCGGTAAAGTTCGGTGAACCGCTGGCTCTGGAAGTAACGCTTAAAAAAGATTCTTTTGCAGAACCGCAAGATCTTGCGCTGACCATTTCCGGTGCGGGAGCAAAGAGTGTATGGGATATTCCTGGCTTAAGACAAGAAGAAAACATACGTTATCTTGTTGATGGGAAAGGCTTAAGCTGGAACACTGACTTTACTATCACTGCTGCTTGGTCGGATCAGCAAGGAAAAGCATATTCCAGCCAAGAGAAGATCACCATCACTGCAAAGGCTGAGTCGTTTACAGATAAAGTAAAGATGTTTTCGAACTGGGCAATCAATCTTTTTTACAAATCTGAAGTTATCAACATCTCCGTTTGATGATTAAGATTATTTACTATAAATTTAAATATAAAATTGCCTTCTGAAGATAAATAATGGCAAAAGCTAACGCAAATGAAGCTCAAAATAACAAGATGATTTATTCTCAGACCGTCAATGCTGTCGATCTGGAAGAAGAGAATAAGATTCTTGTTGAAACTCTTGAAAAATTAGAAGAAGAGAACAAAACTATCTCTAATACCTTGACCAAGGTAGAGCAGGAAAGTTCTATTTTGCGCGAATTATTCAATAATACTAATAATGAATTGAACAATCTCAAGAAACCTTCTTTGCTGGTTGCTGATGTAGTAAGCGTGCATGGAGACAAGGCTACCATCAAGCTTCCCAATGGAAATAAATTTTATTGTTACATAGCCCAGCATGTAAAAGATATCAGAAGCGGTGATGCTGCCCTGGTCGATCAAAAATCATTGAATATCGTAGAAAAATTTGAAGCAAATGATAATTTTGAAGTAGAAAAATATGTTATCGTAGGAAAACCAAAGGAAGATTGGAGTTCCATAGGTGGGTTAAAAGATGTAGTGCGCGAAGTCAAAGAAGTGATAGAACTTCCACTAACCAAACCAAAATTATTTGAAAGTGTAGGGATCAAGCCTCCGAAAGGAGTGCTTCTCTATGGTCCTCCGGGAACTGGAAAAACTTTACTGGCAAAAGCGGTAGCCAGCAGCACCAATGCGACTTTTATTGAAGTTGTAGGTTCTGAACTCGTTCAGAAATTTATTGGCGAAGGAGCTAAACTGGTGAAAGATATCTTTGCCCTGGCCAGGCGGAAAGCCCCTTCAATCGTGTTTATTGATGAGATTGATGCGTTAGCTTCTAAGCGCATGGAGACCGGCACTTCCGGGGAAAGAGAAGTCAGCAGGACTTTCATGCAGTTATTGGCAGAAATAGATGGATTTAAACCGCTCGATAATGTAAAGATCATTGGAGCTACCAATAGAGCGGATATACTAGATACTGCCATCATCCGGCCAGGAAGGTTGGATAGATTGATTGAAGTAGGCCTGCCTAACGAAGAAGGAAGATTAGAGATTCTGAAAGTCCATACTGCTAAGATGAATCTACGCAAAGTTATCCTAAAAGAAGTTGCCACCAAGACGGAAAATTTCAGCGGGGCAGAACTTCAGGCAGTATGCACTGAGGCAGGTTATTGCGCCATCCGTGAAAATCGTGAATATGTCACCCATAATGATTACCTCCTGGCGATCGAGAGAGTCCGGATTGAAGAAGAGGATGATGATGCAGCGGGATTGATTGGGTAAATTTTTAAAGTAAAGTTAATTTTTATTTTTACATGGCCCTGAAACTTCTTTCTTTGAACATTGAAAGAGACAATCATCTTCCTCGAGTTATTTCGCTGATAGAAAAAGAAAAACCGGAAGTCATTTGTCTGCAAGAGATCCAAGAACCTGACTTTGAAATGCTCAAGAACAAATTTGGATGGCAAGGATTTTTTGCTACGATGATGACCTATAAACGCATCAGTGAAGGTATGGAAACTGCAGTAAAACAGGGAAATGCCTTATTTACGAAGCTGAATTTATTGAAAACAGAATCTTTTTATTATTTTGGAAAAGGAGATGCTCCTTTCTATAAGGAGTATAACAGTATTGATAGAATATTGGTAGTAGGATTATTTGAAAAAGAAGGAAAGCAATATACTATTGCAACCACCCATTTTACCCGCGATGAAGATGGAGGAAAAGTGAATCAAGAACAGCGCAGAGATGTGCAGCAATTGTTGAAATTACTTCAACAAAAGGGAGAATTAGTATTATGCGGAGATTTCAATGCTCCCCGGGGCAGAGAGATTTTTAAGACTTTAAGTTTGCATCTAAAAGATAATATTCCTCCTGAAATAAAGACCACTTTAGATCCCAGGTTGCATAAAGCTGGTCCGCTGCCGTATGTGGTAGATTATGTGTGGAGCACCCCTAAATATAAGGTTAGAGATATAAAAGTGGTAAGCGGAGTAAGCGACCATATGGCTATTGTGGCGGAAATAGATACTAACGAGTAATTGAAGATAAGACCTGTGAACGCTCATCAGTTACATCCGTATCCCATAGCGGGAATGGTGTTCACATAATCATCGCGTTGTTCACTCTTGAAGATTTTTACTTCTTTTGTGTTTAAATAGTTATTTTTTATAAACTTTTACTTCCATAATTATTATAAAGCAAACTTAGGAATTTTAGATTATGAAAATTCTGTTTGTGTCAGAGTATTATCCTCCCAAAGTTATGGGCGGAGGAGAAATTAATCTGGAACTTCTAGCTACAGCATTGGCTGAGAGAGAAGTAGACGTTTTTGTGCTGACATCACGGCAGCCAGGACTGCAAGAAGTAGAGAAAAAAGGAAGAGTGACTATTTACCGCCAGCTTAAGACAGGCAGTAACCCTTCGGGATTAGTAGATAATCTAAAACGTTCATTTATTTTTCCAAAATCTGTTGTTACAGAGGTTGAGGAAATAATCAAAAGAAAAAAAATAGAAGCTATTCATTTTATCGGAACAAGCATCATTGCTGCACCACAATTAAAGAGTTATGGAATCCCCTTATTTGCGACTATCGAAAGTTATCCAACCCTCTGCCCGAAAGGAGATCGCATCTTTCATGGTAAAAGTGAATGTACTGTGAAATGTTCTGTTACAGAATTTTTTTCCTGTCAAAGTGATTCGACAGAGATTGGCAAGATGAAAAATGAATGGTATTTAAAATATAATGTTCCTGCCCTTTTTTATATTTATAATTATTATAGCCAACTAAATGAAGCTTTGAAGTATTGTAATCTTATTGCCATCAGTGAATATATACAGAATTTATTGAAACTGCAAGGGTATGGAAGTACCATTATTCCCAATACTTTGGATGTTACTAAATTTAAAATAAATACTATCAAAAACGAGACTATAAAAAAGGAAAAAACAAAGATACTTTACCTTGGATCTTTGATACGTTCAAAAGGAGCGCAGGTACTATTAAACGCAATTCAAGGCTTGGATGTTGATTGTGAAATCTATGGTGAAGGGGTGCTAAGAGAGGAATTGCAGCAAGTGATTAAAAATAATAAATTATCGTCAACGATTCATCCTCCAGTTTCCTACGATCAAATTCCTTCTCTGTATGCTCAAGCAGATATCATTGTTTTTCCTTCGCTCTGGCCTGAACCATTCGGCAGGATTGCTATCGAGGCCATGGCCGCAGGAAAGCCAGTGATAGGATCAGCAATTGGCGGGATTAAGGAGACGATTGTTCTAGGAACAGGAATATTAGTTGAGCCTGGGAATGTTAAACAGCTACGAGAAGCGATTGAGATATTATTGCATAATCAAAAAATGCGGCTAGATATGGGAAGAAAAGGGAGAAAAGTTGTGGAAGAATTATATGCTGGAGAAAAAGTAGTGGAGAGATTAATCGCTTTGTATAAAGAGAAAATGATAAGCATTATACCAAATTCTAATTAGGCCCAGCAAAATTTATATAGAATCGATAACTTATCAAATTGATGGAAGAATTGATTCTAAAATTCAAGAAACATGTGGTTACAGAATCAAAAAGATCCAGATTTATCCATCATCAATGGTACATAAAATATCATCTAGAAATTGTAGAAAAAATCGCTTTAGAGCTTTGTGATAGATATAAAGAAGCTGATAAAGAACTAGTTTTACTTATGGTTTGGTTACATGATTATGGAAAGATATTGGATTTTGATAATCGAGATGAGATCACTCTGATCAAAGGCAGAGAAAAACTTGAATGGTTGGGATTTCCAAAGCAATTTTTGGAGAAAGCAATAGCTTATGTTGAGATGGTAGATAAAAAGATGGAGATTGACCTGAATGTTGCTCCTCTTGAAGTTAAGATTATTTCTTCTGCAGATGGCGCTTCACACCTGATTGGCCCTTTCTTTTCACTGTTCTGGTATGAAAATTCGACAAAACCTATTGAAGGACTGATGAAAGATAATATTAAAAAAGCATTAAAAGATTGGAATAAAAAAATAGTATTGCCTGAGATAAGAAAATCTTTCAAAAAAAGACATGATTTTTTGAGGGAACAAAACGGACAATTCCCATCTAAATTCTTGGATTAATTTTAATTAATTCTTCAACACCTTCAGATCCAAACAGACCCTGAAAGTTCCAGGCGAAAATTGCCCGCATTTCACTTTACGCAGGATTTTGACTTCTTTTCCAAGTTTCTTGCAAATCTGCTTGACCTTTTTGGCATAGGAATCAATCTCCGTCTCATCAAGAAATGAATACAAATGAATAACTGCCCCTTTCTTGGCTTTGAGCAAAGCTAAATCTAAAAATTGTTCTCCAGTCTTAGGCAGAGGCATGACGATGCGATCAAATTTTTGTTTGAGCAGAGGAATCTTTTGCTTCACATCCCCATGCATGATAGTTACCCTGTCCTGAAGATTGTTGAGCAATACATTTTCCAAGGCATAGGTGTGGGCATCAGGATTTAATTCAATACCATAAACATGTCTTGCTTCAGAATTCTTGGCGATGACTAAAGGATATGGCGCGGCACCTGAAAACATGACTAAAACTTCTTCGCCTGGCTTGACTTGATTAGCGATGCGTAAGCGTTCACTGCCGCTGCGGGCAGAGAAATAAGTCCGTTCCAGATGAAGTTTCAGTTCTATACCATTTTCATGATGGATGGTTTCTTTTGTTTTCTTTCCGGCTAATACCATCACTTTCCTAGTGCGGAATTGCCCGGTATGGATATCGCTTTTCTTGACTACGGTAACAAGATGCTTGTTTGCTTTAAGGTAAGCTTCGGCAATGATTTTTTCTTTAGATTTCAATTCTTCAGGAATCTCTAGAATAAGAATATCTCCCACTACTTCTTGTGTTCTCGGAAGGGTCTCTAATTCTGTTGCCGTCAATTTTCCTTTAAGAAGCTCATCCACCGTCATCGGCTTCTGCCGTTCAGGGAAAGAAAATTTAGTATTGACTACCTTAGCATTGGGAACGGCTGCCTTCTTTACCATGGGAAAGAAAATGTGATCTAATTCTTTCACAGGTAAATGATCTAGATTAACAAGCTTTTTTTTAACTAAGAATTCTTTGACTTTCTGAGCGTATTTAAGTTCTGTGTAAGCGGCCAGCATGGAAGAAAGAAAGAGTTACGCTTTAAAAATCATTCCTTTATCAATCTCTGCCAGTTTTCCAGGTAATGCTTATAGATTTGGTCAAATTCTTCCTTGAAAGTTTCTGTAATTTGAAGTAGTTTCAGTTTTTCTCTTATGAATCTCAAATTCTGTTCCTGATGCTGTTCATCAGACATTTTTTCTAACTCCAAGATGTAACCATATCCTTTAGTGAAATCTAGACTTATATCTATGTCTTGCCATTTAAAATTATGCCTCTTTCTGAACCATTTGATGGCGACAGGGTATCCCAATGTTGCAAATAAACTTTCTAATTTTTCAAATTCTGCTCTCTCAAATTTCACTTCTATCTCTTTTCGATGATAGTCATGGACTTTTCCAGATTTTAATACTACTTTGGAGAAAGAATTATTTTTTTGAATACGCAAATCATGCTCAGCTTCAAAGTAGTAAGTCTCTTGATAATCTTCGTTGAGAAATTCTCCTTCTCTATGGAAAAATGCTAAAAGTTCTTGATATTTCTCAAGAGAAATAAAACAGCGGATTTCTACTTCTATGTTGTTCATTTTTCAACATACTCAAAAAAAGTTCTTCAGTCCCTTCTGAGCCATCTCTTTCTGCATTCCTTTCAATTTTTCTATTTTTGACCTAACGCGCTCTTCACCAAAACCGTGCTCTTCAACTAATAGGTGAAACAGTTTCTGTTCATCTACCTTTTTCCATTCCAATTCATATTTATCAGTTACCGGAATGTTTTTGATAGTATCAAATACTTCTTGCCATTGCAGATCATGATACTGTTTCTGCCATTCTACTTTTTCAAAGATGGATTTAAAATCTGAGCCATGCTCTTTCAATAGTTTCAATCCGGTTTTCGGTCCTATTCCCTTTACGCCCCCAGGATTGTAATCTGTTCCAACTAAGATAGCTAATATAATTAACTGATCTAAATTCAATTTTAGATTCTCCAGAACTTCTGACAGCGAGATCAATTCTGGATTGACCTTTTGGTAAGCGAATTGACCTGCTTTCTTTCTACGCCCTTCTATAGAAAGATTACGCACTAACAGAGGACAAGCGAAAATTAAATTATCATAATCCTGGCTTACAGAAGCGTACGCATCACCGTTCTTGACCATCCTGGCCGTCTGCGCTTCTCCTTCAGAAGGCGCTTGCACGATTGGTAAGCCTAAAGCGGTAATCACGGCTTTGGCATCTTCACGCATATCTTTTGTAAGAACTGCAGTCCTAGCTGCAAACTTGCGCATAGATTCAAGATCTTTATCTTCGGTCGCTTCTTTTAATTTTAAGAAAGCCTCTGTTTTTACTGCGGTTCTTTTTTCCCAGGTTTTCTGCTTTATTTCCGGCGGCTTTCCATCAAATACAAATACTAATTTTAATCCTAGTTCCATCAACGCAGTAGTCCTGCTGAACAAGCCAATCAGATGCGAAGTGACTCGGCCTTTGCTATCAGTCAATACTGATCCGTCAGGAGAACGTATAGAAGTAAGAAATTGGTAGAGCATATTCATGCCATCTATCGCCAATATTTTACCCTTTAAATCAGCAATGGAAATCTCTTTCTTGACAACTAATTCCTTAAACTGCAGACCCATTTTTTTCTCTAAGTTTTGACGGCTTCACTAAAAGCTTATGATTAAAACCTGACCTGTTAGCCCATTCAAAGGCAGCCTGTACAGCTAAGGCTAAAGCAGATCCAACTACCGGAATCAAGACTAATACTGCAAGCGGCGCTTCAGTCATGGACATATTTTTATTCTTTTCATTAAGATACTCTTGAAATGCTGCATCGACCCGTTCTCTTTCTTGTTTGAAAAATCCTTCAAAGATGGCCACTAAATCTCTTTCTTTTCCAAAAGAAAGAATAAGTCTTTTTTCTTGTACCTTAAAGATACCTATCTTATATACCTCATACGCTTTCTTGACTAAAGGATTCTGGATGTCCTTGCTGCGAAGAATAGATCTACACGCCTTTATCTGAGATTTTCGATGTTTAAAGAAATCACACAAAAGATCTTGCATATACTCCGCGCGTTTAAGTGAATTCTTAAAGCTATGATGTTGAGATGCTTTTTTTTCCACTAATAAAAGACATCCTAGTATTTTACGGAAATCTCTTCTGATGCTTTGGAGAGGAGCTTTTGATGCAACGGTCTCTTTTAGAAATCGTTCTAAATCTTCATGTTGATTATGTTTAAAATAATCATAGAAATGTTCTGCACGCTGATAATCCAAAGTGCCAAGCTCGATAAAATTATTTTTTATTCTCTTCTCAGCATCCTTCATCTCAGTAGCAGCTTTTTGTGTATCAATCATATCAATCGCCTCTTTCTAATTTTGCAACCAATGCATTTTGAAATGCTTCCGTCGCGAGCATCTCTTGCGCTCTTTTGGTTAGTTCATGAGTATAAAGGAATAATAGCGGAAGTTTTTTTATTTGCGCTTCCATATATGCCGCAGAGACATCCCCTTCATCGCATTTTGCTTTTTTCTTAGCTTTGCAGAAATAAGTCACCACACCTACGACAGAGGGAACTTTAATCAATAGATTGATCTCTGCATTTTTGCGCACGATTTCATGTTCTTGGATCACTATCTCTTTTGCAGCCAGAAACTGCGCTGCGGAAGGAAGAAAATTATCTTCATGGAGTTTTACTTTTTTGGGGATCCGTTTTGTTTTAGGAGAAGATTTAGAATTTTGAGAATTTTGTGACAGCACTTGTTCTATTTTTTCTTGAAGTTCATCTTCTGGACGTTCTGACAGCGATTCCTGATTCTCTTCCAGAGATCCTTCTTGTTCCAAAGATAAAGCTGAGATTTTTTCTGTTTCCGGTGGTGATGATGATGATTGAGATACAGATTGAAGGGTAGATTGCGATTCTTCAGCTGCAGCTCCTGGGATGTTCTGAGAATTCTCTTCTCTGGCAAATAGCATCTGCTTGATATTGGAAGATGCTTCTTCATCGGAAAGCAGATGCCATTTCCAAAACAATTCTCTATCTCCAGCGACTGTCACTTGTAATGGAACTGCAAAATCTTTCAATGAACGGAGCGCCACTCTTGAAAGCAGGTCTAAAGAGTTTTCCCGTAAAATTTTTTGCTGTTTTAAAATCTCCAGCACTTGAAAATCTTTGGGGTTTAGATTTCCTGCAGCAAAATGATAAATCTGCTCTTCTTGGCCCGCTAGATAATATAAAGGAGTACCACCAATCTTCAGATTTGAAATTTTAACCTTGCCCTGCGCAGCCAAATCGGAGAGATGTGCTGAAGCCAGCAAAATTTCCGTACCGATGTTCTTAGCTACTTTAGAAGGGATGGTCGGGCCTACTACCTTCAAAAAATAGAGAATTTTGTCCTGATCACTCATAAGGCTTTAGGAAGAAATACGCTTTATATAGTTTTCTTTACTGCAGATGTGAAGAATATCATATCTGCAGTTGAAAGGAATTTTCCTTTTCTTTACCGCACTTAGATATTATGCCACTTACGGCCTGGTCCAGCTGACTTGGTAATAGGTTACATCGTTCTCGTCATCAACGATAGCAAGTAAAAGGCGCTTTTTAGTGCTGTGAGCAACCCTATTTTTAGCGCTGAATTCGTGCCAGGTAAAAACACTGGCTTCGTGCACTGGAAAGACAATCCATTTAGCGTGGTCTTCTCCCGGCTTTACTCCACGGTCATATACCCGGAAATCTGCGCCAAACTTGAGGGCAGTCTTGATGATGTAGCCGCGATTTCTCATGTCTCTAAAAACAACATAACGGATCCAGAAATTAGGCTCTACTTTACGAGCTTTCTTGACATACAATTCAAGGGATAATAATTTGCCGGATTCACTTTTTATGTTTAAGCGTTCACGTTCCAACAGATATAACGCTTCTAACAGTGATAATTCAACTTTTCCGCTTTCGTTTAAGGTCCCAAAACGAGATTGATTAAAGAAATCTCTGGCATCATCAGAAGATTCAGTGATAACCCTTTCTCCAGCAAGAATGCCTAATACTGGTTTCTTGGGTTTCTTTAGTTCTACTTTTTCTTCTATTTTCTTGTCGTCCGAAGTTTCAGGCTCTGCTGCTTCGACGGCCTTTTTTTTAGCCATGTTATTAACTAAAAGAATGGTCTTTTAAAAAGCTTTGCCCGATTCAGCCCAGCTCCACCAGCTATCTTTTCCGAGAATGATATGATCTAAAAGCGGAATGCCCATAAGTTTTCCTGATTTGACCAAGATTTGTGTTATTTCCAAGTCCTCTGGAGATGGCTCAGGATCGCCGGAAGGATGATTGTGGAGCACTATAACAGAATGTGCTAAGTGCTTGATAGCCCCATAAAATATTTCTCGTGGATGTATCAAGGAGGAATTAAGAATGCCAATAGTGATGGTTTCTTGGGCGATGATATTGTTCTTTGTATCTACATAAATAGCCATGAAATGTTCTTTTTGCAGAGCTTGAGTTTTAGGAAGATATATTTCCGCAACTTCTTTAGCGCAAGAAATTTTCTTTTTCTGGTTGATCGGAGAGATTCTTTTGTATAATTCAAATACTGCAATGATTTGTGAAGCTCTGGCTGGACCGATGCCGTATTGCTGTTGAAGCTGTTGAAGGGAACAAGCGGAAAGATTCTGTAAGCCGTGCGTTGCGATAAGACGATTGGAAATTTCTAAAATATTTTCTTTCTTTGTTCCTGACTTGAGGATGATAGCCAAAAGTTCTGCTGGGGAAAGGGCTGCTGCCCCTTCTTTCTGCAATCGTTCTCTGGGACGATTTTCCGGAGCGAGGTCAGTTATTTTCATTTTTTTCGCGAAACATTTATTAAATTCAGTAAGTTTAAATCGCCCAGGGTGGGAAAGTCAAGCTCCGCTTTCGTTCGTTTCCTAAGCGGAAACTATTTGAACCCACAAAGTCCGCCAAGACTGAAAGGTTTTCTTAAACCTGTCCAGAGCTTAAGACCTTCGCAATAACCAAGTTATGCGACACAAGAAATCAAACAACGATTTGATTTCTGTGCAGAAATGAAGTATTCTTCTTCATTTCTTGCATGGGCTTATTCTTTTTTATTTTAGAACTCGTTTATATATTCTAGCCGAGGTTGTCTAGTGCATGAAATGTGAAGGCATGGATGCTTAAAATTAGAAAATTTTTAAGAATTAAGCCCTAATGCATTAGACAAAGATGTTGTCCAGTGGGTATGCCATCACATTTCAGCACAGAAATACGATATTTTTCGTATTTCTTGTGCGGGAGTGGTATTAAAAAATGGCGCAATAACCCTTCATTCTATGTAATTTTAAAGGATTAGGAGTTTTAGTTGTTTTGTCTAGTGGAGGAGAGTAGTTAGATTTTTACTATAAGATAATTGGTTCAGAAGTCGGCTATTTTTAGAAAGAGACTAAAACAGATTTTTCCTCTGGTTTCTTACATTCTCAAAATATTCAAAAGTTTTTGGAAACAAATCTTTTACTACCTCTTCAAAAATATGTCCTAATGGAACTAGAGCTATTGCATCACCTGCTCCTTGAACCCTTACACCTCTTGTCCAACAATTCCTTGTTTCATAATCAAATGGGTGATCTTGTTTACCCACCGTCGCAACAACTTTGTATAACCTTATCTTTTCATCCAAAGCAGACTTCATATAAGACTTTTCATCATGAAGATGAATTATTCCATTTTGTGCTTCTCTAAATGTTTCTGTGTTTAAAGCAACCCAAACATCTTCAGAGCTATACAAAGTGATATATGGATTAACAATATCTCGTCTTGTTTCATGATCTTCAAGTGTCATAAGATATAGTACCAATATAAAATATATAAAGATGATTGTTATTCATTAGATAGAATGTTTTAGCCATTTAACTTTTTTAATTTTATTGGACTTCGTCCTTGAAGACGCTAACTTCTTACTTTCTTAAAGATTTTAACAGCGATACATCACTTCCCAGAAAATCCATTTTCCATCTCCCTCATCCTTTCCTTCGGCTTCTCTGCTTTGGTGATGAAACTGCCTGAAACAAGGTAATCTGCACCTGCTTTCGCCGCATCCCTCACCGTTTTCTGGTTCATCCCGCCATCGACAATGACTTTAATCTTAGAATTTACTTTCTTAATCTCCGCAATTTTCTTCAACGGATATCGCAAGTATTTTTTCCCATAAAAACCGGGATGGACGGTCAAAATCAAGACGTAATCGATCTCGTCCAGATAGTTCTTTATTTTTCCCACTCTTGTTTCTGGATTCAAAGCGAAGGCAACTTTCTTTTTTACTGATTTTGTTTTCTGAATGTACTTAGCAATATTAACCGCTTCTGCCTGTACGATGTAGAACTCCACTTTCTTGCCATGCTTCTGTATCCATCTTTGAGGTTCTTTCAGCATCAGATGAGCGATATATTTGAATTTCTTGGAAAGCCTAAATCTAAACCACAAAGAATTATTGTGGACAAACTTTCCATCAGCAATATCTAAATGCACATATTTAGCAACGCCATGCAGATTGTTTAACATATGATCTAATTCTTTCTGGCTTTTAGCCATGACAGAAGGAAATACTTTCTGCTTCATTTTCTGCTCATCGTTCTAGTCTCTTGATTTTCCCGACTCTGCGTATATGTCTTGCTTCCTGAGAAAAGGGAGTAGTCAAAAAAACTTCGCTCATCCTTTTAGCTTTATGCAGATGGGTGAACCAGCCGGACAAGCAGATGATGTTAGCATTATTATGTTCTTTAGACAGTCGAGCTTCTCTCAATGAATAAGGAATTACTGCTCTGGCACCTTTGACTTTATTGGCAGCGATACACATACCCTGAGCAGAACCGCAGACAAGAATCCCTAAACTCTTATCTGTGACTACCTTTTTAGCTAACGCGGAAGCAAAATCAGGATAATCATCTTTTGGATCAAGTTTCTTGTTGCCGATATCTACATAAGGAACACGCTTATGTTCAAGCCACCGCTTGATTTTTTCTTTCAGTGCAAACCCGGCGTGGTCTGCTCCGATGTAAATCTTTTTCATTTTTTTACCTCTTTTTTAACGTTTTTACACTTAAAAAAAGGTTAGAAGGACCAGTCCCTTCTTTACCTCTTGTTGGTCGATCCAAATAGTTTGATTCTCTGTTCAGCGACCTTCTGGATCAAATCACGAGCAGGCGCTAGGATATGTCGTGGATCAAAATCTTTTGGTGCAGTATGAAGACCTTTTCGTACCCCAGCATCAAAGGCAATTCTAAGGTCAGTATCAGTGTTAATTTTAGTAATCCCATTTTTGATTGCTGCCTTAATCTGGGTATCGGGAACACCTTTCACTCCTGACAGATCTGCGCCATACTTTTCTGCCATGGTTACGAGATTTTTTGGCACACCGGAAGCCCCATGTAATACTAGGGGAACTTTTACTTTCTTTTTGATCTGTTGAAGGATATCTTGCCGCAGTGATGTATTTCCAGAAAACTTATATGCGCCGTGTGATGTGCCGATGGCTACAGCAAGAAAATCGCATCCAGTTCTGTCTACAAATTCCTTCGCTTTTGTAGAATCAGTGTAAATGATATTTCGAGAAGAAACTAAGTCTTCTGCTCCACCGATAGTTCCCAGTTCCGCTTCGACGAAAATTCCTTTCCGATGCGCAAGAGCGACCACTTGCTTGGTCATTCGAATATTTTTTTCAAAATCTTGATGTGAAGCATCGACCATAACGGATGAGTAACCCATCTGAATCGCTTGCTTGATGAGGTTGATATCTTTTCCGTGATCAAGATGCAGAGCGATGGGAACATTTACTTTTTCAGAAGAAGTTTTTGCTATAGCATATAAGTAATCCATGCCCGCGTAGTTCAGTGCGCCTTCAGAGGTAGCAAGAATGATGGGCGCTTTCAACTTCTGCGCTGCTGTTACTACACCTTGCACTATTTCCATATTGTTAATATTGAAGTGAGCAACAGCATATTTTCCTTGCTGCGCTTTCAACAATAATTTTGTGGTATCGGTGAACATTCTTAGAGCCTCTTAGCAGTGATTTTTATTTTGTATTTTTTCATCATGGCTTGGGCTTCTTTTTCTGTCAATTGGCCATTCTTAGCGCCGACGTGCTGGATTACTGAAGAAGCATTCACTTGCCCTAGACGCAAGGCATCATCGAAGGAATATTTTTTTATCAGACCGGCCATAAATCCTGAAGTAAACGCATCTCCTGCTCCGGCAGTATGGACAATTTTAACATTGGGAGTTTTTGCTAAGGAATAGATGATGTTATTGTTTAATGCATATAACCCTCTTCTCCCGTCCGTCACAATAACTGTTGCTGACCCGCATTTCTGTAAATCTTTTAGCAGAAGTTCAACATTATTTGATGAAGATTTCAGCAAAGCCTGGGCCTCTTCTTTATTTAGAACCAAAATTGCTGTATTTTGTAGGATATTGGCAAGTTTTTTTGTCCCTTGCTGCGCCAAGTAGAGAGAAGGGTTGAACAATAGTTGGATATTTTTCTTTTTAGCAAGTTCTGCTATTGCGTAGGCAGCTTGTAAAGATTTTCCAGTTAAGGTAGCTAAGTAAATCCAAGAAGGAGTGATTTGAGCAGCCTGAAAGTCTTTAGCTGACAAATCAGTAGATGCTCCTTTATGCACTAAAATAATTCTATCTTTCTCTTTGGTAGAAGATATGATAGTTGCTAAATCTGTTTGTTGTTTACTTCGTACATGACAGATATTTTCTATTCCATCTGCTTTAAGTTCCTTAAGAATGAAGTTCCCATCTTCATCAGCGCCAACTTTAGTCGCTGTTTTTACTTTCAGCCCTAATTTTGCTAAGGCTGCCGCTGAGTTGGTCGCTCCTCCGCCGGAACGCTTGTCTACTGACTTAACTAAAACTTTATCGCCAAGCTTGAGGGAAGAGAACGGCTGTTCTATAGCCAAGAACGTATCTACCGTTGCTGAGCCTACACAAAGAATATCGTATTTGGACATCTATTCACCTGAAGAAGGGAATGTTTAGGTGTTTAAAAACATTATTGAAACAGTTTTACTCCTTCAAAGAATGATTTCGAATATCCTTTTCAAAATCATCTCTTCTCATAAAATTTATAAAGAAAACAGCAACTTATAGACTCATGGTAACCAACGACATGTCTAAGGATGAAAAAGTAGGCTTCCATAAAGGTTCTTTAGCTACGTTAAGCAAGGAACGGGAAGAATTAATGCGCATTTTGCAGATTGTAGAGCAGCTGATGCAGATGCATATCAAAGAATTGAAGGATTTGGGCGTAGATCTGGCAGCACAAGCCAAGGATGAGCCTAAGAAGCTGAAAGGCAAGAGAGCAATCGAGGATGTGCTGGGTTAGAATTTCTCACACAATCACTTCTCCCCTATGTATCTTTGGCAAGTAATTCAGAATAATTCCTTCTTTATATTTGGAACAACCGACAATATCACCATCGTACTCTATCAATACAAATCTCGCTTCTGCACCTAAGTCTATCCTTAAATCGATGCCGTGAAAGTACGCTTTTATTTCCCTACTATCTAGCTTTACAATGTTTTTCAGCTTATCTCTGACTTCCTTTGCCAGCAATTGCGCGCCTTCCTTGCTAAGACGGACAGAATTTCCTTTTATTTCTGCGACATACAACCCAAATTTATCAACACGTAATCTTTGCAGGTCGATCTTGGCCATATCTTTGCTGATCAGAGAAAGTCGCCCATCTTTGTTCTGCAGATAGGCATAATCACCGGTAAAGAATGAGCCGTAAGTGTCTTCGAAGAGCTTACGGATTTTCTTGATGTCACGGGTGTTGAGGATGGTTAAAGTTTGCATTATCCCACTCCCCACACCGGATCTTCTTTTCGTTTAATGTCAGCAATCTCTTTCAGCACTTCTAATTCTCGCTTAGATAAGTGTTTCTTTAATTCTTTTAATTTCTTGAAATGTTCTTCAGGAATATCTGTATATAGATAATCTCCTTCTTTCACTTGCCTTCCAATAGTTACCCCGTCCATGGCCATGGCAATCTGTTTTCCCTGCACAGCGACGGTCAATGATTCCTGTGCTTCACCCAAACTTTTGACAGTGGAAATGCGCATGCCATCCGCCTTCATGATCGGATCGCTGGTCCTGATCCTGCCTACTTCTATGTCGACGCCGGCAATAGCAGGATTGCTTTGCCGGAAGATATACCCTTTCATCAGCAAAAATTTACAGGGACGCACTAAGTTTGCTAACTCCCTTTTCTCAATCTCTTTCTTTAAAGTATCTACATACTTTTCATAATCTTCGATGGTCTTGTAAATGACTTCATTGAGAATGATTGTCAATCCTTTGATTTTAGCATATTCAACAATATCCGGTGGATTTTTGACATTGAATCCTAATAAGACACCAGTAAATTCATCTTTTTCTTTTAATGATTCAAGTTTGGAAAGATCTTTTTTTGTTACATCTCCTAAGGATGCGGAAGCGACAGGAATATTTTTTTCTTCCAATAGATGACGCACCGCTTCCAAGCCGCCGATAGTATCTGCTTTGATCATCACTCCATACTCTTGCTCGGTAAAGGAAAGTACCTCACCGACTTGCTGCTGTACTTCCTGCTTGAGACGTTCAACTTCCTCTGCTTTTCCGGAGCAACAGCGCAGCGGCATGCCGGCAATAGCGGCTTCCAATCCTGGAGCAGATATCTTCACTCCAGTCGCGGCAATCACTTCCTTTACATTTTGAAATTTACTTTTTTTCTCTCGCATCTCTGCTAATTCCGCCGGTTCAAGTAAGGCACGTATTTTAGTGACGATGGGCTGCTCTATATTGCCGATAATCAAGGTGTCATTCACGCGCAATTTTCCGTTGTAGATGATACCGTCAATAGTCGTACCCAAACCTTTTTCTTCTTTTACTTCCAAAATGGTCCCTTCACAGTATCCTTTTTCTTCTGTTTCCAATTGCTTTTCCAGATATTTTTGCGCCAGACCAGTTAGGACCATCAAAAGCTCAGGAATTCCTTGTCCGGTGACTGCAGAAACAGGAACGATGGCGATCTGTTTGGTGAAATCACTGACCCGGTCAAAGCGTTCTGCCTGCAGCCCGTGTTCGGCCACCTGCGCAACAATCTCATACATTTTTTTTTCAAAAATTCCTTGGATAGTGTAGTCAAAAGAATTGATATTATCTAAGATAAACTTTTTCTGGTCATACTTCCAGCCATGAATAAGATCTATCTTATTAGCGGCAATGATGAAAGGAACTTTATTCGCTTTAAGTATTTCGATCGATTCGGCAGTCTGCGGCTTAAAGCCTTCGTTGATATCTACTACGAGAATAGCGATGTCGGCTAAAGACCCGCCGCGTTTTCGCAGCGAAGTAAAGGCAGCATGCCCGGGGGAGTCGATAAACAATAAGCCGGGAATTGTCAATCCTGATTTGATGGCATTTAAGAGCGGACCGCAGATAGTTTGGATGGTTTTGATGGGAACAATACTACAGCCGATAGCCTGGGTGATACCGCCAGCTTCTCTGGCGACCACAGCAGTGCCTCTGATGCGATCTAAGATGCTGGACTTACCATGATCTACATGTCCGAGTACAGTTACGATCGGTCTGCGCGTGGCCATGAGTAGTAAAGCTGAATGATTCTTTTTAAATTTACTCTTTGATTTTCTGATTCATAGAATTTATAAATCTGTTATTAGTTTTTATTTTTAATAAGTGGAGGTTAATTTAAAATGTCAGAAGAAATTAGAAATGATGAGACTATCAGTATAGGGAGCGCAGTTAGTAGTATTTTATTGGGAGCAATAGTCGGTGCTAGCTTGGATGCTTTGATGCCTAGCGAAACCGATGGAACCTTAGCTAACACAATCATAGAAGCTGCGTTTGGTGGTCTTGGTGCTGGTATTGGAAGTAAATTTATTGGAAAATCAACTACATACGCAGCTAAAGAAGCAGGTCTTTTTGCTTTCGGTTCTGCAGTTGGCCAAACAATCTACAATTACTTAAGAGCGTATTGATAACTCTGGTGTTAGAAAATAAAAATGGAAAAATACAGGCTTCAACATTTCATGAGGGATAGAAATATACTGGCCATCAAATTTGCAAATTTTAGCCCTGATTATGTTCCAGGAGATTTTTATGTCAGAGCCATTCTAGGAACAACCAATCCGGTTGCATATAACAAAGCAAACGGTCAAAAAAACATTTACACTCAGCCTTATACGCTTGCCCAAGCAAGACAGTTCATCATAAATTGGAAGAACTTTGACGAAGTCCATGATTGTATGGGATTATCATTGGAAGATGAGGATAGATATGTAGATGTTGAGCAAG
>Ga0080064_1002511_pt1 | contig 30804 bp, 32 predicted proteins | sample Subgrocontami54m_FD_69260 | JGI IMG/M metagenome (GOLD analysis project Ga0080064, IMG submission 69260) | Subsurface groundwater microbial communities from S. Glens Falls, New York, USA - GMW46 contaminated, 5.4 m (SPADES assembly) (version 2) ...
TCCAGCAAATAATCGGCGGTATCTTCTCCGTAAAGGTGAGAAACGCTGATTCGGCGCCAAGCCTCTTCAAACGGGCTCGTGGATGCTATTCCATTGAATATTAGACGCCGTCGCAGTAATTCACGTAAAAGGTCCAGATCTGTCCAATCTAGGGAGACCCGAGACTCCTTTCCTCGGTCTGGACTTTCGCTTACTAAGAATTCGTAAACGTCGTTACGAAGAAAGACACTGAAGCTAAAATCTATACCCCGGGCGTGGAAGAGCCGTTCCAGTTTTCTGCTTGCCTCAAGAAGACCACGCAGGATAACTATATCGGTGGACTTTATGCCCCGAGTCGGCCAGCCCTTGTCGATATTGTCAAAGAGAACGACCACGCCATCCTTCTTACTCAAATACTCTACCAGATGGTCGCGAAGCTCGGGAATTTCGTGCTTGAAGATTAACTGAGTAATTTCTTGAGAGGATAAATAAAGATTGCTTTGCCCGCCCCACCTATCGGTAAACTCTTCGCTAAGACGATGAACAAGGCGCAGCATGCGTTCGGAGAAATCCGCGTCATCTCCGGTCAGCTGATCTCGCAGGTAAAGAGCCGACAGCCTCTGATATGGCTCGAACAGTGTGTGATCTCTTACATGTACTTGGCGGTCCTTTTCTAGAACCTTGTAGCAAACCTCTAGAAGAAGTACATATTCCCAAAACGCAGTTGTGGCGTGCTCTTGAACAGCTTCGGTCAGTCGATCAAGAACCAGGTCCCTAAAACGCTTGAGCTGATGTCCTTCTGGCTTCAAATCCAGAACTATGCATCGCCGGTTTTCACGGAGAATATCCCGCACCCTGAAAAAGAGCGCCGTCTTGCCCGATCCCTTACGACCTACAACGAGGCGAACGCCCCCCGCTAGCACCTTGTGGAATTCATCAGTTTCGACGTAGTACTCCGCAAGCTTGGTCACTTCGTTTTCTGCAGCAGGATCGCCCAAATCGAGGCTTGCTAAGAATCCTCTCGCTTCGAGAGGCCGATCTGAATACGCTTGGATTCCTTCTGCAACACGGGGAACAAGATCATTTATGTACGCATCAACGTCGTTAGGATGCTTATAGACCGATACAAAATCCCGATAATCGACTGGAACCGGCTCATCGCCCTCTTGAAAAATTATCGTATCCTTGTCAAGCCCGTAAGCGAGACCCGCGAGTAAGGCACCACGGAGATTGTTAAAGCGGGCATCTGTGGCATTGGCAGAGAGAAGATTAATGACAACCGCAAGGGATTTGTAAACGCTCCTGTACGCTTCCAACGTAGATAGGCGGGGTTGTTCACTAGGATCATAGCTCCGAAAGCGAATCCGCGATTTTTTAATTTTTGAAATTATTCGTATTGACGCATCTGTCTTGTGTAACGTATCCAATACGAAAATTGGGGCCCGATCCAATTCAAAGGAGGGAAATTCAAGTGGCGACACGTCCGCTACTCTGGAAAGGAAAGTGCTAAGATCAGTTGAATTTTCATAACTGTGGTGACCCAACGTGTCATAAATCCCTAGCTGCGTAATCGCCCTCTCTTCAGGATTCAGTGCCTTGTTAGAAATGAGAACAGTGCGCTTTTGGCGACCAATGGAATAGCCAACCTCAAAGGTTACGTTAAAGTTTAAACGGGTAATATCGGCGACCACAAAAGTGGCAGCGTCGATTCTCCGCAAAATCCCCTCTGCAAGAAATCGTCCCGGAATATCTATTTGTCTCCAGGTTTCAATCTGAACACCACTTAGACTGAGCAGCTGACCAGCGGCAGCCTCTATCGTAGAACCTAACTGTGGAGGGTCCGATGGATAACAGACAAAGATGCTCATATTAGAAATCTCGTCACGTTTTGATGCCTAGCCCTTTTTTCTAGTCCTTAAAATGATGTCCAAATTTTCAGTGCTTATCCCACTCTAAAACAAAAGGAGCCGGCTGGGGAGAGCCAGTCCGGGCAATGATGCAGAATCAAAGATGTGACCGAACGCGGTGACCCAGCCGAAGTTCGCTTCGCGTAAAATAAGGCAAATTTGTAGGGAAGGCAACAGGAAAAAAACAGGCAGAAGGCAAGAGGATGAAGAACAAAGACGGCAAATCGGGTCTCGGGTTTCGGCTTCAACTCGATCCTTCAATGAACTCCCTTCGATTAACTCAGGGCCTGAGCTTGTCAAAGGCAGGATCGACCCTGAGCGGTTCGGCTGAGCTCACCGTCGAATCCAAGGCCGAATGGGTCGAAACTCGCAACCGTGAAAGCGCAGATGGGCCTTTTTCAACGGTCTGTTACCGGCTGAACCCTCCCAGGACAAAGAAGAGAAAAGAGAGTCAACCCCACGCGCGCCTCTGTCCTGCGGCCTGATTTGCGGCGCGCTTTTCTTTTTTCCAGAAAATCAGCCCAGGGAAAAGGAGGCTTTCCCCCGTCGCGCTCCTGCTCATCACTTCAGGCCGCCTTTTTCAGCGCCGCCCTCTCCCAGATGACGCGGACGAACTTATTATTGTGAGACCACTTGTAAGTCACCCTGCCGCCGCGGGCCTTCTTCAGGGATCGCCCCAGATGCTGGGCCAATTTCTCCGTGGTGGTATCGATCTTCCAGATCGGTCCTTCCGATTGAACGGCCATAATTCGCTCGAGCGGATTTTTCTCCCGCGCCTTCCCCTCCCGATTTTCCAGCAATCGGAGAACCTCCTCCTTCTCTTCAGCACCTACCCCTACGACCCGGAGCTCCCCGGAGGGGTAGTGATCGCGGATCTTATGGCACGCCGGACAGAGGGAAAAGCTCAAACCGGCCATCGATTCCACCCGCGCGCGGACCTCCTCCGGAGGGGTGAGAGTCCATCGGCGCCGGTGATAGACGGCTCCGCAGTCCGTGCACCAGAGGATTCCCTTGGGCGATCGCCGCGGAAGGTACATGTCCCGCTCCACATCCACCTTTTTCTTATAGGTCGTGGTGTATCTCTTGGATGTCTGAGACATAAAGGCCTCCTTTCTCAGTCAATCAATAGGCACATTCCATGCCAGCAATTAAAAGCTCGCAAGACTCGAAAGTGTTCCGATTCTTTCATAGACGGATCTCGTTGGAGGAAGCCCATTCCCAAGAATGGGAAAGAAGAGAAGATCCGTTCCTAAATAAGAAAAAAATTGGCCGGAAAAAGCCCGAACCATAGACTCTTGGCCTATAGGCAAGAGGGCACAGTTTTTGCTCATTCTCAGAGACAATGACCCATCGGTCCAAAAGGAGATTGATATGGACACCATCAAGCTGAAGGGATATCAGGAACGGCTTTTAAGCCGGAGGCATGACCTCGTTTCGACGCTTGTCCGTTTAGAGGACGAAAATCACGAGGAGAGCGGAGAAAGATATTTCGACTGGCTGGATCAGGCACGGGAGGAGAGTGATAACCGTTTACTGGATAAACTCACAGATACCTATCTCCAGGAGATGGGAAAAATCGAGAAGGCCTTGAGGCGGATATTATCCGGCAGTTACGGTCGGTGCGCGGCTTGCAGAAGGCCGATCGGGGAAAGGCGGTTGGATATTTTTCCGGCCGCGGAGTTCTGCTCGGAATGCGAAGGAATGAGAGAAGAATTTGAACGAGTCTAAAAACATTATGGAGGACTGTTATGGAAAAACTCAAAAAAATTCTCGCGCCGACCGACATCTCGGAGCTTTCCCGAGCGGGGGTCCGCCGCGCGCTGGAGATGGCGAAATCCGATGGAGCCGAGGTCATCGTGTATCACGTCGTCCGCCATCCCATTCTCTTTCATGATGATTTCGCTTCGGCGCCGGATTTCCCTTTGATCGAAGACATCATCGAAGAAAGAAAAGGGCTGCTGGAAGACTATATGAAGCGGCACTTCGCCGACCTCACGCCAAGCCTGAAGGTCTCAACGATGGTGGAGATGGGGATCCATTATCGGGCCATTCTGGACAAGGCGACCAAGGAAAACGTGGATCTCATCGTCATGTCGACCCATGGAAGAACCGGCCTGACCCATATGCTGATCGGGAGCGTGACGGAGAGGGTGGTTCGCGAAGCCATCTGCCCCGTCCTTTCGATCCGGCCGGTCGAGGCCGTGGCAAAAGCCAAGGCGGCGGCTTGAGGAGCTTGGGCATGGAGCGGGCGGGACGAGGCAAACCTCCGGACGGGGGCTTGGTGGTCATCGAGCCGGAGGAGTGCAAGGGTTGTAATCTCTGCGTGGTCGCCTGCCCCGTGAAGGTGCTCCGACTGACCGAGGGCTTCAACGCCCACGGCTATCACCCAGCCGAGTACAGCGGCTCAGGATGCACCGGATGCGGGATCTGTTTTTACGCCTGCCCTGAGCCGGGCGCCGTCACGGTCTACACGAGAGTCAAAGAAAAAACTCCCCTCGGCGCGGCGGAGGCGCGAAGATGAAGGAGCTTATCAAAGGCAATGTGGCGGTGGTCAAAGGCGCCCTCCTGGCCGGCTGCCGCTCATTCTATGGATACCCGATCACGCCGGCAAGCGAGATTCTCGAAGCGGCCGCTCACTATTTTCCGCGAGCCGGAGGCACCTTCGTTCAGGCGGAAAGCGAACTGGCGGCGATCAACATGGTCTACGGCGCGGCGGCGGCAGGGGAGCGCACGATGACCGCTTCTTCGGGGCCCGGCTCCAGCCTGATGCAGGAGGGAATTTCCTATCTGGCCGGCGCGGAGCTTCCCTGTGTGATCGTGGATATCACCCGGGGCGGGCCGGGGCTGGGAAACCTGGGACCCGAACAGGGCGACTACTACCAAATGGTCAAGGGTGGAGGCCACGGCAACTACAAAAACATCGTTCTCGCCCCCTCTTCGGCCCAAGAGATGTGCGATTTCACCGGGCTGGCCTTTGAGCTCGCCGACCGCTTCCGTAATCCCGTCATCGTCCTCGCCGACGCCTTTATCGGGCAGATGATGGAGGCGGTGGAATTCCGCCCTGTGGCGATTTCCCCACCCCACAAAGACTGGGCGGTCGCGGGCACGAAAGAGACGAGGAAAAATTTCGTCAACTCCCTTTACCTTTTGCCGGAGGAGCTGGAGCGCCACGTGCTGAAGCTCCAGGAGAAATACGCCGAAGCCGGAAAAGCGGTCCTCATGTATGAAACATTCCTTACCCAGGACGCCGAGATCATCGCCGTCGGCTATGGCATCGTCGCTCGAATCCTGAAGACCGTGGTCCAGGAGGCCAGGAAGATGGGGATTAAATTGGGACTCTTGAGGCCGGCGAGCTTGTGGCCCTTCCCCGCTGAGGCGCTGGCGGCCTTGGCCGGACGATCCCAGGTCCGGGGTTTCTTCGTGGTGGAACTCAGCACGGGACAAATGGTGGACGACGTACGCCTGGCAGTCAAAGAAGCAAGGCCGGTCCATTTTACCGGCCGCGTGGGCGGGGTGGTCCCAACGGTGGAAGAGCTGCTCCACACCTTAGGCATTTTCGCGCAGGAGATCGGAAATGGAAAACACCGGCTTTACGCCTGCTCATAAAAGGCCCCGGGCGTTCCTGGAGCGCTTCGATCGCAGGGCGGGCGACCCCCGCCAGACCCATTACTGCCCCGGCTGCGGTCACGGAGTGGTCAGCAAATTGATCGCCGAGGCGATCGACGACCTCGGCATACAGGATCGCGCCGTGCTGGTGAGTCCCGTGGGCTGCGCGGTCTTTTCGTATGCCTACTTCGACGTGGGAAACGTGGCGGCGTCTCATGGACGCGCCCCGGCCGTAGCCACGGGAATCAAAAGGGCGCGGCCCGAAAGCATCGTCATCAGCTACCAGGGCGACGGCGATCTGGCCGCCATTGGGAGCGCCGAGATTCTCCATGCCGCGAATCGCGGAGAAAATATCACCGTGATCTTCGTCAACAACGCCATTTACGGGATGACCGGAGGGCAGATGGCGCCCACAACGGTGCTCACTCAGCGGACCACCACCACGCCGGAAGGCCGAACCGCCACGGAAGGTTTTCCGCTCAAGGTCTGTGAGCTCCTCTCCACTCTGGAGGCGCCAGCCTACATTGAACGCGTGGCCCTGGCGGATAACCGATCCCTCATGAAGGCCCGGCGGGCGATCCGGAAGGCGATTCAAAATCAGATCGAAGGAAAAGGCTTTTCCTTCGTCGAAGTGCTCTCGCCCTGTCCGGTTCAATGGGAACTGAGTCCTTTGGACGCCCTAAATTGGATCCAGGAGAAGATGATCCCGACCTTCCCTCTGGGCGTCTTTCGGGAGCGGGGCGGCGCGAACCCGACGCAACCGAGCCATTCCGCTCACCCTTCTATTGAGGAAATCCCTCGGATCTTGGGAATCCGGGAAAACGAGGAGGCGGCGCTCTTCCCGGCTCCCTTTCCGGCGGCTCAACCATACTCCAACCCGCGCATCATTATCTCCGGCTTCGGCGGCCAGGGGGGATTGTTCCTGGGGGAGTTGCTCGCCGAGAGCGCGATGCGCCACGGTTATCAGGTCTCCTGGCTTCCCTCGTATGGGCCGGAGATGCGCGGGGGCACGGCCCACTGCCACGTGATCATCTCCAGCGAAGCGGTCCATTCGCCCCTGGTGGACCACCCTACGGTGTTGATAGCGCTCAACGAGCCCTCATTGATCCGTTTCGGGCCGCAAGTCGTCGCGGGAGGGCTGCTCATCTACGACTCGTCGATCATCACCAACGCTTCGGGCAGGAACGATCTGGAAAAGATCGCCATACCCGCCACGGCCATGGCGGAAAAGCTGGGCAATAGCCGGGTGGCCAACATGGTCATCCTGGGGGCCTATCTGGCGAGAACCAACATGGTGAGTCGAGAGAGTCTCGCGCAGGCGTTATCGGAAAGGATAACGGACGGGTCAATACGGGAATTAAATTTAAAGGCCGTCGATGCGGGCTGGAATTTTGCCGCGGCCCGAGACGGGAAGGAGGCCTTATGATGCTCAAGTCCGACAAGGTTTGTCCCTACTTTAACCGGTTGGGAAGCCAAGTGTATTATCCAATCTCCGGTTACTGCGAGCGCTCTTCGATGTGCGCCCTTCGGGTCCCGAGCTCGGGAGAATTCCAACGCTTCTGCAGCACGGGACACTACCGTCACTGCCCCATTTACCGTTTGGGGACGAAGGTCGAAGACCACCGGGATTCCAAGCTCGGGGGCGGGTAAAAATGGACAAAATCAAAAAAATCCTCGCTCCAACGGATCTCTCGGAGTTATCCGGGGTGGGGATCCGTTATGCGCTGGAGCTCGCCAGTTCCCAGCAAGCCGAGCTGACTGTCTACCATGTGGCCCGTTATTCGGAGGTGTTCCACGACCGCTTCTCATCTCATATGGAGTTGCGCTCGGCGGAGGAGTGGCTGAGAGAATCAAGGGCGCTCTTGGCCAAATTCCTTGAGGAGAACTTCGCCGATCTCATCCCCAAGGCCACAGTTCATCAGGAAGTTGAGCTGGGAAACCCGGTGGAGAGAATCGTAAAAAAGGCGGTGGACGACAGGGTCGATATGGTCGTTCTGGCTATCCATGGAGGAAGAGGAGAACGGGATACGCCGATGAGGATAGCGGAAAAAATCATCCATCAAGTCCCCTGCCCGGTCCTCTCGGTTCCGGCGCAACACGAAGGAAAGGAGCTAAGCCATGGATCTCGCGACGCTTCACAAACAGGTTCTCTCTAACCAGGTTCGAGTCAAGACGGCCAAAGCGGGCGGCAGCGGCACCGTCATCTACAGCCAGCCCTCACCCACGGACCCGGACCACTACCACACCTATGCCCTGACCTGTTACCACGTCATCGCGGACGCCATCAGCGTGAAGACCGAATGGGACCCCCGCGTGGGCCGTGAGCGAAAGAGAGAGTTCCGCCAACTGGTGGGGGTGGAGTTTTTCGACTGGTCCAACATCCCTCACGGTCACCGGCCCCTGACCTACTCCACGGACGCCGAGACCGTCGCCTACGACAAAGACCACGACATGGCCCTCCTCCTGTTGCGGACGGTAAAACCGGCTCCCGGAATTGCCACGCTTCTGCCGCCGGGCAGGGAAATCGAGCTGCAAATCGGCTCCCCGGTGATCGCCGTGGGCTGCGCCTTGCTCCACGATCCCATCGTCACCCAAGGCATCATTACCCACATGGGGGACGAAATCGACTACAAGCTCTACTGGATGAGCAACGCGAGCATTATCTTCGGGAACTCCGGCGGAGCCATTTTCACCCCGATCGTGCTGGACCATGAGCTGAAGTATGTCTTCACGGGGATTCCTTCGAGGATCGATATCGCCGGCTGGGCCACCCCGGTCACGCACCTGGGCTATTTCTCCCCGATCACGCGGGTCTACGAGTTTTTGAACGAGCAGCTCTATCACTTCCTGATTCAAGGCCATCGTCACACTGAGCCTGAGTGCGAGGAAGAGCGGCGCAAGCGCAAGGAGCAGGAGGAGCGGCGACTGCTCGTCGAGATGCCCCATGAAACGGGTTGATCGAGCGCAGGTGATCTTCGGTCCCCTTTCGGTATCGCCCCCGCGGAACCCGGCGGCGGGACTATCGCTTGCCTGATTTTCTCTGGCCAAAGGGGACATAGGCCCGGTGCCGCTCTCCCCGGTAAATGGAATCCGGGCGGATCAAGCGGTTGTCGCCATGCTGCTCGATAACGTGAGCGGCCCAGCCGGCGATCCGAGCCGCGGCAAAGAGCGGCGTGTAGAGGCGCGACGGGAGGCCGAGCATGAAATAGAGAGGAGCGCAGGGGAAATCCGCATTGGGGTAGAGACCCTTTTCCCTTTCCATGACGCGCTCCACAGTCTCCGCAATCTCAACCCAGCGCGTCTCGCCGAGATAGCCAGCCAGCTCCCGGCCGATGCGCTTCAGGGTCGGGACCCGGGAGTCTCCCCACTTGTAGACCCGGTGGCCGAATCCCATGATGCGCCGCTTTTCTTTAAGGGCGTTGAGTATCCAGGTCTCGGCCTTGGAGGGCTCGCCGATCTCGAGGAGCATCTCCATGACGCGCTCATTGGCGCCTCCATGGAGCGGCCCCTTGAGCGCCCCGATGGCGCCGGCCACCGCCGCATGCATGTCGGCGAGTGTGGACGCGATCACGCGCGAGCTAAAGGTAGAGGCATTGAACGAGTGCTCCGCGTATAGGATGAGAGAGATTTCAAAGGGACGCGCCTCGAAGGGCTCCGGTTTTCTGTCTGTGATCATGGTGAAGAAATTGGCGGCGTGGGAGAGCCCTGGGTCGGGATCCAAAGGACTCAGCCCGGCCCTCATCCGGTAATGGGCGGCAATGATCGTCGCCATCTGAGAGATCAGCCGGATGGACTTGCGGAGATTCGCCTCTCTGGAATTGTCCCTCACCTCCGGATCCGTCGCGCCCAGGAAGGAGACCGCCGTGCGCAAGGCGTCCATCGACTCCACGGAGAGAGGCATGAGCTTCAAGATCCCGTAAACCGCGGGCGGGAGCTTCCGCGCCGAAGCCAGCTCCGCCGAAAAGGAGGAAAGCTCCTCTCCGGCGGGAAGCTCCCCGTATAAGAGGAGATAAGCCACCTCTTCGTAGCTCGCGTGGGCAGCGAGTTCTTCAATGTCATACCCCCGATAAGCGAGCTTTTGCCTTTGAGGATCGACTTCGGAGATCGAAGTCGTCCCCGCGATGACTCCCTCAAGCCCGGGACTGTACGGTTTCTCTTCTTTCTTCATGGCCGCTGCCTCCGCTTCAAGAATGCGCCTTACCGGAATCCGCATCGTACCGAAGCAAGTCGTAAAGCTCCTTCCGCGTCATCATCCGCTCGATGAACTCCTTCTGCGTGCCGGAGTCCCTCAAGACCGTCAAAGCGTCTTTCATCGCCTTGAGCGCTATCCGCAAAGCGGTCTGGGGAAAGATCACCATCCGGTAGCCGAGGCGCTTGAATTCCTCCACGGAGATCAGCGGGGTCTTGCCGAACTCGGTCATGTTCGCCACCAGGAGCGGCGGCCGGCGGACAAAACTCGACGAAACTTCCCGAGCAAACAAGGAGAACTCCTCCGCCGACTCCAGCGCCTCGGGAAAAAGCGCGTCGGCGCCGACTCGGGCGTAGAGTCGGCCCCGGCGCACGGCCTCTTCGAGACCGCCTACCCCCCGGGCATCGGTCCGGGCGATGACCATAAAACCGGGATCGAGCCGAGCGCAGACGGCGGAGCGGATCTTCTCCACCATCGCTTCCTCCTCAATGATTCTCTTCCCTTCCAGGTGGCCGCACCGCTTGGGCCACTCCTGATCCTCGATCTGGATGGCGGCGGCGCCGGCGCGCTCGAATTCCCTTACCGTTCGCGTCACATTGAGGGGCCCGCCGAAGCCCGTGTCCGCGTCGCACACTACCGGAATCGACACCGCGGCCGTGACGCGTCTCGCCTGCTCGGCGAATTCCGCCAGCCCGAGCAATCCCTCATCCGGATAGCCGGCGCTATTGGAAATCCCGGCGCCCGAGAGATAGACCGCTGGAAAACCCGACTGCTCGACAAGCATCGCGGCGAGGGCGTCGAAGGCTCCCGGAATCGCCACCGCGTCTTCCGCCAATAACTTCCGCAGACGATATCCCTGACTCTCTGCCATGACTCACCTCACATGAAACAAATGGAGCAAAAGACCCAGGTCCGAAATCTCTTCGAGCTTCCAGAGGGCCTCCAGAATCTCTTCGATTCTCTCCTTGGGAAGGAGCGGTCCCGCCAGGCGGCGGAACTTCGCCTCCACCTGAGCATCCGTCATCGGGTTCTTAGGATGGCCGCGCGCATGGGAAACCTTCCTTTCCAGGATTTTTCCAGAACTGAGCTCGATCCGAATCTCGTTCGGCATTGCTTCAGGATACCGGGCGGTCAACTCCGCGTTCCTGCTCACCTGAATTTTTTGCATCAGCTCCCGGAGCTTCGGATCTGAGAGCCGCTCCGGGGAAAACGATTCCAGCGTCACTTCCCCGTCCACGAGCGCCACGGCCACGCAATAGGGCAAGCTATGGTCCGCGGTTTCTCTCGTGGTGGGACGCCATTTTTCCGGCTCGGCGGCGATGATCTCCACGCAGGCGTCAAAGCTCTCGATCTCGATGCGGGAGATCTCCGCCACTGAGGGAATCTGCCCTCGTAGCTCCAGGACGGCCTCGATGGCGGTCTGGGCGTGATACTCCGCTGGGTAGGCCTTGATGTAAGTGTCGAGAATCTTGAACGGGCTTCCCCTTCCCCCAAGCGCGGCCAGCGTGAAGGGGCCGCTCACAAGCTTGAAAAAACCCTTCTCTCCCTCGAACAGAGGGGCCGGCCCGGTCATTCCGTGCTTGGCCAGGAAGGCGGCAAAGAGACCGTTCCTCGCCGCGTTGGCAAAGGCGCATCCCTTCCACATGGAGAGTTCTCCCACTCTCGTTTGCCGGAGCGCGATATTGGCGACGCCCGCCAGCCCCAGCGCGTGGACCATCTCCGCCACGGTGAGGCCGCAGAGCCTCCCTGCCACCAGCGCCGTCGAAAGAGCGCCATAAGTGACATGATCCCATCCGCGCGCCCTGAGACTGGCGGCGTCGCACAGCCGGCACTGGACCTCGTAGCCCACCACCAGCGCGGCCATCAGATCTTTGCCTTCTTTCCGCTCTACTTCAGCTACGGCGAGCGCGGCGGAGAGATTGTCGCTCGGGTGAGCCGGCTCCAGCGACAGATAGGTATCGTTGTAGTCCAGAGAGCGAACCATGACGCCGTTCACAAAGGCCGCGATTTCCGGCGAGCATCTTTGATCCAGACCGAGAAGAGTCGCGCCGCGCGGATCGGGCCGCTCCAGCGCCAGGGAGCGCGCCGCCACCACCGGCCTCTCGTGGAAAGCCCCGAGGGCACAGCCTAGGGAGTCGATGACGCGCCGCTTCGCCTCGTGGATGACGGCGGGAGGCAGCTCCTCGAAGCGAAGAGAATGGGCGTATCCGGCGAGGATCTCCGCCACCGTAGTCATGGCGCTCCCTTTCGTCGGCCGACCTGCCGGTTTGTGGCGACTTTACCGAGCCATCCGTTTCCTTTCCTCCGCCGCCGACGCTCGTTTGGCTCTCCCAGCAAAAGCTCCGCCAGGCGACGGATACCGGTCTCTCGCAAGGCGGAAACCTGGAGGATAGGAACCCGGTTGCCGTTCTCCTGGCTCTCCGCCAACTCGCGAGCTACCTGTTCGGCCCCCGGAAGGTCTGACTTGTTGACCACCCAAAGGTCGGCCACTTCCTGGAGTCCGGACTTGAGCATTTGGATCTCGTCGCCCGCAGCCGGCGTAAAGATCCCCACGACAGTGTCCGCCACGGAGGCCACCGCGATCTGGTCCTGACCCACGCCGATCGTCTCCACGATAACGAGATCCATCCCCATCGCTTCCATGACGCGGATGGACTCCCGGATCACCGTCACCGGAATGCCTCCGGCCGCGCCCCGGGTAGCGACGCTTCGGATGAAGACTCCCGCGTCGGTGAAATGCGACCGCATCCGGATGCGGTCGCCTAGAAGCGCCCCCCGGGAAACCGGACTGCTGGGATCGACCGCAAGGACTCCCACTCTCAACCCCCGCTGTCGAAACTCGTTAACGAGACGATCCACCAGCAGGCTCTTCCCGACTCCCGGCGCTCCGGTCACCCCGATCACCCGAGGCGGAGACGGCGCGCTGGGCAAGCGCGCCAGCGCGGCCCTGGCCTGAGGGGACCGTTCTTGGACGAGAGTCAAGAGCCGTGAGGCCGCCCGGATATCGCCTTGAACCATGCGCGGAACCAATGCCATTCCTGTTTCATCCCGCTTTCAGAAGCCTGCGGGCGATCACGATCCTTTGGATCTCGGAGGTTCCCTCGCCGATCTCGCAGAGCTTGGCGTCGCGCAGGTAGCGCTCCACGGGGTAGTCTTTCAGGAAGCCGTAGCCCCCGTGGATCTGGAGCGCCTTGTTCGTCGCCCTCATGGCGGCTTCCGAAGCGTAGAGCTTGGCCATGGAGGCTTCCACCTCGTAAGGCTTGCCACGGTCATGAAGATCCGCCGCGCGGTAGACCAGCAGCCGGGCGGCGTCGATCTCAGCGGAGAGATCGGCGATCATCGCCTGGATCGCGCCGTGAGCGCCGATGGGTTTTCCGAACTGCACCCGCTGGCGCGCGTATTTGAGGGCCGCCTCAAACGCCCCTTGGGCCAGGCCCACCGCCAATGCGCCGATGATCACGCGGCCGGCTTTGAGAATCTCTTTCACCTGGGCATAACCGGCATGAAGCTCGCCGATGAGATTTTCTGCCCCCGCCCGCACTTCTTCCAGGTAGACGGCCGCCGTATCCGATGCTCTCATCCCAAGCTTTCTCTCGGCCCGTCCCGGCGCGAGCCCGGGAGCTCCGCGCTCGACCACAAAGGCGGAAAGTCCTTTCCTGCCCCGGCTCGGGTCGGTAGAGGCAATAACCACGTAGACCCCGGCCACGCTGCCATGAGTCGTAAACATCTTGGCGCCGTTGAGGATCCAACCGCCGCCGTCGGGGCGGGCGGTGGTGCGAATGGCGCCGATATCCGAGCCGGCTTCAGGCTCGGTCAGCGCCCAGGCGCCCAAGAGCTCCCCCCGCGCCAGCCGGCCCACGTAGAGCCGTCTTTGGTTCTCATCTCCAAAGCGATAGAGGTGGCTGAGACAGAGGGAATTGTGGGCCGCCACGGTCAAGGCTATTGCGCCATCGACCCGGGCCAATTCTTCGACGATGATGGCGGCGCTCATGAGATCAAGCCCGGCTCCTCCATGGGACTCGGGAATGAGGATGCCCATCAAATTGAGGGAAGCCAGCTTGGGGATAAGCTCATGAGGGAAAATGGCGCCCTCGTCTCTCTCCGCGGCGCCGGGGGAGATCTCCGCTTCGGAGAATTCCCGCACCGTTCGCCGAATCATCTGCTGTTCTTCCGTGAGATCGAAGTCCATCTTCTTGCCTACTGCCTATCGCCTTCCCTTCGGCTCAAACCAAACATCTGTAATCCGAAAAGACGGTTTCTCGGTAAACCGCGCCGTCACCTCCATGCCGATTCTCAACTCCTCCGGCCTTGCTCCCCTCAGCCGCGAGAGAAAAAGCGTATCGACGCCCGGAAACTCCACCAGGATCAAGGTGAAAGGCGTCTCCGCCAAAAAGGCCTCGCCTCCATAATAACAAGTGGTAAAGGTGTGAATCTTCCCCTCCAGTGGAAGATCCTGCCATTGGGTGGCGCCGCCGCACTGGTAGCAATGGGACCTGGGAGTGGCATAGACGTAGTTGCACGCGAGGCAGCGACTCCCAAGGAGCTTTCCCTCAGCGAGAGCGGCGAAAAAGGGCGAGTCCTGGGCGTAGGAATGGCGGTAGTCGATCTCATAGTGATCGCGGATGACAATTGGATTCATGGTTTCTCCATGATCGTCACGGTAATGTAAGTTCCCGTGCCGGCGTGGCTGTGAATGAGGCCGCGCCGAGGATTTTTCAACTGTAATTTTTCACTGCCCAAATTTTTTTCAATCGTGCCCTGGAGCTGCCAGAAGGCGAAGACCGCCTGCATCAATCCGGTGGCGCCCACCGGATGGCCGCAGGCGAGGAGGCCGCCGGAGGGATTGACCGGCATCGTCCCGGCATGCAAGAGCGTGAGCCCGTAGTCCAGCCCGGGCATGAAGGGATGTCCCTCCGCCACGAAGCGGCCGCCTTCGCCGTAGCGGCAAAGTCCCATATCTTCATAGGTCTGGATCTCGGAAGAGGTGTAGGCGTCGTGCAGCTCGACGAAGTCCAACTCTTCCAGAGGGCGGGTGATGGCCGCCATCTCGTAGGCCTGTCTGGCCGCCATCCTTCCGCCGCGGAAGGAATGGACCCCGGGATACTTGAGATCCCGGTAATCCTTCTCCCGCTCATGGGGAAGGAGCGGCACTTTGCCGTGAGGGCGGTCCGCCATGCGCATGGTGTCGGAGCCCGAGCCGACGCCCGTGATGGCAACCGGATTCGAGCATAGCTCCAGGGCGCGCTCTTCATCCGCCAGGATGCAAACCGCCGCCCCGTCAGACATGGCGCAGATATCCAGCATGGTGAGGGGATCGGCCACCATCGGCGAGGAGCGGACCTCCTCGATGGTCAGCCGCTTCGGGCTCTGGGCGTACCGATTGTAAAGAGCGTTCAGGTGGTTCTTGACGGAGACCATCGCCATCTGCTCCACGGTCGTTCCGAACTCGTGCATGTGGCGGCGGACCATCATGGCATAATAGCCCGTGTAAAAGCCGCCCAAAGGAAAATCAAAATTGGTATCCGAAGCGAGCGCGATGAACTCGTTGCCCTTCCAGGTGCTGACCCGGGACATGGTCTCGAAGCCGAAGGCGAGACAGACCTTCATCCGTCCTGAAGCGACCGCCTCCCAGGCGGACTGGAAGCAAAGCCCGCCGGTGGCGCCCCCACCCTCGACCCGCTTGGAGGGCTTGGGACAGAGGCCGAGAAAGTCCTGGACCATGCTGGCGGCCTTGAGCTGGCGCGTAAAGTGGTCGGAAAAGTAGGAGCCCACCGCCCCGTCGATCCGATCCGGTGTAAGGCGGGGCGCGTCGGCTAGCGCCGCATCGTAGGCCTCCTTCACCATCAGGCGGAAGTCTTTCTCTTCGTACCGCTTCTTAAACGGTGTGAGCCCGCCGGCGATCATGTAGACGCGAGCCATGGCGCTTGAATCCTCCTTTGACAAAGGAGACCACCTCTTCCAGAGCCGTCCCCGGGCCAAAAAGGGCGTGCACGCCCATGGCGAGAAGCCGGGGAACGTCGTCGTCAGGGATGATCCCCCCTCCGAACACCGCGATATCTTCCGCCTTCGCCCGTCTGAGAAGCCTCATCACCTCTCCAAAGAGCGTGAGGTGAGCGGCGGAATGGATCGAGATCCCGATGGCCTGGACATCTTCCTGGATGGCGGAGCGAACGATCTCCTCCGGGGTATTGTGAAGGCCCAGATAAATCACCTCCATCCCCGCATCGCGGAGCGCGCGCGCGACCAACTTGATCCCCCGGTCATGGCCATCCAGACCCACCTTGGCGAGGATGAGACGAGGCGGGGCTTTCACGGGCCGTTTCATCTCAAAGCCTCCATCGTCGTCTGCTGCCCGCCCTGCAGGGGCTCCGGGACGAAGCTCTCGTCTCCCACCCGCAAACGGCCCGCTCTCACCCGAGGGTCGTGCTGGAAAATAAGCAACCATCCCTCTTCTCGGGCCTGCCGAAGGAGCCTTCTCTTGGTCTCTAATGTGACCAGGGGCAGGAGGTCATAGCCCATGATGTAGGGGAGCGAGAGATGGGAGGTGGTCGGAATCAGGTCGCCGAGAAAAATCGCCTTCAGATCTCCGGAGTGGATCATCACGGACTGATGGTGCTCGGTGTGACCTGGTGTCCGCACCATCCTGATGCCGGGCAAGATTTCCAGATCACCTTCCACCAGCGTGAGGCATCCCGCCTTTTCCAGCGGCTCGAAATCGTCCGGGATATAGCTCCGACGGGTCCGCTCGTTCCGCGAGCGCGCCGCTTCCCATTCCCCTCTCTGAACGAAGTAGCGCGCACGAGGAAAGGCCGGCGCGATTTCTCCTCCCTCCAGCCGCACGGTGTTTCCGCCGGCATGATCGAAGTGGAGATGGGTGTTGATGACGACATCGATATCTTCCACCCTCAACTCCAATTTTTCCAGAGATTTTCGGAGAGAAGGGCGATGGCGGATCCCATAGACCTCCTGGCTCCTGGCATCGTGCTTCTCTCCGATCCCGCTATCCACGAGGATGTTTTTCCCTTTAGCGCGAATCAACAGGACCCCCAGATTCAGGAGAATCCGGTTCTGGCGGTCGGGCGGGTTGGTCCGCTCCCAGAGAACCCTTGGAACCACGCCGAACATGGCGCCGCCGTCCAATCGGAAGAGGCCGTCGCTCAGGTGAAAAATTGCGTGGTCCTCAAGGCGCATCAGAATTCAGCCCCCTCGCGATACTCGCCGTAGACCGCGCGAAAAAGGCCGCAGATCTCGCCTACGGTCGCGTGGTTTTTGACCGCCTCGATGACCAGCGGCATCAGGTAGCCGTCTTTCCTTGCCCCTTCCGCCAACCGATCGAGGGCCCGCCGCAAGCGGAGCGGATTCCGCCGCGCCTTAAACCGGTTGAGCCCCGCTTTTTTTCTCTCTTCCGTCTCCGGGCCGATCCTCAGGATCGGCACAGCCTCCGTCTCCTTCTGGACGTATTCGTTGACGCCTACGACGATCCGCTCCTTCTGCTCCACAGAACGTTGATAGGCCCGGGCCGCCTCATGGATCTCCCGTTGGGGGAAACCCCGCTCGATCGCCGCCACCATGCCCCCCATCGCGTCGAGCTTTTTAAAGTAGCCGACCGCGCCGCGCTCCATCCGATCGGTCAAGGATTCCACGTAATACGATCCACCCAAAGGATCGATGGTCCCGGGAATGCCGCTCTCATGAGCGATGATCTGCTGGGTTCGGAGCGCCAGGGTGGCCGCCTTTTCCGTAGGAAGGGCCAGGGTCTCATCCAGGGAGTTGGTGTGGAGGGATTGGGTTCCGCCCAGAACCGCGGCCAGGGCCTGGAGGGTCACGCGCGCGACGTTGTTGTAAGGCTGCCGGGCGGTGAGCGCAGAGCCGGCGGTCTGGGCGTGAAACCGGAGCGCCAGCGAGGCCGGATTACGGACATGAAAGCGCCGCTTCATCTCCCGCGCCCAGAGCCTCCTGGCCGCCCGGAACTTGGCGATCTCCTCAAAAAAATCGTTGTGGGCGTTGAAGAAGAAAGAAAGCCGGGGCGCGAAGTCGTCCACTTTGAGGCCGTACTCGACGGCGGAGCGGACATAGGTCAAACCATCGTAAAGCGTAAAGGCGAGCTCCTGCACCGCCGTGGCGCCGGCTTCGCGGATGTGGTAGCCGGAGATGCTCAAGGGATGGAAGCGGGGCATCTCCTCCACTGAGAAGCGGATCGTGTCGTTGACGAGCTTGAGCGAAGGATGGGGAGGAGAGATCCATTCTTTTTGGGCGATGTACTCCTTCAGGATGTCGTTCTGGAGGGTCCCACCTAGCCGCTTCCTGGGAATACCCTGGTGGTCTGCGGCCGCCGCATACATGGCGAGAAGCGCGATGGCCGGGCCATTGATGGTCATTGAAGTCGTGACCCGCTCCAGGGGAATGCCGCGGAAAATGGCCTCCAGATCTTCGAGCGTGTCCACGGCCACGCCGCAGCGCCCCACCTCCCCCTTGGATCGAGGGTGATCCGAGTCGTAGCCCATGAGCGTGGGCATGTCGAACGCCAGCGAGAGGCCGGTCTCCCCCTGTGAGAGGAGATAGTGAAAGCGCCGGTTGGTATCCTGGGGCGAACCAAAGCCGGAGAACTGCCGCATGGTCCAGAGCCGGCCCCGGTACATGGTGGGATAAACGCCCCGCGTGTAGGGAAATTCGCCCGGCAGACCGAGATCGCGGAGGTAATCCAGGCCGGCAATGTCTTTCGGCATATAGAAGAGTTTTTCCCGTCTTGGCATCGTAGCCGCGCTCGTGGTTCGCGGCCGTGAGCCAGTGGTTCGACCTTGCTCACCACCATGAGCCCGTCGAATGGTCGAACGGCGCTCGTGACGAACACGAATTGCGATCACGAACCTGCCCCCTTCAGTTCCTCCCGCGCGATGACGAGGCGCTGGATCTCGGAGGTCCCTTCGTAGAGCGTGGTGATGCGCGCATCGCGATAGAAGCGCTCCACCGGAAAATCCCGCATATATCCGTAGCCGCCGAAGATCTGAAGGGCCTTATAGGCGGCCCGATTGGCCGCCTCCGAGGAGACGAGCTTGGCCTGGGCCGCCTCACGCGTGGCTTTCATTCCTCGGTCCTTCATCCAGGCGGCCCTGTAGGTCAGAAGCCTCGCCGCCTCGATCTCCGTCGCCATATCCGCAATCATCCACTGAATCGCCTGAAAATCGCCAATGGGCCGGCCGAACTGCCGCCGCTCCCGTCCATAGCGGAGCGCCTCCTCCAGGCATCCCCCCGCGATCCCCAACGCCTGGGCGGCGATCCCCACCCTTCCCCCGTCCAGGGTCACGAGCGCGATCTTGAACCCTTCATGCTCCTGGCCCAAAAGATTCTCCTCCGCGACCGCGCAGTCCTGGAAGATAAGCTCCGCGGTGTCCGAAGCCTTGAGCCCCATCTTCTCTTCGATCTTCCCCACTCGAAAGCCGGGAGCGCCCTTCTCCACCAGAAAGGCCGAAATTCCTTTTTTTCCTTGCTCCGGGGCGGTCACCGCAAAAACAACCGCCAAACCGGCTTCCCTTCCACTGGTGATGAAGATCTTGCTTCCATTCAAAATATAGCCGCCTGGGACTTTTCTCGCCCGGGTCCGAATAGCGCCGGCGTCGGAGCCCGCGCACGGCTCCGTCAGCGCATAGCAACCCAGGATCTCCCCGCCCGCGAGCCGGGGAAGATATTTCCGCTTCTGGAGCTCGCTGCCGAAACGGATGATCGGATCGCAGACGAGCGAATTGTTGACGCTCATGATGACGCTGAGAGCGGCCCAGGCTTTGGAGATTTCTTCCATAGCCACCACATACGAAAGGAGATCCATCCCGGCGCCGCCGTAGGGTTGGGGAACAAAAGCTCCCATCAGCCCGATCCCGGCCAATCTCTGGACCAGCTCTCGGGGAAAGATCCCTTGATGGTCCATCCGGGAGACGACGGGCTTCACTTCTTTCTCTACGAAGCGACGAACGGTCTCCTGAACCATTCGCTGCTCTTCGGTCAGCTCAAAATCCATCTCGTTCTCGTGGCTCGTGCTCGTTTCTCGTGCTCGTGCGAACACGATGAGTTAAACTCGTTCCACCATCATCGCCACCGCCTCGCCCCCGCCGATGCAAAGGGCGGCGATGCCCCGCTTCTTTCCGAGATCTTCCATGGCATGGATCAATGTCGTCAAGATTCTCGCCCCACTGGCGCCGATCGGGTGGCCCAAGGCGACGGCGCCGCCGCGAACATTCACCTTTTCCGGATCCAGCCCCAGTTCCCGGTTGACCACGATGGATGAAGCGGCGAAGGCCTCGTTGATTTCGAAAAGGTCGATATCGGAGAGGGAAGAATTGCTCTTTTTTAAGAGCGATGAGATGGCCCGGATAGGGGCGGTCGTGAACCATTCCGGCTCCCCGGCAGAAGTCGTAAAAGCGACAATCCGGAACAGAGGCCGGACTCCCGAGGCCGGGGCCTCTTCTTTCTCCATGACCACCAAGGCTGCGGCGCCATCGCTCACGGAGGAAGCATTTCCCGCGGTGACAGTCCCCGCCGGCTTGAAGGCCGGCTTTAGCTCTTTGAATTTTTCTGGATCAAACCTTTTTAGCTCCTCGTCATCGCTCACCGCGTGATCCGGTCCATCCTTCGCCTGAATCTTCACCGGGATCATTTCTTTGGCAAAGTCTCCCCGCCGTTGGGCCGCCTGAGCCCGCAAGTAGCTCGTAATCGCAAACCGGTCCTGATTCTCACGGGTAATGTGGAAGCGCTCGGCGCAAAGCTCGGCGGCCGCGCCCATGTGAAAGTCGTTATAGACATCCCAGAGCCCATCCTTGATAAGGCTGTCCACCACCGAGCCGTGACCCATCCGGTATCCGGTTCTGGCCTTTTCCAAGAGGTAGGGCGCGTTGCTCATGCTCTCCATCCCTCCCGCCACCACAACCCCCGCCTCCCCGAGCTCTACCGACTGCGCGGCCAGCATGACCGCTTTGAGACCTGAGCCACAGACCTTATTGATCGTCGTGCAGCCGGCGCTCTTGAGCAGCCCCGCGCCCAAAGCCGCCTGCCGGGCCGGTGCCTGTCCTAGACCGGCGGAGAGGACGTTTCCCATGATCACCTCGTCCACCCTCTCAGCCCGGAGAGCGGCCCTCCTGAGCGCCTCCACGATCACGACGCTCCCGAGCTCGGTCGCTGAAAGGGAGCTGAGGGAGCCATTGAAGCTCCCGATGGGAGTCCGGACGGCGCTGGCGATAACCGCCTCTCTCATCTTGTCTCTCGAATCTCGTCCAGGGACTGGGGGTTTTCCAGGGCGGATAGATCGCCCGGCTCCTGGCCTAAATAAGCGGCGCGAATAGCGCGCCGCATCACTTTTGCATTGCGGGTCTTGGGGAGGTCGCCGACAAACTCGATCTCCGCGGGCCTGAGCGCTTTCCCCAGATGGTGCGCCACGCGCTCCTTGAGCTCGTCGCGCAATATTTCGCTCACCTCGTATCCAGAGTGAAGAACGCAGAAGCAAACCAGCTCTTCTCCTTTGAGGGCGTGAGGCGCGCCGATGGCTGCGGCTTCTCGCACCGCGGGATGGGCCGTCAGGATGGACTCCACTTCAGCCGGGCCCAGCCGCTTGCCGGCGATCTTGATTGTGTCATCGGAGCGGCCCAGGACGTACCACAGGCCATCCTTATCGATGGCGGCCCAGTCGCCGTGGACCCAAACGTCGGGAAAGCGCGACCAGTAGGTCTGGAGGTAGCGCTCCGGCTCTCTCCAGAAGCCGCGCGTCATCCCGATCCATGGTTTACGCACCACGAGTTCGCCCACTTGATTTCGTACCGGCCGGCCCTGTTCATCCACCACGTCAGCGGCGATACCGGGGGGAGGACCCGAGAAGGAGCACGGCTTCAAAGGCGTGAGGACATTGCCGATCAGCAAGCCCCCCGAGACTTCCGTGCCCCCTGAATAGTTGATGATGGGGAGCCGCCCCTTGCCCACGCAGTGGAAGAGCCACAGCCACGAGTCGGGATTCCAGGGCTCGCCGGTGGAGCCGAGGATGCGCAAGCTCGAAAGATCGTGCTTTTGAACCGGCCCATCGCCGTGGCTCATGAGGGCGCGCACCAGCGTCGGGGAGACGCCCAGCACGCTCACCCCATGGCGCTCCACCAGGGACCACAACCGATCCGGCGCCGGATAGTCCGGCGCGCCGTCGTAGAAAAGCATCGTCGCTCCCAGGAGCGTCGCGCCGAATACCTCCCAAGGCCCCATCATCCATCCCATATCTGTCACCCAATAGAGGGTATCCATCTCTTGCACATCCAGCCCATGCGCCATATCCTGCGCCGATTTAATGGGAAAGCCGCAATGGGTGTGGACCGTCCCTTTCGGTTTCCCGGTGGTGCCGGAGGTGTAGATGATCATGAGGATCTCTTCCGCGCCGGTCCGTTCGGTCTCCGCCTCCGGCGATTCTCCTTCCAGCAACTCGTCCCACCAACGGTCGCGACCGAGGGTCCAGGGGATCTCCAGCCCGAGGCGCCGCACGACCACCACATGCTCCACCGACGGAACGGCTTCCAGCGCCTCGTCGGCGACTTTTTTCAAGGGGACGATCTTTCCCCGGCGATAGAAGCTGTCCGCGGTCACCAGCGCCTTGGCGCCGGCATCGCCCAGGCGCGCGCCCACCGCCGGCGCGCCGTAGCCCGAAAAAAGCGGCAAGACGACGGCGCCGATTTTCACGATGGCGAGGAGCGCAACGGCGACCTCGGGCACCATGGGCATCAACAACCCCACGACGTCTCCCTTCCGGATGCCGAGGTGGCGGAGCCCATTCGCCAGCCGATTCACCTCACGGTAGAGATCGCCGTAGGTGAGCGTTCGGGTAACGCCCTCTTCGCCCTCCCACCGGATCGCCGCGCGATTCTGAGTAGAGGTGTGGATCCACCGGTCGAGACAGTTGTGGACGATGTTCATCTTGCCGCCCACGCACCAGCGGGTCCACGCGATACCTTGCGTGGTGTCCATGACGCGCTCGTAGGGCTCGTAGAACTCGATCCCGAGATCCTCCATGACGGCGCTCCAAAACCACTCCGGGTGACTGGTGGAGCGACGCATCAATTCATCCACGGTCACCAGATCGTGGCGATTCATGAACCGCCTGAGGCGACTCCGCGCGATGTACTCGGCCGTGGGCTCCCAAACGACTTCACCGCCGAATTCAAACTGCTTCATCTTGCTCTCTTGTCTTTCGGCCACGCTCATCGTCTGCCCATGCGGCGCTACGGGAGTCCCTTCAAGACGGCGGACAAAAAACCCTCTACCTCTGGGACAAGCGCCTCAAGGGGCGCCGCCGTATCTAAAACGAGACAATTCCCCCGCGGAACTTCCACCAGCGGATCGAAAACCGCCTTCTGCTTTACGTAGATCTCCCAGCGGCCATCGGAGAGGTCGCGCCCCTCTTCGGCCCTTTTTCTCAGTCTCTCCCGGATCACTTCGTCCCGGCTCTGGCAATGAATCAGGACGATTGGAACTCCGTGCTTCTGGGCAAGCTCGAAGATGATCTCCCGCCGGAACCATCGGTGAAAAGTCGCGTCTAAGATCGCCCCCTCGCCCATTGCAAAATGCGCTTCCAGCCGCTCGGCCATGGCGGCATAGGTTCGCGCGGTCATGGCGGGGCTGTAAACTCCCTCGCCGTACGGCGCCTCGTGCTTCTGGTCCGCCGTCCCGGCCAGTCCCTTCCGGATCGCGTCCGAGCTCAAGAGCGGCAACCCCAGCCGGCCGCTCAGCTCCCTGGCCAGAGTCGATTTGCCGCTCCCGGTCAAACCGCACATCATCACGACGAATGGCTTCGATTCCTCCCAGGTATAACGGCGCGCGAGCTGAAAGTAACGAGGGGCCACGGCCGAATCTCCATCGGAGCGAAGACCGATGACTTTTCCCCGCACCAAAGCGCGGTGGCACTTATAAAAAGGCAGGAGGCGGGGAAGGTCCGGGTCGTCCGCCAGCTCCAGATAATGTTTGAGGAAATCATGCGCCCGCTCATCTGCCCCGCGGAGCTCCATATCCATCAGCAAAAACGCGACCTCGGAAGCGACGTCGCAGCAGCGGATCTCGCGGCTAAACTCAATGGCGTCGAAGATCTGAATTCCCTCGGGCGCGAAACAGACATGCTCGCAATGGAGATCGCCGTGCACTTCACGGATCCGTCCCGTGCCGGTCCGCTTGACGAAGAGATCCTCATGGCGCGCGAGGAAACGCTGGCCGAAATCCTGAACCGCGCTCAGGGTATCGGCATCCAGGAGCCGGCCCACGAAGGGAGCGATGTCCGCAAGATTCTCGTCCCAAAGCTTCCGGATCGTCTCGATTTCCCCGCTCGAGTTGATCTTGCCGCCGGTTTTCGCCTGAGCATGAAATTTAGCCAGAATAGCCGCCAACGATTGCATCATCTCCGGAGTCACTTGATCTCGATCCAAGAGGAAATCGAGCATCCGCCGCTCCGGAAGCCGGCGCATGAGAAGCGCGTATTCCACCGGGTGGGCGTAACTGCCCAACCGCCAACCGCCGTTCTCATAGGAAATCGGGAGGACGCCCAAATAAACCGAAGGGGCCAATCTCGCGTTGAGACGCAGCTCTTCCTGCAAGAAATGGCGCCTCTTGGCCAGCGTCGAGTAATCCAGAAATGAAAAGCGAACAGGCTTTTTTACCTTGTAGACCAGATTTCCGGCAAAAAAGATGTGGGAGATGTGCGTCTCTGTATGGCTGACCTCAAAGACTCCTCCCGGATAAAAAGAGGGCTCCAGCATGGCGGCGAGGAGCGACGGTTGAAAACCGTTTCCAGATTTACCGGCTCTTTCCTGTTCCCTTCCCGACGATGGATGCACAGCTTCGTTCATCTCTCACCCGCTATGGCGCAAACGCCAATTCGAGTAGACGCAAAAAAAATGCCAGCGGATGCCGGACAGGGCGATCCTAAAAGGCGGGGAGAAAGAGCCGAATTTGCGCGAGATTTCTCAATTCCCGGAAAAGAGGGGGCCGGGTTTCCCAGGAAAAGTAATGGAAAATCAGGAAATGCTGAATTCTTCGAGCTTGCGATAAAGGGTGGAGAGGCTCACGTCCAGGAGCCGCGCGGCCTCTTTCCGGTCCTCGGCCGTCTGCTCCAGGACCCGGAGGATATGCTGCTTTTCAAATTGCCTGAGCGCCTCTTTGAGATTCGGAGTAAACGGAGAAATCAACTCCTTTGCGCCTGCAATGGACAAAGGAAGATCCTTGAGCGTGATCCATTCTCCACCGGCCAGAATCATGCAGTGCTCGATGACATTATCCAGCTCGCGAACATTTCCGTTCCAGGGAAGAGACATGAAGAGGCGGATGACGGAAGCGTCCGCCCCTTTGAAATTCTTTTTCAGCTCCGGGTTATGCTTCTGGATCAGATGCTCCACCAATAGGGGGATGTCCTCCGGCCTTTCCCGTAAAGCGGGGATGTGAAGCTCCATGATATTCAAACGGTAGTAGAGGTCTTCTCGAAATCGTCCCGCCTCCACCTCTTTCTGGAGATCCCGATTCGTGGCCGCCAGGACCCGCACATCGATCCGGCGGGGGGAGGTACTGCCGATCGGCAGAATCTCTTTGGCCTCAAGGGCCCTCAGGAGTTTCACCTGAAGATGCTGGGGAATCTCGCCGATCTCGTCCAAGAAGAGGGTTCCCCCACGGGCCCGCTCAAAAAGCCCTTCTTGATTGGCAAAGGCGCCGGTAAAGGAGCCCTTCATGTGGCCGAAGAGAAGGCTCTCCAAAAGGGTCTCGGGCAGAGCGCCGCAGTTGACCGGCAGGAAAAGCTTATCGCTACGATCACTGTGGCCATGAATGGCGTGGGCGATGAGCTCCTTCCCGGTGCCGCTTCCTCCCGAAATGAGGACCGTTGCCTGCGTGGGCGCGACCTTTTTTACGATCTCCAGGAGATCCCTGAGACTCTTGCTCTTACCGATGATATTCCCGAATTCGTAGTCCTTTTCGATCCGTCGCCGGAGATGCTGGAGCTCTTCGGCCTGATGGCGAAGCTCCAAGAGACGAAGCAATTGATCCGCCACTTCCTGGGCGCCCACGGGCTTCAGCAAATAGTCCTGCACGCCAAGGCGGATCGCTTCAATGGCCGCCTCCAGCGAACCCCGGGTTGCCATCAGCACTCCTAAGGTGCGCGGCGAAAGTTCTCGGAGATGCCTGAGCAGCTCCAGTCCGCTCATGCCGTCCAGATCGACTTCGCTCAAGACGAGGTCAAAATCGGTTTTTTGAAGGCCATCCATCGCCGCAGCCCCGTTGTCTACGCACTCCACTTCGCACCCGCCCTTCATCAGAAGCTGGCGGAGGGATTCGCAGAGAGACGGGTCCTTGTCGGCAACCAGAATCCGGAACATTCCTTTTCTCTTCCCTTCCCGGCCCGAAGATAAGTTAGCCGAGCCATTTCTACACCATTGACAGAGAAAATTACAAGCGCTCCCCACCTGCCGGTAAGCGAAAATGGCTCGGATTGTTTACTGAACCGACGCTTTTGTAAAAGGAACTAAAGTTGCTGGGCAGCGACCAGGAGTTTCGGATCTTTGCAGAACTGCTGGAGGGCCAACTTGAGCTTCTGCCTCTGGACGCTGGCCGGAACGCCGAGGTTCTCCAGGGTCTTGGCTATCTTGGGCCCTCCCAGTTGCAGGAGCTTGCTATAAATCGCGTCTATTTCCGAAGTCTCGATTTCCACGGCAGCCTTAAAGGCGTCGTCTACCGTCATCGAGGGCGTTCCCTTGGTCAGGTATCGCGTGAGATGTTCTTTAAGCTCATCCGCCTTTTCTTGCGTGACGCTCGGATCGAGCTGCTCGTCCTTATAGTTCTCGATGATCGCCCGGCAGGCGAGAAGGATAAGCGCGTGCTGCTCCTCCTGCTTCGCCATCTCCCACCAAAAATTCCTCAGTTGAGAATCTTCGAGAAAGAGATGGGAGAAGCGGAAATAGATCTTCGATACGAGCCGCTCGATCTCCGCGAATCTCTCCAGGGGGTCAAACCGGACTTTGGCGGCCATCGTGCTTAGGCTTCTTTCAATCTCCGGCGGAGAAATTCGAGGATCTCAATATGCTTCTCCGAATCGCGAATCATCGATTGGAAGAGAAGGCCGAACAGATCCTTGTAATAGCCCTTGCTTTCCTTGACAAGCTTTTTATATTCCGTAACCCCCTTTTTTTCAAGCCCGATGAAATCCTCGGTGAGCTTGAGAAGTTCCCCGTCTCCCAAATCATCGCTCAGCCCGTGGATGGCGTCTTTCGGCCGGCTCCAGGTAAGGCTCCCTTTGAGCGTGGAAAGCATCGCGTGCGTGATCTCATAGTGCTTCCGCTCATCGGCAATGATGAGCTGGAGGAGAAATTTGACAACCGGGTTCTTCGACTCTTTGGAAATCTCCATGTAGCGGTCGGCAATCTCTTTCTCTTGACCCTCATGGGATTCAAACTCGTTCATCAGGCGCTCCACCGCGGAGAGTTCCTCGGGATCCGCCTTCTGCAGCTGTGACTCATTGACCAGCCCGCCGCTGAACACTAACTCGTCAAAATATGGACCGGGTATTTTCGACATATGGATTCTCCCTTCTTTTCTGTTTTCTTTTTGAACTAAGCTTCTTTTAAGCGCTCCCTGAGAAATTCAAGCATCTTGATATGCTTTTCCGAATCACGGATCATCGTCTCAAACAGCATCCCGAAGAGACCTCGATAGTAGCCCTCGCTCCCCTCGATCAGCTTCTTATAAGTTCCGATCCCCTCTTTCTCGAGCCCGATAAAATCTTCGGTCAGCTCGAGCAGTTCCCCATGGCCGCCGGGCAAGTCGGCGAGCCCGCGGATGGCATCTTTGGGGCGGGTCCAAAGAAGATCCCCTTTCAGTGTGGAGAGCATGGCGCACATGACCCGGTAGTGTTTCTCTTCGTCGGAAACGATGAGCCCGAGCAGGAACTCGACAAACGGGTTATTCGCCTCGTGAACCAATTCCCTATAGCGGCAAACCAGTTCCCGCTCCTTTTCTTCATGGAACTCGAACTCGTCCACCAGGCGCTCGACTTCGGAACTAGCCGGGACTTCAGCCTCTGACCATTCCGGTCGATAGATCATCAAATACTCTGGCATCGGAAAGTTGGTTACCGGCATCTTCTCCATGGCGTCTCTCCTCTCTCGCCTTGCCTTTCTATCCTCACCCGGAACCATCGCAAGTCACATGCCAACTCAAAAAAGAAAAAAATGGGGCGCTAGCGTGATCTCACCCGATCAAAAGTCCCACAATTGAGAAGATCTACGCTTTTCTTCTCAGTTTTAGGAAGACCCCGGCTCCTTCCACCCACACCATCTCTGAAACCGGGAATAAACCCCGATCCGACAAAAAAACCAACCTATGTGCGAGCGTGGAGCGTAATGTTGGATCGGGGTCTAGTGCTCATCAGGCATGATTGCCTTGGCCGGTTAATGTCGGATCGGGGTAAACCTTGCGGCATATATCTTGCTGGCTGGTTTTTGAGAGGTCTTAGATGAGAAGTGGGAGGAATGAGGCTCGCGGGTAAGACAGCCATCGTGACCGGCGGCGGCCGTGGGATCGGGCGCGCTATCGCCCTCGCCCTGGCTCGGGAGGACGCCCAGGTCGCGGTCGCCGATATCCTGCTGAAAAACGCCCGTGCCGTCCGGGATGAGATTAACGCGATGGGGGTCAATGCCCTCGCCTGCCAGGCGGACCTCACCAAGCGACCCGAGGTGGAGGATATGGTGGAAACGGTCCTCTCTCAATTGGGCAGGATCGATATCCTGGTCAACTGCGCGGGATGGGATCGAATGGAGCCCTTTATCGAGAGCGACGAGGAGACTTGGGAGCGGATCCTGGCGATTAACTTCAAGTCGGTGCTCTACACGGCGAAAGCCGTCTTGCCGCACATGATCTCCCGCAGCTCCGGAAAGATTGTCAACATTAGCTCGGACGCCGGCCGAGTGGGCTCATCGGGAGAGGCGGTCTACTCGGGCGCCAAAGGGGCGGTGATCGCCTTCTCCAAGACCCTCGCCCGCGAGGTGGCGCACTACCACATCAATGTGAATGTGGTCTGCCCCGGCTTGACCGATACCCCTTTGCTCCAGGCCCTCCGGTCACAATCTCCCGAGAATGAAAAGATCGTCGAGGCCATCATCCGGGCGACCCCCTTCAGACGCGTGGCGAAGCCCGAGGAGATCGCCGAGGCGGTGCTCTTTCTTGCTTCCCCGAGCGCTGACTTTATTACCGGGCAGACGCTGAGCGTGAGCGGCGGGTTAACCATGGTGTAGGAACTAAATCGCGTCGTGTTCGGTGCTTGTCGTCGGCGCGGGCACGAGAGACGAGCACGGGTGAAGAACACAAAACGAAGGGGACATAGGGATCTGAGAAGAGACCGGAGGTTGCCATGAAAAGGCTCGCTTTGGTGAGGGTGAGGGTTTGTGCGCAATGTCGCCGGGCCGTTGCCTTTCTTAAGAGTGACGATGGGGAGCACGCATTCGGGTTACCTATCGAACCAGACAAGGCTCGGGAACTCTTGAGCAGACATCACGCCACAGGTGGGGAAAAGTTCCTCGCCGATCTTCTGTTGCGACTTTTGGCCCGCTCGCCCTCTGGTCTTTGCCAAGTGGTGCTGGATTGCAACAAAGGAGGCTTTCTCTCTGCCACACTCGACATCAGCCTAGATGGAAAAACGGAGAGCTTTTCCTGCTCCCCGGAAGAGGGCTTGGGGTTGGCTATTGCGGCAGAGATCCCCTTGTATGCGGCCGAGCGGATTTTCGAGGAGAGCCACCTATTTCATCCACTGGAAACGGAGAGTGAAGAGAGCGGTCCTCCTCAGTCAAAACCGAAACCAACGCTCCATTAGTGTTGCGCGCCTCGGTTAGTCCAGAGCCGTTCCATGAAAAGGTCAAAAAGAAAAATGGGCAGAAGTTCCCTGATGAATGTGGGAAGGCGGGTCGACTATGCGGTCCGGGCGCTCGCTTACCTGGCTGGTCAGTCACCTGACAGGATAGTGAGCAAAGCGGAGATCGAGGAGAAACAAGACATTCCGCCTCACTACCTCTCCAAGATCATGAAGAATCTGGTCGCCGGCGGTTTTGTTTGCTCCCACAGGGGATCCAAAGGAGGATTCATGCTGGCGAAGGTGCCCAAGGAGATCAGCCTCAAAGAGGTATATGAGTGCGTGGAGGGTCCGCTAGTTCTCATGGAATCGGTGGTGAAGGGCGAGGAGTATTGTCCCTATTATTCGGCGTGTACACAGATCCCCGTATGGGAGAAGGCGCAAAACCTTCTGGCAGGCTTTCTCGCCAAGATTTCCATAAGCGACGTCGTGGATCAGGAGGGGCTAAGGGAGCGGCTGACAAGGCCCAAAGGGAGCCTGCTTTCCCCAAGATGACAAGACCCGGTGAACAAAAGGCCGCTTCGGGCCCACAAGATGCCTGACTTGAGTGAACTCTACCATGAGGTCATCCTGGATCATAATAAAAGCCCGAGTAGGCGGTTAGAGTAAAGGTGGGAAGTTTTCGGCAAAAAGACCCTTCATCGAAATACAAACTTTACCAGCAGCTGATCTAGATTGCGTTCCAGGTCCAGAGGGAGCGCCACGCGTCATGAGAGTGGAGTTAGTCAAAGAGTTTACCTTCGAGGCGGCCCACAGATTACCCCGGCTTCCAGCAGAACATAAGTGCCGCCGGTTGCACGGTCACAGCTACCGCGTCGCAGTCACCGTAGAGGGTAAAGCGAATCCGCTAACCGGCTGGCTGATGGACTACGGGGAAATCCAGCAGGCGATGCAACCGCTTCTCGATCAGCACTTGGATCACGCCTACTTGAACGAGGTTGAAGGGCTGGAAAACCCCACTTCGGAGAATCTCGCCAGGTGGATTTGGAAAAAGCTGAAGGGCCGGCTCCCCGGCCTTAAGCGGGTTTCCGTCTACGAAACCTGCACTACTGGCTGCCATTATGAAGGCCGGTGACTAAGCCGGATCTTCGTCCGCTTTCCCGCCAACGAGAATTTTTTTATTCCATTTTCTCGGGAACCGGAAAGTAAAAACACGCAAATGTAATTTTTTCAATAACTTGCCGCCTGGCATCTTCGTTGCGTTAGAGGCAGAGCAATGCCTCGAGAGGAAGTAC
>Ga0080064_1002512_pt1 | contig 30788 bp, 29 predicted proteins | sample Subgrocontami54m_FD_69260 | JGI IMG/M metagenome (GOLD analysis project Ga0080064, IMG submission 69260) | Subsurface groundwater microbial communities from S. Glens Falls, New York, USA - GMW46 contaminated, 5.4 m (SPADES assembly) (version 2) ...
ACCATCAGCCACACCTCAAACCTGTGCATCTGTTGTTTCACCGGCGCTGCCCTCCCTTTGTGGAGTCCGAAGAGGATCCGGGTGCGCCCGCCGGCGACTCAAACGCGATTTGCAGCACCAGCGGCTTCTCCTCTCCGTCGCTCTCCAACACCACCGCGTCCTGTCGAATCTCCGTGATCTGATAGCCATTGACCGTATCGCCCCGCTGGTATTCGCCGTCGTTGATCAGCGCGATCGACCGTCCGTTGGGATCCCACATGATCCCATAGAGCACCGGCTTGCCGAAATCCCCCCGCGCTCCTGCAGCGGCGGCCACCAGCCGGCCGCCTACCACCAGCGGGACGAACGGATCGCGCCGGCCGCCGGCGTTGTACCGAAACGGTTCGGGCTCTCCGGCCGACTGTGCTTCGCACCAGCCGACGTGCGGTGCCAGCACCGCCGCCAGCGCAATCAGGACTGCCATCCGCTGCCCGCGCATCATGGCGCTCCCGATGGCGCACCACTCAGGCCAAGGCCGGAAGACGCAGCACCCGCCGCGGTTGAAAAATAGGCTTTGATCATCAGCTTGACCGTCTGCCGCTTGCTCTCCTTGGGTGACTGCGAAATGCGCAGACTGGCCAGCCGCATCGGCTTTTGGTCTGCTTCCACCAGGCTGAGGAAGGTGCCCAGCTGGTGGAACCCGGCCAGCGCGTCGATCTGGATGAGCACCTCTTTATAGACCGCGGATTCGGACGGTCTGCCGCTGTTGACAAGCGCGAGATCCACCTGCGACTCCAACCCTTTGAGGGGAAAGATCGTCTGGATCTTTAACTGGCTCTGGCCGGCAAGATCGGAGAGCGACTCGATCACGCTCGGCAGCTCGGTCTCCATCGGCATCAGCTTGCGCAGAGAGGCGACCGACTGGTTCACCTCCTCGTACTGGGTGCGCAGCGTCGTCTCATTGGAGGTGGCGTTCTCAAGCGATTTCAACTGCTCGCGCGCCTTGCGCAGCTCGCTGGCCAGGCTGCTCGAGGAGCGGCCAAGGGGAGCCACGACATAGTTGAAATAGACCCACAAGATGCCGATGCCCAGCACCACCACCAGGGCGATCGTGCGCTGTTCGCGCGGGCCTCCAGAGCCGAGCTTCATCAGCGTGGTCTCGCCGGCTCTTTCAGGCTGGACGCCAGGGTAAACTGCACCACTTCAACCTCCCCATCCTGCATCGACTTGATCGATTCGATTTGGATCTCTTTCATGCCCGCCGAGAAGTCCAGATCCGCCTTCAGATCCTGGACCAGGCGGGTCACGCTCAGCTGCTCAAGCGCCGACCCTTGAATCACCAGTCCCTTCAGATCATCCAAGCTGAGCTCCGTAAACCACACGCCGTCCGGGGTGAGGCGTGACAGCGTGTTCAGCCGTTTCGCCCAGAGACTCTGATCCTTGCCCATGCCGCGAAACACCTCCTCCTGCGTGCGCAACTGCTGGAGAAACCGCTGAATCTGCTGCACGGCGGCCATTTTCGGCTGCAAGACCTCGATCTGGTCGTTGAGCCGCTTCAGCTCCGCATTGCGAAACGGAATGGGCACCCAGACCAATAGGAGGACGAGCACCATCAGTGTTCCCGCCAGCCACATCAGCGGAGTGCGGTGCAACTGCTCCACATGAGACAGTGATGTTTTGCGAGCGGTCTCGGGCAACAAGTTCACGCGCAGCATGGTGGCCATCGGCTACTGCGTCCTCAGGGCCAGGCCATACGCCACGGTGAACTGGCCGGAGAGCCCTTTGGCCGGGGACCAGGGATTCACCGTTTGCGTCAGATGGCTCTTGATCGCTTCAACCAACCCGGGCACTACACTCACTCCTCCACTGACAAACAGCGCCTCGGGCGGCTGGCTGAACCGGTTTTCAAAGTAGTCGAAGGAGAGCTGCAGCTCGGTGATCAGCGCTTCGGTGGCCGGCTTCATGGCGTTGACTATTTCGGGCGGTGGCTCGCCTTGCGCCAGCGCCTGGCTCACCGCGTCAGCCTCAGCGCCCAGTTGATCGGCAATGCCCCTCGCCAACTTCTCGCCACCCCACGGAATGTCGCGCACCAGATACGGCACCTCCCCTTGAAAGATGACCACGTTCGTCAATTGGGCGCCAATGTTCACGAGCGCGCGGATGGTTGTGTCGCTCTTGCCGATCTCGTTGGCGAGGAACGCGTTGGCCATGGCCAGCGCGTCGACATCGATCAGGTCCACGCTGAAGCCAGCACGCCTGACCCAGTCCAGCCGACGCTCGATCAGCTCCTTCTTGCAGGCGACGATCAGCACCCAGCTCTTGTTGGCATCCGCAGGGCCGAGAGTCGCCCCATCGATGATCACGTCCTGAATGTTGAAGGGCAGGTACCGCTGGGCCTCAAAGGGGAGTGCTTGCTTCATCTCCGCGGGCTTCATGGTCGGCATCTCGACGATGCGCATGATCACCCAGGGCCCGCTGACCGCCAAATTCACCGTTTGCACCGGTACCAGCAGGCCACCGACCGCTGTTTTCACGGCATCGGAGGCATCGGTCTCCTGCCCGGATTCGAGCGGAGCCACGCGCTGCCCGAGGATGGGGCGCAAGCCGCCGCCCTTTCGGGGGCCCAAAGCAAGCGCTTTCACGGAAGAGGAGCCGATATCCAGCCCAATCGTCAACTTCGGCTCCTTGGGCTTGATCGTGGAAAGCTGCTTGAAGAGGTCTACGGCAGGCTGCAATGCGCTGGCAAACGGAACTGAGGGCATCCGGCTAATTATTCCTAAGTCTCACGCGCGTGGTGAGCACGCCGGTTTGCTGGCTGCCACCCGCGATACGGGTATTTTGATATCGGGTCTGCAGATTCATGGTCACCGAGCGCACAGAAGCTGCTGGATCCCAGAGAAAGGAACTATTGGTTCCATTCACATTATTGGCAAGCACTCGGCAACCCACATAGCTTGCAATCACATCATACTGCCCTGGAGTGAGACAACGATACAGGGTGTCGTTTCCCGTCACCCCTGTGCCGCTAATGACGTAATGCACCCATTGGTTTGCAGCGGCCTCATTCCCATAACAGACCCCAACAGTTCCGCATGGTGAAGTGGCGGCACTGCTAAAATATCCAAGCGCAATCTGAAAATTGAGGCGCGTCGACGGGGTGGCGGGCGTTGCGCAACCCCCAGCAGCAGCACCGCATGAGATGTTACCAGATTCTCGAAGTTCGCGCACCATATAGTCGAACGCCCGGCGCGCCTCTTGCTGCACCTGCACATACGAATCCGCCGAAAAGTAGGAGGTCTGCCCTGTCAGGAACGCCGTCAAGATCCCCCCTCCGAGGATGAGAAACAGCGCGGCCACCACGATGATCTCGGAGAGCGTAAATCCTCTGTGACGTTTCATCGGCAGGTCACCAGCGTGGTCAGCATCGCCTGGGATTCGATGACCCCATTCCCGTTGGCATCGGTCGGTCGCAGCGTATCGTTCACGGTCGTCGTCGACTTCCCTGATGTCACCTGGCGCGTGCCGGAGACAAACTCGGCTCCCCCGCTCCCGCTGCCGATCACGCGCCGTTGCTGGTTCCAGCCAACCGCGACCGTGACACGAATCGGATTAAAGGTGGTGTTGCCCGCTTGGGAGGCCCATTCGTCTCTCGCCACCTGCGGCGGATTCAACCCCGACATCCCGACTCCACAGTAGGACGCAATGGGCGCAAAGCGCCTGCCATCCGCCTGGCAGGCGACCGGTGCGGCTCCGACAGCCGGGCAGATCACCGGCGGCGCATCCGCGCACGACACCGGCTGGCCGGCTGCGCACGCGTCCACGGTGCCATCCTGGCACGTCACCGCCACCACTTCCTGCGTGTTGGCGTTGATTGTCTGCACGCTCTTGCCGCCCCCACCGGTCGTTCCGGCGCGTTGCAGCCATGCATCCCAGGAGTTGTTCGTCGAAACTGCGGCGATCACGCTATGGCCGGGGGGGGTGGCGACCGGAATGCCGGAGGCGCAGCCGGAACCGGCGGTGTTGAGCCGGCGGATCTCTTCCATGATGCGCGTGGCGTCGTTCATCGCCAAGTTGAGGTTCCTGGCGTTGCTATTGAGGAACGACTGCCCGCTGAACGCTCCGCCCAGCGCCACCAGCACCACCGCCAGAATCGAGGCGCCCATCATGATTTCAACAAGCGTAAACCCGCGCGTGTTCATCCTCGGCATGTCACCAGGGTCGTCAGCATCGCCGGCGAGTCTACAAGAAGCGCGTCGCCACTCTCAGCGGGATCCTCGCCAACAAATGCGGTACCCGCAGCATTCCAGTCGCAATCCCCAATTTCTCGGCGGCGATGCAGCCAACACACTGACACCGTCACACGAATCGGATTGGGACCGGTGCAAGCCGCAACAACCGCTCCTCCGCCAGAAGCCTGACACATGACAGCAACATGTTCAGTCAGTGCCGGATTCGGCTGGATGCTCTTGCCGCCACCTCCAGCTGGCGCAGCATTTTGCAGCCAGGTATCCCAACTGACCCCACCTGGCGCTGCGGCATTCGGTGCGGGAGTCGCACCTCCGCACACGGCATTTTGTTGGCGGATCTGCTCGATAATCCGGTTCGCGTCCTGGATCGCCAGCGAAAGGTTGCGCGCGTGCTCGTTCAGCGTCACTTGGCCCACATAGGCGCCCAGAATGGCAGCTGCGGCGACCGCCAACACCAGGCCGCCGAGCAGCACTTCAATGAGGGTAAACCCTCGAGATGCGTGTCGCTTCATCTAAAACGCTCGGGGCTGAGGGCTCTGGGAGATGGAGTACTCCATCCCAGAACCCCCAGCCACCCTTCACTACGCGTCTCCTAAGTTATGTAATGTGTCCCCGAATTGTCCCTACAACGACTTAGTCGCAGTTGACAGCGCCGAGATCGATTGTATTGTCTGCGCCAGCACCGCTGCGATCTGCTGTCTGTCCTGCGGCCGTTCCAGTGCAGTGCCGCAGTTGGCCTGTTTCGTCAGCGACAAGGGACCGCACGCCGGTCTGACCCCATCCTGTAGGCGCAGCACTCACTGCGTAGACCGCACAGTTGAACGCTGCTGTGGTACACGCGGTTACTCCATCACCCTGGAAAGACGTATAAGTATAGGTGTACCCCTGCACGTTCATTGTAGCCGCGAATGGCGTTGGGCCAAATGCCGGGACCCCAGCCGGGTACATTGCGGCGGTGAACGCAGCATTATTTGGGCCCGGGTACGAATTATTCACTGATCGATACATCTCAAGACCTGAGATCATGGCTCTGAGGTTACCGATCGCTGCTGTTTCGTTTGCGGTTGTCCGGCCACGGAGGACGTTCGGGATGGCAATCGCCGCCAAGAGGGCGATGATCGCCACGACAATCATGATTTCAACGAGCGTAAAGCCCCGCTCTGATCGTCTCATCGTAGAGACTCCTTTGTTGTCACCACCTATAACGTATGGATAAAGCCAGGTCATCCTCGTTCCCATTTCCTTACTTCCGATCACGTCGTCACCTCCTCTCGATTTCATCTGTTGGAATCACAATGAAAAAACGCCATTGCCGCAGCTCGACAATGGCGTACGTATTACTCCATTCTCAGCGGCAACCCAGCCACCCTGTGTAAAGGGACGATACCAGAGTCCTTGCCGGTCAAAGCCCTTCATGCTGCGCAAGCTCAGTTCCGGGGGGACTGATCTCTACGCACCTGACCGGAGACTCACCGTACTCCCACAGGGTCTGTGGCTTTCCGACCCCGCCTTACGGCGAGTGTGGCTTTCTCACTGATGCGAATTGTAATGAACAGTCTAGCAGAGTCGTCTTAACTATGCCATACCCCTATATCGACGTCAAGCGGTTTTTCAACACCCCGCCCAAGGTCATTTACTAACCAGGGTGGAGATCTTGAACACCGGCAGGAAGAGCGCCACCACGATGCCGCCGATGACCACCCCTAGGAACGCGATCACCACGGGCTCGATCAGGCTGGTGAGCGCGGTGACCGCCGCATCCACCTCATTCTCATAAAAGTCCGCGATCTTGCTGAGCATCTTTTCCAGCTCCCCGGTCTTTTCCCCCACCGAGATCATGCGGGTGACCATGGAAGGAAACACCTTGCTCTGGCTCAGCGGGTCGGCGATGTTCTCCCCTTCCTTGATGCTGGACCGGGCGGCCATGACCGCCCGCTCAACGACCTTATTCCCGACCGTCTTGGCCACGATCTCCAGGGAACCTAAGATCGGCACGCCGGATTTCACCAGGGTCGCCAGTGTGCGCGAGAAACGTGCGATCACCACCTTCTGCATGAGCTTGCCGATGATCGGAAGCTTCAGCGTCATGCTGTCAAACCACAGCCGGCCGGCCGGGGTGTTGATGTAGAACTGCAGCAATAGCCCCAACCCCACCAATGCCACCGCTTCGTACACCAGATACTTCCCCATGAACTCGCTGAGGCCGAGCAGCAGTCTAGTCGGCAGCGGCAGCTCGCCGCCCAGCGCCGTAAAGATCTCCTTGAACTTGGGCACGATCACCACGATCAGGAAGGTCGTGATCCCCATGGCCAGCAAGGTGACAAACGCCGGGTAGAACAGGCTGGCTTTCACCTTGCCCTGCAGGATGCTCACCTTCTCCAGATAGGCGGCCACCCGGTCCAGGATCTCGTCCAGCCGGCCGGACGACTCGCCGGCGCGGATCATGTTGATGAAGAAGTCAGAAAACGTCCTGGACTGGCGGCCGAGCGCCTCGGAGAGGCTGGCCCCGGCTTCAATGTCGTCGCGGACCTTCTTGAGCGTGAGCTTGAAGTTGCGGTCCTCCATCTGCTCGGCAAGCACCTCGAGCGCGGCGGCGATGGGAATGCCGCTGTCGACCATCGTCGCCAGCTGCCGCGAAAAGATGACGAGCTGGCCCGCGCTCACCTTCGGCTGGCCGACTTTCATCAGCGCGGATTTGCCGGAGGCGCGCTCATCGATGGAGAGGACGATGAACTCCTTCTTCCAGAGCTGCTCGATCAGCGCGTTGCGCGAGTCGGTCTCGAGTGTGCCGCTGTGCGTCTTGCCCGCTTTATCCTTGACCACATACGCAAAGGTTGGCATGCCTCCTCCGCCTATTCTTCGTTCGTCACCGAGACGACCTCTTCGAGTGTCGTGAGCCCCATCTCGGCCTTCTTCAAGCCGTCCTCCCGCAAGGACCGCATGCCGAGCGACTGCATCGCATACTGCTTGATCTCCCAGGAATGGGCGCGGGAGACGATCAGCTCGCGGATGCGCTCGTCCACCTGAAAGACCTCGACGATGCCCATCCGACCCCGATAGCCCTTCTCGTTGCAGGCGCGGCACCCTCCGGGCTTGTAATACGTCACGCCCTTGGCAGGCTTCACTTCGAGCCGCTTCAACAGCTCATCGGAGGGCTCAAACGGCTCGCGGCACTTCTGGCACAGCTTGCGCACCAACCGCTGCGCTTCGATCAGACTCACGCTGGAGGCCACGAGGAACGGCTCAACCCCCATGTCGATGAGCCGCGTCACCGCGGAGGCGGCATCGTTGGTGTGCAGCGTGGAGAGCACGAGCTGGCCGGTGAGGCTGGCCTTCATCGCGATGTCCGCCGTCTCAAAGTCGCGGATCTCCCCGATCATCACGATGTCGGGGCTCTGCCGCAGGATCGAGCGCAGGCCGCCCGCGAACGTCAGGCCGATATCGGGGTTCACCTGCATCTGCGTGATGCCTTCCACCTGGTACTCCACGGGATCCTCCACCGTGATGAGGTTCTTGGTGGGCTGATTCAGCTGGTTCAGCACGGAATAGAGCGTGGTCGATTTTCCCGATCCGGTGGGGCCGGTCACCAGGATCATGCCGTACGGCCGCTTGACCGCGGCCTGAAACTGCTCGATCGACTCGGGCAGGAAGCCCAGGTGGTCCAACCCGATCGACAGGTTGTTTTTGTCCAGCAGCCGCATGACGACCTTGCCGCCGTGCGTCAGCGGCAGCACGGACACACGGAAATCCACCTCGCGCTCATCCAGCCGCACCTTGAACCGGCCATCCTGGGGCAGCCGCCATTCGGTGATGTCCATCCCCGACATGATCTTCAGCCGCGTCAGGACCGGATTTTGCACCGCCTTGGGCAGCCGGTGCCCCTCGATGAGATGGCCGTCGATGCGATAGCGCAACCGCAGCGAGTTCAGTCCGGGCTCCAGATGGATGTCGGAGGCATGCCGCCGCATCGCTTCGATGACCAGGAGATTGATCACGCGGACGACCGGCGCTTCCTCTTCCCCCCGCTCATTGAGGAGAAGGGCGACCGCGCTGTCGAGCGTGTCTTCCTCGCCTTCGGTCTCTGCGGTGATCCGGGCGGAGGCCTCCGCCAACGACGCTTGATTGGCGTACACCTGCTCGATCGCCCGAGAGATCTCGCTCTCGGGCGAGAGCACCGGGTCGATGGAGAACTGCGTGAGCGCCTTGAGATCGTCGATGGCGAAAATGTTCTGCGGATCAGCCATCGCCACCACCAGCCGCTCGCCGAACTTCGAAAGTGCGACGAGCTTGTACTGGCGCGCGAGCCGCTCCGGGATCAGCTTGGCCGCCACGGGATCCACCCGGTACTTGGCCAGCGAGATCATCGGCAGCCCCAGCTCTTTGGAGAGCAGCTCGGCAAGTTGTTGGTCGGTCACAATCCCCCGGTCCACCAGCAAGCGCGCGAAGCTCTTGCTGTTGCGCGACACCTCGCTCATCATTTTGTCCAACTGCTCCTGGGTGGCCAGCGACTGCGCGATGAGCAACTGGGAGATGCGCTGCTTGAAGCTGATCATCCCCCCACCTCGCCCACTGTCGTCCGGAAGATCTCCTCAAGCGTGGTAATGTGGCCCTTCACTTTGGCAAGCCCTTGCTCGCGCAACAGCGTCATGCCCTGCGTGCGGGCCATCTGCTCGATTTCGCGCTCCGGCGCGCGCTTCAAGATCAAGTCCCGCACCTCAGGGCTCAGCACCAGCAGCTCCGCGATCACCTCGCGGCCCGCATAACCGGATTGAAAGCAGGTGCGGCAGCCCTTGCCGCGCGCCAGCTCCAGCGGTTCGCCGTGCTTGTCCAGGAAGCCCAGCTTCTCGGCCAACCCCTTGGCGGGCCGGTAGGTCTCGAGGCACTTGGTGCAGATCTTCCGCACCAGCCGCTGGCCGAGCACCGCCATGAGGCAAGAGTTCAAGAGAAACGGCTCGATGCCCATATTGACGAGGCGCACCACCGAACCGGCCGCGCTGTTGGTGTGGAGGGTGCTGAGTACGAGGTGGCCGGTCAGGGCCGACTTGACCGCCATGTCCGCCGCCTCGGCATCCCGGATCTCTCCCACCATGATGACATCCGGATCCTGGCGCAGGATCGAGCGCAGCGCCTTGGCAAAGGTCAGGCCGATGTCCGCCTTCACGATCACCTGGTTGATGCCTTCGATGTCGAACTCCACCGGGTCCTCCACAGTGACGATGTTCTTCTCGGGCGAGTCGATGAGCTTGATGAGCGCGTAGAGCGTCGTGGTCTTGCCGGAGCCGGTGGGGCCGGTGGAGAGGATCATGCCGTGCGGCCGGCGGCCGCAGGCCTTCAGCCGCTTCAGGTCCTCTGGATCGAACCCGAGCGTATCGAGGTTGAGCCGAATCTCCCCTTTATCGAGGATCCGCAGACAGACGTTGCCCCCGAAGCTCGAAGGCAGCACCGAGACGCGGAAGTCGATGAGCCGCTCATCCACCTTGAACTTGAAGTGGCCGTCCTGCGGCAGCCGGCGCTCGGCGATGTTCAGCTCCGCCATCACCTTGATGCGCGAGACGACCGCCGAGTGCAAGTTCTTGGGAGGCGCCGGGGCTTCCTGCAGCACGCCGTCCACCCGGTACCGCACGCGCACCGAGGTCTCACGGGGCTCAATGAGCACATCGGAGGCATGGGCCCGCACCGCCTTGGTCAGCAGCACATCGGTAAACCGGATGACCGGCGCTTCCAGCGTCTGGCTGAGCAACCGCTGGGGATCCGACTCGTCGGATCCGTTGGCCGACACCACCTCGATCGAGTCGGCCTCGGCCTTGCGCACCATCTCCTTGAGCGTCTCTTCCACGCCGGTGCCGTAGTACTGGTCGATCGCGTCGCGCACATCCTTGATGGTCGTCAGGAGCGGGTTGATTGACAGCCCTGTCATGGTGGAGATGGTGTCGAGCGCAAAGATGTTGAGCGGATCGACCATCGCCACCGTGAGCGTCTTGCCGATGCACGAGACCGGGATGAGCTGATACTGGGAGGCCATCTCGCGGGACACGAGCGCCTTGAGGGCTGGATCGAGCTTCATCCGGCCGAGGCTGATGGGAGGAATGCCTAACCCTTCGCTGAGCGCAGCGAAGAGGTCGCTCTCCTTGACCAGCCCTTGCTCGATCAGCAGTGCCTGCAAGCTCTTGCCCTGCGCCCGTTGGAGGACGAGCGCCTGATCCAGCTGCTCCTGCGTGATGAGCTGGCGGGAGAGCAGCACATTGATGATGCGCTCCTTAAGGCTTGCCATTCTTGCCCGGCAGTTTGTAATACTTGTCGATCGCGCGGCCGATGTCCGAGGGGGTGCTGACAAAGGTCTGCACCACGCATTTGGTCAACAGCTCGACGTCCTCAATGGCCTGGATGTTCGAGGGGTCGGCCATCGCCAGGGTGAGCGCGTTGCCGATCCGGTCGATGGGGATCAGGCAGTATTGGCGCGCCAGCTCCACGGGAATGATCGCGGTCAGCCCGGTATCGATCTCGTAGTTGTCGAGCGGCAGATACGGAAAACCGTACTGGGCGGTCAGGGCGAGCGCGATCTCCTCTTCGGACACCAGGCCGAGCGCGATGAGGATCTGGCCCATCAGCCCCCCATGCTCGCGCTGGTGGGCCAGGGCCTTCTCGAGGTCCTTCTGGTGGATCAACCCCCGCTCCAGGAGGACTTCGCCGATGCGTTTGGTGATGATGCGCTTCGCCATGCCTCTGCCTGTTACCGGTTCATCAGCCTCATCAAGTCATCCGGATCGCTGGAGCGCCCGAGTGCATCCTCCAGGCTGATCACGCGGTTGACGTAGAGCTCATACAGCGTCTGGTTCATGGTCCGCATGCCCTCTTTCTGCCCGGTCTGAATCACCGAGTAGAGCTGGTGGATCTTCTGCTCGCGCACCAGCGACCGGACCGCGTGGTTCACCAGGAGCACCTCGCCCGCCAGCACGCGTCCGCGCCCGCTCGCCTTCGGGATCAGCTGCTGGGAGATGACGCCCAGCAGCTCGAGGGAGAGCTGCACCCGCACCTGGTTCTGCTGGTGCGCGGGAAAGACGTCGACGATACGGTTCACCGTCTGCACCGCATCCGAGGTGTGCAGCGTGGCCAGCACCAGGTGGCCGGTCTCGGCCACGATGAGTGCGGTCTCGATCGTCTCCAGATCGCGCATTTCACCGATCAGAATGACATCGGGATCCTGCCGCAGCACGTGCTTGAGCCCCTGCGCGAAGGACTGCGTGTCGTTGCCGACCTCGCGCTGATCGATGATGGACCGCTTGCTCTGGTGGGTGTACTCGATCGGGTCTTCAATCGTCACGATATGGAAGTCCTTGTTGGTATTGAGATAATCTACCATCGCGGCGAGGGTCGTGGTCTTGCCTGAACCGGTCGCCCCGGTGATCAGGACCAGCCCCTTCTGCTTGTTGCAGAGATCGGTGACGACCTGGACCGGCAGGCCGAGCTCCGAAAACCCCAGGATCCTGAAGGGCAGCATGCGGATGGCCACCCCCACGTAGCCCTGTTGGATGAAGTAGTTGGCGCGGAAGCGGGCCAGCCCTTCGACGGAAAATGCGAAGTCGAGCTCCTTCCACCGCTCGAACCGCTCGATTTTGTCGGCCGAGATCAGGCTATAGGCAAGCTCCTTCACCTCATCGCCCGAGAGCGGCGCGTGATCGGTGGCCACGAGGCGGTCGTCCATCCGCAGGAAGGGGGACAGATTGGCGCTGAGGTGCAGGTCGGTCGCTCCTTGCTCGACCACCAGCCGCAGCAACGATTCCATGGTAGGCTTCGCCGACACCGTCATCGCTCCTCCTCGGTTTCCTGTCGCCGGGTGGTCATCCGCGCCTTGTGCATCATCGCATCCACGATCCGCTGCTCGAACTGCTCCGCCGTGGTCACGCCTTCGCCGGTGAGGTTGAGCCGCTTCAGAGCGTTGACCATCGCGGCGAGGATCTGCGTCCGGGAGAGCTTGACCCCTGAGGAGAATTGCGCGTCTTTGCCGAGCTTGTCGAGATAGTCGACCTGCTGGCGATTGAGCGAGGCGATCACGCGGTGAGCGTGACCGTTCGATAGATCATGCCGTCGTTGCATGGAGCGTCGTCACCTCTGCGATGACCCAGAAAACAGTTCAGGCGTCCCGTGAAAAGGACGCCTGTATCTGCTGCCGTTGGCAGCCCCGCTATCCGCCAATCACCATTGGCGGACCGGTAGCTTTGCGTCCCCCGCTTACGCGGGGTTTGCCCTTTTCACACGGTCGACCGAACTATACCACACGTCGCACAAAATCATCAAGTCGACTATTGAAAAAATGGTGGTGGTGCAAATTGTCACCAGTCGATTCGTGCCCTTGGTGACGTTATCGCTCCTGCCGATGGATGCTCTGCAGTAACCCCAAGGCGATCCAGATCATCACCATGGAGGAGCCGCCGTAGCTGACCAGCGGCAGCGGCACGCCGACCACGGGCAGCACCCCCATCACCATGCCCATGTTCACGAACGCCTGGTACGCCAGCCAAGAGAAGACGCCGACGGCCAGCAGGCGCCCGTGAGGGGCGGCGCTGCTGGCGGCGATGCGCAGCGCCCGCAGGAGCAGCAGCCCGAAGAGCGCGATGACCGCGACACAGCCCAGCCAGCCCCACTCCTCGCCGATGACGGAGAAGATGAAATCGGAATGCCGCTCCGGCAGGAAGCTGAGCTGGTTTTGCGTCCCCGCAAACCATCCCTTGCCCCACAGGCCGCCCGAACCGATGGCAATCGTCGACTGGATGATCGTGTAGCCCGCGCCCAGCGGATCGGCGTGCGGATCGATGAACGCCATCAGCCGGTCCCGCTGGTAGCCATGCATGTGGCGCCATCCAAGCGGCAGGATCACCGCCAGTCCGGCCGAAAACCCGGCTAACATCTTCCGCGGCATGCCGGCTGCCCACACCATGCCCAGCCAAATGGCGCCGAAGATGCTGGCGGAGCCCAGATCGGGTTGAGCCAGGATGAGAAGCGCCGGCGGAGCGACCAGCAGCAGCGAGCCCCAGACAACGCGGGGGGGCAAGGGTGTGGGCTGGCCGGCGAGGTAGCGCGCCAGCAGCCACATCGTGGTCAGCTTGGCCAGCTCGGACGGCTGAACGCTCAACCCGAAGATCGACAACCATCGGGTGGCGCCCAGACGCACCGCTCCGGCGATTTCAACCAGTCCCAACGCGAACAGGCTGAGGCCATAGGCGATCCAGGCCAGGGCGCTCCACTGCCGGTAGTTCGTCCTGGCCATGGCCACCGATAAGCCGATCCCGATCACGATCCATACATCATGACGCACCGCGAGCACCGGATTGACCGTCTTGGCGGCGCTGGCCATCGTGATCGCACTCACCAGGGCCAGCCCTGCGGCGGCGGCCCATAACGGCCAATCGAACGAGGAAGCGCGCAGGGAGAGCCGCATCGTCACAGGGGCGCCAGGCTCAGGTACTCGCAAATGGACTTGGTGATTTCGGCCGGCAGATCTCCTCCTGATCCGCCGAACTCAGCAAGAACGGCCAGAGCGGCGCGCGGCTGGTCGACCGGGCAGAAGCCCACGAACCAGGCGTGCGTGCGGCCAGCGACATGGGTTTGGGCGGTGCCGGTTTTCCCGGCGATCGTGATCCGCTCGCTGACCGCCCGGTGGGCGGTCCCATATTGATCCGCCACCACCGCCCGCATGCCGGCCCGGACCGCCTCAATGGTGGCCGGCGACCAGGGCATCTTCCGTCGGGGGGTTCGCTTGCCCACCGGACGGTCAGCCACCGTCTTGACCACCCAGGGCTCTACGAGCCAACCGCCGTTGGCGAACACCGCCGCCATGAGGGCGGCCTGCAGCGGAGTGGCCAGGATTTCTCCCTGGCCGATGGAGAGCAAGGCGATTTCCCCCTCAGACAACCGCCGGCGCGGCAAGTGACCGGGGTCTTCGCTGAGCGGCCATCCGGTGGTATGAGAGAAGCCGATGGTCTCCTGGGCGCGGCGCAGCGGCTCAAGGCCGAGCCGTCGGGCGATGGTCATGAAGTAGACGTTACAGGACTGCATCAGCGCTTCGCTGAGCGTCATCGGCCCATGGCCGTCCCGGTTCCAGCAGTGAAAGTCCCTGTCGCCGATGCGCATCGCGCCGGAGCAGACGATCGACGTCTTGGGCGTGATGATCCGGTGCTCCAATGCTGCGGCGGCGGTCACGATTTTCATAATCGACCCCGGCTGATAGGCTGAATAGACGGCGCGGTTCACCAGCGGCGAGCGCTCATCACGCAGATACTGGCTGACCAGCGCGGAATCCGGTGCGACGAACGCTTCCGGGGCAAACGACGGCAGGCTGACCATCGCGAGCACCTCTCCGGTCTGCGGATCGAGCACGACCGCCGCCCCCGGCTGCGCGCCGAAGGCCTCCTCGATGAGCGATTGCAGCTGCGCATCGATCGTGAGTACTACGGTCGCTCCGGCCTGCGGCGCGCGCCGCCCAACGGTGCGAATCTGCCTGGCGCGATGGTTCACCTCCACGACCAGCCCACCCGCCTTCCCTTGCAGCGCATGGTCCAAGAGCTGCTCCACGCCCTGGCGGCCCACAAGCCGCTTGGGATGGATGCCATACTGTTTCAACAGCGGCAACTCCTCCGGGGTGGGTTGGTTCAGGTAGCCCAACAGGTTCGCCGCCGTCGCCCCAAGCGGGTAATGGCGTGCCGTCTCCGGTTTGACCATCAGCCCCGGGAACCGCCATCGCTCTTCTTCGACCTGGATCGCCAGCTCTTTGGGCACGCGCGAGACGATCGTGGCCGGCAGGAACGAGAAACTCCGTGCTTTCTTGAGCTCACGGGTCAGCGCGTCCACCGGCCGGTGGACCAGCGTGCTGACATGGCCGAGCACGAGCGGCAAGTCGGCGACATCCTGCGGCACCACCGCCAGGCGAAAGATGGTCTGGTTGGAGGCCAGAATCGTACCCCGGCGATCAAGGATGAGGCCGCGCGGCGCCTCTTCCGGGACAACCCGAAGGCGGTTTTGATCGGCCAAGCGCCGGTAGTGGACACCCCGGACCAGCTGCAAGTGCATGAGGCGAACGACCAGCACCAGGAACAACACCAGGTAGACGAGGCGCAGCTGAGCAAGCCGGTTCATGGCATGAAGCGAAGGACGCGCCGGGCAACCGGAACGGCGAGCGCAGTCAGGAGCATCCGGGCCACCAGGAGCCCTGCAAGGACCAGCGACCACGTGTTATCCAGCCAGAGCGCGCCGAGCGCCATCAGCAGGCTGACCAGCGCGGCCAGCGCGCTCTGCGCGCGCCACTCGTTCATGTCCCATCGGGTCGCCAGCGCCTGCAGCACCCAGCCGAATCCGACAGAGCCGAGCAGGATCGCTGAGGCGAATCGATCCGTCCAGAGGATGGTGGCTGCACCCGCGACAAGCGAGAGCGGAAGCCAGCGGTGCGGGGCGCGCGTGACGGCCAACAGTAGGCCGATGACCGTCAGATCAGGCACCCACCAGGGAGAAGCCATTGCGCGGGCCAGGCACGCCTGGGCGAGCAGACAAAGGACCAAGAGCATCATGAGGGTTCACTCAGTCGCTTGCGGGCACGCACAACACCTCTTCCAGTCGGCTGAGGCGCGCAGCCGGCGCAATGGTCGCCCGGGCTGATCCGGTGGCCTCATCACGCATGACGCGGGTCACCGTCCCCAACACCAGGCCCTTGGGAAACGTGCCGCCCAGCCCCGCGGTGAGAATCCGATCGCCCGTCTCCACATCGGCCTGCTCATCGAGATAGATCAGCTCGCACTCCCCGCTGCCGCGGCCGACGACCAACCCGGTTTCGCGCGAGCGCTCCACCAACGCAGCCACGCGGCTCTCGGCATCGGTCAGCAGCATGACCAGCGCAGTGTCCGGCTGGATCTCGATCACCCGTCCGATCACCCCTGAAACATCGACAATCGTGCTGTTCAGTGTCAGGCCGTGTCGGCTGCCGTGATCCAGGAGGAGGGTGTGCTGGGTGGGCAGTGTGGAGCGCGCGATGACCGAGGCGACGACGGTCCGCTCAGCCGGAACCGCGTCCCGCAGGGCGCCGGCTTGCTCGGCATGGCGCGCAAGCTCATGCAACCGGCTCACCTCCAGCTGCTGTTGCGCAAGGGCGGAGCGCAGCTCGGCGTTCTCCCGGGCCAGCGACGGCAGGCGCGGCAACCCGACCACGATCTTCACGGATGTGTTGACGACGGTAAAGGGAAACCGGAGGAACGAGAGGGCGACGTGCCGGACAGGCGCCTGAAACAGGAGGAGCACCGCAAGCACCGAGAGGCTGACGAGGAACTCACGAGAGAAACGGGGCACGGGATGTCGCGAAGAAGCCGAATCGGTTGTCGAATCCCTTGCGGGATGAGATTAAAAGTCCGGCCGGGCCGTGACCGCGATCCTGGTGCGCAGGTAGCGAATGTCATCAAGCCCCTTGCCCACGCCCATGGCCACGGCCGTCATCGGGTTTTCCGCAATATGGACCGGCAGGCCGGTCTCTTCCGCGAGGCATTTATCCATGCCGCGCAGGAGCGATCCTCCGCCGGCCAGGACGATGCCGCGATCCACCAGGTCCGCGGAGAGCTCTGGCGGGGTCTTCTCCAGGGTCAGGCGGGCCGCCTCCACGATCGTGCGCACCGGTTCGGAGAGCGCCTCGCGCACCTCCTCCGAGGTGATCGTCACGGTCTTGGGCAAGCCGGTGACCAGGTCGCGCCCGCGGACTTCCATCGTCAGCTCTTCATCGAGCGGATAGGCGGAGCCGATGCGGATCTTGATCTCCTCGGCCGTCCGCTCCCCGATCATGAGGTTGTAGGCCTTACGCAGGTGTTCGATGATCGCCTGGTCCATCTCATCGCCCGCAATCCGGATCGAGCGGGAGACCACGATGCCGTCGAGCGAAATCACCGCCATCTCGGTCGTGCCTCCGCCGATGTCGATGATCATGTTGCCGCCCGGCTCGTGGATCGGCAACCCGACGCCGATGGCGGCGGCCTTGGGCTCCTCCACCAGAAACACCTCGCGGGCGCCCGCGCGCAGCGCGGAATCGCGCACCGCGCGCTTCTCGACCTCGGTGATGCCCGAGGGGATGGCAACGATGACGAGCGGCTTGTTCAGCTTGCGGGGCTGCACCTTCTTGATGAAGTAGCGCAGCATCGCCTCAGTCACCTCAAAATCGGCGATGACGCCGTCCTTCATCGGGCGGATAGCGGAGATGTTGCCCGGGGTGCGGCCGATCATCCGCTTGGCTTCCTCGCCCACGGCCAGGACGCGCGAGGAACCGCGCTGAATGGCCACCACCGAGGGCTCGCAGAGGACGATTCCACGGCCTTTCACAAAGACCAAGGTATTCGCCGTCCCCAGATCAATGGAGATGTCCTGGGAAAAGAGGCCGAGAAGAAAGTTGGAAGAGTTCCGGAGATTGTCCCGCAACCGCTGGAATCGCTCTTTCAGCATACGGAAGGTGGGATCCTCGCTTACGATCGACTGACCGACGACGCGCACGTGCAGAATTCCGTTTATCCTAACAAAGGGTCCCTCCCTTGTCAACGGTTTTTACCGTCGAAGAACCGGCCAAACCGCCCAGCCGCCCGAAGAAGTCTGGGAAGGACTTGGCTACGCACTCCGCCCCCGCAACTCTGGTCTGGCCGGCGGCCGCCAGGGCGGCCACCGACAGGCTCATCGCGGTGCGGTGGTCGCCGGCACTCTCCACGCAGGCTCCGGAGAGCGTGCCTCCCGTGATCTCCACCACGTCCGGAGCCGGCAGCGTCACCTGCGCCCCGAGCCGCCGGAGTCCCTCCATCATCGAACGGACCCGATCCGTCTCCTTGACCTTCAGCTCGGCAACACCCTCAAACCGCGACGTCCCTCGAGCGCAGGCCGCAGCCACCATCAACACCGGCAGCTCATCGATGACGGCCGGGATCTCCTCCGGCGCCAAGCGGACCGCCTGAAGCGGCTGCGCCTCAACGGTAAGCGCTCCGGAGGGCTCCCATCCCTCGTCGGCATGCGTCTCCTCAATGCGGGCCCCCATGCGGCGCAGAACCGCCAGCACGCCGGTTCGACTCGGGTTGAGGCTGACATCTTCGAGCACCACGCGGGATCCCGGCACGCACAGCGCGGCCACCACAAGAAACGCCGCGCTTGAGAGATCGCCGGGAATCCTGAGCAGACCCGGCGAAACCACCGTTCCCGGCGTGACGGTCACCCGGCGACGCTCGCTCGCCACGGAAATTCCGCAGTGGCGAAGCAGCCGTTCGGTGTGATCGCGCGTGGGAGAGGGCTCGATGACCGTCGTGGGTCCATCGGCGAACAGACCGGCCAGCAAAATGGCGGACTTGACCTGCGCGCTGGCCACCGGCATCTCGTAGGCGATGGGATGCAGGGGGCGCCGGCCATGGATGGTCAGGGGCGGGTACAGCTCCTGCGCAGGCTCCGATGAGGCGCGTCCCTCCATGCGAGCGCCCATCCGGGTTAACGGCTGGACAATCCGCTGCATGGGCCGACGAGCCAGCGAGGGCGAGGCCGTCAACTGCGCGGAGAAGGGCTGGCCGGCGAGAAGGCCGGCGGCCAGGCGCAGCGTCGTTCCGGATTCCCCGCAATCGATGGGGTCCGCCGGAGCCCGAAGGCCTCCGAGGCCGCGGCCATGGACCGTCACCGCATCCGTCGACCGGTCAATCGTGATGCCAAGCGCCTCGACCGCCTTCGCCGTGCGCTGGCAATCGTCGCCGGAAGGCCAGGGGCGGAGCTCGGTCGGACCATCCGCCAACGCGGCAAGGAGCACCCCGCGATGGGCGATCGATTTATCCGGGGGGACGCGCACCGTTCCGCGCAGCGAAGCGCCTGACTGCAGGATGACGTCCATGAGAGAGGCTCAGGGAAGAAAAATCCCCCGCGAGCGGGGGAGAGGTGATCGACCTGACGACATCAGCGCGGCCGGGCCGCCGCGCACCGGACTACAACGCTTTCACCAGATCGCCTTCGCGGATGCTCTCCTTCTTGGAGTCCGGCAGGATCGCCGCGGCCGAGAGCTCGTCGTACACCTTCTCCAGCTTGACGCGCCCCAGCACCTGGTTGTCGCGCACAATCTGGCACTCCTGGCCGACGGTCAACCCCTGGTTCTTGCCCATGTTCACCACCACGAAGTCGTACTCGCGGTTGACCACGACGACCTGGCCGCTCGTGGTCGAGTTGGTTGTCGCGCTCACCGTCCGCACCGACGCCGCGGCCGGGGCCGTCACCGAAACGCCCGGCGCGGAGGAACCCTCCTGGCCGCTGACCATCACCTTCTCGAGCTCGACGGTCGGCCGCTCGGTCAGCTCCATCACCTTCGCTTCCAGTTGACCCTTTGCCTGCTCCAGATCGGTCATCTGCTGCTTGATCACATCGCGCTCACTCTGCAGGTCGGTCAGCTGCGCGGCGACCTTCTTTGACTCTTGCTGAGATTGCGCGAGCTCGCTCGTCAGGCGGGTAATTTCCTTCTCTCGGTCTTCGACGGAGCGGCTGAGGGTGTCTTTCACGCCCACCGCCTGGCCGAGTTCGTCTTTGAGCTGGGCGAACTCCTTCCGGAGCTTCCCCAGATCCTCCTCGGCTCGCGACTTGGCGTCCTGAATCTCGTCCAGGCGGGTCTTCAGCTCATCCTTCTCGGCCTGGGCGAAATGCAGGTCGCGCTCCCGCGCCTGGCGCGTCTCGCGCTCCTGGCTCCACTGGAGAATGGCGAAGGCGGCAACCCCCACGGCAAGCGCAGTGAAGACTCCCAGCAACGGCACCAGCATCTTCCCTGCCTGCCCTTGTCTCTGCATTCAGCCGCCCTCCTTCAGGATGGTGTCATGATCCGATGCACAAAGCCACCTGCACAACAATCTGACTGTATCACAGCGCATGAAGCGTGTCAATCGACCGGCGCCAGCCGGCGAAGGAAGCGCGGCGCGAAGTGCGCCCCGGCCCAACGAGCGAGCGCAGCCGAGGAACGGCGTCCGCTCCCAAACGGCAGGACCGCCACCACCGGCACGCCGGTGAAGCGCGCCATCGCCTGCGGATTGGTCCGCTCGGCCAGGCGGGCCATCGCCCCACCCGAGGGCGGCCGGACGTAGTTGACCACGATGCCGAGAATCCGCAGCCCGCGTCGGCGCGCGCACTGCACCGTGAGCAGCGTGTGATTGATCGTCCCCAGGCCGGGACGCGCCACGATCAGCAGCGGCAGTCCCAGCCGCGCGGCCAGGTCCGCCACGGTCGCCGTGGACGTCAGCGGCACCAACAGCCCCCCAACCCCCTCGACGATCATCGCGTCGCGGCGCGCAGACAACCGCGAGAAAGCACGGGCCACCGCGCCAAGCGAGATGGATTGATGGGCGCGTCGGGCGGCCGTGGTGGGGGCCAGCGGCTCCGTGAAACAGACCGGATTGATCAGCGCCCAGGGATCATCGACCCCAGCCGCGCGCGCCAACCTCACCGCATCGTCCGAGACCCAGCGTGTTCGGCCATGCTGTCGCCGCGCAATCCCTCCGGTGGCGACAGGTTTCATGACCCCCACGTTCACCCCCTGCCCGCGGCACCACGCGGCTAACGCGCTCGCCACCACCGTCTTGCCCACTCCGGTGTCCGTTCCCGTGATAAAGATCCCCCGCTTCCTAGACATCGCGCATCACACCTGCGAGCGCTTCGGCGAGCTGGCGGATCTGCGCTTCGGTGTGGCGCACGGTCACGCTCAGACGGATCCGCGCCGTCCCCCGCGGCACCGTGGGAGGACGGATCGCCGGCGCCCAGATGCCGCGCTGAAGCAGCGCTTCGGCCATACGGCTGGCACGCGCGCTCTCCCCCATGAGCACCGGCACGATATGCGACGATGACGGCTGTCGAACAAGGCGGTGGGTCCTGAGGAGCTCGTGCAGCTGCTGGACCCGCTCGTGCAGCGTGCCGCGCAGCGCGGGCTCGGTGTCAAGCAGCTGGAGGGCGGCCGATGCCGCAGCCGCAACCGGAACCGCCAGTGCGGTGGCATAGATGAACGTCTTCGCCCGATTCCCGAGGTACTCGATCAACCCGGAGGGACCGATGACGAACCCTCCCTGGCAGCCCAGGGCTTTGCCCAGCGTCGCCATATAGAGGAGGCGGTCGTGGCTGACGCCGGAGGCCTCCGGTGCGCCGCGCCCCCGCTCCCCGAGCACGAACGCCCCGTGCGCGTCATCGAGATAGACCAGGGCGTCGTGCCGTTCGGCCAGCTCCAGGATGTCGGCCAGCGGCGCGGCGTCGCCCTCCATGCTGAAGACGCCCTCGGTGACAATCATCTGTCTGCGGCCGCGGCGGCCGCGCGCAAGCAGCGTCTCCAGGTGCGACACGTCGTTGTGGCGAAAGAGGCGCACCGTCGCGCGGCTGGCCCTGGCCGCATCGATCAGGCTGGCATGGGCGGAGCGATCCAGGTAGGCCACGTCCTCGGCTGACAAGAGCGCGCCGAGGGCGCCGAGGTTGGCCAGATACCCGCTGGGGAAGACGAGCGCCCGCTCCGCGCCGAACCACGCGGCCAGCCGCTCTTCCAGATCGACGTGCACGGAGGTGGTGCCGGCCAGCAGGCGGGACGCGCGGGCGCCGACGCCGAAGGCGCGGGACGCGTGTGCTGCGGCGTCAATCAGCGCGGGATGGGTCGAGAGGCCAAGGTAGTCGTTCGAGCACCATGACACAAGGGGCTGGCCGTTGACGCGCACCAACGGACCGTCAACCGATTCGATCGCCGTGATCTGGCGGCGCAATCCTTGCCGTGCAAGGTCGCGCAACGCTTCGTCAAGGTCAGCCAGGAGGTCGCGTTGAGCTGAACGGGCCGTGGCGGTCATCGATGAGGAAGCGACAGCCGCGTATGGATGGTCGTCCTAACGGACGACCATCGGGAGGAAATCGGTGCAGCCGAAGACGCCGAAGAGGCCGCGGGCCTTCAGCCACAAGCCTCGCTTCAGATAACCCAGCGCCGGACCGATGACGTTGGCCGCCATCGTGGTCTCATCGCCGAGGATGAACTTGTGGCTCGACCGCTTGCCGTCCAGCGTGATGCCGGTCAGCGTCATGGTCGTCGAGACCGGTTTCTTCGGGTGCCGGGTGTCCATGACGCCGCCGACCTCGACTTGCTCCAAGCGATCGACGACGCCGACCCGCTGCAGCAGCACATCGTCCGCATGTTCCATGTGCCGCAGCTCCAGCAGGCCGTTGGTGCGCGCCAGCAGCTCGTCCACCTCGACATCGGTCATGGCCTTGGCGCGCTCGACGCTATACCCCGGCAGGTGGGCGATGTCTTCGCGGATCGTCGCCTTATACGCTTCCCAGTTGGCAATGCCGACCCCCCACCAGATGTCCACCTTCTCAACCTCCACGAACGACTGCGCGGCCAGGACCGCGGCGGCGGCCAGGGTGCCTGGGGTCGCACCGCAACCGCTGAGCACCACGCTGCGCGCCCGTTTGACCTCGGCATCGAGGGCCAGCATCTGCTGCACCGCTCGGGTGCGCTTGAGCACGTCCACGAAGACGAGCGACGCCGAGGCGTCGGCGAACCGCCGGACGACGTTGGGAATAAACTCGTTGGGCAGGTTGGGCAACGCGATCAGCACGGCATCCAGCGAGTCAGCCATCTCCAGCACCGCGCCGATCGGATCGTCGCAGTGCGCGGCTTCGATGGCGGTCGCGGTGGCCACTCCGCCCTGCTCTTCGCCTGCGCCGTTGGCCTGCTGAAACTGCCGGTACCCCTCGACCAAGTCGCCGGAGATGGACAGGAACGGTTCGGCCGCCAGCCCTTCGGATGAAGAGACCACGCCCCGGCTGTCACAGACCGCCGCCAGCGTCAGCTCTCGCTTGAGCCCGATGAGCCGGGCTGCCGCCTTGCCAAGGCCGCCGGCACCGAGCACCGCGACGCGGGCGGTCGTCCTCTCCGTCTCCTGCATGGGTCCTCCTGCTCTGCCGCTCAGCGATCCAGCCAGGTCTGCCGGCAAGAATCCCGCTCAATCAGTTCCGTCGGCAACAACAACTTCGTTGGCGTCTGTCGCTTGCCGCCCATCACCTGCATGAGGACCTCCAACCCGGTCTGGCCCATCTGCGCCAGGGGTTGGCGCACCGTTGTCAGCGGCACCCGCCCATGCATCGCCACGGGGTTGTCGTCGAACCCGATGACCGACAGCTCTTCCGGCACGCGGATCCCCTTCCCTAGCGCCACGTTGATCACCTCAAGCGCCATGTCGTCGCTTGCCACGAAGATGGCGGTGGGCCGGTCCTTCATGGCCAGCAGCGCCTCCGCTGCGGCGCGCGCGCTGGGCAGGCCGAAATCGCCGAACTTGATGTACTCGTCCCGTACCGGCACCTGCCGCGCCTTCATCGCTTTGACGAACCCGTCGAGCCGGTCCAGCCCGGCTTGCGTCTTGAGGTCGCCGGTCACCGTCGCAATCTCCCGGTGGCCGAGCTTGACCAGAAAGTCGACGACCCGTTCTGCCCCGCTACGGTTGTCGATCGCGACACAGCTCACCGGTAAATCCTGCAGGTAGTGGTTCAGCACAACGGTGGGCACGCCCTGGTCCAACATCTGGTCCAGCAGCTCCTCGCAGCCGTAGATGTCGATGAAGATGACACCATCGATGGCTGAGGGACTCGGCACCGTTTTGCCGTCGGTGATGTGCAGCAACAGGTCGCAGCGGATGCGCTCGGCGGTCATCCCCACACCCTTGATCACCTGAAGCGCGTAGTAGGAATGAAAGATCCCCTCGAAGCGCGGGATGATCAGCCCGACCGTATTGGTCTTCCCCGACGCAAGGCGCTGCGCGCTGGGGTTGGGATGATACTTCAACCGCTTGATCGCATCCATCACTTGGCGTCGGTTCGTCTCGGACACCGTCGAGACGCCGTTGATGACGCGTGAGACGGTCGTGGTGGAAACCCCCGCGGTCTTGGCAACTTCGGCAATGTTGATCTTCTTCATGGGTTCGACAGACGCACAGCCTCCTTCATGAGTGGCACGGGTCGATCACGGAGTGGTGGAACGAGCGGCCAGCAGCTGCTCTCCGGCGGGGTTCACGAGCGTGGCGGTCACGAAGATGAGCAAATTGGAGCGCTCGGCGGACTCGGCCTCTTTCCGGAAGAGCTTGCCGATCCCGGGCAGCGAGCTGAGCACCGGCAGGCCAGTCACCGTCTTGGACGTCGTATCCTTCATCAATCCGCCCAGCACCACCGTCTGGCCGTTCTCCACCACGATGCTGGTCTCCAGATTGCGCTCGGTAAAGCGCGGCAGCGTGACTTCGCCTCCAAAGCTGTCATCGGTCTTCTTCTCGCTGACCTCCGGCTTCAGCGCCAGCGTGATGTGCTTCAGATCCTGGCCGACGCTGGGGGTCACGTGCAGGACGATGCCGAGGTCCTTGGTCACGAAGTCCTGCGGCACGTTCACGAACCGCGTCTCCCGGACCCCGTTGACGATCCCGGCGAAGCTGCCGTCCCCGTTGAGATCCTCGCGGACGACCGACGCCTGGTACTTGGTCGCATAGACAAACTCGGTCACGATTTTAATGGTTGCGGTCTCATTATTCAAGGCGGTCACGCGGGGGGAGGAGAGCGTCTTGGTCTGTTCCGTCTCTTCCAGGGCATGCAACACCTGCTGGAACTGCGTCCCGGTGAGCACACCCTGCAGCGTCAGGTTGAGGCCGTTGCCCGAGGTCTGGTTGGCGAAATTGCTGAAGGCGATGCCGGTTCCGCGGGCCAGCGACGTCCCGACGCTGGAGAGCTGCAAGCCGGGGCTGCGGGTGCCGTCGCCCTTGCCTTGCTTCGTCAGCGCCACATTGCCGTTGAGCTGCTCATCCAGCGACCACTCGTCTGTTTCGGTCAGCGTCACCTCGATGAAGCGGGCCTCGATCAACACCTGCGCCGGGGTCACATCGAGCTGTTTCAGAAGCCCGGCGATCTGGTCCAGGTAATAGGGCACGTGCGTAACGACCAAAGCCCCGGTGCGTTCATCCAGGAAAAAAGAACTCTCGCCCACGACGGGCACGACCTCTTCCAGGAGATCCTTGATCGTCCGCAGCTCCTTCACGGGTTGCGGCTGCACGGAAATGCTTGCGCGGGTGTCGGCCAGCGGCGCAAAGGACGCGGTCAGCCCCGGCCCCTGGTTCAGGAGAAAGACGCGGGTCTCCAGCGACTCGGCCTCGATCTCGTCGCGGGTGGCGACCCAGATGGTCTGCTGATCGAACCGGTATAGCAGCCCCTGCCCCTTCAACAGGTACCCGAGCGCGCGGTCGAGCGGCATGCCCACGAGGTGCACCGTGACCGGCCGCCCGAGCGTCTTGGCTTTCTCGGAGAGGACGATGTTGATGCCCGCGCTTTCCGACAGAAACTGCACGGCGGAGGCGAAGTCCACCTCCTTGAAGTCGGCGGTGATGGGCTGGGTGAGGCGCTCTTCAAAGGTGACGGGAATCGCGGAGGCGGACGCGCCGCCGAAGCCGCCGGTCAGCGCCACCGCGCACGCGAGAAGGGTCCAGCGGCTCCTCCGCATGTTACGTGGTCTCGCCGCGGGGGGCCAGCAGGCGCGCCGTGATGAAGATCAGCAGGTTCTTACGCGTGCTCGAGGCTTCCGTCTGACGGAACAGCCCGCCGACGACGGGCAAATCGCCGAAGAACGGGACCTTGCTGACCTGGTCTGACGTGGTATCCTTCATCAGCCCGCCCAGCACTACCGTCTGGCCGCCCTGAATCACCACGCTGGTGGTGAGCTGGCTGGAGGTGAATTCCGGCACCGTCACGCCGCCGCCGAGATCGCGGAACTGGCTGAACGAGCTGACTTCGGGGGCCAGCACCAGCGTGATCGTCTTCAGATCCTTGCCGATGCTCGGCGTCACGTTCAACAGGATGCCGATGTCGCGTTTCTGGAAATCCTTGGGGACATTGGCGAACTCGGTTTCGCCGGCATCGTCGAAATCGCCGTCGCCGTTGATGTCGAACTGGATCAGCGAAACTTCATAGCGGGTGGGGTAGTTGAACTCTTCCACCACCCGGATGTTGGCGGTCTGATGGTTCAGCGCGGTCACGCGCGGGGCCGACAGCGTCTTCGTCTTCTTCGACTCCTCGAGCAGATGCAAGACCGCTTCAAACTGCGTGCCGGTCAGGACGCCCTGCAGCGTCAGATTCAACCCCTCATCCTCGCGCGCCAGCGCCGCAAATTTCGATCCGCCGCCGCTGGTGATCTGCAAGCCAGGGCTGCGCGTCCCATCGCCGGGGTCCTTCTTGGTCAGCGCCACATCGCCGGTCAGCACCGACTCCAGCCCCACCTGCTTCAGGTCGGTGTCCGTCAACTCGATGAACCGGGCTTCGATCAGTACCTGCAGCGGGGCCACATCGAGCTGGGTCAGCAGCTGCTCGGTCAGACCCAGATTGTTGGCGGTGTTGGTGGCCACCAGCGAGCCGGTACGCTCATCGATGACGAGCTTGCTGTCCGGCGGCTGCGGCACCGTCTTCTCGACGAGCTCCCGGATGGACTGCATCGTCAGCGCCGGGTTCGGCTCGATGGCCGCCGCCTGGAGCGCAAAGGCCCCCAGCCCGTTGTGCAGGAAGAAGATGCGGGTCTGCAGCGGCTCGCTGGAGAACTCCTCGGAGGTGGCGATAAGCACCGCGTCCTGCTCGATGCGATAGGCCAGCGACTGGTTCTTCGCCAGGTATTTCAGCGCCAGCTCCAGCGGCAGGTCGGTGACGTTGAGTGAGACGCGCCGCGTCTTGAGGTCCAGTTGAGGCGAGGGAATGATGCTCACGCCGGCGGTATCGCCAAGGAACTCGAGCACGTCGCTGAGGGCGACGTCCTTGAAATTGAGGCTGATCGGCTGCTGCAGCTTGGCGTTCATCGCCGGCGAAGGTCCATGGCCGGCCGGCGTTTCCGGCAGCGCCGCCACACGGGCTTGCGGCAGCAGCTGGGCTTTGACCACGTCATTGACCATTCGCTGCTCATCCTGCGCCACGCGATCCATCAGGCGGCGCTCGTCCTCTTTCAGTTTGGCGAGCTGCACCTCCTGCACCAGCTGTTGCGCCTGGCGATGCTGCGGGTCATGCGCCAGCACGCGCTGCAACAGCTCCAGCGCGGCGTCGTAGCGGCGGTCCTTGAGCGCGAGCTTCGCGTACTTGAGCGTCGTGTCGATCTCGATCCGTTTCAGCACCAACTGCTCTTCAAGCTCCGGCACCGCGGGCGTAGCACCCGGCCGTAGCTGCGCCGAGGCGCGGGCGCGCAGCTCGGCCTGCTTGATCTCCGCCTGCGTGATCACCCGCCTGGCCTCGCGGACGAGCGGATGCCCAGGGTCCAACACGGCCATGCCCTGCAGCATGTCGATCGCCGCCTGGAAGGACCCGCGACGGTAAAGGCTGAGACCCTGCTTGTAGAGGAGTTTCAGCTGCTGCTCACGGGCCTGTGCGACTTGCGCTTTGGCCTGCGAGTCCAACTTGGCGCGCGCCTGCGCTTTCTCGCGGGCCAGCGTGACCGCCAGCTCCTCCGCAGCCCGCCGGAGCCGCGCCTCGTCCTGCTGCGCCTTGGCGCGTTGCGCGTCCAGACGCCGCTGCGCTTGCGTCAAGAACCGGAGGGCCTCGGGATGGGTTGCGTCAAGCTCCAGCACGGCGCGGAAATGCGCCTGCGCGTTCACGAGGTCGCCGCGCTCAAGCAACGCATGGCCGAGCGCAAGATGCTGGGCGATGGCTTGGAGTGGATCGGATACGGCGGGTGCGGAGGACTCCTGCGCGTCTTGCGCGCGGAGGTCCCCATGCGCGCTGAAGAAACAGCCTAGCACGCCCAGGAAGAGCACGAGCCTCCTGGCGTGTCCTTGAGAACGAATCTTCCCCTCCTACGGATTCGTGGCGGAGGTGAGCGACACCACGATCTCCTCGTTCGTCTTAAGGTCCGATAATAGCACCCGGTTTTCAGCGATGTCAAGCACTTTGCATCCCGCAACCTCTTGTCCCACTTCAAGAAAAAATGTTTTCTTGGCGGAAAGATCTTCCACGATGGCACGCACCCGCGCGCCCAATTTGATCTGCCCCTTGTAGACAAATTTCGAGGCAGGCGGAAGCGCCACCCCGCCCTCCTCCCCGGCCCCCCCCGCATCCGGAGGCGGAGGCTTCAAGCGCCGTTCGGAGGAGAAGGGGTTCGCCTGAATCGTCCCATCCAGCGCTTCGGCGGACAGCTGCGCGCGCGCGCCGCCCGCCTCCGGAATCGGATAGTCCTCTTTCAGGCGCTCCCATGACTCGCTGCGAACTTCCATGCGCTGCGCGCGGAATACCGAACCCCGCCAGACCCAGACCGCGCCCAGCATCAGCAGGCAGCACACCGCGATGACGAAGGAGACATCGAGCGAGGCCTGCGCGCGTCTCATGGGGCGGCCTGCAGCGGAGCGCTCACCAGGTATCGGGCGAGCACCAGCTCCACGTCGAGCGTCTCGGGAAGCGTCGTACTCGCCGCGACCCGCACCGCGCGCACGTCAATGAGCGGCGCGGCCCGCTCAAGCGCGGCGAGGATCTTCATGAGCTGCTGGAGCGAGCTGGTCAGCCGCACGCGCAGCGGCAACCGCGTCAGAAACGGCGCGCCGCCGTCTTCTTCGGGAACCGGTTCGGGATCTTCCACCTTGAACGAGGCCACGGTCCCAACCCCTTGCTGCAGCATGAGGGCGGCGGCGTCCTGGATCATCACGAGCTGCACGAGCAAACGGGGCACGGTATCGGACGGCGGCAGCTCCTTGGGAAATCCGAGCGGCTCCGGCACCGGCAGCTTCCTCGCGGTGGCCAGCCGCTCGAGGGTCCGCTGCATGTCATGGAACTGCTCTTGAAAATAGAGCTGCGGGTCTGCGCTCACCGCCTCTGCCGCCTCGGGTACCGTCACGGCCTCAAGCCAATGGCGGTACCGCGCGTCCAGCGACTCCTGGCGGGCGGTGAGATAGTCCATGACCTCCTGATTCGGCGGGATGCCGCCGCTGAGCACGAGCTTCTTCAGCGCGCCGTGTTTCTGCTGGACCTGCCGGTCGATCGTCCGGAGATTCACCCGCCACGCCAGCACGCCCATCGCCGCCGCGCCCGCCACCATCGCGCCGATCACCGGCGCCCATTTCACCGCGCGCGGGTTCATGGCGCGACCAGCGGGCGCTGCACTTCGACGACAAACGCCACCACTTCCTTGCCGGTGGCCGGATCGGGCGTGACGTTCGTCGAAAGCGGCTTCACCGTGGCCATCCCCGCCGCTGTCTTCAGCCGCTCAAGAAACTTGGTGACTTCTTGAAAGGATTTGGCCCGGCCCTCCAGCGTCCCCTCAACCAGCCCGGTCTTGACGCACTCCGCCTTGGCGAGCCAGACGTCATCCGGCAAGGCGTCGGCGATCTGCCCGAGCACCTGGGTCAAGAGCGGCACCTGATTGGCCAGCCGCTCCAGCTGCTGCGTACGCTGCTGCACATGCTGCTGCTGCTGGAGAAGCGCACGCACCTCAGGCCGCAGCGACTGATAGAGCCGCTCGCGCGCCTCCAACGATTGCAGAACGAGCAGCCGGCGGCGCCGCACCTCGGTCATGCCGTTGAAGCCCAGCACCAGAGCGGCGGTCAGGCAGACCGCGCTCACCGCGTGCGAGATCCCCCTGGTGCGGTCAGCCTGCTGCTGCCGCTGCGAACCGGCCAACAAGTTGAGCGCGACTGGAGCCAATCCGATCGCTTGAAGGGCTAAGCCGGTTGCGGCAAGATAACGGGCCGGCTCCTCGATCCGCGCAGAACCGCGCAACAGCCGGTTCTCCTTGACGGGCTCCACAGGCACGCCAAGGCTCTGGGCGCAACGAACGGAGGCGTCAGGTTCTCCCGAATCAGCTTGAAGCAACCGCACAGGTCCTTCCCCTAGCTCTGGGTAGTCGGCACGCACCTGCTGCCAGGATGCGGCCAGATCTTCCCACAGCGCCGCGGCCGATGGACTGGAGACGGGGATCACCTGAAGCGATTTGGCGGTGCGCACGATCCATTCTGCGGTCTGACCGTTGAGGAGGTGCAGCAGAATCAATGGACGCCCGACCCGGATCCCCTCCTCGCCAAGGCACGCGTTCAGCGAAGCCATAGAGTTGATGGTGACCGCCCGAACCGCCACGCCGGCCCGACGGCAGCTCGCGAGCCGCTGTTCAAGAGTCGTGCGCCGCATGGCGGCGGCGGCCGCGCTGGAGGTCGCGCGGGCGCTGGAGTCGGGTGTGGTGGTGACGGGATTTCCAGACGCGGGGTTCAAGGATTTGTCGGGGGGATTCTGGGGAACATAATCCGCAGATGTCACTGATGTTCCGCAGAATGGCGGCTCAACACCTATTGGGTGCTTGTTTTACAAAATATGGTGATGAATGTTATTCGAAAGCAATAGTCCTACACCTTACCCCGAAGTTAACACCATACTCCAAGAATTGCTTGAGAGCGTTGAGGATATTCTGGGGAATCATTTTATCGGTATGTATCTGGAAGGCTCACTGACAAGCGATGATTTTGATCAGGATAGCGATATTGATTTTGTCGTTGTTACCGATGATGATATCTCGGGAAATTTCTTTTCAGCATTGCAGGCAAT
>Ga0080064_1002516_pt1 | contig 30750 bp, 40 predicted proteins | sample Subgrocontami54m_FD_69260 | JGI IMG/M metagenome (GOLD analysis project Ga0080064, IMG submission 69260) | Subsurface groundwater microbial communities from S. Glens Falls, New York, USA - GMW46 contaminated, 5.4 m (SPADES assembly) (version 2) ...
CCCCCGTTTCATGAATTGAAACCAATCCCCAACCACGACCCCCGAACCCCGAACCACGACCCACGAACCACGAACAGGAGATGCCATGCCAGCCATATCGCCCAAGCGCAAGCAACGGGCTGCCCCGTTCAAGACCAGCGCTCTGGAATCCGCGCGCCGCGCTGGTATTGCCGGCGTCTTTGCTGGCCCGCCGGACCTTGCGGCGAATCGGAAAAAATACCTGAAAGAAACGCTGCGTGGCAAAGCCGGGACTGCTCGTTGATTCGGGCGCTCTGATCGCTCTTGCCAACCGTCGAGAAACGACCCACGCCTCTTCCCATTTACTAAATAACCGGGTATTCTGTCCGCTATAGTTTGCATCCTCGAAAGGTGACATTATGGCAACGGCACGCGACACCATCGATCACGTCACGCTCTCCCGCTTGGTCGAAGCCGGCGCGGTACGCGGTGCCAACGTAATAGGCCAGCCCGGTGGCTGGAGTATCGTGATCCAGTACGGCATGACGGAGCGCGCCTTGGCCGCGAAGCGCGGCGCAGTCCGCGTCTTTCGCAAGTTCGAGACGCTGGTCGGCTACCTCAAGGAGATCGGCGTCACGCGCTACCAGGTTGATGCCACGCAGTTCGATCCCGTCGCCCTCAAGGTGGAACGCCATCGCCTCGATGCATCAGAGCGTATGAAGCACGCCCATGAAGCTGCCGCCTACGATAAATGGTTCCGCGCCAAGGTGCAGGCCGCGCTCGACGATCCGCGACTCTCGATCCCGCACGAGGACGTGAAGGCCGAGTTTGCGAAGAAACGCGATGTCCTGCGCAAGCGCGTGCCCACTAACGCGTGAAACTCGTATGGAGGCCACACGCAACGGCCGACCGGGCGCGGATCATGGACTACATAGCCCAGGACAACCCTGCCGCGGCATTGGAATTGGATCTTGAATTCGAGGCCAAGGCAGACCCGCTGCCGAAACATCCCAAGCTCTACAAACCTGGCCGCATGAAGGGCACGCGCGAGATCGTTGTCCGGCCGAACTACGTCATGGTGTACGCTATTAAGGGCGACACCATCACCATTTTGCGCGTGTTGCACACGGCGCAGCAGTGGCCTTGATTGATCGCATACAGCGACCCACGCCCCACGACCCACGTACCACGAGCCACGCCCCACGAACTTAACGCAATGATTTTGCTGGACATTGGTTATGATATAGTATATCTTGCCTATTGATAAATGATATCAATTGCTAAAATAGAGCAAGCTAAATGAGGTATGGAATATGTCAACCCAACAAATCTTAATCAGGCTCCCCGAAGACGTGGCCGCCCGGTTCAAAGCGGCAGTTCCCGCGCGCCAGCGCAATAAGTTCGTTGCCGATCTGGTGGCAAAAGCGGTCGCGCGCGAAGAGGACGAGCTGACCCGGATCGCCGCTGCCGTCACCGACGAGGAGCGGGGCAATCCTGAGCTTGCGCAGGAGATGCGCGACTGGGAGGCGACCATAGGCGATGGCATGGAACAACCTGTTGCCAATGCAAAGCCTCAAACGCGGTGACGTGGTGTGGGCCAATCTGGATCCCACAGTAGGAGCGGAGATCAGGAAACAACGGCCTTGCGTCATCGTGTCCCGCTCGGTGCTCAACGACAAGCGGCTCACGGTGGTTGTGGTTCCGCTTTCGAGTAGCAGTATGCCGCGGCCACCGCTCGTAGTAGCCGTCCCTTCGGCCGGGGCGAATTCGAATGCGCGGATCGATCAGATCCGTGCGGTCGATAAATCTCGAATCGGCGCAACCTTGGGAAAACTCAACCGCGCGGAGATCGAGGCCGTAGAGCAGGGCTTGCGCACGGTGCTGGAACTCTAGCCCGGGCGTCCGGCGCGAGCAGCGACCCACGCCCCACGCCCCACGAACCACGCCCCACGTCCCACGAACCACGATCATCGTAGACGCTTGCCTGGCGGCCGGGTCATGTATATACTCTGCGTATGTACATCATTGACGGAGGCCGGCCGTGAGCACAACCAAGGTTTTCAAGAGCGGCAATTCCCAGGCGGTCCGCTTGCCCAAGGAATTCCAGTTCGACACCAGGGAAGTGGAGATTTTCCGCCGCGGCGACGAAATTGTTCTCCGTTCGCGCGTCAGGACCATGGCCGACGTCGTTTCAATCCTATCCCGGTTGTCGCCGGATTTCATGGAAGATGGGCGCGATCAAGGCCCTCCGCAGGTGCGCGAAGAACTGTAATGCGTTATCTGCTTGATACCAATATTTGCATCTATTTGAGCAAGCGAAACCACCCTGGCTTGCTTGCGAAGCTGGCGCAAATTCCAGTGGATGAAGCACGGATTTCAGTCGTGACCTATGGCGAATTGGTGTATGGCGCGTTCAAATCAGAGCGACGCAAGGAAAATTTGCATACCATCGGGGAATTCATTGAGGCCTTCCGGCCCCTGCCCCTGCCCGTCGAGGCCGGACAAGCTTATGGACGCATAAAGGAAAACCTGCGGGCAAAGGGCCAGATCATCGGGGAAAACGATCTCTGGATTGCCTCTCATGCCTTGGCTGAGGATTACATTCTTGTTACCAATAACATGCGCGAGTTCAAGCGCATCAAAGGTCTGAAGATAGAAAACTGGGCAGCCTGAAAAAGAAAAATGGGGTCAGATACGGTATTAGTTTTTGCGGTTCCGTAACCACGGGTAATTCCAGGAGCGCGCCGGTCACGGGTGCGACGGGTTTCAACGGTTTCCGCGGCACGCCGCGCCGGCCGGAGCGCGGTTGCGGCGGCGAGGATATTCGCGGCCTTCGGCCTTGATTTGATTGTATGCGCGAAAAGGACCCGGCTGTAACCAATCATGAACGCAGAAACCACGAGCCACGTACCACGAACCACGAACCACGAACCACGAGCGGGTGTAGGCTCAGCATATAGAAGAATGGGCTTTTGGTCTTAAGAACGTAGGTGCGAGCATGGGAACGTTTTACACGAAGTGCAAAGTTGAGAATCCCATCGACAGGACTCGGTCGGTGGTCGTACCGAAACTGCTGGTGGATACGGGAAGTGAATACTCTTGGGTTTCGGAGCGAACGCTCGAAAAGATAGGCATTCAGCGAGAGAAAAAGGATGTGGCTTTTGTCCTTGCAAACGGCCAAGAGGTAACCCGCAGCGTGGGCTTTGCAATTATCCGACTCGATAAATTTTTTACTATCGATGAGGTAGTCTATGCGGAACCGGGCGATCTCCTGCTTCTTGGAGCCCGCACGCTTGAGGGGCTCAACCTGACAATCGAACCTGGAAGGAAAAGACTCGTGGCTGCTGGTCCTCTTCCTGCAGCATCACCGGCGAATCCACGTCTGACTTCTCGCTCCACTCGGACGCGTCAAAAAGCGGCGCGCCGGTAAGCTTGGTCGATCTGTTGGCAGCAAGACAGGTAAGCAATCAGTTTGTCGCTGGCACTAACCACGACCCGCGCCCCACGAACCACGAATCACGAATTTGACACCCTCCCGCCCCTGCGCTAAAGTTGGGATATACCCAATAGATATCCAAAAGGTGGTCCAATGAGTACCGTTCAAACGACGCTTTTCAAAAGTAATAAGAGTCAAGCGGTAAGGCTGCCCAAAGGGGTTGCCATGCCGGACTCGGTCAAGCGGGTGGATATTATTGCCGTGGGCAATGCCAGAGTGATCGTGCCTGCAGGGGAATCATGGGACCTGTGGTTCGCAGGGCAGGGCGTGTCGGCGGACTTCATGGAAACGCGCGACCAACCGGCAGATCAGGAGCGTGCGGCGCTCTAGCATGCTCAAGTACATGCTGGACACCAACATCGTGATCTACACGATGAAAAACCGCCCCGAACGCGTGCGGGGCGCGTTCAAGAAGCACGAAGGGCAGATGTGCATCTCATCGATCACTCTGGGCGAGCTGGTTTATGGCGCGGAGAAATCGACAAAGCCGGAACAAAACCTCGCAGACATCGAGAGCATGATCGCCCGACTGGAGGTGAAGCCCTTCGACTCGCAGGCAGCAATTCATTTTGGGCAAATACGCGCGGCTCTGGCAAAGATCGGAAAACTGATCGGTTCCTACGACGCGATGATCGCAGGACATGCACGCGCCCTTGGATTGGTGCTGGTCACCAACAACCAAAACGAATTTCAACGCGTCCCAGGACTCATGCGGAAGAACTGGGTGTAAATGAACTCAGCGCCCACGACCCACGAACAACGAACAACGAACCACGACCCACGAACTACGCAAAATATGATAGGATACATACTTTACGTATTTCAGCTTGGAGATCCCTATGAAAACAATCACCGCGACCGAACTCGCGCGCAATCTGCGACAGGTTCTCGATCGGTTGGCCGCCGGGGGGGAAGAAATCTTGATCGAGCGCAATCATCAAATGGTTGCGCGCATTCTTCCGGGAACTGCGCGGCAAACCGCGCTAGAGGCAATGGCGGACCTATACCGGACGCTGCCAGAGGATGCCGCCGCGGGATGGCTGGAAAGCGGCAGACAGGCCTTGGCGGGTCAGCTTGACAAAGACGTGCGCGATCCATGGGTTTCCTGATTGATACCTGCATCTGGATCGATGTCGAACAAGGAACGCTGGCACCGGCAGATGTTGCTGCGATCACAGGAAATGCCCCGGTGTATCTTTCCCCGATTACCATTGCTGAACTCAGGTTTGGGGTTGAAACCGCCCCAGACGCGGGTATTCGACAAAAGCGCCAGGCAGCGTTTCGCCGCCTGCAACGCAAGCCGCTTTTGCCTATTGACGGAACCACCGGCGAGGTTTTCGGTGACTTGGCGGCACATCTGAAAATGGCCGGCGGTAGCCATCGGTACCGCGTCCAGGACATATGGCTTGCGAGTCAGGCGATTCAACACGGCTATGGCCTGCTTACGCGAAACAAGAAAGACTTCGACGATATCCCCGGACTTAATTTGATCGTATGCGCGAAAAACCCCCGGCCGTAACCAGCCACGACCCACGACCGACGACCCACGGCCCACGATCATAATGTTTGAAATGATCACTGAAGCCACCGAGATTCCCAAAGTATTGGAAGCCGCAAAGAGCGCACCGTCGCTCCCTCCCGGACTTCCTGCAAGCAAGTACCTGCCCGGTGCGTTGTGGGAATTTTCGGACCAGACCGAATTGTTGTTCGCGTAACGCAGCGCTGTTCGGTGTCAGGCCGAACGTCGCTTTTCCATCGAACCGGGCCGCGACGAACACGATGTTGTGAGCGGCGCCCCCGCCGCGACGCGGATGCCCGATTGCAAAGACTGATCGGCCCGAGGGCGGGCCTCCAATAGTTGCGAGGCTGTAAGCGGCGCCCCCGCTCGGGCGCGAGAGCTGAAAATGCGCGACAATTGAGGCATTTCTTTCGCGAGGTTTAGATATGGAACTCACCGCTGTTCTTACGCCCGCCGAAGAGGGCGGGTACATTGCGCTGAATCCCGAAACCGGCACCACCACACAAGGTGAAACGGTCGAAGAAGCTGTCGCCAACCTCAAAGAGGCGACGGCACTCTATCTGTCCGAGTTCCCGTTGCCCGCCCCGGGACATCCAGTTGTAACCATGTTCAGCCTTCCGGCGAATGCCTAAGCTGCCTCGCACCTCCGGGGCGGCGATCGTCAAAGCACTTGAGCGTCTGGGTTTCGTAAAGATTCGCCAATCCGGTAGCCACGTCATCATGCGGCGCGGGTCAAAGGGTTGCGTGGTGCCGATGCATAGCGAGGTCAAAGTCGGAACGCTCGCGGGGATTTTGCGTCAAGCCGAAGTCTCGCAAGACGCTTTCATTGATGTAGCGTGAGGATGAACGTATCACGAGGAGACTGAAATGAGCGTTACCCCCATCAACATCATCTCGGCAATCCAAACTGGCGAATGCCTAATTCGGCTCTGCTTTGACGACCAAAGCGAACAGGAAGTGAACTTCAAGCCGTTTCTCACCCAGTCGAATCATCCGGATATTCGGGCTTATCTGGATCCGGTTCGTTTTGGAGCTTTTCGGATCGAATACGGTGAACTTGTCTGGGGCGACTACGATCTTTGCTTCCCACAGATCGATCTTTACCGTAATCAGATCGAGCATCGCGAATCGATGGAAGTGGCCGCCTGACTGGCGCCACCGATCGGCCCGGAGGCGGACCTCCAACAGTGGTGGGGTTTCTTGTGGGAAGGGCGACGATGTACGAGTATCGATGCGAATATTGCGAGGGAACGGTCAAGCCACGCACGGTGGAGCGTGAGTCGTTCAAGCATAAGAAGGGATTCATCATTTTAGAGGACGTGACGATCGGCGTCTGCGATCGGTGCGGGAACCGGTACTATGGTGCGGACATACTGCATGCCGTGCACGAGCTTGCGACTGGAAGCCGATCGCCCGAAAAGACCGAAGCCATCCCCGTTGCCCACCTTCATCCGGCCTAATTACGCCCCACGCCCCATGCGCCTTACTCCAGAAACCTGCCGGGTAATAGCATAGAGTTTATGCAGACCAAACTGGCGATGGCTGACATTGCCTTTATGGGAAATTACGCTGCTGCCTTGACTTATTGCACAACGCGCTAAAATTGGGAAACTTGAATTACGGAAATTCAGAAAATGCTTAATACTGCCAGGATCGGTCGAAATGGCACCCTGGTTATTCCGGCCAAGGCGCGCCGCCGGCTGGGACTCGCGGAAGGCAAGTTGGTGCTCATTGAAGAGACGGGCGATGGCTTGATGATCCGTCCGGCAGTGGCAATGCCAACGGAGGCGTATTCCGTCGAGCAGCGCGCCGAGTTTGTGCTGAATAACGCCGTCGACGCGGCTGACTATCGCAAGGCGTGTGAGGCGGTGCGTGCGATGGGGCTTGAGCCGGAGGCCATTGCGCACAAACCGCCTGCGAAGTGACGGCCGCACGCTGCCGGGTCTTCCTTGACGCCAAGGTGCTGTTTTCGGCGGAGTTTTGATTCTGCGCCCCAGCGAATTCCTGGCCCTTCCCGAGGTTCACCCTCCCCCGAAGCGCGCCGGCAAACCGTAGCGTGGGACGTGGGTCGTGGATCGTGGATCGTGGAACGTGGATCGTGGAACGTGGATCGAACCACGACCCACGAATAACGAACAACGAACGACGAATTTCGCAAGGAGGTCACAATGAGATATCGAATCGCACTACACAAATCTGAAGAAGGTTATAGCGTTTCCGTTCCGGGGCTGCCCGGTTGCTGGTCGCAGGGCGCAACGGAAAAGGAAGCGTTGGACAACATCCGCGACGCCATCAGCGAATACATCTCGGTCGTGGAAGAGCAGCTTCGCGGCGAAGATGTCCGCGAAATAGAAGTTGCGAATTAGCTTCGCCCAAGATTCCAGGCATCAATCACCTTGATGCGGTACGCGCACCTGAAAAGGCCGGGTTTCGAATTGTGCGTCAAGGCAAACACATCGTTATGGGTAATGGTCAGCGCATCCTGACGATTCCGCGCCACAACCCGGTCAATGCATTTACGCTGGGTGGTATTGTTCGAGACGCAGGGCTTACGGTTGAACAATTTCGCGAGTTTCTCTAGCCCATGAACAGCTAATAGCAACGATGGTGGGCTGTGGGAGCGGGGTTGTGGGAGCGGCGCCGCCGCGACATCCGCGAAAGATTCGGTTAAGCCTGCAGCAAAAGCTATGGGCTTTACAGCTATCCATAATATGGATATTGTATGGACATCATTTAACAATGAGGTCGAACGATGACAATGCACGTCAATCTCTCCACGGAAATGGAGAGCTATATCAAAGGAAAGGTTGGCAGCGGGTTTTACGGCAATGCCACGGAAGTGATCCGGGATGCAATCCGGCGCATGCAAGCCGAAGAAGAGCGAATTTCCGCTTTCCGTGCGGCGGTAGCGAAAGGTGATGCCGAGCTTGACCGAGGAGAGGGCGTCGCCTATACGGCAGAGTTGATGGAGAGCATCACGCAGACGGCACTAAAGGACATGCACGGGGACAAGCCGGTGGACCCGGATGTCCTTCCCTGACTATCGCCTGATTGTCTCACCGCAAGCGCAGCAGGACATTGCCGGCATCCTCCGCTACACCGGCAAGACCTGGGGTAAAAACCAGTTGCTGATTTACCGCGACAAGCTCGACGAGGCGGTGAAGACAATTGGCCACAATCCCAATCTCGGCCACGGTAACCCTGAACTGCCCGAGACACATCGTCTCTATTTCGTCGGCTCCCATGTGGTCGTTTACCGGAAGCAAGGCGATATTATTTCAGTTGTTCGCGTGCTGCATCAACGTATGAGCCTGATACGGCATGTTGTATAGGTATCAAACCCAGATCATCGAGCGAGAATGTAAGTGGCGCCCCCGCAGCGACTTGCGCCTTACCTAGACGCCCAACGCGAAAAACGCTATGATTCCACCGGCTTTTAGGCACCGATAAGTCTTTTCCTTTTTGTACATTTCCGGATAATTCCGCATGGTTCTGGGTTTGCGTTATCTCTTAATTTCGTTGTTTCTCGGCCTGTTGCCGTTGGCGGCGCAAGCGCAGGGCTTCGGGCAGAATTCGCTCCAGTCGCAGGGTCTCCCCGGCAGCGTTGGCCAGACCGGCCAGGGGCAGACCGCCATCGCGCCTGCGGGGATTGGTGCGGTGTCGCCTACGACCGGTGTGGTGTCGCCTTCGATCGGCAATGCCTCACTTCAGCGCCGGCAGCGCATCGATCCGCGCACGCTGCAGCCCCTCGACGCCCGCACCCAGGAACTTCTCCAGTCCGAGAGTCAGCCGCCGCCGGAGCGCATCGAATTCCAGGATTTCGTGGCCCAGTCCACCGGGCGCGACTTGCCCATCTTTGGCTCCGAACTGTTCAAGAACGTCCCGTCCACGTTTGCACCGGTGGACGATATACCGGTCACATCGGACTACGTCATCGGCCCGGGCGACGAGCTCCTGATTCGCGCCTGGGGGCAGCTCGATGTCGATTATGCCGCGGTAGTGGACCGCACCGGGACGATCAACATACCCAAAGTCGGCACGATCAATGTCGCCGGGATCAAGTTTCAGGATCTGCAGTCCCATCTCAAGACCGCCATCGGCCGGGTGTTCCGCAATTTCGACCTGACCGTGAGCCTGGGCCAATTGCGCGCAATCCAGGTGTTCGTCGTGGGCCAGGCGCGGCGCCCCGGCTCCTACACCGTCAGCTCCATGAGCACTTTGGTCAATGCCGTATTCGCGGCTGGCGGCCCGTCGGCCAGGGGCTCGATGCGCGGCATCCAGTTGAAGCGCGGCAACAAAGTGGTCACCGAGCTCGACCTGTACGACCTCTTGATCAACGGCGACAAGTCCAAAGATGCGCCGCTGCTGCCTGGCGACGTGATCTATGTCCCGCCGGTCGGCGCTTTAGTGGCGATTTCCGGCAGCGTCAACGTGCCGGCGATCTTCGAACTCAAGACACGACCCACGACCAACGACCCACGAACCACGAACAACGTTCTTGCCGATCTGATCGCCTGGGCCGGGGGGCTCGCGAGCACGGCGTCCGGCCAGAAAGCCACGGTCGAGCGTATCGATGACCGCAAGTCGCGCAAGGTTGCCGAGTTCAATCTGGATGCGGCCGGAATGCAGGCCAATCTGCGCAATGGCGATGTCGTCACCATTTACGCGGTTGCGTCGCGCATCGACAATGCCGTCACCCTGCGCGGCAACGTGGCGCAGCCGGGGCGCTTTCCTTGGCGCGAGGGCATGCGCGTCAAGGATTTGATCCCGCGGGTGGAAGCGCTGCTCTCGCGCCACTACTGGCTGCGCAAGAACCAGACGGTTGGCTTGGATAACACCATAGCCGAACTGCTAAGGCGCAACCAGGCGGCGGGTGTCGATATCCCGGTCACCGATTTGCTGAGGAAGAATCAGCAGAGCCAGCAGCAAGATGCGGACTCAACCGTGGCTGAATCGATGCGCAGGACCCAGATTGCGGCCGACGTTGCCGCGGCGAGCACCGATGTGGTCAAGAAACTGTCGGCTGTCACCACCGGGCTGGGCGCAGGTCAGGGTTTGCAGGCCGGGCCGCAGGACGAAAGGGCCAGAACCAAACTCGCCGACGAGATCAAGCGCAATCTCAGCGAAGTCAACTGGGACTACGCGGTGATCGAGCGCATCAATCCCAAGGACCTGACCACGACGCTGGTGCCGTTCAACCTCGGCAAGGCGATCCTCGAGAACGATCCGGCTCAAAATGTTCTGCTGCAACCGGGCGACGTGGTCACGATATTCTCGGTCGATGATATCCAGGTGCCCATCGCCAAACAAACCAAGTATGTGCGCTTGGAAGGTGAGTTCAGGAATCCCGGCATCTACAGCGTCGAACCGGGCGAAACCTTGCCGCAATTGGTCGCGCGGGTCGGCGGCCTGAGCCCAAACGCCTACCTATTCGGCGCGGAATTCACGCGCGAATCGACCCGGGTTTACCAGCAGAAAAAACTGGAAGAAGCGGTCAATCGGCTGGAGCGCGAAATCCAGAGTAGCGCCATCAGCCGCAGCAAGAACGTCACGACCGCCGAAGAGGCGACTGGTCTGACGCAGGACGCGGCGGCACAGCAGACGCTGATTGCCAGGTTGCGCCAAGTCAAGGCAACCGGCCGGATCGTGCTCGAACTGCCGAGCGACGCTGCAGCGGACCTCAAGGATCTCCCGGGTATTACGCTGGAGGACAGCGATCGTTTTGTCGTTCCTTCCAAACCGTCCACAATCAATGTCGTCGGCGCGGTCTATAACGAGAATGCGTTCGTGTTCAGGCCGGAAAAGCGTCTGACCGATTACCTGCGGCAGGCAGGTGGCGTGTCGCGGACCGGCGACAAGGCGGACGTGTATCTGCTCCGGGTCGATGGCTCTGTAATCAGCAAGCGTCAATCTGGGTGGCTGATGGGCAGTTTTGACGGCGAGCGGTTGATGCCCGGCGACACCATCGTAGTGCCCGATGATTTTGACCGCGTGACATGGACGAAAGTGCTCAAGGACTACGGGCAGATCCTGTACCAATTTGGCCTGGGTGCAGCGGCGTTGAAAGTGATCAAGGGGCCGTAGGAGCGAAGCAGTTGTAGGAGCGAGCTTGCTCGCGAATGTAGGAGCGGCGCCCCCGCCGCGACCCGTGGGAGCGAGCTTGCTCGCGAATGGTCCCACTTATTCAACAGTGCCAACGACCACATGACCGAACCCTCCAACCCGCCAGACAATCAAGCAACGCGCGGTGAAGAACGGCGTGGGCAGCATCTCCCCAATCTGCTGAAGGAAAGAGGGTTCCAATGCGACTCATCAAGACCGAAATCCCCGATCTCTGTCTCATCGAACCCAAGGTCTTCGGCGACGAGCGCGGCTTTTTCTTCGAAAGCTGGAACCGTCGTACGTTTGAGAGCCTTGGCATCGCAGCCGACTTCGTGCAAGATAACCAATCCAGGTCCGTCCGTAACGTGTTGCGCGGGTTGCATTATCAGATCCAGCGTCCGCAAGGAAAGATGGTACGTGTTATCACTGGTGAGGTGTTTGACGTTGCGGTGGATCTCAGGAAGTGCTCACCCACTTTCGGCAAGTGGATCGGCTTTACCCTCTCGGCGGCAAACACGCGCATGGCGTGGATCCCGCCTGGTTTCGCCCACGGTTTTCTTACGCTGTCGGAGTCTGCGGAGTTTCTATACAAGACCACCGACTACTGGCATCCAGAGCACGAGAGGACGCTACTCTGGAATGATCCGACTCTCGACGTCGCCTGGCCGCTGATCGATAATCCGGTTCTTGCACCAAAGGACCAGGCGGGCAGCGCCTTCAGGGACGCAGAGACTTACGCCTGAACATTTGTCGCGTATTCAAATCTAAGAAGATCATGACAGAACCCACGAACCACGAACCACGAACCACGAACAACGAAACTGACGACGACGAAATCAGCATGCTCGACGTGCTGATCGTGCTTGCCAAACACAAGCTGCTGATCCTTGGACTGCCCTTTGTGGTTGCGGTGATAGCCGCAGGATATAGTCTCACGCTGCCCAACATCTTCACCGCTAACACCAAGATCTTGCCGCCGCAAGGCCAGTCGTCGGGTGCGTCGGCGATGTTGGCGCAACTCGGCGGCCTGGCTGGGCTGGCTGGCAGCGTAGCCGGTATCAAGAGCTCGAACGATCTTTACATCGGCATGCTCAAGAGCCGCACGGTGGCGGACAACCTGATTCAGCGCTTCGGCCTCATGCAAATTCATGGGGCTAAATACCCTTCGCAGGTACGCGCAGGGCTGGCGGGTGTCACCAACATAACCGCCGGCAAGGACGGGATCATCACGATCGAGGTCGACGACAAGGACCCCAAGCGCGCCGCTGAGCTGGCCAACGCTTATGTAGATGAGCTGTTCAAGCTGACCAAGGTCCTGGCGGTGACGGAAGCCTCCCAGCGCCGCCTATTCTTCGAGCGCCAATTCGAGCAGGCAAGAGACAACCTAACCAAGGCCGAAGTAGCTGCCCGGCAGGCGTTGGAAAAAGGAGGTCTCCTACAGGTCGAAGGCCAGGGCCGCGCTATAGTTGAAAATACCGCCCGCCTGCGCGGACAGATCACAGTCAAGGAAGTGCAGATCGGCGCCATGCGCACCTTTGCCGCCGACCGCAATCCCGATCTTCAGCTTGCCCAGCAGGAGCTGGAGTCAATGAAGCGCGAGCTCGCCCGAATCGAGGGCGCTTCCGGCAGCAAATCCGGGAATGCGCGAGAGAACAGCGGCTCCGGCATCGACAGCGTGGGCCTATTGCGCAACATGAAGTATTACGAGACCATCTACGAATTGCTCGCCAAGCAGTACGAGCTCGCCAAGATCGACGAAGCCAAGGATTCGGCTGTCGTTCAGGTGATGGACAAGGCAATCGAGCCTGACAGCAGGTCCAGCCCCAGGCGCAGTCAGATCGTGCTGCTATCAGCATTCGCCGCGCTCTTCTTCGGCATCCTCTGGGCCTTTATCCGCGAAGGCATGGCCAGGGCCAAAGCCGATCCGCAACAAGCAAGCCGCCTCCTCGACCTAAAGCGCTACCTCGCCTGGAAGTAAGAGCGGGTTTCTCGCGGATCGTGGGCGCATGCTCAGTATCCACGTGCTATGAAAGCCATTGAGAAAAAAATAAACGTCCAGCCTATCATCCTCTGCGGCGGCTCGGGCACGCGCCTGTGACATCGTGCGGTTTGAAGACCACTATGGCCGGAGCAAATAGTATGACCATCAACAAGAACGCCAAGATTTACGTTGCCGGTCACCGTGGCATGGTCGGCTCCGCCATAGTGCGCCGCCTGCAGCAGGGCGGGTACACCCGCCTGATTACCCGCACCCGGCAGGAACTCGATCTCCTCGAACAGCGCGCCGTCTTCGACTTCCTTGATGCTGAAAAACCGGAATACATCTTTATGGCTGCCGCCAGGGTTGGAGGAATTCACGCCAACAACACCTACCGCGCCGATTTCATTTACGAGAACCTCACCGTCCAGAATAACCTCATCCACGGCGCACTCAAGGCCGGCGTAAAGGATCTCTGCTTTCTCGGCTCTAGCTGCATTTACCCGCGTGACTGCCCCCAGCCGATCAGGGAGGAATACCTGCTCAGCGGTCCACTGGAGCAGACCAACGAACCCTACGCCATTGCCAAGATCGCCGGCATCAAGCTCTGCGAAAGCTGCAACCGCCAGTACGGTACCCGTTTCGTCAGCGTCATGCCCACCAACCTCTACGGCCCCAACGACAACTACGACCTCGCCAACAGCCACGTCCTGCCGGCGCTGATCCGCAAGGCGCATGAAGCCAAACTGCGCGGTGACAACGAATACGTCATCTGGGGCACCGGTACCCCGAGGCGCGAATTCCTGTACGTTGATGACATGGCCGACGCCTGCGTTTTCCTGATGGAGCGCGGCATCGGCGAGGGCCTCTACAACGTCGGCACCGGCGCTGACATTACCATCCACGACCTAGCCGAAACCGTCATGGAGGAGGTTGGATTCCAAGGCAAGATCGTCTCTGACAGCAGCAAGCCCGACGGCACCCCGCGCAAATTGCTCGACGTGTCGCGTATGAAACAACTGGGCTGGCAGGCCAAGACGCCCCTGCGCGAGGGGATTGCCAAAGCCTACGCCGGCTACCTCCCGACCCTGAATTGAAGAAACCAAACCGAGACGCCAAACAAATGCAAAAAGTTGCTCTCATAACCGGCATCACTGGCCAGGACGGCGCGTACCTCGCCGAGCTGCTGCTCAGCAAAGGCTACATCGTCCACGGCATCAAGCGGCGCACGAGTCTGTTCAACACCGACCGCATCGACCACCTCTATAAGGACCGCCACGAAAAGGACGTCCGCTTTTTCCTCCACCACGGCGATCTCACCGACTCATCCAGCCTCATTCGCATCATCCAGCAAACCCAGCCGGATGAAATCTACAACCTTGCTGCCCAGTCCCATGTAGCGGTGAGCTTCGAGGCACCAGAATACACCGCCAACTCAGACGCCCTCGGCGCGCTGCGCGTCCTCGAAGCCATCCGCATCCTCGGCCTGGAAAAGAAAACCCGCTTCTACCAGGCCTCTACGTCTGAGCTCTACGGCTTGGTGCAAGAGACGCCACAGAAGGAAACCACCCCCTTCTACCCGCGCAGCCCCTACGCCGTGGCCAAGCTCTACGCCTACTGGATCACCGTCAACTACCGCGAGGCCTACGGCATCTATGCTTGCAACGGCATCCTCTTCAACCACGAGTCCCCCGTCCGCGGCGAAACCTTCGTCACCCGCAAGATCACGCGTGCGCTCGCCCGCATCAAGCTCGGCCTGCAGGATTGCCTGTATCTCGGTAACCTCAACGCCAAACGCGACTGGGGCCACGCTAAAGACTATGTCGAAATGCAGTGGCTTATGCTGCAACAGGACAAGCCCGAAGACTTCGTCATCGCCACCGGCGTGCAATACAGCGTGCGCGACTTCGTCAACGCCGCCGCCAAGGAACTCGGCATGGAAATCCACTGGCAAAGGCAGGGAGTCGAAGAGATCGGTGTTTTCGTGGGAGCGGGCTTGCCCGCGAATAATTCCCGTACCATCGTCGCCGTCGATCCACGCTACTTCCGGCCGACAGAAGTCGAAACCTTGCTCGGCGATCTGACCAAGGCCAAAGAGAAGCTCGGCTGGACACCTAGGACCACTTTCGACGAACTGGTAATCGAAATGGTCCGGGAAGATCTGAAAGCCGCAGAACGCGACGAACTAGTCAGACACCACGGTTACAGGTCCATGAATTATCATGAGTAAGTGCCGTCCCATCAGCGCTGACTTTCCTCAACGGGTCATCGCATCATGAAAGCCGTCCTCCTCGCCGGTGGCCTCGGAACCCGTATCTCCGAGGAAACCAACCTCAAGCCCAAGCCCATGGTCGAAATCGGTGGCAAGCCGATTCTCTGGCACATCATGAAAATCTACTCCCATCACGGGATCAACGATTTCATCATCGGCTGTGGCTACAGGGGCTACGTCATCAAGGAGTACTTCGCCAACTACTTCCTGCACATGTCCGACATCACCTTTGACATGCAGCACAATAAAATGGAAGTTCATCAACGCCATGCGGAACCATGGCGGGTTACCTTGGTGGATACCGGCGAAGACACTATGACTGGCGGGCGCCTCAAACGTGTCGCCCCCTACCTGCAAGGGGAAGATACCTTTTGCTTTACCTACGGCGACGGTGTCAGTAATGTCAATATCACCAAGCTCATCGAATTCCACCGCGCACACGGCCTGCAGGCCACTCTCACCGCCACCTATCCCCCCGGCCGCTTTGGTGCCCTAGACATCCACCCTGATCAGCGCGTCACCTCTTTCAAGGAAAAGCCCAAGGGTGACGGCGGGCTGATCAATGGTGGCTTTTTCGTGCTTTCTCCTAAGGTCATCGATCTGATCGCTGGCGACCACATCATTTGGGAACGCGAGCCTCTGGAAACGCTTGCCGCAACCGGCCAGCTCAAAGCCTACGCTCACGAAGGCTTTTGGCAACCGATGGATACTCTTCGCGACAAAAACCTGCTGGAAGAACTCTGGGTCACTGGCAAAGCGCCATGGAAGGTCTGGGAATGAATCTCGACTTTTGGCGCGGCAAGCGCGTCTTTATAACCGGTCACACCGGTTTCAAGGGCAGTTGGCTCTCCCTGTGGTTGCAGGAAATGGGTGCGGATGTTGTCGGCTATGCGTTGGCTCCCCCCACCGACCCCAGCTTGTTCGAGGTCGGCCGCGTGGGCGAGGGCATGCGGTCGATCATCGCAGATGTCTGCGATTTGTCCACGCTTTCAGCCGCCATTTTGGAACACCGCCCGGAAATTGTGTTCCATATGGCGGCGCAGCCCTTGGTACGGCTTTCCTACGAAGAACCGGTGGAAACTTACGCCACCAACGTCATGGGCACCGTCCACGTACTGGAGGCCATCCGCCAGACCGGTGGTGTGCGCGCAGTGGTGAACATCACCACCGACAAATGCTACGAAAACCGTGAATGGGTATGGGGTTATCGCGAGAACGAGCCCCTGGGCGGTTACGACCCCTATAGCAGCAGCAAAGGCTGCGCCGAACTCGTTACGGCCGCCTATCGCACATCCTTCTTCAACCCCGCGGACCATGCCAAACACGGTGTCGCGCTTGCCTCCGCTCGTGCGGGCAATGTTATCGGTGGCGGCGATTGGGCCAAGGATCGCTTGATTCCGGACATCATGGCTGCGTTTCTTGAGCGGCGCCCTGTTCTCATCCGCAATCCGCAGGCCATCCGCCCTTGGCAGCATGTGCTCGAACCCCTGCGCGGTTATCTAACGCTGGCCGAGCACCTCTGGCGCGAAGGGTCTGCCTTCGCCGAAGGCTGGAACTTCGGCCCTAATGACGAAGACACAAAAACTGTGGAGTGGATAGTGAAGCATCTGGCTTCCGCATGGGGTAACGGAGCCACCTGGTCTATTGACGCCGGCAACCATCTCCACGAAGCAAGTTACTTGAAACTGGACATTTCAAAAGCGCGAAGTAAGCTCGGCTGGCATCCGCGCTGGACTCTGGAAACAAGTCTTCGACACATCGTGGATTGGTATTCGGCTTACCAACGCAACGACAATATGCGCGATTTGACGCTGAATCAGATTGCTGAATACGAAACCAAAACCTCGCCGAACTGAAGATAATCATGACAACGAACGAGATCAGAGAACAAATTCTTGCCCTGGTTGATCGATATGCCGAAGCGACTTTCACGCCGATGGTGTTTGAGCCGGGTACAACTACGGTGCCGCCCTCAGGAAAAGTCATCGGGGCCGCAGAACTCAAGAACATGGTCGAGGCCTCCCTCGATGGTTGGCTCACCACGGGTCGTTTCAATGACGCGTTCGAAAAGCGCCTGGCCGATTTTCTTGGCGTCAAATTTGCACTGACCACCAATTCCGGGTCTTCCGCCAACCTTCTCGCTTTCTCCGCGCTGACATCACCCAAGCTCGGCGAACGCGCGCTCCGAACTGGCGACGAAGTGATTTCGGTAGCGGCGGGCTTCCCCACCACGGTTAACCCCATTCTACAATACGGTTGCGTCCCAGTATTCGTCGATGTACATATCCCCACCTATAATATCGATGTTACAAAGCTGGAAGAGGCCATCGGCCCGAGGACGAAAGCCGTCATGCTCGCCCACACCCTAGGCAATCCCTACAATCTTGCCGAAGTCAGCCGCATCGCCAAGAAATACAACCTCTGGCTTATCGAAGACTGCTGCGATGCACTGGGTTCCACTTACGGCGGGAAACTGGTTGGCACTTTCGGTGACATTGGCACCCTTAGTTTCTACCCCGCCCACCACATCACAATGGGTGAAGGCGGAGCGGTTTTTACCAACGACCCAACCCTCAAACAGATCTTAGAATCATTTCGAGATTGGGGCCGGGATTGTTATTGCAATCCGGGTTGCGATAACACCTGCGGCAAGCGCTTCGGCTGGCAGTTGGGCAACCTGCCGTTGGGCTACGACCACAAATATACCTACAGCCATTTAGGCTACAATCTTAAAATTAGCGACATGCAAGCGGCCTGCGCCTTGGCGCAAATGGATCGGCTGCCAGATTTCATCGAAGCCCGAAGGCGCAACTTCGCTTTCCTTAAGGAACGGCTGAAATCCTGCGAAGAATTTTTGATTCTTCCCGAGGCGACACCAAATAGCGACCCTTCCTGGTTTGGTTTTCCAATTACTTTAAGGGAGATCGCGCAAACTTCGCGCGTCGACCTTCTCAAATACCTTGATCAGTACAAGATTGGTACCCGGTTGCTTTTCGCCGGCAACCTCACACGGCAGCCTTACATGATCGGCAGGAATTACCGTATTGCTGGCCAACTTGCGAATACAGACAGCATCATGAACAACACGTTCTGGATTGGAGTGTATCCGGGCCTTACGGAAGCAATGCTGAGTTTCTCAGTTCAAAAAATTGAAGCGTTTTTGGGTACCGGATTCTGATGAATTAAGCTAAGGGAATACGATGAACATCAATGTTTTCAAGCAAACCATTAAGAAAGAATTCTATTTCGCCAAATCTGCTCAAAATTTGGCCGAGCTTTGGCAACGAAATATTGAATTACCAGGAGGGGGATGTTTGATACCGCTTTCCTATCTGCATCTCCAGGACGACCTGCTCGTCTCTCAACTCGGAACTTGGCGTACAGCCGCGTCTTACGCCTATCCGACGCGATTTCCAGTCACTGACGGGGGCACGCGGCGATGGATGAAGGCAGGAGTTCTCGATAAGGAAGACCGGTTGCTCTTCCTGATCATGGACGAGCTCGGGCGTCTTATTGGTCACGCCGGATTCGCCAATGGCTTCAATAACCATTGTCTACTTGAGTTGGACAATATTCTGCGTGGCGAGAATTTTGCTCGGAAGGGAATTATCGGCGAAGCGGTTACCGCTCTACAAAACTACGGGCGCACAGTCCTCTTCCCGGAGGGGTTTTATTTGCGTGTTTTGGCCTCGAATGGTCATGCCGTCCGATTCTACGAGAAGCTGGGTTACGTTGAGGTGGAGCGTGACCACCTAAAGATGCTTGTAGAGGATGGGATCGAAAAATTGGTACCTTCGACCGCTCGAGAGGGTAGTGATGCGTTTATTCGCATGATGCCTGGGCCAGATAACGAAGTAGGGGCCAAACTGATTCTTACCGCGGGACCTTCCATTGGTCTCCGGGAGCAAGTTTATGCCGGGGATGCCGTTAGGAAGGGTTGGAATAGTCAATGGAACAAGTATCTGAAATCCTTCGAGGAGGAATTCTCTCAATACGTTGGCACTAAGTATGCGATGGCTACCTCATCCTGTACCGGTGCTCTTCACATCGCACTAGCCGCGCTCGGAATTGGTCCTGGCGACGAAGTGATCGTCCCTGACATTACGTGGGTAGCTACGGCCAACGCAGTACTTTATGTTGGTGCAACGCCGGTATTTGCGGATATCGAAGCTGATACATGGTGCATCGCCGCCTCTTCCATCGAAGCGCTTATCACATCGAGAACTAAAGCGATTGTGCCGGTACATCTTTATGGGCATCCGTGCGACATGGATGCCATTATGCAGTTGGCAGAACGCCATAAGCTTTTTGTCGTGGAAGACGCGGCGCCTTCGATTGGCGCAGAATACAAGACGCGACGAACAGGGTCATTCGGACAATTCGCGGCATTCAGTTTCCAAGGCGCCAAACTCGCGGTCACCGGAGAAGGGGGTATGCTGGTAACCAGCGATGAAGCATTGTTTAAGCGTGCTTACGCTATCTGGGATCAAGGTAGGACTCCTGGCACCTTTTGGATTGAAACCAATGGTGTCAAGTACAAGATGTCCAATGCGCAAGCCGCAATTGGACTAGGCCAACTGCAGCGCAACGATGAAATGGTGGAGGCCAAGAGGCGGATATTCGCTTGGTATCAGAGGAACCTTGAGGGCGTCAAGGGGGTCCGACTTAATCTGGAGGCTCCCTGGGCAAAGAGTATCTATTGGATGACGAGCATCCTCGTCACTGAGGATGCCAAAGTTAGCCGAGACGACGTAATTAAGAAACTCAAAACGAAAAACGTGGATAGTCGACCGGTTTTCCCAGCAATTAGCCAGTATCCGATTTGGCCCGTTAAGCAGAAGCCGCAACCGATTGCGAAATACGTAGGGGAACGAGCCGTTAATCTTCCATCTGGCGTTTGCTTATCCCGATCCGAGGTCGATTACGTATGTAGCCAATTAATCAACATACTGAAATGATGAGCCGACAGCTTGCTAAGGGAATTCGCCGATTAACATTGCAAATGGTAACGCGAGCCAAAGCCTCTCACGTTGGTAGCGCCCTTTCCATTGCCGACATTATTGCGGTGCTTTACACAGATGTCCTCCGGGTCAATCCCGTCGAACCAACCATGGCGAATAGAGATCGGTTCATTCTCAGCAAAGGGCACGCATGTGTTGCTGTATATGCGTCGTTGGCGCAGAAGGGTTTCTTCCCTATCTCAGAATTGGAAACCTACGGCCAGGATTACTCCAATCTGATGAATCACATTAGCCACAAGGTGCCGGGAGTGGAGTTTTCGACTGGAGCCCTGGGCCACGGCTTGCCATTCGGAGTGGGCAAGGCTCTCGCAGCAAAGCGCCTAAATGGCAGCTGGCGAGTATTTGTATTGATGAGCGACGGCGAGATGGACGAGGGTAGCAATTGGGAAGCTCTTATGTTCGCCGCCCACCATCGCCTTGATAATTTGGTGGTGATCATCGACTATAACAAGTTGCAAAGTCTGACCACGGTTGCAAAGACGCTTGGTCTCGAACCGTTGGCGGAGAAGCTTCAGGCATTCGGATGGTCGGTGCAGGATGTTGATGGCCACGACCATGACCAGATAAATCAAGCATTGAGTGCCGTCCCATGGAATGCTGATAAGCCTTCAATTCTGATTGCACATACGATTAAGGGCAAAGGCATCACTTTCATGGAAGACAAAGTGGAGTGGCATTACCGGAGTCCAAATCAAGAGCAGCTCGCGCTGGCCCTCGCAGAGTTGGATGTCACGCATGCGTAATGCCTTCATTGAAGAATTGGTGGCGGGTGCCGCAGTAGATGAACGGATTGGTCTGATTGTTGGGGATTTGGGATTTGCTGTTGTCGAACCCTTCGCTGATCGTTTTCCTGATCGGTTCATTAACGCTGGTGTCGCCGAACAGAACATGATGGGTCTCGCGGCGGGGATGGCATCCGAGGGCTACCACCCCTTCGTTTATTCTATTGCTAATTTTCCTATCTTTCGTTGCGCAGAACAGATTCGCAATGACGTGGATTACCACAAGTTTCCAGTGACGATTGTCGCGGTCGGTGGAGGGCTGGCCTATGGAAACCTCGGCTATTCCCACCATGCAGTGCAAGACTATGGCCTGATGCGCCTAATGCCTAATATGTTAATAGCAGCGCCAGGCGATCCTATGGAAGTGCGGGCCTGTGTGCGCTATCTGATGGCCAATCCTCAGCCGTCATATTTGCGGCTGGGCAAAGCCGGGGAACCATGCTTTCATGCAACCGTGCCAACTATTGACCCCGGAAAATGGTTGCTGGTTGCTCCCGGCGCGGAGTCGCGCCGCACCCTGCTCACTACTGGGGCGGCGCTGGCACACGCCAAACGGTGGTTGTCATTGCCGAGCTATGGTGATTGCGCGCTTCACTCCATGCCTCTTTGGGGCATGTCCACCAAAGTGCTCCAAGTCCACCAGGCGGTACGTTGGGAAACGATCGTTACCGTGGAAGACCATCTTCATGATGGTGGTTTTGGCTCGTGGTTTAGAGAGTCTCTTGGAAATGTGCCGCATCTGATGAGTCGGGTCTCGGTGCGAGCACTGGATTCGAAGGTATGTGGAATGGTCGGTACCCAGGAAACACTATCTCTAGAATGTGGATTAGGCTGAGATTTTCATTCATATGTCAGCACCTCGTGTCTCCGTCTATCTATTATGTCGAGATCGTCTAGATTACTTTAGGGAAGCCATTGAATCGATACTTGGGCAGAGTTACCTCGATTTCGAGTTGATTGTTTCGGACAATTCAGAAGGAGACGAGGTTGGGCATTATGTTGCGTCCACCTACCCGAACTTAAAGTATCTCCGAAGGCGGCCGCCGTTGGGCCCTATTGATCATTTAACCAGAATTCTTGACGAAGTCGAATCTGAGTATCTGGTAATGTTCCATGACGACGATGTCCTTCTTCCTGAATATCTCAATCGAATGGTCTGTACCCTAGATGCATATCCAAACACGGCAGCAGTGGGTTGCAATGCGTTTATCATCTTCGGGTCAAAGCACTCAAAAGCACTTTTTGCGCCAGGCTTGTGCGCGTCAGTGACGATTCAAACCCCTGAAGAACTCTTTTCGCATTACGTGAATCTTAAAGACATATGCCACGCTCCGTTTCCATGTTACCTGTACCGTATGTCTATCGTTCGAGGAGTTCATCCAAATGAGGAAGAGGGCGGAAAGCACGCTGATGTCTCGTTCCTGATGAACGTTCTGAAGGCTGGCCAAATTAGATGGATTCCTGATGTCCTCATGCAATATAGACGCCACGCTGGAAACGGAAGTAACGAAGAGAATATTGAAGAACAATTGAGCCTTTTGCGTTTTGCGCTGTTAAATACAAAACTTACAAAAAAAGATATCGTGATAGACGATTTTAGGTTTGTCTTTTGGGCGCGCTGGCTCCTACCTAAACTTGATCTAGTTGCCTATTTTTGCTCGCGCCGGATACGGATTGTTACAAAATTTGTACTTTCAAGGGCGCTTTCTATGCTTATTATTCGTCCGAAAGTTCTAGGTGCGAAGATGGCGCGGAAACTGGCTGTTCGTCTACATATCAAATGGGTGTAGTAGACGAACAATTCGCCTGAACTGTATGGAATAAGAATGTGCCGGGTTCGTGCACATGAGAAAATCTGGCGCGATTTGCGCATGCTTGGCAAGACACTGGTATTCTCCAAAGAAAAATACGGCCTTGCTCGCGTTGACCATCGCCGCGCTTTAGAAGAATCGTTGGCAGATGGAGTTGTTTTCAAATGAAACAAACGGCATAGCCGAATCAATAGATTTCTGGACACGAGCGAGAATGTAGTGACGATGCAATTCTGCGTGCGCCGTATCCGCGTATGTGCTAATAGCCATCGCGCGTACTTCGTCGCCGGCAATCTTTGGTTGGCTGCTGCGCAAGGCCCATGTCCTCAGGATCGAGGTCGAAGCTACCGTCTGCGCAACCTTGACCACCCCCTCAGCATGCAACGGCAATGACCTTTCCTTCAATCCGGCAACTCGTAAAGGTGGCTGTCGCGTTAACGTGGAAAACTGGTTGTCGCTTAACAAACGGCAAACGCTGCTCGATGTGCTCTACAGCGAACGCTTTCATTACACCTGACGAAGTCTTCATGAGGTGGCTACACTCTCGTCATAACGCTGTTGCACTTCAGTGCTTGATTCCGCCGCTCATTTCCGTAACCAGGCTCGGTTATAGCTCGCCGAATTTTCGTCGCTCGCTCATAGGTATTTCATGCGTATCGCCATACTTGGCGCCACGAGCCCAATCGCCAAAGATCTGATCCTCTCGTTCGCCCGGAGTGCCGAGGAGGAAGAGCTCCATCTGTTCGCTCGACGGCCCGGAGCGGTGTCAGATTGGCTCAATGCCGTCGCACTCGCGGACCACTTTTCCGTCGCGGATTTCTCCGCTTTCGCCAGCGCGGATTACGATGCGATAATTAATTTTGTCGGTGTTGGCAATCCAGCTCAAACGGCAGAGATGGGTAACTCGATCTTCGATATCACGTTGCAATATGACGAGATGGCCCTTGCCTATTTGCGGGATCATCCTAATTGCCGCTACCTTTTTATGAGTAGTGGCGCTGCTTATGGCGCGGTTTTCCGCGAGCCAGTGGGCCGCGATACGCGCGCAGTAGTTGCCATTAACGATCTACCGCCGCAGGAATGGTATGGCGTAGCCAAACTATACGCGGAATGCCGCCACCGCTCACATCCCGAGTATGCCATCATCGACATCCGAGTATTTAACTATTTCAGCCGCTCACAGGATATTTCGTCTCGCTTTCTGATCACCGATATGTTGCGTGCTATACGCGACAATAAGACAATGAAGACTTCGCCGGATCACATCGTTCGCGACTTTCTTCACCCGGTGGACTTTTATAACCTAGTGACTGCTTTGCTAACCTCACAAGTTGCGAACACCGCAGTTGATTGCTACAGCCGAGCACCGATAGACAAGCAGACTTTGCTAACCGTAATGGAAAATCGATTTGGCTTGCAGTATGAAATCACCGAGGCATCACATTCCGTGAATGCCACCGGAATCAAACCGAACTATTACTCCGTGAATACACGTGCTGCGGATTTTGGTTATCATCCCACATTGACGTCTCTTGAGGGCATATTGCGCGAATCTGAGGCGATTCTCGAGCGGGCCCCCCCTCACGCTAAGCCTAAACCTAAATAATGGTGGAGAAACAAGTTAGGTGGTTTCTTACCTTTGGCATCCCAACATAGAACTGAGCGGGGAAGCTCGATCGATTCCTCAATGTACTAAGGAATCTATGGTTATATTCACCGAATACCCAGTTCGTCGGAAACAAAGTCCGGGTTCCACACTTCATTGGCTCGCTGAGGTTTGAAACGATCTTCCCTTTGCACGACCGTCTTTCGACGCTTGGCGGTGTCTTCGTCAAGGCCAAGTGACCTGGGTACGAAACGTGTGACCAACAAGACTGTGAGTCCTATGGTAACTTTTAATGGGGTACTTACAGATGAAGAGGCGATTTACCGAAGAACAGATCATCCGGATTCTGCGGGAAGCGCAAACGTCTGGAGTGCAGATTTGGGAGCTATGCCGGCGATACAACCTTACCGAGCAGACGTTCTTTCGATGGCGTAACAAATACGGGGGTCTAGATGTTCCCGACGCCCGCAAGCTCAAAGTCCTGGAGAGCGAGAACGCCAAACTCAAGCGCCTGGTGGCCGAGCGGCTATTGGTGATCGAGGGGTTAAAGGAGTTCTCTGGAAAAAAGTGAGTACCCCGACTGATCGGCGCGAAGCGCTGCAGTGTTTGACGAGTCCGGGGCTGTCTGAGCGTTCGGCCTGTCGGCATCTGGGGTGGAGCCGGCGTGTAGCGACCTATGAGCTGAAACAACCTAGCAAGGATCGGGATCTGGGGGCGGCCGGCTGATGGCCACCGCGTAGGAGTTTCCGCGGTTTGGGTATCGCCGTAGTGCTGTCTGGCTCAACGAGAGCGAACGCAGGGTCAAGCGGCTGTGGGGCAACTAGGGCTGAACCTGCCGCGGCGACGGCCCCGTAGGCGCCGGTGTGGAACGGATATATGGCTGCTGGGCGCGGTCGGCCCCAGGGCCGAGTTCACCGCCAGCCGGGTCATGAAGTGGTTGCGTGATCGCAGTGTAGACCCGAGTTTCATCCCGCCCGGCAAACCTTGGCACAACGATTTCGTGGAGAGCTTCAATGGCAAGCTGCGTGATGAGTGCCTGAATCTGGAGTGGTTCCGCGATCTGCGCGAAGCGCGGGCTGTAATCGAGTCTTGGCGTCAGTTCTATAACCACCGACGGCCGCACAGCGCACTGGGCTACCTGGCGCCTGTTCAGTTTCGAGAACAACGTCGAAATATTGCAGTGCATCTCACAGTCTAAATGGCTACAAATTACGTACCCAGGTCAATTGCAATGAAACGAATGTTATCTAAAGATTCAAGAATCTTCATAGCAGGTCACCGAGGTATGGTTGGTTCTGCTATTGAAAGATTACTTATAAAAGAAGGTTTCATAAACTTAATTACCAGAACGAAACAGGAATTAAATTTATTCGATAGAAATGCCGTAGTAAATTTCTTTACGGAAGCTAAACCAGAATATGTAATATTGTCCGCTGCAAGAGTTGGCGGGATCAAGGCGAATATTGCGAGCCCTGTTGAATTTCTAAACGATAACTTAATTATTCAAAATAACGTTATCAATGCCTCATACTTGGCCAATGTAACGAAACTGATCTTCTTTGGTAGCTCTTGTATTTATCCAAGAAATTGTCCTCAGCCGATGAAAGAAGAATATCTTTTAACCGGCAAATTAGAGCCTACCAATGAGGGATATGCCTTAGCCAAAATAGCAGGTTTAAAATTATTGGAATACTACAATAAACAATATGGCTTTAGCAGTCTTAGCCTAATCCCTTGTAATTTATACGGAACCAATGATAGTTTCCACCCGGAGCACTCTCATGCGTTATCAGCGTTGGTACGTAGATTGGTCGACGCTGTCGACAATAATATGCACGAGGTAAATGTATGGGGTACGGGCCTAGCTTGCAGGGAATTTATGCATGTTGACGATCTCGCTAAAGCGGTTCTTTATTTAGTCAATAATTATGAAAATCCAGGATTTATTAATATTGGTTGGGGTACAGATATATCAATAAGAGAATTAGCTCTTTTGATTGCATCTCAAGTGGGTTATAGAGGCGAAATCAATTGGGATTCAACCAAGCCTGACGGGATGCCCAAAAAATGTATGGAGGTGACTATGATGGAAAGCCTAGGCTTCAGGCCATCTATAAATCTAGAATCCGGAATCAGACAGACTATTCAAGAGTACAGAAACCTAAAATGGAAAGGGCAAGTATGATACCCTTGATGAAAAATACCTTTTTGAATGAATATGAAACCAAAAGAGCATTAGCGGAGTTCATTTTAAGAACTGATAGGTTAAGCATGGGTTCTAAGTGTACTGAATTCGAGTCTGAGTTTTCTAAATTTCAGGATCGCAAATTTTCCATTTTATTTAATAGCGGGGGTAGTGCCAACTTAGCTATATTACAAGCGTTAAAGAATCTCGGGAAAATACAAAATGGCGATATGGTGGCGTTTTCGGCATTAACGTGGTCGACAAACACAATGCCCATTATACAAATGGGACTTGTGCCGGTACCCTTAGATTGTGACGCAGCTACTTTAAACGTAATGTCGACCCATTTGGTAGAGCGACTAGAACAAGTTCCCTTGAAAGCGCTTTTTCTGACTAATGTTTTGGGGTTTACTGGTGATATAGATGAGATTAGAAAGATATGTATCGATAGAACAATTATTTTAATTGAGGATAATTGCGAATCATTAGGTACGGAATTACCGCAAGGGAAAGCAGGTAATTTTGGGCTTGGTGCTAGTTTTTCCTTTTTTGTAGCCCACCATATGTCAACAATCGAGGGAGGAATGGTCTGTACAGATGATGAATATCTGGCTGAGATGTTGACAATAGTAAGAGCAAACGGGTGGGATAGAAATCTTTCATCGTCCCAGCAATATAAGTGGCGTAAAAGATTTGGAATCGAATCTGAATTTGAAGCGAAATACACTTTTTATGACTTGGGATTTAACTTTCGGCCAACTGAAATAACTGGATTTTTGGGGCTTTGTCAATTGGAATTGCTTAAGGAGAATGTATTTACACGCCAGAGCAACTATTTGAGGTTGGAGAAAATAGTTATGAGCAATTCCGATTTATTGGCGCTAAATCATAAGCACATTAATGTGCTTTCTACGTTCGCCGTCCCGATTGTTTGTAAAAGTGCTGAATTAAGAAAAGAATATTTGGCTCGGTTTGCAGGCGCGGGTATTGAAATCCGACCAATGATTGCTGGCAATATGCAAAAGCAGCCGTTCTATAAAAAATATGTAAAAGACAATTATGACCTTCCTGGAACTGATTTTCTGCATGACTGTGGCTTCTATTGTGGAAACTATCCAGAATTAACTGAAAGTGATCTTGAAACAATCAGTAGCTGTTTGTATAAATATTGACTTCCGATTTGCGAATATCTAAGCGCACGCCGTTGCCGGAAATCTCTACGGTTGACCGCTCCTAAAGCGGGGATGGGGTCAATTGGGATCGTTTGTCTTTGGGGGGGTGTGTGTAGCTCACCCTAGACCATTTTTTCAACCTAACAGGCTGTTGAATTTCGATCACGTGTAAACGGGGTGGGACGGGTAAACGTTATGCATATCGTGTTCATAAGGAATTGATTGGAGTGAATGCGATGCGTGGATCCGATGCGATGCAAGAGAGCTTGTTTATGGTGGCGAAGCTGGAAGACTTTGTGCCTGCCGATCATCCACTTCGGCCAATTCGAGCGCTGGTAAATCAGGCGCTGACGAGGCTGAACGGGCTGTTCAATGCGGTCTACGCCGATACGGGTCGCGAGTCGATCGCGCCGGAGAAGCTCCTGCGAGCGCTGCTGTTGCAAGTTTTCTATTCGGTGCGTAGCGAACGCATGTTGATGGAGCAGATGCGCTACAACCTGCTGTTTCGCTGGTTCGTGGGTCTGGCGATCGAGGACACGGTGTGGGACCACTCGGTATTCTCGAAGAATCGTGACCGGCTGCTGGAGAATGAGGTGATCGATTCGTTCTTTACCGAAGTCATGACACTGGCCGACAAGGCCTGACTGCTCTCCAAGGAACACTTCTCGGTCGATGGTACGCTGATCCAAGCATGGGCCGGCCAAAAGAGCTTTCGGCCCAAAGATGGGTCGGACGACCAGACCCGTAATGGGGGCGGGCGCAACGCCCAAGCAGACTGGAAGGGCAAGCCCCGCAGCAACGACACGCACGCGAGCACGACCGACCCTGACGCAAGGTTGTTCAGGAAGAGTAACAACACCGCCTCGATACTTTGCTACCAGGGCCATGCCCTTATGGAGAATCGCAATGGCCTGGTGGTGGGAGCGCTGGTGACCCATGCCGATGGAATGGGTGAGCGCACCGCGGCGCTGGCGATGCTTGACACCGTACCTGGGAATCAACCCAAGACCCTCGGCGCCGACAAAGCCTATGACACGGCCGACTTTGTCGCCGACTGCCGTGTGCGCAATGTGACCCCGCATGTGGCGAGCAACACCGCCCGGCGTGGCGGCAGCGCGATTGACGCGCGCACCACTCGGCACGTCGGCTACACGCTGAGCCAGACCATTCGAAAGCGCATCGAAGAGCACTTCGGCTGGGGCAAGACCGTAGGCCGCATCCGCCAGACCGTCTTTCGAGGGATGAGGCGTGTCGATCAGCAATTCAAGCTCACTATGACGGCAAGCAACATCGTGAGAATGGCCCGAATAATGATGGTGGTGCCGCAGGAGATTGCACAATGAGCGACGAAAGCGCAGGGAAACTGGAGCGACGCACGCACGAGACGACAAAAAACCGGCAGCGTTACCCAGCAAATCCATTCGACACTCGCTCAAATATAGCGGCAATCACCGTTTTTGCTCGATTTTCAACAGCCTGCTAACCGTCGAGCGCCCCGGATGCTATAGCATCTTGCCCTCCTATTCCGTTAGCAGAAGTTGCACATCGAATATGAACTTGCGCTTATCTATTGTGAAACAATGCGAAGAATAATCTTACACGCAACAAGCTTCAAAAGTTTTTGGGCTCACTATTATTTATATGAGGACAATTCCTTCTATGAAGAATTTGCCAAACTGGGTTACCAATTATTGCTCTCAAACCAAACTATTATCACGAACGAGGATTATATTTTATTTGTTGAAGCAAGGAGTCTCGGCTATTTCAAATGCGTTTTACCACATCTCCAATTTTCGGCCAAGATAAGATACTTAATACGATATTTCTTAAATAAATTCAAACCCAATAGCCATTTGAACCTCAATATTTATAAGCAAATTAGAAAAACAAAAACCTTACATCGGACGTTACTTCTTATATTTGAAGGGAAAATAGATGCCCCTGAAAATCATTCGCTCGAGCTTGGGAAACTTTGTAATATTATATTTACTTGGAACGACGATTTAGTCGATGATAGGAAGTTTAAAAAAATTAATTGGCCGCAACCTGTAAAGTGGCCGGAATTCGAATCCGTACCGTTTTCGAAAAAAAAGCTTCTTACTAATATTTCGGCAAACAAATATTCATCGAATAGTCTTGAATTGTATTCATTAAGAAGGGAATCAATATTATTTTTCGAAAATCGATTAGGCGATCAATTTGATTTGTATGGGATAGGTTGGAATGAACCTGCAAATATTTGGCAAAGACGCTTTGGGGTCCCCTTCGTTAAATTTAGATCGTACAAGGGGCGGGTAAATAGCAAAGCAGAAACATTCTCAAAATATCGATTCGCATTGATTTATGAGAATGCCCAGGTGCCAGGTTGGATAACTGAGAAAATATTCGATTGTCTTCGTAGCGAATGTATACCAATATACTTTGGGGCGCCTAATGTTCAAATGTATATTCCGTCAGATATATTTATTGATCGAAGAAAATTTGTGAAGGATGAAGAAATACTGAATTTCATTTTAAGTATGGATGAACATGTGTACAGTAAGTACATTGAGAGGATATCGCATTATTTGAAAAGTGCGGAGTTTATGAATCACCTGTCGACTGCTCTAGCGGCAAGAATCGTTGAGGCAATTGAACGAGAATCCAGTTATTCCATTAAATACGAAAGGCGGGATAACTTACTAACCTAAATGCGGTCAAAAATAAAACCACTACTTTGGGATCTAACAGGCTGTTGAAATTCGAGCAGAAACGGTGACTGCCACGATGTTTGAGCGAGTATCGAATGAATTGTTTCGATAATGCTGCCGGTTTTTTATCGTGTCGCGCGTGCGGCGCTCCACTTTCC
>Ga0080064_1002517_pt1 | contig 30750 bp, 25 predicted proteins | sample Subgrocontami54m_FD_69260 | JGI IMG/M metagenome (GOLD analysis project Ga0080064, IMG submission 69260) | Subsurface groundwater microbial communities from S. Glens Falls, New York, USA - GMW46 contaminated, 5.4 m (SPADES assembly) (version 2) ...
GGGGGGGAGGGGGCGCTGTTCGTTTCCCGGGGGGGGGAGCCACTCTCCAACCTGGATGCGAAGCTGCGGGCCTCCGCCAGGGATGAGCTCCAGCAGTTCCAGCGGCGGATCGGGACCACGACCATCTACGTGACCCACGACCAGGTGGAGGCCATGGGCCTGGGGGACCGCATCGCCGTCATGCAGCACGGCAGGGTGCGGCAGATCGGGACGCCCATGGAGGTCTACGATGAGCCGGCCGATACCTTCGTGGCCGCCTTCCTGGGGTCACCCCCCATGAACCTGATCGAGGGGAAAGATTGTCTGGTCGGGTTTCGCCCCGAGCACTTCCTGCCCAAGGAGGCCTTTCCCATGACGGAGGCGGCCACCGTGCCGTTCCGGGTGACCCGGCTGGAATACCTCGGGGCGGACCGCCTGCTATACGGGGTTCTGAAGCGCCCGTTCCCCGAGAAGAAAGTCATCGCCAAGCTCCCCTCCACGGTGACGGCGTCCATCCACCAGGGAGAGAGCCACGAGTTTATCGTGAAGGAGAAGGACCTGAAGTTCTTTGACCGGGAAACCGGGCTGCGAACCGCCCCTCGACCGCTGTCAACCCAGTTTGCCTGACCGCGACCCTTGCCTCCTAGCCCTCGTCTGAACAGATGCAGCCGCCATTCTTCGCTCCCGCCTGCGGATACAGGCGCAGGGCTTGTCGGGCCAGGCTTCGGCTTGGCCGGGCGCCTGCGTTCAGACGTGATGGGGGTGCATGTTTGCGGATGAGTTGTGGAGAATCCGTGACTGACGTATGATGGCGGGGCGCAACGAGACCCGTGGGGAGGGGAACAGGATGGAAGCCGTCAAGGGAGAAGCGAGAGTGGCCTTGGGAGCACCGGCAACCCGGTTTTCCTATATCCGGGACCGGGAAGAGTGGCTGGGACCGCTCATGCTTGGCCCGGCCATCCTCTACATCGTGCTGGTGGTGGGCTTCCCCTTCTTCCTGGCCCTCTATTACAGCGTCAGCGACATCACGCTTGGCAGCCGGAGCCTGGGCTTCGTCGGCCTGAAGAATTTCACCGGCGTCATCGGGACCACGAAGTTCCAGACGGCGCTCAAGAACACGTTCGTCTTCGCCATCGTCTCTCAGATCCTGGTGCTGGTGTTGGGGAACATGCTGGCCCTGGCCCTCCTGAAGGACTTCCGGGGCAAGTGGCTGGTCCGCCTCCTGATCCTGCTCCCCTGGGTGGCGCCCATCTCGCTGGGGACGATCGGCTGGCTGTGGATCGTGGACTCGATCTACAGCGTGATCAACTGGACGCTGCGGGCCGTGGGAATCTTCGGTCCCAAGTTCTGGCCCATCTGGCTGGGGGTGCCGCATCTGGCCATGGGGACGGTTATCACGGTCCACGTCTGGCGGCTGCTCCCGCTGGCCACGGTGATCATCCTGGCGGGCCTCAGCTCCATCCCCAGGGACATCCATGACGCCGCCCAAGTGGACGGGGCCGGATTCTGGCGACACTATTTCCAGGTCACCGTGCCGCTCCTGCTCCCGGTCTCGATGGTGGCCTTGCTGTTCGGCCTGGTGTTCGCCTTCACGGACATGACCGTGATCTACGTCCTCACGCGCGGCGGGCCGTATGACACGACCCAGGTACTGGCCAGCCTGGCCTTCTTCACGGGCGTCGCGGGAGGGGACCTGGCGGAAGGGGCCGCCATCTCCCTCTTCCTGTTCCCGCTGCTCCTGGCCGCGGCCATCGGATTCCTCCGCATCGCCCGGCGGGCGGAGGTGGTGTGACATGGCGATCCTGTATCGGGTGAAGCGGTGGCTGGCGGACGGGGCCCATTTCGGGATCGTGGCCGCCTTCACCATCTTCGCCGCCTTCCCCTTCTACTGGATGCTGATCACGACCTTCAAGCGGACGACGGACCTCATGAATCGGACGCACAACCCCTTCCTCTTCCACGAGCCGCCGACCCTGGAGCACCTGCGCGTGCTGTTCTACGACACCCTGTACGGGCGGTGGCTGGCGAACACCGCGTTGGTGGGTGTGCTGGTGGTCGTGATCACCCTGGTCCTGGCCGTGCCGGCGGGATACGCCCTGGCCCGGCTGACGGGCCGGTGGGGCGAACACCTCGGCATCGGGATCTTCCTCACGTACCTGGTTCCGCCCACCCTGCTGTTCATCCCGCTCTCCCGGGTCGTCGTGGGGCTCGGCCTGCAGGACACCCTGTGGTCCCTGGTGCTGGTGTACCCCTCCTTCACCGTGCCCTTCTCCACCTGGCTCCTCATGGGGTTCTTCAAGGCCATCCCCAGCGACCTGGAGGACGCGGCCATGATCGACGGCTACAGCCGCCTGGGGGCGTTCGCGAAGATCGTGATGCCCATCTCCATCGCCGGGATCCTCACGGTGGTGATCTTCTCCTTCACCCTGGTGATGCAGGAGTTCGTCTACGCCCTGACCTTCATCTCCCCCGTCTCCCAATACACGGTGAGCGTGGGGGTGCCGACGTTCCTGGTGCACGGGGATGTCTATTTCTGGGGCTCGCTGATGGCCGGCTGCTTCATCGCCAGCGTCCCCATCGCCGTCGTGTACAACTTCTTCGTTGACCGGTTCATTGCCGGGTTCACGGTCGGGGCGGTGAAGTGATCGGGACCCCAGTCGGGGGAGTCATCCATGCAGGGCTACGGCGGAAGAATCCTGACGGTGGACGTGGGAAGCGGGACGCAGCAGGTGGAGGAGCTCGACCCCGCCTTCGCGCGGGCGTACCTGGGGGGCAACGGCTTCGCGGCCAAGCTCTGCTACGATCGCATCCCGCCGGGCATTGACCCCTTCGATCCCCGGAACCTGGTTGTCTTCGCCACCGGCCCCATCACCGACAGCGTTATCCCGGGGAACATCCGGAACTGCGTGGCGGGCAAGTCGCCCCTGAACGGCCTGTTCTTCGACTCCACGTTCGGCGGCCGCTTTGCGGGGACCCAGCGGCACACCGGCTTCGACGCCATCGTCATCACGGGGGCGGCGCCCCAGCCCATGTACCTCGTGGTGGACGAGAATGGCGCCCAGCTCACGCCCGCGAAAGATCTCTGGGGCAAGCCGACGCTCCAGACCGCCCAGACCATCCTGGACCGCGAGGGCTGGGACAGCGATGTGGTCAGCATCGGCCCCGCCGGCGAGCGGCGCGTCCGCATCGCCGCCCTGGCCCACTACTGGAAGAACCGCGAGGCCTTCGGCGCCCGGGGGGGCCTGGCGGCCGTCCTGGGGTCCAAGCAGGTCAAGGCGGTCGTCGTCCGCGGGAGCCGGAAGGCGCAGTTCGCCGATCCCGAGGCTTTGAAGGCGCTGGTGAACGAGACCCGGGAGGCGCTGAAGAAGGGGACCTCCAACCTCCACGTCTTCGGCACGCCCAACCTGGTGAAGGGGATCAACGCCATCGGCGGCCTGGGCTTCTTCAACAACCGGTTCGAGTATTCCCCCGACGCCGAGCAGGTCGGGGGCGAGCGCTACAAGGCCGAGTTCCACAAGAAGGACACCACCTGCAACAAGTGCCCGGTGGCCTGCGGCAAGACCTTCGAGGTGAAGGAGGGGGAGTACGCCGGGACCGTCTGGAAGATGCCGGAGTACGAGACTATCTACGCCTTCGGCCCCATGCTCGGCAACCTGGATCCCGCCTCGCTGATCAAGGCCGAGGAGCTGTGCGACCAGCTCGGGTTGGATACGATCAGCATGGGGGTGACGATCGCCTTCGTCCTGGAATGCCTGGAGCGGGGCTTCCTGACCGAGCGGGAGGTGGGCGTGCCCGTGGGCTGGGGAAAGCACCAGGCGGTGCACCGGCTGGTGGAGATGACCGCCCGGCGCGAGGGCTTCGGCGACGTCCTGGCCGAGGGCTCGGCCCGCCTGGCGGCGCGCCTCCGCCCCGAGGCGCGGAAGTTCCTCCACGCGGTCAAGGGCCTGGAGATGCCGGCCCACTCCGCCCGGGCCCTGAAGGGGATGAGCATCGGGTACGCCACCGGGACGCGGGGCGGCAGCCACCACGACGCCCGGCCCACGGCCCAGTACGCCCCCGACTTCGATCGGCGGAACCCCGAGGGCAAGGCCGCCTGGGCCATCCGCAGCCAGAACTTCACCGCCGTGGACGATTCCCTGGTTCTCTGCCGCTTCACCTCGGAGCGGGGCGGATACGGGATGTACCTCAACGAGAACTACGTCCGGATGATCAACGCCGCCACGGGGTGGGACCTCGACCTCGCCGAGCTGGAACGGATCGGCGAGCGGATCTGCACTCTGGAGCGCGCCTTCAATGTGCGAGAAGGCGTCTCCCGGAAGGATGACACGTTGCCCTGGCGGGTCCAGCACGAGCCCATCCCGGACGGTCCCTCCAAGGGCACCTTCTGTCCTCCCGAGGAGTTGGACCGGATGCTGGAGGAATACTACGAGCTGCGGGGCTGGTCCAAAGACGGCATCCCGACTCCGGAGAAGCTCCGCGCCCTCGGCCTGGAGTTCGCCATCCAGCGCTGACCTCTTTTCATCCCGCCCTCTGCGTCCTTGCCCACACCGGCATCCCATCTCCCGTGAACGGTCCTGCCACGACGGCCGGTTGGATTGGGCAAATTGCCTTGACACCCCATTTGGTCACCCATATATTCTGCCTACTTCTCACGGAATTCGGACGGCTTCGCTCCTTTTTGGATTCCATCTGGATTCCAGTGCGGTCCTCATCTGCACTCTTGTGGGTTCACCCCGGAATCACGGCGTGCCAGCTTCCTGGAGACGGGCATCGCAGCCAAGTCTGGGGATCTCTTCCATGAGTTGCCCCCCGATCTTGACCGCTTCTCTGCGAATGCCGGGGGTCGAACCTTGATCTGGAATCCCGAAATGGAAACCATGCCGTGGGAGCGCCTCCGCGCGCTGCAACTGGAACGCCTGCAGCAGACGGCGCGGCGCGTGTACGAGCGGGTGCCCTTCTACCGGGCGGCGTTGGACAAGCAGGGGCTGAAGCCGGCCGACATCCGGAGCCTGGAGGACATCCGGAAGCTGCCCTTCACGCGGAAGGCGGACTTCCGGGACACCTATCCGACCGGCCTTTTCGCGGTGCCCATGAACCAGGTCATCCGTATCCACGCCTCGTCGGGGACGACCGGCAAGCCGATCATCGCCGGCTACACCCGGGCGGACATCAACATGTGGGCGGAGACCTGTGCACGCTGCCTGGCCTCCGCCGGGGCCGTCCCGGGGGATACGTTCCAGAACGCCTACGGCTACGGCCTGTTCACCGGGGGCCTGGGCTTCCACTACGGCGGGGAGCTGATGGGCCTCACGGTGATCCCCGTCTCGGGGGGCAACACCGAACGCCAGATCCTCTTGATCCAGGACCTGAAACCCCAGATCCTGACCTGCACCCCCTCCTACGCCCTGACCATCGCCGAGACGATCCGGACCATGGGCATCGACGCCGCCAGCCTTGGCCTCAAGGCCGCGGTCCTGGGCGCGGAGCCGTGGACCGAGGAGATGCGGAAGGAGATCGAGGCCAAGCTGCACCTGAAGGCGGTGAACATCTACGGTCTCACCGAGGTCATCGGGCCGGGGGTCTCGTGCGAGTGCGTGGAGGTCCAGGACGGGGCGCACGTCTACGAGGACCACTTCTACCCGGAGGTGATCGACCCGAACACGGGGGAGGTCCTGCCCCGCGGGACCCGGGGCGAGCTGGTGTTCACCAGCCTGACCAAAGAGGCCCTGCCCGTCCTCCGCTACCGGACGGGCGACATCGCCTCCCTGGACGCGTCCCCCTGCGCGTGCGGGCGGACCAGCGTCCGCATGTCCCGGATCGTGGGGCGGACCGATGATATGCTGATCATCCGGGGGGTGAACGTCTTCCCCTCGCAGATCGAGACGGCCCTGATGCGCATCCCTGGGTTGAGCCCGCACTACCAGCTGGTGGTCACCCGCGAGAAGACCCTGGACGAGCTGGAGGTGCGCGTGGAGGTCAGCCCGGAGATCTTCCGGCAGATCGGCGGCGAGATCCTGGTGGACGAGGTCCACCAGGCCGACCACGCGGTCCACGAACTGCGGCGGAGGATCGCCGAGCGGCTGCGCGGCGCGCTGAATCTGAACACCACCGTGACGCTGTTGCCGCCCGGCGGCGCCCCCCGGAGCGAGGGGGGGAAGCTGAAGCGGGTGGTGGACAAGCGCAAGCTCTGACACGGCGAGGGACGCGGAAAGAGCCATGGTGTATCCACCCGCCCAGCCGGCCGAGGCGTTTGCGTTCGAGCGGATCCGCTACGAGAAGGCGGCGTGGCGGGCGACCGTCACCATCAACCGGCCCGAGGTCTTGAACTGCTTCGACTTCCAGACGCTGCGGGAGATGAGCCGGGCCTTCGAGGACGCCTCGTGGGACGATGCCGTGGCCGTGGTCGTCCTCACCGGCGCGGGCGATCGCGCCTTCAGCACCGGGGCCGACCTCAAAGAGCAGGAGGAGTTCTTCCTCACCCGGCCCCGCGATTACTGGAAATGGATGGGCGCGTTCATTGACACCCACTATCGTCTCCTGAACATCGGGAAGCCGACCATCGCGCGCCTGAACGGCTTGGTGGTGGGGGGCGGCAACGAGTTCAACATCGCCTGCGATCTGGCCATCGCCGCCGACCACGTCACGATCCGCCAGGTGGGCACGGCCCGGGGGAGCGTGGCGGCGGGCGGCGCCACCCAGTGGCTCCCCCTCATGGTGGGGGACCGGCGGGCCCGGCAGATGCTCTGGCTGTGCGAGGAGATCGATGCGTCGCAGGCGCTCCAGTGGGGTCTGGTGAACCAGGTGGTCCCCTATGCGGAGCTGGACGCGGCCGTGGACGCCATGGCCGGGAAGCTGATCGAGAAGCTTCCCGAGTGCATGCGCTACACCAAGCAACAGACGAACTTCTGGCGGGATTTCTCCTTTCACCTGACGGTCGGCCACGCCCGGGACTGGCTGAGCCTCCACTCGGGTTCGCCCGAGGTGTACGAGGGCTTCCAGGCGTTTCGCGAGAAGCGGCCCGTGGACTACCTGGGGCTGCGGCGGCGCGCGGCGGAGGGCGGCTCCCCGGAGTTCCTATGGGGCGCCCCACACCGGACCTGCGCCGCCTGCGGGGCGAAGGGGATCCCCGAGGCATTCAGGTTCTGCGGCAACTGCGGCGCCAAACTCTAACCGACGTGCCGCCGTTTCAGGTAGTGAACCGCAGCACCGCAGCACAGGATGAAAGCAGCACCGCAGCACTGCAGCACTGGGCAGCCATGGAATTCACGCTGATCAAGGCCTGGACCGAGGATGACGTCGGGCTGGTGCAGATGCACCGGCCGGAGGTCCTGAATGCCCTGAACCAGGAGATGTTCGAGGAGCTGCTGGTGGCACTGGAGGCCTTCGACGCCGACCCCGCCATCCGCTGCATGATCCTCACGGGGAGCGGGCGCGCCTTCTCGGCCGGCGCCGACATCAAGCAGATGGCGAAGATGAGCGCCGTGGACCAGATGGCCAGCCCCGCCCCGGCCCGCTGGGAGCGGATGCGCCGCCTGCGGAAGCCCGTCGTGGCCGATGTGAACGGCTTCGCCCTGGGCGGCGGCTGCGAGTTGATGATGTGCTGCGACATCGTCGTGGCGGCCGACACGGCGCGGTTCGGCCAGCCGGAGATCAACATCGGCATCATCCCCGGGGCCGGCGGGACCCAGCGCCTGACCCGGGTGACCGGGAAGTTCAAGGCGATGGAGCTGATCCTGACCGGCCGGCACGTGACCGCGGCCGAGGCTGAGGCGTTGGGGCTGGTGAATCGCGTGGTCGCCCCGGAGCTTGTCCTGGACGAGGCCAGGCGGATCGCGCGGGAGATCGCCGCCAAGTCCCCCATCGCCGTCCGGACCGCCAAGGAATGTATCCTGAAGGCGCTGGAAACCCCGCTCAGCGTCGGGCTGGACTTCGAGCGGAAGATGTTCGCCCTGCTCTTCGCGACCGAGGACAAGGTGGAAGGGATGCAGGCGTTCCTGGAGAAACGCCCTCCGAAGTTTCAGGGGCTGTAGGGAGGGGCACCCGCCCGAACCGGGTGCGGGGCCCTGCCCATCCGACCGGGAATGAGTGCAGGAACCGTGAGACAGCAAAACTCCGGCCGGGCCCGACGCGGCGTCGAAGGGCCCGGCCGGGGAGCGGGGAGATAAACGATGCAGACCGAGAAAGAGACGCACGAACGCTTGCTGGAGCGGATACGGGCCGGGGAGATAACCGAGGGGCCGGAAGAGATGAGCGAGGAGTATCGCACGCACCTCGTGAACCTGATGCAGATGCAGGCCGACTCCGAACTCTCGGGTGGCTTTGGCTACGTCCCCTGGATCGTGAAGGCTCCGACCGTTCCCGAGATGCTGGCCGTGGCCACCATCGTCAAGGACGAGGTGCGCCATGCCCGGGTCATGTACCGGTTGCTGGCGGACCTGGGCATCAATCCCGAAGAGAAGATCCGGCAGACGGATCTGACGCTTCGCGTCTCCGGCGACCAGGATCTGGGCACGGCGCGAGCCGCGACCGACAAACGGGTGAACATCTTCTACTATCCCATTGACACCTGGGCCGACTTCGTGATGTTCAACTTCTGCATGGACCGGGGAGCCGGCCACCAGCTTCTGGACGTGTACCAGTGCAGCTACGGCCCGTGGCGCCGGGTGATTGACGGGATCTTCAAGGAAGAGAAGATGCACATCGCCCACGGTGAGACCTGGATCAAGCGGCTGGCCGGCGATCCAGCCACCCACGAGGATTGCCAGCAGGGGCTCAACCGATGGTATATCCGGACCATGAACATCTTCGGCCGGCCGAATTCGCCGAGGAACAAGATCTACCGGGAGCTGCGCCTCAAGATCCGGGATAATGACGAGGTCCGCCGCGCCTTCGCCCAGGAAGTGAAGGAGATCGCCGAGCCCCTGGGGTTGAGCCTGCCCACCTGGAAGCCCAAGTGGGAGGAACTACCGCAGGAGGCGTTCATTCCGGGCTGACCGGCTAAGAGCGTTCGGCAGTTCGGGTGTTCGACTGTTCGGTGGTTCCAGGACGACCGAACCACCGAACGCACGAACTACCGAACGCTTGAACGTCACGGGGAAAGAGACGAGTTCTACCGAAGTTGTGACTGGTTAGACACGGGGAAGGAAATGAACGAGGGAGTGATGACGATCGGCGTGGTTGGGGCCGGCACCATGGGCGCCGGGATCGCCCAGGTGGCCATCCTGGGGGGATGCCGTGTCCTCCTCCACGATGCCCTCGACGCGGCCCTGGCCAAAGGGCGGTCCCGCATCGCCCAGAGCGTGAGTCGGGCCGTGGAGCGGGGCCACGTCCAGGCGGATGCGGCCGAAGAGGCCCTGGGCCGGCTGGAGTCGATCAGCCAGCTCACGGAGATGCGAGACGCCGAGTTCATCATCGAGGCGGTGCCTGAGGATCTGTCCCTCAAGCAGCGGCTGTTCGCGGAGCTCGACGGGTTCGCCGATCCCGGCGCGATCCTGGCGACGAACACCTCGTCCCTCTCCATCACCGCTATCGCCGGCGCGACCAAGCGTCCGGACCGCGTGGTCGGCATGCATTTCTTCAACCCGGTTCCGGCCATGGCCCTGGTAGAGGTCGTGGCCGGGCAGCGGACGGATCCTGGCGTCGTCGACGAGACGATGGCGGTGGCCCGCCGCCTCGGCAAGACCCCGGTTCGCGCCAAGGACACCCCCGGCTTCATCGTCAACCGGATCGCGCGCCACTTCTCCCTGGAGGCCCTGCGCATCCTGGGGGAGGGGAGGGTTACCTACGATCAGATTGACCGCGTGGTGAAGGGAGCCGGCCGGTTTCGCATGGGGCCTTTCGAGCTGATGGACCTCATCGGGATTGACGTCAACTTTGCCGTGAGCCGGTCGGTGTACGAGGCGTTCTTCCACGACCCGCGCTTCCGCCCGCACCCCATTCAGCAGCGCATGGTGGAATCCGGCCTGCTGGGGCGGAAGACGGGTCGCGGCTTCTACGAGTATCCGGACAACCCGAAGGGATAGGAAGCCTCCCCTCACCCTGGATCTCTCCCCCCTGGTGAGAGGGGGAACGGAGAGGGGGTCGGAATGAGGTCGCATGGCTCGCAGCGTCCTGATTCTTGGACAGAGTCCGCTGGCTGAGGCGTTGGCGGAACTCATCGGCGCGGCAGGGCTCGTCGTGCATCGGCCACCGGCGTGGCCGGAGACCCGGGAGGACCTGGATGCCATCTTCACGGACCAGGACCGGCGGGAACACTATCTGCGCCACCTGGGCGAGGCCTACCGGGAGGCCGACGTGGTGATCGAGGCTGAGGCCTCGGAGTGGATGGATCCCGAACTTTCGGAGCGCACGCTCATCCTGACGGCCGCTCTCGGCCACAGCGCGGCCGAGGCGGCGGCCGACATCCATGCCCGCCATCGCGTGGTCGGTTTTGCGGCGCTGCCCCCCTTGCAGAAGGGGCAGGCGGTCGAGCTCGCGACGACCCCCTGGACCGAGGCACCCGCCCTGGACCAGGCGGGAGAGTTCTTCCGAAGCGTGGGGCTGGAGCCGGCGGTGGTCCCCGATGGACCGGGCCTCGTATTCCCCCGAATCCTCTGCATGATCATCAACGAGGCGGCCTTCGCCCTGATGGAAGGGGTGGCCTCGGCCGAGGACATTGACACGGCCATGAAGCTGGGGACGAACTATCCCCTGGGGCCCCTCGAGTGGGCGGATCAAATTGGCCTGGACCAGGTTCTGGGGGTGCTGGAGGGTTTGCATCAAGAGTACGGGGAGGACCGGTATCGTCCAGCGCCACTGCTGCGGCAACTCGTCCGTGCGGGGCATGTGGGGCGGTCGGCGGGGAGAGGATTCTATACCTACGCGTAGCCGTAGAGGCGGACCGGCTCGAATTTCGAATGTCGAATTTCGGATTTCGAATTTTGATTGACGGTCAGCGTTTGGCCTTCGGCAGTCTGCCCGAACTAGGAAGCTGATCGCGGATGGCTGACCGCTGACTCTCGCATTCGAGACCAAAATGAGCCCAGCAATCACGCCCGACATGACCATCAAAGAGGTGCTGGATCGCTTCCCGGACCTGTTCGGGGTGTTTGAGGATCACGGCTTGCACTTCTGCGCGGGCTGCTATGTCATGCTGGCCAGCAACATCGAGCAGGGGGCCGATTACAGCGGGCTGAGGCCTACGGATCGCCAGGCGCTGTTGGCGGAGTTGAATCGGTTGGCCATCAGTGATTTTCACGAGGCGGGGTCCGCGTCCTCCTCCACACCCCGATTGCCGGAGATGGGGGAGAGCGCTGGGAGTGGGTGAGGGTCCAAGAACAGTCCTTCACAAAGGAGGGGGGTATCATGAGACACGGGTTGTCCAGACACTGGGTGGGGTTGATCGGCCTGGGGCTCCTCCTGGGCCTGCTCCTGGGGGGCGCGCCGGCGCCGGCCGAGGCCCAGGAGTATCGGATCGGCTTCGTCTCGGCCGTGACTGGGCCGGCTTCCTCACTGGGAGTCCCGGAGCGTGATGTGGCCGTCATGCTCCAGAAGGAGATTGACGCCAAAGGGGGGATCACCGGACCCGACGGGGTCAAGCACCCGGTGAAGATCCTCATCAACGACGACCAGTCCAAGGTGGACGAAACGGTCAAGGCGGTCAAGCGGCTGATCGACGATCAGGTGCAGGTCGTGATCGCTTCCAGCCAGAGCCCCACCAGCCTGGCGGTCACCCCCGTGGTCGCCGAAGCCAAGACCCCGCTGATCTCCATGGCCTCCAGCCACGCCATCGTCACCAACAAGGATCGCTTCTGGGTCTTCAAGACGCCGCAGTCCAACATCCATGTCTCGTTCCATCAGGTGAAATATCTCAAGGCCAAGAAGTACACCAAGGTGGCAAGCTTGTACGTGAACGACGCGTTCGGCGAGGACTCGCGCCGGGGGCTGGCGGAGACGATCAAGGGGACCGACATCCAGGTCGTCTACGAGGACAAATTCGAGCAGACCGATAAGGACATGACCCCGCAGCTCACCAAGGTCAAGGCCAGTGGGGCCCAGGTCCTGATCGTCCACGCCATCCCGCCCGCCGCATCCATCGTGACCAAGAACTTCCGGGACCTGGGGCTTACCATTCCGCTGATGCACAACCACGGCGTGGGCAACAAGCCGTTCATTGATCTGGCGGGCGGGGCGGCCGAGGGAGTTATCTTCCCCATCGGGAAGATGCTGGTGGCAGAGGGTCTGCCCGACACCGATCCCCAGAAGAAAGTGCTGCTGGATTTCGTCAAGGCGTACGAGTCTGCCACGGGCAAGCCCCGCAGCACCTTCGCGGGCCATGCCTGGGACGCACTGCAGATGTCATTCATCGCCCTCTCCAAATTGAAGGCCAATACGCCACTGGCGCAGGCCCGCGCCCAGGTGCGGGACGAGCTGGAGAAGATCAAGAACTTCCCCGGCACCGGGGGCGTTTTCAACATGTCGGCCGAGGACCACGTGGGTCTCGATGAGCGGTCCATGGTCCTGGTCCGGATCGAGGGTGGGACGTGGAAGGACTTCCCGCCTGAGAAGTGGTAAGCGACCGGCACTGCTGTTCGGCGCGCCGCGGGGAGCCGCGGGACTGACCTCCCCGCGGCGCACTGTTTTGGAGGACAATCATTCCTGTCAGCCAACTACTCCAGCTCATCCTGGCCGGCCTGACGACGGGGAGCATCTACGCCCTCATCGCGTTGGGCTTTGTCACCATCTATAACGTCACCGGGATCATCAACTTCGCCCAGGGGGAATTCGCCATGCTGGGCGCCATGCTGATGGTCTCCCTCCAGCCCCTGGGACTCCCGCAACCGCTGGCCTTCCTCCTGGCTGTCCTGGGGGTCGTGGTCGTCGGCGGCGGCCTGGAGCGCGTGGCCATCCACCCGGCCCGGCGCGCCTCATCGGTCACGCTCATCATCATTACCATTGGCGCCGACATCGTCATACGGGGGATTGGGCTCCTGATCTGGGGGACCGATCCCTATCCGCTGCCGGCCTTCACCTCGGGGCCCCCGCTCATACTCGCCGGTGCAGTCCTGACGCGCCAGGCGATTTGGATCATGGGAACGACGGCCATTATCCTGGCTCTGCTCTCGTTCTTCTTTATGCATACCTATCTCGGCAAGGCGGTGCGGGCCTGCGCCATGAACCGGCTGTCGGCCCGCCTGAGTGGCATTCGTCCGGATCGGATGTCGCTCTTATCCTTTGCGCTCTCGGCGGGGCTGGGTGCAGTCGGCGGCATCGTCATCGCCCCCATGACCTTGGTCAGCTATGACATGGGGCTCTACCTCGGGCTCCGAGGGTTCGTGGCGGCAATCATGGGTGGGATGGTCAGCGCGCCGGGTGCTGTGGTGGGCGCCCTGCTCCTGGGCGTTCTGGAGGCACTGGGCGCCGGGATCTTCCGAGCGGCCTTTAAAGAGGTTATCGCGTTCGTGGTCCTGTTCTTGATCCTGTTCATCCGCCCCCAGGGCATCTTCGGCCGGGGGGGCACCACGGGGGTGGGGCTGTAATGGCCCGATCCATCCTTCGAGGCCGCACTATGGGAATAGGTGGGCTGCTCCTGGTCCTCACCCTGTTGCCTCTCCTGGATCGGATCCCCTCGCATCTGGATGTCCTGATCTTCATCGGCATCCACGCCATCGTGACCGTGGGGCTGTGCCTCTTGACCGGCTACGCCGGCCAGATCTCCCTGGGGCAGGCGGCCTTCTATGGCCTGGGGGCCTACGCCTCGGGCGTGCTCACCACGAAGTTCGGGGTGTCGCCGCTCTTCGCGCTGCTGGCCGGGCTCGTCATCACCGGCGCCATCGCCTACGTCATGGGCATCCCCATCCTCAAGCTGCGTGGCCACTACCTGGCCATGGCCACCCTGGCGTTCGGGATCATCGTGTACCTGGCCTTCGTCGAGTTCAAGGACTTCACCGGGGGTCCATCCGGATTGCCGGGCGTCCCCCCCATGCGGATCGCCGGCCTGGTCTTCGACAATGACATCAAGCGGTACTACCTCGTCCTGATCGCCGTCGTTGCCGTCCTGGCAATCGCCCGGAACGTGATTCGCTCCCGCGTGGGGCGGGCCCTCCGGTCCATCCACGGGAGCGAGGTCGCCGCCGAGACCCTGGGCGTGGACACGACCAAGTACAAGCTTCAGGTCTTCGTCCTGAGCGCGGTATTCGCCAGCGTGGCCGGGAGCCTGTATGCCCATCACCTGACCCTGGTTAGTCCGTCTCCCTTCGGCTTCATCGCGTCAATGGAGTTCGTCGTGATGGCGGCCGTGGGCGGCCTGGCCAGCATTTGGGGCGCGCCCTTCGGTGCGGCTGCCATCACCCTCTTGACCGAGGCGATCCGGCGGATCATGCCGCACCTGCTGAGCTACGCCTCGGGCGAGCACGAGGTCATCGCCTACGGCATCCTGCTGATGGTGATCATGATCTTCATGCCCGAAGGGTTGGTTGCGGGGACGGCCGACCTCGTGCGGAGATTACGGCGGGCGCGGACCGGGGAAACGAAAGGCTGAGGCATGCCCGGCAGCATACCGATACTGGAAACCCGGAACATCCGGAAGGCCTTCGGCGGCGTGGTCGCCGTCAGCAATGTGGACCTGGCGGTCCAGCCGGGGGAGATTTACGCGGTCATCGGACCCAACGGCGCCGGCAAGACCACGATGCTCAATCTGATCAGCGGCCTGCTGCCGATGGACCAGGGCGAGATTCGCTTTCGCGGAGAGCGGCTCAACGGGAAGCGACCCTGCGACCGGGCCGCCCTGGGGATGGCCCGGACCTTCCAGAACCTGCAGATCTTCGGGAACATGACGGTGCTGGAGAATGTCATGGTGGGCCGTCACCTGAAGAGCCGCTGCGGGATGCTGACGGCGGCCCTGCGCCTGCGGTGGGCGCGGGACGAAGAGCAGGCGATCGAGGAGGCGGCGCTCCGCCACCTGGAACTCCTGGGCCTCGCCGAGCGCCGGGACGATCCGGCCAGCAGCCTCCCCTTTGGACAGCAGCGCCTGCTGGAGATCGCCCGGGCCCTGGCCACGGAGCCCACCATCCTTCTCCTGGATGAGCCGGCGGCGGGCCTGAACCAGACCGAGACGGCGCGCCTGGGCGAGCTCATCTTCACCATACGGGACCGCGGGATCACCGTGGTTTTGGTGGAGCACCACATGGACCTGGTCATGCGCGTCTCGGATACGGTGCTGGTCCTGAACTACGGGGAGGTCCTGGCGCAGGGCTCTCCTGCCGCCATCCAGAGCGATCCCACGGTCATCGATGCCTACCTGGGGGCGGACCTGGACGATGCTTGAGATCACCGACCTGCGCGTGGCCTACGGTGCCATCGAGGCGCTCAAGGGCGTCACCCTCAGCGTCAAGGAAGGGAGCATCGCCTGCCTGATCGGGGGCAACGGCGCCGGCAAGACCACGTTGCTGCGCGCCATCTCGGGGCTGCTCCCCATCCGCGAGGGGCGCATCCAATTCGAGGGACGGGACATCACCGGGCACCCCGCCGAGGCGATCGTGCGCCTCGGCATCTGCCACGTTCCAGAGGGACGGCAGAACTTCGCCGGCCTGAGCGTGCGGGACAACCTCTTGCTCGGGGCCTACCGCCTCTACCGCCGGTCCAGGCGAGACGAGGTGGAGGCGGATATCCAACGCATCTACCAGATGTTTCCGATCCTGGAGCAGCGGCAGCGGCAGTTGGCCGGGACGCTGTCCGGCGGCGAGCAACAGATGCTGGCCATCGGGCGGGTGCTGATGGCCCGCCCGCGGCTGATGCTCCTGGACGAGCCGTCCGTGGGCCTGGCCCCGCTCTTGGTCCGCGAGATCCTCCGCACGATCCAGCAGCTCCCGGGCCGCGGGACCACACCCCTGCTGGTCGAGCAGAACGCCCGAGCGGCGCTCCGGATCGCGGATCACGGCTACGTCATGGAGGGTGGGCAGATCGTTTTGCAGGGTCCGGCGCGGGACCTGCTGGAGGACGAGCGGGTGCGGCGATCCTACCTGGGGCGGAGGGGCGGGGGGCACCCCAAAACGCGTGTGTAGATTGTGCGTCGTGTTGCAGTGCTGCCGTTAGCAAAACCTACCCTTGCTCCCTGCTGACAGCCCTCCGGGAGTCACCGCCTTTCAGAGCCCTGCATTCCTTCACCCTATCGTTCACTGAATCGAAGAGAGGCAGAGGTGGGACAGCACCCTGGGGGGTGTCCCACCGCAGGCCTGTCACACTGGACAATTTTACTTATCATGCAACGTCCTCTCCGGCTCACTGAAGCCATCAGCCATCAGCCGTCAGCAGGACGACAGGGGACGGGAGACCGGGGACGGGGATCGGGAGTTAGGGTTGAGCGAGCATGTCTGAGTTTCTCGCGGTTCAGAGAACCTTCGGAGGCAAGGGATGCCTGTTCCGGAGCATCCGCAGGATCAGGTAGGTGGCCAGGGCAGCGGTGAGGTGCTTCAGGGTGTGACCGCTCACAATGCGGCCCACGGCGAAGACCTGTGCGTCGTACGCCTCGAAAGCCTTCGCCACACCGTAAACCGCTGCAGCTCCAAGGAGGTCGGCGCTCCGAGTGTATCTTGATGCGAAGAGAAGGATGATGAGGGGGATTGCCACCATCGGATAGAATTGCACGATGATGTAGGGGCGGAGATCGCCCCGCCCTCCAAGCTCGGTCAGGTGCCAGTACCAGACGCTCCCGATTCCCGCAGCAACCAGAGGGAAGAGCGAAAGGCGCCCAGCTTTCACGCTGATCCGTTCGGTGATGAGAGCGGCGAGGACGGCCATGAAGGCCACGCTCATCGGCGCGCGGTCCCAGACGAGTCGCGCGTTGTCAGGCGCGAGATGATAGTACCCCGAACCAAAGCCTGTGAGAGTGACCGCCAGGAAGAAGATCGCATAGGACAACTGCTCCGATCCCTCAGCAGAGGCACCTTCGGGCCCGGTACCCCGTCGCCGCCGCAGGAAGGACAATCCCATCGCACCGACGAGAAGGAACGCGGCATTCGAGGCGACGTTGAGGAAGTTGGGAATACCCAGGAAGGTGCGCTGGTCGGCAAAGCGGTGATAGTCCTGAGTCTGGGGGATGGGCGGCAGAGCCAGCATCCCTGCGATGGCTGCCAGGGTTATGCCTGCGATCGCAAAGAGGCGGGAGCGTCGGGTCATCAGCGACTCAACGGTCGACATCCATGGCCAGGATCCCATCAAGCGATTTCGAATGGCCGAGCATACACGAGATGGATGGCTCATGCATCCCTGGACGCAACGGCAGGGGCCGGGGGCCAGGGGTCGGGTGTCGGGGCCCCAACCCCCAATCCCTAACCCCCAACCCCCGTCTTCTTACTGCTGGCTGATGGCTATCGCGAGGCGAGTGCGGGAGTTGTCCTGGACGTGCTGTTCAGCTTCTCGAGGATCGCCGGAACGGCGGCGAGGGCCGGCTCGATGTTGTCCGGTTGGGTCAGGAGGAGGGTGCGGGTCCGTTCGACGGCCTCGCGGGTGAGAGGGAAGCCATCCCCCCGATGGAGTTCGGCGTCGGCCAGCGGCACCACGATTTCGCGGAGGACGCGGGTGAAGTACCGCAGGGTGCGGCGGCGAACGTTCCCGTAGCCCTTCACCATCTGGGCCAGCCGCGCCACGGCGCAGCCTAGGTCAAGGTCGAGGACTGCATACCGTTCCACGGCGTCCAGGTACTCCGCGATGAAGGCATGCTCCTGGGCGAACCGAACCGAGAAGGGGCGCAGCGGTCGCAGGCGCGTCACCAGCCAGAGGCGGAGGAATCCCGGGAAGCTAGTCGTCTTCAGGATCTGTGTGAAAGTCGGTTTGTCCTCACCCGGCCAGCGCCGAGACGCCCACTCCGCGAGGCGACCCACGAGCGCCCGGGGAAGGACCCCCAGGATCTCCTCGATGTCCGGCTTGAGGTATTCGGTCACCATGACGAGTTGATCCTGGCCGGCGCCCGCCTCCCGGGCGATCCGCGCGAACCGTTCCGGCCTGGTCTTGTACTGGGCCACGCGGATTGCATCCTCGTAGGTCATCCAGACGGCCAGAGATCGCGCCACGATCTCCGTGAGGCGATCCGAGGTCACGCCACCAACGCGCTCCTCCACCTGCCTGATCCGATCCAGGCGATCCAGATAACGCCGGGCGTAGGCCGCGTCCTGGTAATCCAGCAACCGGTACAGAGCCTCCCCCAACGTCCGCCACAATCGTTCCGGATAGCGCCCCCCCACCTCCGCCGCCAGTTGCAGGAACTCCCCTGCCCCTCTGCCCCTCAGCGCCTCTGCATGCTTTTGCTTGGCCTGTTCCCAGGTCTCCTCGGCCGGCGACGTCGGCTTGGGCGAGGGCATCCCGCGCACCTGGGCTAACCCCAGTCGGAACGCGCGCAGGTTGGTCTCGACGGCGATGCCGTGCCGCTCGATGGCTTTGATGTAGCTTTCCTCGCGGAGCGGCAGGACCCCGGAGGCGGCCACCGCCCCGAGAATAATGGCATTGATCTCCTTCAGGCCATGCCGCTGGGCGAGTTCCAGTGTGTCGAAGGCGATGAGTCGCAGCGAGAAGGCCCGGGCTGCCGCGAGAAGGTCCGCCTGGGGATACAGGCCGTCGCCGACCGGCATCTTCTCGTAGATGGAATAGATCCGGTGGGTGCTGGCGATGGCAGTGGTCTGATCGGGGGAGACGAAGCCCTGCTCGATGGCCCGACCGAGTTCCAGGAATTCCGGAGCAATCAGAAGATCCACGTCACCCGCGGTGGGGTAGAGGCAGAATTCCGGCCGGCTCTCCCCGAGGTCACGGGCCGTTTGCGTGGGAATCTCCAGATAATAGTTCGTGGAGCCGGTGCGCTGGGCCACGCCGGGAATCGAGGTACTGCGGACCGGGTAGTCTTCCAACAGGCAGGCCTGGAACAGCCACTCGGTCAGGACGCCGCCCCCCTGGCCGCCGAGAGCCATGATGAGGATTTTGATTACCGCTGGTGCAGCCATGGCCTTCTGCCGTCGCCCCCCTCACCGTTATCCTCTCCCCCGGTCGGGGGAGAGGGCAGGGTGAGGGGTGAGCAGCCCGATCAGGAACCGGTTGACGCGGTGGTGCAGCCGTTCCCAGGGGCCGGGGTTGGATACCACCCTGACCTCGTAGAACGACGGGCAGAGGACCGCCGCATGCGCGACTTCGCCGCACAGGCCGCAGCCCACGCAGGAATCCTCGATGTGCGCGATGGGGTCATCCCGCAACGGATCGGGGTTCGGGGCCAGGGTGAGCGACGGGCACCCGTTCAGCCGCATGCAGGAGTGGTCGCCGGTGCACACGTCCGGGTCCACGCCGAACTTCGGCCGCTCGACCCGCTCGCCTGCCTTGAGCTTTCGGGCAATCTCCCCCCTCTCGCGCCGTCCCTTCTCCAGTTGACACTCGGCCTTGGCGATGACCACCTTCAACCCGGTGTAATCGGTCTCCATCGCCTCCCGTAGTGCCGCCTTGGTGGTCGAGACGTCGTAGGGGTTGACAGTCTTCACCCACTCCACGCCCACGCCCTTCAGGGCCGCCACGATGCTCATGGCGGTCGGCTCGCCGCGCAGGTTCTTGCCGGACGAAGGATTATCGTGCTGCCCGGTGGCCGCGGTGTAGAAGTTCTCCAGGATCACCAGGACCGTATCCTGCTTATTGAAGACGGCATTGGCCACCCCGGTGGTCAGGCCGCTGTGCCAGAAGCCGCCATCACCCATGATGCTGATCGGGCGCTTGCCCGCGACCCGCGACAGAGCGTTGGCGCTGGCCAGGCCCATGCCATAGCCCAGGACGGTGCCCCCCACGTGGAAGGGAGCCAGCGCGCCGAAGGTGTGGCAGCCGATGTCCCCCACGGCGTAGGTGGGGCCTGTCTCGCGCTCCATGATCTTGATGGCGCTGAAGACGGGCCGCTCCGGACATCCCGTGCAGAAGGCCGGCGGCCGCTTCGAGATGGGCGCCGTGATGAATTCCTTCACCCTGGGGAGATGGCCAAAGAGCCGCTCGCGTCGCTCGGCGAACGATCCAGAGGCCTCTGGCCGTGCCTGGTGCTTCGCCAGGAAGGCACCGAGGCCCTCGATGAGCACCTCCGGCCGGTACTCTCCAGCCTGCTGGAGCAGATCCTTGCCGTGCAGCTCGACCGGCAGCCGGTGCTCCTGGGCCAGGGCGCGGATCTGATGCTCCAGGAGATTCGGCATGCCCTCCTCGACGATCAGGATGGCCCGCTTCCTCCGGAGAAAGTCCAGGATCCCTTCCGGGACCAGGGGATGGATGACGTTCAGGCAGAGGACTTCGTGGGCCGTGCGCCCGTACAGGTCCGCCTCGCCCAGCAGGTGCAGTGCGCGCATCGTCATGCTGTGGACACCGCCGTGGCAGAGGATGCCGAGGTCGGTTTCCCCGGTGCCGAACCGCTCGTTCAGCCGGTGGGCCAGGATGAATCGCTGGGCTGCCGGGATGCGCTCGGCGAACTTCAACCGCTCCTGCTCGTGGGTCATCGGAGGTAAGGGCACGCGCACCGGATCGGAGACCGGTGCCTCCAGCCGCCGGAGCATACTGATCTTGGGCGGGACGTTGTCCTTGCACACCATGGTGTCGCGCATGTGGCCGGACCGGATCCGCACGCCGAAGATGACCGGCATGTGGCTGGCCTCGGAGAGTTCAAAGCCCGTCTCCACCAGGTGGGCCACGTGCTGGTGATTGGCTCGCGGCTCTACCAGGCACATGGCGGACTTCATGGCAAAGCTGTGGGTGCGTTCTTGCAGGGCGCTGGCCCCCACGCCGTAGTCCTCGCCCACGATAATCAGGGTGCCGCCCACCACCCCCGAGGAAGCCAGGTGTGCGATGGCGTCCGAGGCCACGTTGGTACCCACCGTGGACTTCCAGACCGCAGCGCCGCGGATCGGATAGTTGATGGAGACGCCCAGCAGGGCGGCGGCCGCGGCCTCGTTGCCCGAGGAGTCGAAATATATTCCCAGGGGGTTCAGCACGGGCTCGTTGGCATCCGCCATGACGTCCAGGAGATGCGCCACTGGAGCGCCCGGGTACCCGCCGAGGTAGCTCACCCCGGACTGGAGCAGCGCCTTGACGATGGCCAGGACACCCTCGCCGTTCAGAATCTCCCCCTGGCCCAGGGTGAGTTGCCGGACCGCCTCGGAAAAGGATCGTTCCCGCATCGGGGATCCTCCTGCTTCTGGCGATGGGAAGGGCGGGAATCGTACTAACACATTCTTGACCAGTGCCTGACGCTGGTCAAGGAATTTCAGACTGATGTTGTCCTGATGGCAGCTCGGCGAGCGACGGTAATGCCTTTCCCTCGGCGGCGCGTCCATCTGCCACCCAATCTTCCCCAAGCGGCTAGGTCGAAGAGGAGAGTGACCAAGCCGGGACGGCCCACTGGACAACCCCCGGCAGACCACGTATGATCCCGCTACCCCAAGCGAACCGTGGAGATGAGGGCAATCATGATGACCAAGCAGGCCAGCGACCCCATCTTCTTGAAGATCAGCCAGGATCCATTCGCCAAATGGATGGGCATCGAGCTGCAGGAACTCCGGCCAGGCTACAGCCGCGTGGTCATGACGCTCGCCCCGTACATGGTGAACTTCCATGGCATCCCGCACGGGGGTGCCATCTTCAGCCTGGCGGATGCTGCCTTCGCCGCGGCAGGAAACTCTCACGGGCAGAAGGCGGTGGCCCTCAGCATGACCATCAACTATCTGGCAGCTACAACGCCCGGTGCCCGCCTGGTGGCCGAGGCCGAAGAGTTGCGCAAAGGCAACCGATCGGGGTTCTATCAGATCACGGTCAGGACGGAGAGCGGGGATCTCATCGCCACCTGCCAGGCGGTGGTGCATCGCAAGGGCGAGTCCCTCGTAGAGAAATAACCATTGCAACCGCCAATGAACGCGAATAAACACAAATTAATGCGACCTCGGAGTCAGTTCAATGGCGTCCATTTGCGTCCATTTGCGGTTCCAAGTCGGAGGGGGAGGTCATGCGTGACGCGGTGATCATTGACGCCGTCAGGACGCCGATCGGGAAGTACTCCGGGGCCCTCAAGGATGTCCGGCCGGACGATCTGCTGGCCCACGTCATCGCCCGGCTGGTGGAGCGGACGCGGGTACCGGTGGAGGCCATCGAAGACGTCTACGCCGGCTGCGCCAACCAGGCGGGTGAGGACAACCGGAACGTGGCGCGCATGGCGGCGCTGGTGGCCGGACTGCCCATCGAGATCCCGGGAGCGACCGTGAACCGCCTGTGCGGCTCCGGGCTCGAGGCTATCAACGACGCCGCGCGGGCCATCCAGACCGACAGCGGCGACGTCTTCATCGCCGGCGGGGTGGAGAGCATGACCCGCGCGCCCTTCGTGATGCTCAAGGCTGCCGAGGCATTCCCCCGCGGCGCCATCACGATGGCCGACACGACCATCGGCTGGCGCTTCACCAATCCGAAGCTGGCCGCGATGTATCCCCCGGAGAGCATGGGTGAGACGGCAGAGAACGTGGCCGAGAAATACCGGATCGGCCGGGAGGAGCAGGACGTCTTTGCCCTCCGGAGCCACCAGCGGGCGGTGGCCGCGATCCAGGCCGGGCGGTTCAAGGACGAGATCGTCCCGGTCCCCGTGCCGCAAAAGAAGGGGGAGCCCGTGGTCGTGGACACGGATGAGGGGCCACGACCCGACACCAGCCTGGAGAAAATGGCGAAGCTCAAGCCAGCCTTTCGCGAGAGGGGGACGGTGACGGCCGGGAACGCCTCCCAGGTCAATGACGGCGCGGCCGCCGTTCTACTGATGTCCCGAGAAAAGGCGAAGGCGCTGGGTTTCCAGCCTATGTCCCGCATCCTGGCCACGGCGGTGGCCGGGGTCCACCCCAGCACCATGGGCATCGGTCCGGTCCCGGCCACGCAGAAGGCGCTCAAGCGCGCGGGTCTGCGCATGGACCAGATCGAACTCATCGAGTTGAACGAAGCCTTCGCCGCGCAGAGTCTCGCCTGTATCCGCGACCTGGGGATCGACCAGGAGCGCTGCAACGTGAACGGCGGCGCCATCGCCCTGGGCCACCCCCTCGGGTGCAGCGGCGCCCGGATCCTCACCACCCTCCTGCACGAGATGCGGCGACGCCAGGTGCGCTACGGCCTGGCCACCATGTGCATCGGCGTCGGCCAGGGGATCGCGACCATCGTCGAGCGCCTACCCTAACCTTCACTTATCCGCAGACTTCGCAGATTCTTCAACGGGACTGCCGAACCGCCGAACTTCCGAACCGCTGTTCCACAGGAGGCAGATCCGACAGGGGGCGGCATTTAAACCATAACTTTGCCGGGAGTAGGGTGTATGAGGAGAAAGTGGCCGCCGCCCTCCGTCACATCGTGCCGGTCATGGCCGATGCCGGTAGGCTGGGCTCGCTTCCCCCCGGGCCGACCGAGGACGCCGCGTGCCGCAGCCCGGGAGGACGCGCGGGGCGCCGTCATCCGCGGGCCAATGGCTCCGAATGAGAGGCGACTCGAGCGGGCCGGCGTTTCTCCTGTCGATGCGCAGGCCCGCGGGTGGTCGCGGAGAGTGAGTTCCTCGACATGCAGATCGGTCCGTATCGTCTCAGCAACAATCTGATCGCCGCGCCCATGGCCGGGGTGACCGACCGCCCGTTCCGTCAGCTCTGCAAAGCGATGGGGGCGGGGATGGCGGTCTCCGAGATGATGACGAGCAACTGGCTTCTGTACGGGTCGGCCAAGACCCGGCGCCGCGCCGACCACGAGGGCGAGGCGCCACCCATCTGGGTCCAGATCGCGGGGGCGGATCCCACCAGGCTGGCCGAGGCCGCCCGGTACAACGTGGACGCGGGGGCGCAGATCATCGACATCAACATGGGCTGTCCGGCCAAGAAGGTGTGCAAGGTCATGGCGGGCTCGGCCTTGCTGCGGGACGAGTCGCTCGTGACACGGATTCTGGATGCGGTGGTGGCAGCGGTGCCCGTGCCGGTGACCCTCAAGATTCGGACGGGGTGGGACCAGGGGAACCGAAATGCGTTGACGGTTGCGCGCATCGCCGAGGCGGCAGGGATCCAGGCGCTGGCGATTCACGGCCGCACGCGGGCTTGCATGTTCCACGGCGAGGCGGAGTACGAAACAATCGCCGCGGTCAAGACCGCTGCGCGGATTCCCGTGATCGCCAACGGCGACATCGACACGCCGGAGAAGGCAAAGGCGGTTTTGGATGCGACCGGGGTGGACGGTGTCATGATCGGACGGGCCGCCCTGGGCCGCCCCTGGATCTTCCGCGAGATCGCCCACTTCCTGGTGACCGGGCGCCGGATTCCGCCGCCTGACGCGGCCGAGATTCGCCGCGTCCTCCTCTCCCATCTCGACGACATGTACGCCTTCTACGGCGAACGGACAGGTGTCGGCATCACGCGGAAGCACATCGGCTGGTACACCAAGGGTCTCCCCGATTCCGCCGCCTTCCTCCGCCGGGTCTTCCAAATTCCCACCGTGGCGGAGCAGCGCGCCGCCGTGGACCAGTTCCTGGCCGAGCGCGAGGGCTCCTCCCGCTTGGATTCCAGCTCAAGCGAATTGGTGGCCTGAGTCCGCCGGCCGCGGACCTGCCGAGTTTCAGGAGGCCCATTGACTTGCCCCGACGCTGCGAGTGCAAGGGGATTTGATCCTGGTAGGATGTGGGGATGGAGGTCTAACACACCTTGGCAAGCTCGTGAGAGGTCGGAGCGTGACTCCATGCCCATGGCACCTCGTCAGAATGGCCGCTAGTCGTCGATCGGCCCAAGCGGCCGCCTGGCCTGCTTTGCCTGCCCTCGCCGGCGCTTCGCCTCCAGTCGGCGCACCCTCGAAGCTGCGGATGGCTTGGTCGTGCGGCGCGCCCTTGGCTTCTCAACCGCCTGGCGCAGCAACCGCACCAACCGCTCAATCGCATCCTGGCGATTCGCTCCTTGGGTACGAAAGCGTCTGGCCTCGATGCTCAATACGCCATCTACCCCGACTCGTCTGCCCGCCAGACTCCTCAGCCGTGCGCGAACATCCTCCGGCAAGGCGGAGCAGGCGAGGATATCGAATCGGAGGCGGACAGCCGTTGAAACCTTGTTGACGTTCTGCCCGCCAGGCCCGGAGGCGCGAACGAAGTCGAAATGAATCTCGCGTTCGTCGATGGCGAGACTGCGAGTGACTTGGATCATTTCTTTGGGTGGGATCCGAATCCCGACCGCTCTTTCAATCTGGGGAGAATGCCCCTGAGTGTGAGCCGGCTCTCCTACCGGAAGAGCCCCACGAGCTCGTTCACCATCCCCACGTCCTCGGCGAGGCCCAGGAGGTTGGTCAGGACGTAGTCCGGGAGCTGCAGGCCGTCCCGCAGAGCCTGGTCCCGCCGCTCCCACTCCATCTCGCCGGGCAGGTAGATCCGCTCCACCTCGGCGATCTTGGGCGCGCCCTTGATCTCGCGGATCATCGCGTCCATCCGCGCCTTGAAGGTGTCGATCGGCATCATCGCGTTCACATCGATGGCGATGAAGGCGTGGCCCTGGTCGGCCGCGATCCCGTTCTCGTTGATCCATCCCTTGACGCCGCTCAGGAAGGATGCGCCCGTCAGGACGCCGCACAGGACCTCGACCAGCACGGCGAGGCCGTACCCCTTGTAGCCGGCCATGGGCTGGAGCACGCTCCTGTCGGGATAGCCGCTCGCATCGGTCGTCGGCCGGCCCTCCGGGTCGCGCAGCCAGCCCGCGGGCACCGGCCGGGCCATGGCCTTCGCAATCATGACCTTCGTCACGGCGACGACGCTCGTGGCGATGTCGAGGAAGACCGGGCGCTCGTGGCCGGCTGGGATGGCGAAGGCGATCGGGTTCGTGCCGATGACCGACAGGCGACCGCCGGTGGCGGCCATGCAGGGATCACAGTTGGTCATGGAGAGGCCGATCATGTCGCGCCGGAGGGCGAGGGTCGCGTAGTAGCCGGCCGCGCCGAAGTGGCTGCTGTGGGCCACGCCGACATACCCGATCCCCGCCGAGGCCGCCTTGACGATCGCGGTCTCCATGGCGTGGATCGCGACCACCATGGGCATCGCCATGCGCGCGTCCACCAGCGCCCAGCCCGGCCCCTCCCGCAGGACGGTGGGCCGCGCGCCGGGGCGGATGCCACCGCTCTTGACGGCGCGCATCAGCGGCCTGATCTGCCGCGTCCCGTGGCTATGCGTGCCCCAGGTGTCGGTGGTCGTCAGGACCTCCGCCGACACGGCGGCGTCCTCCGGCGAGAGGCCGCAGCGGACCATCGCGTCGGCGCAGAACCGCTGGAGGTCGGAGGGGGCGACGCGTTTGCCGATGAGATCTGCGAGGGCTGCCATGGAATATCCTCCTCATTCGGAAGCCCGAACCGACCTGGGGTGCGCTCCGGCGCCAATCGCTATCAGGCGAACAACTTGGCCCTCGTAACGTAATAATAGGGGACGTAATAGGGGACGTTGCAGTCTACGTCACCTTGTCCTACTCTGCCCTCACCATGCCTCTCCGCTGCGGCGCGATGAACCACGCGAGTCATGCCCTGAGCAGTAATAGGGGACGTTGCAGTCTACGTCACCTTGTCCTACTCTGCCCTCACCATGCCTCTCCGCTGCGGCGCGATGAACCACGCGAGTCATGCCCTGAGCAGGAAGGAGGGCGGCAGACCGCGTCGCATCAGCCCCGCTGCGGGCAACCCGGAGTTTGGATACGTTGCCAAGTATGGCAAGTTGGGTCGGCGAGCCCCCCTCGGGTCGACGGTCCACGCTTCTGCCTGATGTATTTGGCAACGTAATAGAGCAGAAGCGGGCTCGTGGGCGCCTTTACGCAGCGGCTTCTTCGGACTCGGTCGGAGCCCAAGCGAAACGCTCCTTCAGATGGTTCAACTGGTCGTACCCGAGGATGCCGTCATGCTGAAGCCTTCCGACGATGATCCCCGGCGCAACTCCGACCTCCCTCGACGCTCGGAGGACCGCGGCCTCGGTCAGCCGACTCGTGGCTCTCAGGCGATCGTAAGTCGTGGGAGGAACCAGTGAGTCCGCAGCAAATGCATTCGCCTTGGCCTCTTTGCCATCCGACCCCTTCCCGTCATCAATGAACACGCTTCGCTTTCCATGGAGGAGAATGTGACCAGCCTCGTGGAAGAAGCTGAACCATAGGTGGTCATTTGTCTTGTAGCGCAGGCTGAGCTGGATCAGTGCCTTCCGCGGTGAAATCCAGCGCGCGGCCCCGCTGATTCGGAGCTTCGGAAGTTCCGGAACGAATACCACGGCAACGCCTGACTCCGCGCACAGACGGACCAATTCGGGGTGAAAGACGTCCGGAGGCTGCAGAGTAAGACCCCGGATTTCCCCGAGCACTTTCCGGAACCGCTTCGGCTCGTACGGGGCGCACCGAATCCCTTGGGCTTCCACCTCCCCCTGCCGCAGCCACGCTGTCACCGCCCCGGGATCGCTCTCGAAGACGCGGGATCTTCGGTAGGCAACCCCGGCGCGTCTCCACACGTCCCCCCACTGGTCGGGTGATGCCACTCCGAAGAAGCGCAGCAGCTCTTGAAGCTGCTCGACGCCGTCTTTGGCCCGGATCCAGCGCAATCTGGCCATCGCGCGCACGGGGAACTGCCTCAACCATTTCAACTGCTTCTTCAGGCGCTCTTGGTCCTTCTTTCGCGCCAGCGCATCACGGTAGTTCCGCTCCAGGTTAATCCAGAAGCTCGCCGGAACTCCCAGGACCCGTTCGAGCTGGAGGGCGGTGTCCGCCGTTATGGCCGCCTTTCCCTTGATGATCTCGTTGATCGTCTTCAGGGGGCGGCCCATGCGACTGGCCAAGTCCGCCTGGGTCATGGAAAGCGACTCCAGGACCTCCGCCAGCGAATCGCCCGGCAATACCGCGTAATCCGGCTTGTACGGGTGGTCCTTCCTAGTCGCCATGATAGTCCTCAACTGAAAGCACTCGAATCCGAGTGATCCTTGCCAGATCTACGCCGCCATCGTCTTTCAGGGGAACTGGATCGTGAGCAGGGTCGAAGAGCAAGCGAAAGGGATGCTTCACGTCAACGGCAAATTGCCCCTTGCGATCTCCCTTCAGGGCGTGGAGGCGAGCAGGCGGGAATCTGCCCATATCCGCCAACGTGGCGGCAGCGTTGAGCTCGGCAAGTCGCTGTCGGATCTTCCGAGCGTTTTCCGCGCCCCACATCCGAACGCTCTCCCGTTCGGAGTTACAGGCCTTCTCGATCTTTCGCGAGACAAAGACTATCTCCATAGTCCAGCCGTGTCAAGATACATGATTAACGGGAAAGGTTAATCAAATCCTACCGGACACTCGACTCTTTCTCGCACCTCTTCCGCCAACACCTTTGCTTTGTTTACGGAGTGCCCGAGCCTCACGGTCTTGTTCCTGGCGGATGCGGGCGAGCAGGGCGGAGGCGGCCCCGCTGGTCCACTTAGGCTGCGGATTCTTCGGAATCAGTCGGAGCCCAAGCGAAACGCTCCCTCAGATGTCGAAGGGGACGTTGGTCGAAAAGTCTGATTCCTTGTCTACACCACCCATCGATCTCGTCCCGCCACGAGCGAGCCATCGCCGCCCCCCGCCGGACTGCCCACGTGACATGGCTGCGGGTATGGGCCGTGACTGTCGTGGGCCGAGATCCGGTAGCGGCAACGGCGCATGGTCGACCGCAGCTCGCGTATCGGAATCCCGCGCGACCGCTGGGGCGAGGAGAAACTTCCCAAGGTCGGTGTACACCCAGGGGGCAGGCCCGCTTGACCGGTGGCCAACTGGCGTGTATGATATGGCCAGATGAAAGGAGGGTCGCCATGGCCGAGTCTCTCAAAGGGATCAACCGAAAAGTTGGCCGCGCCTTCCGGGTGACCACGCCCCTCCCGGCAGGTGCAGGCCGGCATGCGTACGCACGGATCCTCGGTCTCACATCGCACACGCCTGCCCTGATCCGCCAGATCCAGGAGGGCTTCCCCTTCAAGGCGCTCGAACGGTTTCAGAGCACCTTCGCCTTGAGCACGGACGAAGTCATCCTGCTCGTCCAGATTCCGCAGCGGACGCTGACCCGGCGCCGTGAGGCCGGCCGCCTGCGCGCCGACGAATCGGACCGGCTCCTTCGCGGAGCTCGCCTGATGCACCGCGCGACTACGCTGTTCAATGGAGACCGGGCCCTCGCCAAGGAGTGGATGACGAGCCGACAGCCCACGCTCGGCGAGGCCGTCCCCCTGGAGCTCGCCAGCACCGAACTCGGCGCACGGGAAGTCGAAGACGCCCTGGGCCGCATCGAGGACGGAGTGTTCGCCTAGTGCCCACCGCGTGGCGGATCACCACCACCAGCGACGCCACCCGCGCCTTCAGCGGCGACGGGGCGCGCCTCTACGGCGGCCGCTGGAACTCAAAGGGAGTCCGGGTGGTTTACCTCGCGGACTACGTGTCCGCAGCGGCCCTCGAGCAACTGGTCCAGGTGGGATCGATCCGGGCGCTCCCGGTCTACCACCTCTTTGCCGTTACGCTCCCGGCAGATGCCGTTCAGCCGGTCGATCTCCAGACCCTCCCGCCGTCCTGGCACGCCCCCAATCGGGACCCGATGGTCCAGGCGGTGGGCGACGGATGGGTGGCATCTGGCGAGTCCCTGATCCTCCGGGTTCCGAGTGCCATAGTTCCCCATCACGCCAACTACCTCCTCAATCCCGGTCACCCGGACTTTTCCATGCTCATCATCGCGCCCCCGGAGTCCATCGCGCTTGATCCCCTCCGACGGCGCATTGTCAAAGCCGCGGCGCACTCCTGACATACCCGACCGGCTTTCCCGGTCACAGCCAGGCTCCTACGGAGGGGACGTAGAAGTACGAAGGGGACATTGCATTATAAGTCAAATTTCTCCATGGCCCACCCGAGACACTTCTCGTGCTAATCCCTCAGCGCCCCCCACCTTCGGAAACAGAGGGGCCCTCCGCCAAATCAAAGGCCTTCTGGACAGCTAATGCCTCGTTTTGTGCTGTGCTGCCAAACGCTGAATCTGCTTCAGATGATTCAAGTCATGGCCGGCGAGCGTTTCCAATTGCACCCGCAGGGTGACGACCCCCCGCTCCGGGTGGAATCCGGTCCGCCGGAAGTCCTTCTTGGAGGCATGGCGAAAAAGCCGAACCTGTGATCTCCGCAGGAGACGAAAGCGCTCGATGGTTTCCGTCACCGACTCCTTCTCGCGCGCCCGGCCGGTGGCCCACTTCTCCTGATCGAAGGGGACGAGTGTGGGGTGATCCTCGAACGCGATCCAGCGCGCCCGGCAACCCATGACCATTTCGGTGTCCGCCAGGTGGCTGATGATCTCCTGAATCGACCACTTGCCCGGAGCCGGGCGTTTGGCAAGATGCCTGGGGGTGAGCCCGCGAATCAGAGAGACGATCTTCGCAGGAGTGGCGGCCGCGACTGTGAGTGGATCGCGATTCTCCAGGTACTTCGCGTAGGGGTTCATGACTTCCTCCCTTTCATTCGGTGACGAACGACCGCTGATCGATTCTGCGACTGAATTGTGACACGCGCAAGCCATTACTTTCTCAAGGATCCTCCTTCGTCGCAAGAAGGAATCCCTCTGACACGTTGGGGGAATTGCACAATACTAGGGGACGTACTAGGGGACGTTGCAGTCTTGGTCGCCTTGTGCTAATCTGGAGCTCCAATGCCTCGCCAGGCCCGGTTGGATGCTCCTGACACCCTGCACCACGTCATGGTGCGGGGGATCGAGCGGACGACCATCTTCCGCGACGACCGGGACCGGGCCGACTTCGTCGCCCGC
>Ga0080064_1002518_pt1 | contig 30739 bp, 23 predicted proteins | sample Subgrocontami54m_FD_69260 | JGI IMG/M metagenome (GOLD analysis project Ga0080064, IMG submission 69260) | Subsurface groundwater microbial communities from S. Glens Falls, New York, USA - GMW46 contaminated, 5.4 m (SPADES assembly) (version 2) ...
AGGAACGCCCCAGAACAAACCGGTTTTCTACCGGCACAGACCGTTAATCAGCCGCGCCGCGGGCACAAATCATGCCGCGGTCACCACACCGTCAGCTACGCCGGCATTGTTCGGCGTTTCCCTAGAACGATTTAAGAAATTTTCGGGAAATATATACGTAATTGATCCAGAGCCCGAATATATCGCGGAACTGTTAGCAGATTATCTTAAGTCCAGATCTGTCCTTCCGATTCGAGCACGTTGGAACGTTCTTGCGCATGCCTTCGTCAAGGCACTCTCCGACCCAAGCACGCGACGGACGTTGAATTACCTGCACGAACAGATTCTTGATCGTCATGGCAGCAGCGTTAGTTTCCCTTTGGCTTGTTATTAAAGAAGCCCAGGTACTCAAGCTCAACCGCCGGCCTTTGAGCGCGGCCAAGAAAATTCCGGCATGCGCTCGGGCAGCCTCTGTGGCTAGATAGCGACCTCCGCCCCGAGGAGGCTTTGGGCCATGCCGACTGTGTCGAACGCCGCACCGCATCGCCTGCCGGCCACGGTATTGGCGCGACGGATCGAGGATGGGAGCCTCAGCGCCGCGGCGGTGGTGCAAAGCTGCCTCGACCACATTCGCGCGCGCGAGCCGGTGGTGCGCGCCTGGACCCATCTCGCCGCCGAGGCCGCGCTCGACGCGGCGCGCGACGCCGACAAATCCGGCAGGGGCGGGGTGTTGCGCGGGGTGCCGTTCGGCATCAAGGACATCTTCGACACCGCCGACATGCCGTCGGGCTACGGCTCGCCGATCTATACCGGCTGCCGGCCGAGCTTTGACGCGAGCGCCGGGAGCCTGCCGCGCGCCGCCGGCGCGATATTGATGGGCAAGACGGTGACGACCGAGTTCGCCAACCGCCACCCCGGCCCGACCGCCAACCCGCACAACCCGGCGCACACCCCTGGCGGCTCGTCGAGCGGCTCGGCCGCCGCGGTCGCCGATTTCATGGTGCCACTCGCCATAGGTACGCAAACCGGTGGCTCGGTGATCCGCCCGGCCGCCTATTGCGGCGTGGTTGGGTTCAAGCCGAGCTACGGCCTGTTTCCGCCGGCCGGCATGCACATGAACACCGACTCGCTCGACACGGTCGGCATCATGGCGCGTTCGGTCGGTGACATCGCGTTGTTTCGCGCCGCGATGATGGCGATCCCCTACGATCCGCCGACGATGCCCGATCGCCCGCCGCGCCTGGCCTTGTGCCGCACCCCGCATTGGGACCAGGCCCAGCCCGAGGGACGGGCGACGCTGGAAACCGTCGCCGCGCTGCTGGCCAAGGCCGGGGCGGGGATCGTCGAATCCGAACTGCCGCCCGGATGCGACGGCGTTTCCGAGGTGCAGCGCCGGCACAGCGCCTGGGAGGCGCCGCGCAACCACGCGCCGGAACTGCACCGCCACGCCGCGCTGCTCAGCGACGATCTGCTCGCCAACGGCAGGATCGCCGCCGGCCGCGCATTGACCCTCGCCGATTTCCGCGCCGCGCTGCTCGACGCCGACCGGATGCGGCACGCCGCCGGCGAGTGGGCCGGCGGGTTCGACGCGATCCTGACCTTGCCGGCGCCGGGCGAGGCGCCGCGCACGCTCGACAGCACCGGGTCGGCGATCTTCAACGGGCTGTGGACGATGTTGCAGATGCCTTGCCTGACCCTGCCGGCGGGGACCGGGCCGGCGGGGCTGCCGGTCGGCGTGCAATTGGTCGGCAAGCGTTACGCCGACCAGCGCCTGCTCGATACCGGCCTGTGGGTCGAGCGCCATCTCGGGGCGCAGTCATGACCGCCGCCCACGAGCTTACCGCCGCCGCCGCGGTCGAGCGGTTGGCGAGCGGCGCGCTGACCGCCGAGGCGTTGACCCGCGCCTGCCTCGATCGCGTCGAGGCACGCGCCTCGGTCAAGGCCTGGGCTTGGCTCGACCCCGACCACGCGCTGGCGCAGGCGCGCGCCGCCGACCGCGCCGGGCGCCCCGGCCTGCTCGCGGGGTTGCCGATCGGGGTCAAGGACGTGATCGACACGGTCGACATGCCCACCGAGCACGGCTCGCCGATCTATCGCGGCAACCGGCCGTTCGCCGACGCCGCCTGCGTCGCCCTCATTCGCATGGCCGGCGGGGTGATCCTCGGCAAGACCGTGACCACCGAGTTCGCCAACCGCTTTCCCGGCCCGACGGTTCATCCGCGCAACCCGGCGCACACGCCGGGCGGCTCGTCGAGCGGCTCGGCCGCCGGGGTCGCGGATTTCCAGGTGCCGGTCGGGCTCGGCACCCAGACCGGCGGCTCGACGATCCGCCCGGCGGCGTTTTGCGGCGTGATCGGCTACAAGCCGAGCTTTGGCGAATTCAGCCGCAGCGGCGTTAAGCTGCAGTGCCACAACCTCGATACGCTCGGCCTGTTGTGCCGCGGCCTCGACGACATCGCCCTGTTGCGCGCGGTCTTGATCGAGGGACCGCCGCACCGGGTCGACCGTAACGCCGCCGCTCCGCGCATCGGTGTTTGCCGCACGCCGGGATGGGACGGGGCCGATCCGGCCACCCAGGCCTTGATCGAGCGCACCGCGTCGTTTTTGTCGGCGGCCGGCGCGACCGTGACCGAATTTGCGTTCGCCCCGCGATTCGCCAATATCCTCGACCACCACCGCCGCGTCTTCAATTACGAGGCGGCGCATAATTACGCGTACGAATACGAGCGGCACCATGATCTGGTCAGCGCGGTGTTGCGGGACACCGTGTTGGCGCCAGGCCGCGCCTTGCCGCTCGCCGATTACATCGAGGCACTGGAGACCGCCGAGGCGTTCCGCCGTCACCTCGACGACGGGTTTGCCGATGTCGATCTGCTGCTGACGCCGAGCGCGGCGAGCGAGGCGCCGGTCGGGCTCGGCTCGACCGGCGACCCGCGCTTCAATTCGATCTGGACCCTGGCCTGGACGCCGTGCGTGACCCTGCCCGCCGGCACCGGCCCCACCGGGCTGCCGCTCGGCATTCAGCTCGTCGGCCGCCGCCTTCACGACGAGGCATTGCTCGACCAGGCCGCCTGGGTCGAGAGCCGGCTGGGTGGCTAAGTATTGAACGGGAAGTCCGTCATTCTCTCCGTCATCCCGGCGAAGGCCGGTGCCCGCGTCAGGTATGGGTCCCGGCGCAAGCGCATTGCTGTCTGGGATTTTCGGGGTCAAAGCGCACGGCAGACGGCCGGCCGTTTTGCGGCCAGGAATCGTGTCGCCGAACATGGTTCCGGAACCGCTGCCATGCCGTTTACACGGCCGGGGCCTTCTTCGTCACCCGACGCGAGCGCGATGCCTGCCGCCGCGCGATCGAGGAGCGGATCGCCTTCATGCTGTCGCGCGTCAATCGCCAAAATCGCGACAGCAATGGGCCTTCGCCGGCATGACAAGGGAATGGAGCGCTTCGCCCTATCCCTCATTCCAACATCATTAGCCGCCCATAGCCCCGAATCGGCGCGCGTACTCCGGCGGTGCGCAGCGCATGCCACATCATCGTCAAATTGCTCGAGATCACCGGCTTGCCAAGATCCTGTTCCAGCAATTCCAAGACCGGCAAGGTCGGCATGCCAGTGCCGCTGAGGAACACCGCCTCGGCTTCTGGCGTGTCGACCGACCGCGCCAGCGCATAGGCGCGCTCGGCGGTCTCGTCGTAGATGTTGGTGACGCCCTTCAGATTGTCGAACCGCACCACGGCGAAACCGTGCGCCTCCAAATGCGCCTTTCCCGCCAAGGTAGTCTCGGCCGAATAGGGCGCGCCAAGCGCGACCCGCTTGACGCCGAGACGCCGCAGCGCGGCCGCCACCGACCCGAACGCCGTGACCACCCGCCGCCCACTCGCCTGCTCCAGCCGCGCCAGCAGCTCGGCCTCGGCGGCGCGGCCGAGCGTGTAGCTGGTCGCGGTGTGGGCGATCACGATCACATCGGGCTTGACCATCGCCAGCATTTCGATGCTATCGCCGAGATGGTCGATCATCATCCGGTTGCGCTCGGTCTGGCCGTCGAGCGAGCCGGCGACGCCGCGCGCCACCATGCGATGGAAATGCAATGACACGCCCGGCGGCACCAGCGCCATCATCTCGGGCTCGATGGTCGGGTTGCCCGGCGGCAACAGAAACCCGAGCCGCGCGCGCCAGCCGATCATACGGCGCCCTCGTCGTGCAGACGCCGCAATTCGTCGGGGGCGACCCCGCATAGAGCGGCAAGCAACTGGTCGGTGTGCTCGCCGAGCAAGGGCGGGCGTGAGATCGCGGCCGGCGAATCCGACAATTTGATCGGACAGCCGACGGTCTGGTAGGTGCCGCGGGTCGGATAGTCGATATCGACGATCATCTCGCGCGCCTTCAGATGCGGGTCGGCGAGCACCTCGCCGGTGTCCTGGCAGGCACCGCACGGCACCCCGGCATCGCCCATCAGCCGCATGACCTCGTGCTTGGTGTGCCGGCGGGTCCATTCCTCGACGATCGGATCGAGCACATCGCGGTTCTCCCAGCGAGAGTCGGCGGTCTTGAAGCGGGGGTCCTCGGCCAGTTCGGGCCGGCCGAGCACTTCGGTCAACGCCCGCCACATCTGCGGTTGCGCCAGCATGATCACGTAGTCGTTGGGTCCGCCCGGCGCGCAGGCGTAGGTCGTGCCCGGCACGGTGTGGCCGAGCTGGTTGCCGTGCCGCGGCATCGGCTTGCCGGAGCGCTGGTGGTCGCGCAGGCTGACCCGGATCAGATTGACCACCGCGTCCTGCATCGACACCTCGACATGCTGGCCGCGCCCGGTGGCGTGGCGCTGCTGGATCGCGGCGAGGATGCCGATCGCCATGTGCATGCCGGTGCCGGAATCGCCGATCGCCGGCAATACCAGGGTCGGCGGATTTTCCGGAAAGCCGGTGACGCTCATCGCCCCGCCCATCGCCTGGGCAACCGGCTCGTAGCTCTTGAAGTTGCTGTAGGGACCGTAGCTGCCGAATCCCTTGATCGTCGCGTAGACGAGGCGCGGGTTAAGGTCGCGCAACACATCCCAGCCGAGCCCGAGCCGATCCATCGCTCCCGGGCTGAAATTCTCGATCAACACGTCGGACTGGGCGATGACCTGTTTGAACAGCCGCTTGCCGTCGTCGGTCTTGAGGTTGAGCGTCAGGCTGCGCTTGTTGGCGTTGAACAATAGGAAGAACAGGCTGTCGCTATTTTTCTTGTCGGCGTGGACGGTGCGCGCGACATCGCCCCCCTTGGGCTCCTCGAGCTTGATCACGTCGGCGCCGAGAAAGGCAAGGATTTGCGCGCAGGCGGGTCCCGCCTGGTTGTGGGTCATGTCGATAACCCGGATGCCTTTGAGGGCCTGGCTCATGCGGAAGCTCCATTTCGGGTGTCATCGCGAGCGACGAGTCGGGGAAGCGTAGCACCGGGCCGGTGCCATCCGGCCGGAAAATCAATTACGGTGACGGGAATCCAACCCAAGGGAGGAACCCGCATGGCCGCCGACCCCCATCAAGTGATCCTGACCGGCGAGAACCCGTTCATCCGCCTTTCTGCCACCGACGGCGGCGCGATCACCACCAATGCCAGCTTTTGGCGCATCATCACCTGCCCGGCCGGGCCGGGGCACGTGCTGTATCTGAAGAGCGAATTGACCGAGAACCGCTGGCATATCTACGCCGACAACATCGCGATGGCGCGCTGGCTGCAGACGAGTGTGCAAGGGATGCTGAACCCCGAGACCGCCGACATCTCGATCCCGGTCGTCGACGCCGAGTTCGTCAAGGAAGGAGACCCGCGCTATTTCTGGACCGAGCGGGTGCTGGCACGGGACGAGGAGATCGCGCTGACCTGGTACGACATCGGCGACCCGCTGCTGATCCACACCAACCCCGGCGAGGGCGGGCGCAAGTACGGCGTGTGCACGTTGCTGATCCCGGCGCTCGGCGCGCGGCTGACCAGCAACGGCGTCGAGGCCGCCGGTAAGCCCTGGGCGACGCAGCGCGAAGGCCGTCCGTTCAGCACCTGCGCCCTGGCGTTCTCCGAAAGCTGGACCGAAACGCGGTAGCAATTTCGCGCCGTCATTGCGAGCGCGGCGACGCAATCTCGATTCGCCAAAGGCTCATCCCGTCGAGATTGCCGCGTCGCCTGCGGCTCCTCGCAATGGCGGTCGATAACTTCACCGCGCCCGCTCGCCCCAGGCGATGTAGCGGCGGCGGGCGACCGGCTCGCGCCCTTCGGCGACCATGCGCTCGGCCTGGGCGGCGACCAGGTCCGGAACCGGGTCGCTGGCGACATTGACCAGGCCGCGGCTTGTGAACAACGCCTCGATCTCTTCGCGCGGCCGGCCGCCGAGAAACGGGAGCCGGTCGCCGATCGCGGCGTATTCGCCGCTGTCGCGCGCGTTCTCGCGCTGCACCACCAACGCGGTGGGATCGAACTGGCTGTCGATCACGGCGAGGCGCCCGCCCGGTCGCAACACCCGGATCCATTCGCCGATCGCCGCCTCGGGATGCGGCAATGTCCACAACACGTGGCGGGTGATGACCAGATCGAAGCTTCCTGGGCCAAAACGGAGCTGCTCGGCGTCGCCCGCCTCGAAGCGGATATCGACCCCGCGTTCGCCCATCTTCCTGCGCGCCGCGTCCAGCATCGACGGGGCGAAATCGACGCCAGTGACGCGATGCCCGCGCGCGGCCAGTTCAAAGCTCAGAAACCCGGTGCCGCAGCCGCAATCGAGTGTGTCGAGCACGGCCCGGCCGGCGACGGCGAGATCGATGATGCGGTCCCACGCGTCGCGCTCTCCGACGGTGGCGATGCTGTGACCGAAATCCTCGTCGAAATGCGCCGCGCGGCGGTCCCAATGCGCGGCGACCTGCTGCTTGACCGGGTCGGTGGAGTTCATGCCTGACCTCCCTTCTGCATCGCCCGCCAGATCGCGGCCGGGGTGGCGGGGCCGGTGAAATGGGTGACCCCGAGCGGGGCCAGCGCATCGAGGATCGCGTTGCCGATCGCCGGGTAGGCGGCGACCGCGCCGGCCTCGCCGCAGCCCTTGACCCCGAGCGGGTTGGTGGTACAGCGGGTCGGGTTGAAGCCGATTTCGTAGGCGACCAGATCGTCGGCGCGCGGCAGCGCGTAATCCATCAGCGAGGCGGCCACCGCCTGCCCGGATCGCGGGTCATAGGCGGCGTGTTCGAGCAACGCCTGGCCGACCCCCTGGGCAATCGCGCCATGGGCCTGGCCGGCGGCGATCATCGGGTTGACCAATACCCCGTAGTCATCGACAGCGGCGTAGCGCGCGAGGCTCGCCTCGCCGGTATCGCGGTCAATCTCGATCTCGACCACGTGGGTCCCGTTGGGAAAGGTCATCCATTCGCGGGTCCAGGCGTAATAGGTGTCGAGCGGGATGCCGGCCTCGCGCGCCAACCCCGCCACATCGAGCAAGGCGATCCGCCGGTCGGTGCCGGTCACGACGAAATCGCCACCCTCGAACCGGATATCGGCCGCGGCCGCCTCCAGCGCCTCGGCGGCGATCCGGGTGCCCTTTTCGATGATCATGTCGGCGGCGCGCCAGATCGCGGTGCCGCCCATATAGGTCGCGCGCGAGCTGCCGTGACCGCCACCGATCGGGGTCAGATCGGTGTCGCCCTGGCGCAAATGGATGCGCTCGTTGGGCACGAATAGGCGGTCGGACAGGATCTGCGGAAACGTCGTCTCGTGGCCCTGCCCGATCGTCTGCGTGCCGGTGATCAGCGCCACATTGCCGTCGGCCTCGAAGCGGATATCGACATTCTCGGAGGGCGCGCCGCCGGTCGCCTTGATGTGATAGGCGAAGCCGAGGCCGCGCAACCGCCCGCGCGCCGCGCTCTGCTCACGGCGCGCGGCGAAGCCCGGCAGATCGGCGGCGGCCAGGGCGCGATCGAAGGTCTCGGGAAAGGCGCCGCTGTCGACCTTGTTGCCGAACGAATTGGTCATTGGCATCGCGGTGGCGGGCACCAGGTTGATATGGCGCAACTCGGCGCGGTCGAACCCGCATTGCCGCGCCGCCGCGTCGGTCAGCCGCTCCATGATGTTGACACTCTCGGCATAGCCCGGCCCGCGGCTGACGCCAATCGGCGTGGTGTTGGTCACCACCGCGGCCACCCGGAGCTCGATCGCCGGGATGCGATACACCGTGCCGGGCAGGTAGGCGTACTGAAAGGTCTGCACCCCGCCGGCGCCGCCGGCCAGGTAGGCGCCGACATTGGCGATGCTGTGGACCCGCAACGCGAGAAAGCGACCCGCCGCATCCAGCGCCAATGCCGCGTCGGCGAAATGATCGCGCGCCTGGTGATCGGCGAGGAACACCTCGCCGCGGGTCGCAATCCACTTGACCGGACGGCCGACCCGTCGCGCCGCCCACGGCACCAGCACATGCTCGGGATAGATGAAGTTCTTGGCGCCGAAACCGCCGCCGACATCGGGAGCGATGAACCGCACCATTGCCGGCGCCACCCCGAGGGCGCGGGCGGTCTGGTCGCGGGTATTGTGCAGGCTCTGCGCCGAAACATGAGCGGTATAGCGGCCGCCGACGCGATCGTAGCTACCGACGATGCCGCGCGGCTCGATCGGGTTGGTGACGATACGGTGGTTGTCGAGGTGGAGTTCGACAACATGAGCGGCGGCGGCAAAGGCGGCCGCGACCGCCGGGATATCGCCGGTATGCCAGTCGAAACAGGTATTGCCCGGTATCTCCGGCGACAATTGCGGCGCGCCTCGCATCCGGGCGGCGGCGCCGTCGGTCACCGCGGGCAGCGGCGCGTAATCGACCGCCACCGCCTCGGCCGCGTCGAGCGCCTGGGCGCGGGTTTCGGCGACGATCACGGCGACCGGCTCGCCGACGAAGCGGACCTTGGCGTCGGCCAAGAGCGGCTGCGGCGCGAAGGCGAACCGCTCGCCGGTCACGGTATTGGCCTCGACCGACGGCATCAGCGGATTGAGGCCGTCGGCCTTCGCCTCGGCGGCGGTCAGCACCGCGAGCACGCCGGGCATCGCCCGCGCCGCCCGAGCATCGATCCGCTCGACCGCCGCATGAGCGTGCGGCGAGCGCAACACCACCGCGTGGGTCAGACCGTCAAAACTCAAATCATCGAGATAAGCGCCGTGCCCGGTGATAAAGCGCGCGTCCTCGCGCCGTTTCGGCGCGTCGCCGATTCCGGAGCGGGTCATAGCCAATACCGCCCTATTTCAATCCGGTGACCTCGGCCAGGGCCTCGATCTGCTCGGCGTATTGCGAGACTGGGTTCAGCATCAGATGGTTGGCGCCCATCGCGACGACCTCCTCGAGCCGCGCCCGCACCTGTTCCGGCGTGCCGTGGATCCCCGAGGCGTCGGTGCCCGGCGGGTTCTTGTAGACATCGGTGAACCAGCGCGACAATTCGCGCCGCGCCACCGTCGGGTTGTCGTCGACGGCCATGAAGATGCGCTTCGAGATCGGGAAATTCTCCGGGTCGCGGCCCCGCGCCGCCAAGGCCTCCTTGAGGAGAGGCACCGAACGCTGGAACTCCGCGATGCTGGACCCGCCCGAGCCCATCCAGCCGTCGGCGAGCCGCGCGGCTCGCCGGATCGCGTTGGGGTGGCCGACACCCATCCAGATCGGCATCGGCCGCTGCACCGGTTTCGGCGTCATCATCTCGTCGTCGATGTTGTAGAAGCGACCGTGGAAGGTGGTCCTCTCCTGGCTCCACAGCGCGCGGATCAGCGCCATCTCCTCGTAGAAGCGCGCGACCCTGCCCTCCTCGGGCACCTCGAACTGGCGGTAGTGGTGCTCGCGGCCGAGGCCGACCGCGAGCCGGGCGCGGCCGCCGCTGACATAATCCAACGTCGCCCATTGATGCGCCACCATCAGCGGGCTGTGGATCGCCAGGACGACGACCGAGGCGCCGACCCCGATCTTCGTCGTCACCGCCGCGGCATAGGTCAGCAGAGAGATCGGATCGAACGAGCTGACCTCGTGCAAGGTGTTTTCGGTCACCCATAAATCGTGAAACCCGAGCGCCTCGGCGCGCTGCGCAACGTCGCGCACCGTCGCCATGTCGATCACGTCGGGCGAACGGTGCGGTAGCGACACGCCGAACGGGATCTGATCTTTCAGGGACATCGGTCACGCCTCTCCTTTAGCAATAGTCACGCGCGCACCCGGTTCCGTCACTCCCGCGCAAGCGGGAGTCCAGGGCTCTTTACAAGCGACGGTGCGGCCTCTGGATACCCGCTTTCGCGGGCATGACGAATTTGGGCAGTGTCGTCCTAGACCTTTTCGATGACTTCCATATGCGCGCCGTCGGGCGCCTGCAGGAAGCACACATGGCGGCCGTTATTGTTCATCTCTTCGAGGATCTTGACGCCGTTCTTGCGCAGATTGGCCAGGGTACCGGGATAATCGTCGGTCTGCACGGCGATGTGCTCGATGCCGAGATGCTGTTCGTGCTTTTGGCTTTCGACAATCGTGGTGATGTTGAGCTGCAGCCCGTGCAGGTCGAGCTGAAACCCGCGACCGTCGACGACGCGCTTTATCGTCGCGCCGAAATTGTCGACGTAAAATTGCGCGGTCTGCTTGGGGTCGGTGGTCTTCAGATGCACGTGACCGATCGTCATTTCCATCGTCGTTCTCCCTCTCTGCCGATGGGCTCCGGCCCATCGACGGCGTTTCCGCGCGGAGCTTGGCAGCACCTCGCGGCGAACTCAACAATCCCCTCGGCGCATCGTCGCATTCACGCCAATGCCGAGGGGCGCGGGCTGGTCTCCGACAGCGCGATCATTTCGTGGATCATCCGGCTCTGCGCGTCGCGCAGGGGCCCGGCGTAACCGGGATCGCCCCAACGGTTGACCAGTTCATGCGGGTCTTCCCGCAGATCGTAGAACTCGCCCCAGCCGACCCCGTCGTAGAGGCTCAGCCGATGCCGCTCGGTCAGCAGGGTCCGCACGCGGACTCGCCCGGGAAACCCCATATAGACGCGCTGGCCTTCCTCCTCGATGACCATCGCGTCGCGGAAATGTTCACGAGCGCCACCGATCGCCCCGAGCAGCGAGGTGCCCTGCATGCCGTTGAACCCGGCCATGCCGGCGCGTTCCAAGATAGTCTGGGCGATATCGATCGTGCCGGCGAGCGCGTCGCGTCGGGTGCCTTGTGTGGCGGCTCCCGGGTCGGCCCAGATGAACGGCACCCGGATCACCGACTGGTAGTGGATCGGCCCTTTCAGCAACAGCTGGTGGTCGCCCATGAACTCGCCGTGATCGGCGGTAAAGATCACGACGGTGTTATCGGCGAGGCCCAACGCCGCCAGTCGCGCCAGGATACGGCCGATCGCGTCGTCGATCATCGTGATCATGCCGTAGGTCAAGGCCGTCGCCTGCCGCACCTCGGGCTCGGTGGCGGCGAACAGGGCCGGCGAGTTGGCGTTGCGCGCGCCGCCGTCGCGCTCGTCGAGCAGATAGGCCAAGTGCGGCGGCGCCCGGCCGCGGTCGAAATGCCAGCTTTCCGGCAACGCCATGTCGTCCGCGCGATACATGTCCCAATAGCGGCCAGGCGGGGTGAACGGATGATGCGGATCGGGAAACGAGCATTTGAGCAGGAACGGCCGGTCCGGCGTCTTGGCGAAGTCATCGAGCCGCGCGATCGTCTTCTCGGCGACGTAGGTGGTCGGATAGAGCTCCTCGGGCATGCGCGTGCGCCACGCCTGCGGCGCGACGGTGCCCGGCGACGGCAACGCGTTTTTCGGCCCGCGCAACGAGTTTGGGTCGGGGTGGCGCGCGGCGAGCCAGCCGGTGTAGTGGCCGTCGACCTGATCGGCGTGCTGGATCGCCAGGTCGACCGCCTCGAACCCATAATAGGGCAGGTCCATCGCCCGCTCCGGGTCGCGGCGCCAATGCCCGGCGTATTCCTGGTCGAACCGCCCCGGCTCCGGCGCGCTGGCCTCGTCGAGCAATGGCGGCGGCTTGGCCAATGCCTGGTCGCGCGGGTCCGGCACCAAGGGCGGGCGGTCGAGCATGTTCTGCAGATGCGACTTGCCGACCATCGCGGTGCGATAGCCGGCCTGCCGCATCAATTCGACAAAGGTGGTCGCCCGCAACGACAGCGGGATGCCGTTGTGGCGCACGCCATGCGCTGACGGCATCCGCCCGGTCATCAGCGTGGCGCGGTTGGGCATGCAGATCGGGGTCGCGACGTAGAACCGGTCGAAGGCGAAGCCGCGCCGCGCGATCGCGTCGACATGCGGCGTCTGCAATACCCGGTTGCCATAGCAGCCGAGATGGTCGGCGCGCTGCTGGTCGGTCATGATCAACAGAAAATTCGGCCGATCCATGATGTCCCCTCCCGTACCCGTCATTGCGAGCGTGGCGAAGCAATCTCGATCCGCCTGGGGCTCATCCATTCGAGATTGCCGCGTTGCCTTCGGCTCCTCGCAATGACAACCCTCAACCGGGATGCAAGACTACGACAGGCGACGCGAAATCGCCCTATGCTCTGATCGCGAAAAGGAGCCCGCCATGACGATTGCCCGCACGCTCGCCCAGTTCCTGACCGAGACGACCATCGCCAGCCTGCCGGCGCAGGCGGTCGACCACGCCGCGATGCTGATCGCCAGCACCCTGGCCAGCGCCGCCTACGGCAAGGGGATCGCATCGTCGGCGATCATCCGCGACCTCGCCCGCGAGCGCGGCGGCCGGCCGGATGCCCCGGTGTGGTTCGATTCCGGCGCGAAACTGCCGATCGCCGACGCGGCCCAGGTCAACGCGGTGATGAGCGACGCCGCCGCCTCCGACGACAGCGATCTGCGCGCGATCGTGCATTGCGGCACGCCCTTGACCAGCACCGCGCTGGCGATCGCCGAGCGCACCGGCGCGGGCGGCGAGGAGGTGCTGGCGGCGATCGTGCTCGGCTACGAAGCGGCGGGCCGGATCGGCGACGGAGTCATCCCTGGCTTTCGCGACCAGGGCTTCCACGGCTGTCTGGTCGCCATCTTCGCCGCGGCGGTCGCAGCCGGGCGACTGTTGCGGCTAGACCTCACCCAGATGACCCGTACGATCGCGTTGTCAGCGACCTCGATCGGCGGACTGGCCGCGGCGGCAAACACCAGCGTCGCCCGCGAATACCACGCCGGGTTGGCCGTGCAGCTCGGGATCAACGCGGCCTTGGCGGCGGAGCGCGGCTACGCCGCCGAGGAAACCATCCTCGAAGCCCCCCACGGGTTTTTCGAGGCTTACGGCAGGGTCGACGGCGCCGCCGGCGGCGCACTCGCGACGCGCGATCTTGGCGGCTCGTGGGACATCATCACCGACATGGCGGTCAAGCTGGTGCCCGGCGGGCACCCGTATCACGCCTTTGGCGAGGCCGCCGCCAACGCGGCGCGGGACGGCGACATCGCCGCGGCGGAGATCGACGCGATCACCGTGTCGCGACCGGGCCTGACCGCGCTCGGCGGTCCGCGTCACCCGAGCGATCTGATCGGGATGGCGCACAGCCCGGCCTATTTCATCGCCGCCGGCGCCGCCGACCACGCGTTTTCCTGGCAGCACGCCAGCCCCGAAAAGATCGCCGACCCGGTGATCCACGGGCTGATCGACAAGATCACGGTCGGCACGCCGCCCAGCGACCCGGACGGACGTTACCGCCAGGGCGCGACCGTGACCATCCGCACCAGGGACGGCCGCGCCGTCACCAGCACCGTCTACGCACCGAAGGGATCGGGGCTGCTCGGCATCGACTGGGCGGATATCGATGCCAAGTACCGCACCCTGGTGCCGTATTCGGGCTTGAGCGGCGCGCAGATCGAGGCGACCCTCGGCGTGATCCACGATTTCCGCCGGGTCGCCAATGTCGCCGCGCTGACCGGAAAACTGCGGGTGTAGGCGCCCGCGCCCGATCGGATCAGATGACTTTGCGCTCGCGCAAATCCTGGATCTGTGCCGGGCTGTACCCGAGTTCCGCGAGGGCGGCGTCGTTGTGCCCGCCGAGTTCCGGGGCGACCCCGAGCCGCGCGGGCGTTTCCGAGAAATGCCACGGCGAGCCGTGCACCTTCAGCCGCTTGCCGTGCTTGGGATACTCGATTTCGGCGATATAGCCGTTGGCCAATACGTCGGGGTCGTTGGAGGCTTCGAGCAAGGTGTTGATCGGCGCCGAGACGATATCGGCGCCGCGCAGCCGCGCCACCCAATCGTCGCGCGGCCCGGTCGCGAACAACTCGTCGAGCCTGCGCAGGAGGGTCGCGCGCCGCTCGTCGGACGACACGATCACGCCGAGATCGCCGAAACCCGCCGCCTCGAGCGTCTCGTAAAAACCGAGCGCGGTCATCGCGCTTCGCCAAGCGCGGTTGCTGTTCAACTGGAACACCAGCGGCTTGCCGTCGCGATCGTTGAAGCTGGCGCTGATGCCGGGGCGTTCCGGGGTGCCGGTGACGCGGGCCTGGCCGGTGACCGGATCGCGGTTGCCCCACATCGCCGTCGTCAGGGTCCAGCCCATCAGCCGGATCTGGCCGCCGAGCAACGAGCAATCGACCTTCTGGCCGATTCCGGTGGCGCGCGCGTAGGTCAATGCCGCGAGCGCCCCGCCAAAGGCGAGGATGGCGCACGTCTCGTCGGCGACCGAGACAATACCGGTGCGCAAGGGCTGGCCCGGCGTCGAGTAGGCTTCGGCGATGCCGCCGAGCGCCTGGGCCATCGAATCGGTGCCCGGCAGACCGGCATGCGGCCCTTTCGGCCCATAGCCCGAGATCGACATGTAGACCAGCCGGGGGTTCACCTTGCGCAATTCTTCATAGCCAAAGCCGTTCTTCTCGGCCGCGCCGGGTCGGAAATTCTGGCCGAAGATGTCGGCCTTCGCGACCAGCTGGCGCAGGATGGCGCGGCCTTCCTCGGTTTTGAGGTTCAGGGTGACGCTCTTCACGCCCCGATTGTTGGTCTCGAAATAGGTGCTGGGAAACCCCGGCATCACGGTCGACCCACGCGAATTATCGCCGACCTCCGGCACCTCGATCTTGACCACCTCGGCGCCGAGATCGGCCATCAGCATATACGGCACCGTGCCGGCCTGCGCGGTGGAGCAGGCGACGACCTTGACGCCGTGCAGCGGACCATGTGGCTCAGCCATGTCGAACGACCTCCTTCTTGGCCGGGATCCCGCGCCGGGACCGGCATACGATATCGATATCGATATCGTTTAGTTGTCGGTTGAGGTTGGCGGAAGAGGCATCCGCCCATAAATGGCTATTTATCCATCATTTATAGGTAGTTAGATCCTCGCCAGGATCTTATACCCATCCTGAAACCCATTCTTGTGTTGTCCATTCGTGCGGCGTCGACACCCGGACGATTAATAATATTAGGCCGCCGCGCCTTGACCACACGAATTCCGCCACCTATCGGGGGGAGGCCTGTGGTCAGTCCATCGATCTGCTGACCGGCGGTGGGGGTCTATCTGCGACGAATTCTATATATCTGATTCTATTGAGAGGAGGGGATAAGTTGTCCGCGTTGTCCACAGGCATTTAAGTATAAGAATTATATGATATTTTTGCGGACAACCTAGGTTGTCCGCAGTTGCCCGCACCCGTCCACCATCCGACGCGTGAAGGCAATCGCTACGCACTGTGAACTTCACACTCAGAAATCGTCTCACTCTCGCGCAATGCCGCGCTTCGTCTGTCCGTGTACAAGCGGCACCCCGAAGGACCCCAAAGGGCTACCGACCTGACCCGACGCGACACATGAGTGCCCCGCCCGGCGCGTACCCTCCGGGTGGGCCGCCGCGTGTGCAGCGCGATCCGCGAGGGATGCTAAACCCATGCTATGTTCCGTGCACGAGGGTTGAGTGCACGCGGTCGCGGACAACGAACGGGGCGAGAACCATGAGATCGCAAGCGCCCTCAATGGGGAAGGTCTTCTGTCGGCGCATGGTCGGCCGTTCAGCGGCGGTGAGGTCCATTTGCTACGCAAACGTTGGAATATCCCAACGGTGAAGATCAACCGGACAGAACACAACCCCCGACAATGGCCTGATGGGGCATACTCCGTTCAAGGCGCCACTGAGGCGCTTTCGATTTCTACGCAGACCGTATTCAACTGGCTTCAGAAGGGGCGACTGTCGGGCCAGCAGGTTACCAAAGGCATGCCTTGGCAAATCGATCTTTCGAACACGCAAATCGTTGAGTTGAGAGCCCAAGTACGGCGCACAATTCTTTCGAAGAAGGAGGCATCATGAGGTCCTCGGCCGCCGAAGACGTCTCCCCATTCGGCGAAGCCGCGGTTCGAGGTCAGGATCATGGCGCCCTTTTCATAGCGGGCGTTGACGAGCTGAAAGAACAGGTTGCCGCCACCTGGGGTGACCGGCAGGTAGCCGATTTCGTCGACGACCAGCAGCGAACAACGGCACAGGAAGCGGATTTTCTCACGCAGGGTGCCTTCGCGTTCGGCTTTGGTGAGGGCGGCGACGAGATCGGCAAGCGGGATGAAGTAGACGCTCTTGCCGGCGCGGACGGCCTCGACTGCCAGTGCGGTGGCGAGATGGGATTTGCCGGTGCCGGGCGAAGCAGCGTCATACTGCCGGGTGTCCGGCGATTGAGGTTCGGATTCTCTATCCGTTTCACCCGCGCAGCGGCGAGACGGTCGTTGTCGTCGACTCGAAGCGCCACGCTGGCGCCAAGCATTTCGTCATCCGCCAACCAGATCGGACGCTGGCGCTGCTGCCAGCGAAGCGGTAATGTCGGGCTAGCGCAAGCAGCGAGCGGTTGTAGGCGAGGTGGCGGCGCAGTTCCTCTCGGCGGTGCTGAACCAGCCGCGGGTCAAGGTGCTGCTGTTGGATGAGCATTTCTGGGTGGACGGGACGTTGATCGAGGCGTGGGCGTCGCTGAAGAGCTTCAAGCCCAGAGATGACAGCGGCGAGCCGCCGGGATCTGCCGGCACCCTCGGGCGCAACGCCGAGCGCGATTTTCAGGGCGAAAAGCGAGCGAACCAAACCCACGCCTCGACCACTGACGCGCAGGCCCTGCTCTATCGCAAATCTCCCGGTACTGGTGCGCACTTATGCTTCATGGGACATCTGCTGATGGAGAACCGCCACGGGCTGATCGTCGATGCGCGGCTGAGCCAGGCCAACGGCACGGCCGAACGCGACACCGCGACGGCGATGGTCAGCGATCTGCGGGGCCGCCATCGCATCACCCTGGGTGCCGACAAGGGGTATGGTCGCAGCCAACTTTGTCGCCGCGCTGCGGGGGCTGAAGGTGACCCTGCATGTAGCGCAGAACACCACTCACCGCCAATCGGCCATTGACGGCCGCACCACCCGGCATCCCGGCTATGAGATCAGCCAGTGGGTGCGCAAGCGAGTTGCGGAGCCGTTCGGCTGGCTCAAAACGATCGGGGGGGCGGCCGGCGCAAAACCCGGCACAGAGGGGTGGCCCGTGTCTGCTGGGCGCTCACCTTCCCAATGGCCGCCTACAACCTCGTCAGGCTGCCGAAGGTGATCGGAGCAACGACATGATCATGCCCGCACTGTACCCATACCCCAAAACCGGAGCCGAGCCGGCGCGCGATCCCGAGCCGGCAGCCACAATTCTTCTCATCGCCCGCCGGCCGCCCCGGCCCACACCCGCAAAACGCGAGCATATCCGCGTTTTCCCGCAGCTGTTATGGGCTCCGAGCATGGCGCGAGGGAGCTCAAAGCTGTTATCGAGCCCGACCGTTATGAGCTTGTCCCCGTCGATTTTCCTCGGTAGGGATGAAAGCGACGGGCCGCGAGAGGCGCCTCTGATAACCGCGTTATCAGGAACGCCCGCAGTTGGCGACTCACGAAACATATTCGGAGGGCGAGGGCTTACGAGATCAGCGGATGTGGTGGTTGTCTCGGTATCGCATTTAGCATCCTCGGTTACTGTCTGGAGGATCGCGTTCTATGAGCACGTCTACCCGAGGAGGAACCGCCGGTTCGCAAGAGGACTGCTCGGTACCGTAGTGGTTATGGTTGGTGGAGAGAGATGATCTACTCGGTGGTCTTGTCGGGGGGAAGCGGCACCAGGTTGTGGCCGATGTCGCGGTCGCTGTATCCGAAGCAGCTGTTGCGCCTGGTGGGCCATGACAGTCTGCTGCAGCAGACTGTATTGCGGGTGGCGGACCGGGCCGGGTTTGCGCCGCCGCTGGTGATCGCCAACGAGGAGCACCGCTTCATCATCGCCGAGCAATTGCGCGAGAGCGGAGTCGAGCCGCAGGCATTGCTGCTGGAGCCGAGCGGCCGCAACACCGCGCCGGCGGCGGCGATCGCCGCGCTCAGGCTGATCGATTCCGAGCCCGCCGCGGTGATGCTGGTGATGCCCTCCGATCACGCGATCGGCGACACCGAGGCGTTTCACGTCGCGGTCGAGCACGGCGCGGCGGCGGCGCGCGCAGGCTATCTGGTCACTTTCGGCATCACCCCCGAGCGGGCCGAAACCGGCTATGGCTATATCGCCAAGGGCACAAAGCTGGCGGCGTCCGCGGGTGCGTTCGTGCTCAGCGGCTTCGTCGAGAAGCCGGATGCCGAGCATGCCGAGCGCTATGCCTCGGACGGCGATCATTTGTGGAATGCCGGCATTTTCATGTTCCAGGCGAGGGTCTATCTCGCCGAGCTGGAACGGCTGCGGCCGGACATGGTCGCAGCCTGCCGCAAGGCGCTCGCCGCCGCGCAGGAAGATGCCGATTTCATCCGCCTCGACAAGGCGGCGCTCGCCGAATGCCCCGCCGATTCGATCGATTACGCGGTCATGGAACACACCGGCCGCGCCGCGGTGGTGCCAGTCAGCATGGGCTGGAGTGACCTCGGCTCGTGGGATGCGCTGTGGGAGATGAGCGAGAAGGACGCGGACGGCAACTCGATCTCCAGCAATGTCGTCGCCGAGGATGTCCGCAACTGCTATTTGCGCTCGGAATCCGGCCTGGTCGCTGCGATCGGCGTCGAGGATCTGGTGGTGGTCGCCACCGATGACGCGGTCATGGTGGCCCCACGCAACCGTACGCAAGACGTCAGGAAGCTGGTCGCCCGGCTTGCCGCGGAATGCCGCGACGAGGCCGATGCGCTGTCGACCGTGCATCGCCCGTGGGGCACCTACAAGGGGCTGCATAATGGCCACCGGGTGCAGGTCAAGCACATCGTCGTCAAGCCGGGGGGCAAATTGTCATTGCAGATGCACCATCATCGCGCGGAGCACTGGGTTGTCGTCCAGGGCACCGCCAAGATCGTGCGCGGCAATGAGGAGCTGACATTGACCGAGGACCAGTCGACCTACATCCCGCTCGGCACGGCGCACCGGCTCGAGAACCCGGGCAAGGTTCCGCTGCACGTGATCGAGGTGCAATCGGGCAGCTATCTCGGCGAGGACGACATCGTCCGCTTCGACGACCATTACGGACGGAACTAGGACGCAATGGGCGTCGCGAGCACGTGGTCCGCTGAATAATGCCGCACCGCTTCGACCCGACGATCCTGCGCGAATACGATATTCGCGGCATCGTCGGGGAAACGCTGTTCGCCGCCGACGCGCACGCGATCGGGCGCGCGTTCGCCGCGACGGCGATCGCCGCGGGCGGGCGGCGTCTCGCGGTCGGCTATGACGGCCGGTTGACCTCGCCCGAGCTTGAGGCGGCATTGGTCGATGGCCTCGCCGCCGGCGGCTCCGAGGTGATCCGGGTTGGGCGCGGGCCGACGCCGATGCTCTATTTCGCCGCGGCGACCCTGGGAGTCGACGGCGGCGTCATGGTCACCGGTTCGCACAACCCGCCCGATCATAACGGCTTCAAGCTCGTGCTCGGCGGCAAGCCGTTTTATGGGCCGGCGATCCAGCACCTCGCCGAGACCGCCCTTGCGCTCCGCCCGCCGGCATCGAGGCGCGGGCGGGTCGAGGATTGGGTCATCTTCGACGATTACGTCGAGCGCATCGCACGCGACTATGACGGCACGCGCCCGCTCGCGGTTGCCTGGGACCCCGGCAACGGCGCCACCGGTGACGTCGTCAGCCGCCTCACCGCGACTCTGCCGGGACGGCATATCGTGATCAACGCGGCGATCGACGGGCATTTCCCGGCGCATCATCCCGATCCGACCGTCGCCGAGAACCTGGTGCAATTGCAGGAGACGGTGCGGGCTCACGGTTGCGATGTCGGCATCGCCTTTGATGGTGATGGAGACCGCATCGGCATCGTCGATGCGCGCGGGCGGATCCTGTGGGGCGACCAGCTGATGATCGTGTTGGCGCGGGACGTATTGTCGCGGCATCCCGGCGCGCCGATCCTCGCCGACGTCAAGGCAAGCCAGGTCTTGTTCGACGAAATCGCCCGGGCCGGCGGGAAGCCGGTGATGCTGCCGACCGGCCATTCGCCGATGAAGGCGAAGGTGGCCGAATTAGGGGCGCCGCTCGCCGGCGAGATGAGCGGCCACATCTTTTTCGCCGATCATTATTACGGCTATGACGACGCGGTTTACGTGGCGGTGCGGCTGATCGGCATTCTCGCCCGCAGCACCGAGACCCTGGCCGAGATCGCCGACAAGCTACCCGCGGTGATCAACACCCCCGAATTGCGCCTGCCCTGCGACGAGGCGCGCAAGTTCGCGATCGTCGCCGAGATCCACGACCGATTGCGCCGACGCGGCGCCGATATCGTCGACATCGACGGGGTGCGGGTGCGCACCGGAGACGGCTGGTGGCTGGTGCGCGCCTCGAACACCCAGGCGATCGTCGTCGCCCGCGCCGAGGCGACCAGCACGGCGGGATTCGCCCGGGTCAGGCGGCAGCTCGTCGAGGAACTTGCAGCCAGCGGCCTCGTCCTGCCCGAATGTTGAGCGCCGCCGCGGCCGCCATCTGGGCTATTGTCGGTCGCGGATCGATGTTGCATAGAACCGGCTGACCACGCCGGAAGGATCGGATTCATGGCGGATTAGCCGACGCCGTCGATCGGCGCTTACCTCGCGCAGTCGCGCGATGTATTGCAGGCGGCGATCGACGACCCTTCGACAGCCGCGCCAATTCCCTTCGTCTTTACGGCCAGCGTCACGTTGTGCTGCGCCCAGCGAAGCGGGCAGGAGCCTATTCTCCCGCCGACCGCCTTCATCCCTGAGGCGGACAGCGAGATTTGTTCCACGATCGCGCTCCGCGAACCAGCCGATTCCCTGGGAGTCCGAATAATGGGTCTTCTGGTGGGCGACGTATTCCTTGAAGCTTCGGAACTACATCGACAGCCCGATTCCTCCGCCTGATCCCGATCCGGCAAGGTCGCACTCGGCCGGGTAGCCGAGTGCGACCGCTCCAATCTGCGCTGAAATTGAGTCTAGACAGCCGAGCGCTGGTACTGATATAGGCCGCTGATGTACCGCGCCCCGGCTTTCTGAATCTCTTGGTCCGCTTTCCTTGCTCCCCTTCGAACATGCGCCCCGTTGTCATCAGTGCTACAATTTGTCAGGAAATTACCGCACGCTGACGCGCGCACGCGCGCCACTACGACTCGGTTTGGCGGGTGGCGGCACTGATCTGTCTCCCTATTGCGACGAGTTTGACGGAGCCGTCCTTAACACAACGATCGACCGCTTCGCGTACGCCTTCATTAGCCCGCGCGACGACGACACGGTCGTATTCCGAGCCAAGGATCTGGGCCGCGAGGAAGTGCTACAGGCGGCCGCACAGGTGCCGCAAGCAACCCTGCCACTTCATCGGGGGGTTTATGAGCGCATGGTTCGGGAATACAACCGTGGAGAGGCTATTCCGGCCACTATCACCACGACGGTCGACGCCCCCGGCAATTCGGGCCTTGGCTCGTCTTCCGCCCTCGTCGTCGCCCTGATCGACGCGTTTCGCGCGTTTCTCGGCGTGCCGCTCGGCCAATATGAGCTGGCACATCTAGCCTTCGACATCGAACGAGTGGATCTCGGCCTTCCGGGCGGCCGGCAGGACCAATATTCAGCCGCATTCGGCGGCACCAATTTCATCGAGTTCCTGGGGCGCGACCAGGTCATCGTCAATCCCCTGCGCATCTCCGATGGGATCAGAAATGAGCTTGAATCGTCGCTGGTGATCTGTTTCGCTGGGGGCGGTCGCGACGCGACCGCGATCATCGCCCAACAGACCGCTGATCTCACCGACCACAGGAGCCGCACGATTGCGGCGATGCATCGGCTGAAGGCCGACGCCGTTGCCATGAAAAATGCCCTCCTCCTTGGAGACATCAAGGGTATGGCCGGAGTTCTCAATGACTCATGGACGGCGAAGAAGCTGACCGCGTCAGGAGTCTCGACCGACCGCATCGACCAGCTATGCGAGGTTGCCTTTGCCAATGGCGCGCTTGCCGGCAAGGTTTCCGGCGCCGGCGGCGGTGGCTTCCTGATGTTCATCGTCCCGCCCGAAGACCGGCTAGGGCTGATCGCGGCGCTCGGCGGCGCGCGAGCCGAAGCCGGACCGGTCAAGTTCACCGATCGCGGATGCGAGACATGGCAGATTCGGCGATAGTAGGCCGCGGGGCGCGAAACGTGGCACCGCCGACTAGGTCGCGCGAGGCCACCACGCTGATCACCGGGGCCGCCGGGATGATCGGCTCGCACCTGTTTCAGCTGCTCGCGGGCCGTCGCGGGACGGTCATCGGCAGCTACTTTCGGCCAACCATCGAGCTGCAGGAGATCGCTGGAGACGGCGAACTACTGGAACTCGACGTGCGTTACTTCGAGCCGGTGCGACGCCTCATCGAAGAGCGCCGACCGACGGCCATCTTTCACCTCGCCGCGCAAAGCCTGCCGACGGTGTCATGGCAACGGCCGTGGGAAACGGTCGACATCAACATCACCGGCACGGTCAACGTGTTCGAGGCAATCCGATCGGTGCGGGCGAGCGACAGCGGGTACGATCCCGTCGTCATCGTGGCCTGCTCCTCGGCCCAATACGGTGCCAGCATGACCGCTGAGAACGTGCCGATCTCGGAAGAGACGCCTATGCTGCCGCTGCATCCCTACGGCGTCAGCAAGGTCGCGCAGGACCTCCTTGCGTTCCAATATTGGCGGAGTGACCGCATTCGCAGCATCCGCGCGCGCATCTTCAATACGACGGGCCCTCGCAAGCGCGATGACGTGGTCTCTGATTTTGCCCAGCGGGTAGCGCGAATTCGCTACGATGGCGGAAGGCTGCGCGTCGGAAACATCAAAACGCGCCGGGCGATCCTCGACGTACGCGACACGGTCGAGGCCCTAATGCGGCTAGCGGATAAGGGCGAACCGGGCGAGGCCTACAATATTTGCGCTGACGCGGTGTATCCGATCGAACAGTTCATTCGGATCTTCGAGAAGCTTACCAATCTGTCGTTTGAACTCGCTCCCGATCCGGCGCTGTTCCGCCCGACCGACGAGGAAGTCATCTTTGGCGACAATTTCAAGCTTAAGGAGCGCACCGGGTGGATACAGACAGTGCCAATCGACGACACAATCAGGGCGGTGCTGGAATACGAGCAACGGCGCCTCGATGCGAGCCGCCTGGGCGAAGACGTATTTCGCAGACGGTCGCCGGAATGAGACGGTGAATGTGAGCAGGAGGCGTTCGCACTGTCGTCCTTCGGGCTGCCGGGGTGGGATTGCGCGCGTCGTTGCCGACCCGCTTGGTCGCGGGCACCACCGGCGCGGCCGGGCGACGATCTCGAGCGGAGCGCATTCGTCGCGCTGGCTCGATCCCGCTTGAGAGCATATGGTAGCCGGCGTTCCGCGGGTTGCTCCCTGCGGCGCAACGTGGAGAGCATTCGGCGTGGGCTGTGCACCGGAGACAACAAGGCTGAGGCTGCTTCTGGCCAGCGCCTGCATCTGTCGTTAAGGCGTGTGTGGTGGTGGTGACGGGGTCATGAGTTCAATGAGCGTGTGGGATCGTGAGCATGACTAAGAGTGCGCTAATAACCGGGATTACCGGACAAGACGGGGCATACCTGTCGCAGCTGCTGCTGCAAAAGGGTTATAAGGTTTATGGCGGGGTCCGGCGGACCTCCTCCTCAGATTATTGGCGATTGCGCGAACTGAACATCGAAAAGGAGGTGGCGCTGGTCGATCTCGACCTCGCCGAGGAGTCCAACATCATCCGGGTTATCGATAAGCTCGGGGTCGACGAGATCTACAACCTCGCTGCGCAAAGCTTTGTCGCGACCTCGTTCGAACTACCTGTCTATACGACGCAGATTGACGGGGTTGCGGTATGCCGGCTGTTGGAGGCGATCCGCCTGTCTCAGCGTCCGACCAAATTCTACCAGGCCTCGACTTCAGAAATGTTCGGCATGGTTACCGAGTCTCCGCAGACCGAAACGACCCCGTTTCATCCCAGGAGCCCCTATGGGGTCGCCAAGCTCTATGCCCACTGGATCACGGTGAACTATCGGGAATCTTACGATCTGTTTGCGTGCAGCGGGATCCTCTTCAATCATGAGTCGCCGCTGCGCGGCCCCGAATTCGTGACGCGCAAGAGCGCCATGGCCCTCGCGCAAATCCGCCATGGCCGGCAGCGGGTGTTGCAGCTTGGCAACCTCAACTCCCGCCGAGATTGGGGATTTGCCGGGGATTACGTGGCGGGCATGTGGGCGATGTTGCAGGCGGACTCAGCCGACGATTATGTCCTGGCGACGGGCGAGACGTGGTCGATCCGCGAATTCGTCGGCAGGGCCGGAGCCGCGCTCGGCTTCGATATCGAATGGGAAGGCGAAGGGGTAAACGAAGTCGGGATCGACCGGTGCACCGGCAAGACCGTGGTGGAGATTGATCCGCGCTTCTATCGGCCGGCCGAGGTCGATGCCCTACTCGGTAACCCGCGCAAGGCAATGGAACGCCTCGGATGGCGGCCGCAGGCGTCGTTCGACCAGCTCGTTGAGCTCATGGTCCGGGCTGAGCACGACCGCGCCGCGGGAATGTCCGGCTGAGCGGCGAAGACGCCGCGGGTGGGAGAAATGTCTCACGTCGCTGCACGGCTACATGCCGCCCAGGTCGGTTATTGGAAGCCTATTGACATGCGAGGCTGAGACTGCATGTTAAGTACGCCCTTAGTCCCCAAAGGTGGAGTAGCCATGCGGTCGCTGACATCGTTCGCGATAGCCCGATTGTGCTATTCTCGAAAGAGGCTCTGACCAACGCAAGGTGCTGCCAAATCTCACCCGCAACCCACAGTTATCACTCATCGTGAATTTCTGAGGAAAAGATTCTCCATGTCGCTCGCGATTGAAACTGATCGGTACACCGTTACGTACCGCATTAACCAACGCCTCACCCGCCCCGAAATACTTCTTCAGAGCAAGTCGGCGGGTCGCCACCGCGCAGTGTACACCCATTTCGATGTCCTAGACTCTGAAGGTGCAGTCATTGAAAAACGGCCGATAACCTCCGAGGTAGCACGGTTCATCTTGGACAATTTCCAACATAAAGGAGACTCCGAATCGTTCCGGATTTACGCCGACGATCTTGCGAGCGGGATGCTGAAGGACCGGGTAACGCACAAAATAAACCCGGCGCAGGTGCGTCACACTCTCACGGACAAGGAGAATAGCTTTACGGCCACAGGCCAAAAGCTGAACGCTCATTGGCCGATTGCCAAAAAATACGCTGAAACCGGCTATGGTAGCATTATTCGCGCGACGATGACGCTCCATCAAGTCTGCAGCTCACATTGTCATTTTTGTTCCACGATCTCTAGGAATAAGAAAGACAGCATTTCGTTCTCAGAAGCTCGGGATTTTGTGACCAGTCTATATGACGACCAGGCGTTGTTCAACCGTTCAAAGTTTCCTGAATATAATGATCTGTATAAGTCTGTCGCTGGAAGCGACATTCGTCTGAAAGGGCTTATCCTTTCTGGTGGCGGACAACCGAACCTCTGGCCCCATTTTGCTGACTTCGTCAGCTGGGCTGCCGACATGGATATTGATCTAGGATTGATTACGAACGGCTTCCCGGCAAAAATACCGGAAAAAATTTACTCGCACTTCAAATGGATACGCATTTCTGTGACACCTGAAGATGCCTCGCCATTTTACCCCAATGGTCGGTTCGATTTACAATATATCCCGGATATTATTAAACATAATCCTAATATTACTGTGGGATTTTCATACGTGTATGGCCCGTGGACCACCGATGATATTCTATGCCGGATTGGCACGGCGATTGACGACAATGGGTTTGTCTACTGCCGTACGCTAACGGACTGCAATCTCACGCGCCAATCGCAGCTAGCCGCCCACTGCGATCTTGGGGAACGGCTCCACAAGCTGGGCTTTACGTCCGAGTCCGGACAGCCTACCGGAAAGATCTTTCATCAGTTGAAGTATCACGGGACCCCCGGGGAGGCGGAGGAGCTCTGGGATCAGGGACAGTGCTTTTTGCAAACGTACAACGTATTCTGGGACACTACCGGGCACGAAGAGAACGGGTACTCGTATTGCTACCCTTGCGACTCGGTAACGGTCCTCTCCGAAGAAGCATCTGATGGTAGTATCTCCGCGTCGGAACGGAAATTCGATGCGACGAAATGGGGCACTGTTAAGAGTGCTCAGGTCGACAAGCTATTTACGGAACCGGTAAAGCCTTATTTCGACCCGCGTCAGGTGTGCTCCGCATGCCTATTCATGCGCAATAATACGACGGTTAAGGAACTAGCCACCCGAAAGGATTTTGAAAACATCCCGATAAATAAAAACTTGGAGCATATAAACTTCCCATGACCGAGCGAGCGGATCTTCCCCACCGGCCTGCGAAGCCGCCGCGCAGGTACGATGAAGAGTATTTCGAACGCGGCGTGGTGTCGGGTGTTTCATGCTACATGAACTACCGATGGATGCCCGAACTAACGTTGCGGATGACGCATTTCATCATCCGCGAACTCGGTATTCAGGAGCATCAACGCGTCCTTGATTTTGGGTGCGCGAAGGGGTATCTCGTCAAGGCGTTTCGGGTTCTTGGTATCGACGCCTATGGCGTGGATGTCTCAAGCTACGCCATCAGTCAGGTTCCCACCGACGTTGTTCCCTTTTGTCGTGAAATATCCGGATGCGCTGATCCGGGATGCTTTGAGCGTCATTATGACTGGGTGATCGCCAAGGACGTTTTTGAGCACATCCCGGAGGCCGATCTACGATTAGTGCTTACAGCAGGCCTGTCCTATGCCAGCAACATGTTTGTCGCCGTACCACTTGCAGCTGACGACTATGTGAACAGATTCATTATCCCTGCTTACGATAATGATCTAACCCACATCGTCATGAAATCTTCGAAGTGGTGGCACAATCTCTTTGCGGAATGCGGGTGGCATGTCGCCCGATTTGACCATCAATTTAAGGGGGTGAAGGAAAATTGGACCTCGGCTTGGCCCGAAGGCAATGGTTTTTATATCCTGACCAGCCGCGTGGGACTAGGGGAAAACCCAAGCCTACCTGATGATAACCTGCGTTAGGTCCGCAGAAAAGCCCTTGAAATAATCGCTCGCTACGCCTGAGACCTGCCAGGATGTTTCGCGCAGCTCTGCGACTCCTCCGTCCTTGTGTTGCCACGGAACATCCGGCGATGAAGTATCCGATTGGAATTATCTCGTTCAACCGGCCACACTACCTCAAAGAGTTGGTCGAAAGCCTCGCTGGTCAACATGGTGAGGCTCTAACCGATCGGGAAATACATTTATTTCAAGATGGGGCGATCGTAGGTGGGCAGCGGTATGCGAATGATGAAGATATCGATGAATGCGTCCGCATCTTTACCGGATTTTTCCCGCACGGTGGTGTCCATCGATCCGATGAAAATATTGGACACATCCGCAACGTTTTGCGTATGGAAGGATTTTTCTTCTTAGACAGAGAAGACTGCCCAGCGGCAATGTTCTTTGAAGATGATCTTGTTGTTTCTCCCTATTACGTTCAAGCATTGGATGAGTTGTTACATTATGCGCACACAGCCGGAGACGTTGCCTATGTCCGTTGTATCCATGCGTCCCGGCATAGTTTAGAAGACCAGAAAAGGAATGCCCGCCGCACATTCGTTATGTCGATAGGCCAGATGTGGGGATATGGTACGACCCGCGAATACTGGCGCAAAGAGCGCTCCGCATTGAATCTGTTTTACGAGATGGCGTTATGTCGGCCGTACCGGAATTTGGACCATAACATCGGACAATTACAGTGGTGGCGTCTAGGTGCTCCGATTCGTTTCGGCGAATTAGATTACGCAAAAGACAATGCTGCGGCGTATTTGGGGTATGCGCAAATCGGTTCATATTGTTTGGCGGCAAAATACATTGGCGAGCAGGGCGTGCATTTCAGTCGGGAAATATACGAGAGACAAGGCTGGCACCAGTTGGAAATGTATCGGGACGTGTTGGGAAACTTCGAATATCCATCTGACGAGGAAAAAAACTCCGCGGTCGCAGCGCTGCGTCAAGAAAATAATGCCGCACAACGTTTAAAATTGAACCTCGGTCCGGGGGTCAGCCCGATGGCAGGTTGGTTGAACCTCAGCGGACAGTGCGGGTTTGACCTCCAAAATAACAAACTGGAAGAATTTAGGGCGAACTCGGTCGAGATCGTATACACGGGACACTTTCTTCAACAGATCTCCCCGAAGGAGTGCGTCGGACTCCTCGGGGATATACATCGGGTACTCGTGCCAGGCGGGGTTGTGCGCATCAGCGGCCCGAGCCTTGGGATGTTCACCGAACGCATGCTGCAGGGCGAATCTCGAATGGAAACCTTTCTGGACTCGATGTGGCCCGACCGGGACCGCGGCGACAGTGCAATGAAATATTATCTCGAACTCTGCGGCAACCCCGTGGATCTTTGTCTTTCGCCGGGCAAACACGGGCAGACAAGTCTGCTAGACGCTGACCAGGTAATCTACATGCTCATCGCGGCCGGCTTTCTGCCACTCAATATCCGAAAGTGCCAATACCGCTCTTCGTCGGTCGAGGAGCTCCGTGGGGAAGGCTTCGACTCACGAGCCAATCATTCCTTTTTTGTTGAAGCAGAGAAATGAGGTCCGATGAAACTCGCTGAACCGGGACTGCGTTAGCCACGACACTCTCCGGTCACCCTTTGCACGGAGGATTCTCCGGCGCTGCAGTGGGTACGGTTATCTGGAGTTCGGAAGGTGAAAATCCGAGCTGGGCCAGTTCGACGGCGGGGTATTGGGATGCTGGATCGAGCACCAGGGCACGTAAATAGGCCGCCGCTGCATCGGCTACCCGCCCTTGCAGCTTCAGCGTATGACCGAGGCTGAGGTGTGTGTCAGCGACGTCACCTTCCAGTTCGAGCGCGGTTCGGTAGGCAATCTCACTCGCTTCGAGGCAGCCTGCTTCCTTCAACGCATGGCCGAATTGGACCCAAATCGGCCAGTTTTCGGGGAGGAGGCCGAGGGCGTCCCGATAAAATCGCGCCGCGGTCTCCCACTGCGCTTCGGCGCGCGCCCGGTCGGCGACGACCACAAGCCCGTTCGACTTTCTGCCCAGCCGTTGGATCAGCTTGCGAATCCAGGTTCGGAGGGATGCCCGAGGAAGCTGCCGAGGACGGATTTGCTTGTTCCCGCTCAGTGCAAATTTCGGAACCGCAGCCTCAAACCAACGCCGAGCGCGGGACTGATAGAGATCGCGAGCCGTTATCGCATGCGATAAATCGGTCTCCAGCACTGAAACCCGTTCCTGGAGCCGTTGGATCGCGCTGTCACGCTCCTCAAGCCACGTCTCTAGCGTCACCAACTCGGCAACCAGCGCCTCGCGCTCGCGCAGCAGCCGCTGACGCGCGCCGATCGCGCTGTCGCGTTCGGCGCGCAGCGCATCCCGCTCCGCTACCGCTGCTTGGCACTCGGCGACCGCGTGGTCCCGCTCTACCCGCAACGCGCCGCATTTATCATTCGCCGTTTCGCGCCCGGCCGGAAATAAGTCGTGTTCAGGCGTAAGATTCTTGTATTTTACGGGTAGAGAACGCAGGCTCATCTCGAAATCATACCCAAATTTCTTCGAAAATTCTTCGGAGTGAGACTTAACTGCCGCACGCTGTTCTGAGGTCAGAACACGACGATATTTTCCGATTTCTCGGTCACCTATATGATTTCTATGCCAATGAGTTTTCGTATCTAGCGCGTCATTGTTAGTCGCTATAGCCCATCCCTCTCGCTCAAATTTGGCGATTTGGGCCTTGATAGATGTGACCGACAGCTCCGCGAATATTGATCGGTAAATGGAGCTCGAGAATGACAAACCCAACTGCTGTGAAATCTCAGGAATAGTAGCGTCGTTCTCAATGAAATGGTCTTCATATCGAAGACGGCGGGCTGCTGCCGGTACCTTGATCAGTGCGCTGACGCATTGGGAGATATCGCGCCAAGCCACATCGAACGACATGCCAAATCGCAGCATGAACGACGCTACCGAATCACGAGGGTCTCGGACCGACAAAATCGTCGGATAATGTAATACCATAAGAGATAATAGATTGTCGTGGGGACGATGTAGTTTGACGATGAGAGGCTTATTGTCCAAAAATGAGGAGCGTGGAAATTCTCCCATATCCTGGGCAAAGAAGGCGTGGTATCCGGCTTCCCCATGTGCTCTCTTGAGAAGTTCGCGCACGACGTTAAAAACCCAAGTTGATCCGCTAGGGAAACACTGAATAAACCGCTGCAAATCGGGTAGAATCGGCCAGTCCGGGGGGACGGGGGCGGGGCGATGCAGCGACAGGGGAGCTTTTCGCAGGCGGAATACGCCGGCAAGAAAAAGCAG
>Ga0080064_1002520_pt1 | contig 30738 bp, 30 predicted proteins | sample Subgrocontami54m_FD_69260 | JGI IMG/M metagenome (GOLD analysis project Ga0080064, IMG submission 69260) | Subsurface groundwater microbial communities from S. Glens Falls, New York, USA - GMW46 contaminated, 5.4 m (SPADES assembly) (version 2) ...
CTCTAAGAGCTATAACATGCCGGGCTGGAGGGTCGGATTCGCGGTGGGAAATCGGGAGATGATCCATGCCCTGGCCAGAATCAAGAGCTATCTCGATTACGGTATTTTCCAGCCGATTCAGATCGCCGCGATCCAGGCGCTCAACGGCCCTCAGGATTGCATTCAGACGATGCGGGAGACCTACCGCGGCCGGCGCGATACGCTGGTGGATGGATTGAACCGGGCGGGCTGGAAGATCAACAAGCCGAAGGCGACCATGTTCGTCTGGGCGGAGATCCCGGAGCCATGCAAGAAGCTCGGTTCCGTGGAGTTCTCCAAATATCTGCTGAAAGAAGCGAAGGTGGCGGTCTCTCCCGGGATCGGCTTTGGCCAGTACGGGGATTCGTTCATTCGCTTTGCCTTGATCGAGAACGAGCATAGAACCCGTCAGGCGGTCCGGACCATCCGGCGGGCATTGGAAAATTTCGTTGATTAATATTTAATAAAATCAAATCATTAAGCCGGATTTCTAAAATATTACTGTAATGTCTTTTAACCCAGGTGCGGCATGAGTAAGGCTCGAGATAAGGGCGTGGTGAAATTGGGGATGCTGGGGTCGGGAGTCGTTGGAGAGGCGGTGCAGGATCTCATCCTGTCAGGGGCGCTCAAGGGAAAATGCTCCAAAGAGCTGGAGCTGGTGAAGGTCTTCACCCGCTCGCCGGCCAAAAAAAAGTGGTATGCGAAGCAGCCCTCTCTTTTCACCACCCGGCCTGAAGAGGTCACGGACCATCCGGAGATCGACATCGTTCTCGAGCTCCTGGGATCTCAGGATGAGGCCGCGCTTTTTTCTTTTCGGGATCACATCATCCGGGCGTTCCAAAAGGGAAAGTCGGTGGTGACCTCGGACAAGGCGGTGCTGGCGAAATGCGGGAAGGAGATCTGGTCCGCGGCGCGCCAGTATGGCCGGGAGCTGAGGTTCGAGGCCTGCGTGGGAGGCGGGATCCCCATCATCCGTTCCCTGGCGGAGGGCCTTTCCGCGGAAGAGCCGGAATCGATCTACGGGATCGTCAACGGCACCTGCAATTATATTCTGTCGGAGATGAAGAAAGGTGGAAAATCCTTTGGCGCGGCGCTCCGGGAGGCCCAGGAGCGGGGATACGCGGAGACCAACCCGGAGGCCGATACCAGCGGGCAGGACGCCGAGGCTAAGCTGATTCTCCTGGCGGGGGTGACTTTCGGCTTGCTGGTCGAGCCCGGGGCGATCTACCGCAAAGGCATCGAGCAGATCCATCCCATTGATTTTCTTTACGCCGATCGGAAAGGCTCTTCGACCATCAAGCATCTGGCCGTGGCCAGGAACAGCCGGGGCCGCATCAGCGCCTTCGTATCGCCGGTGCTGGTGCCGTACCGCCATTTTTCAGCTTCCATCGATGGCTCCACCAACGCGATTTTCTTCAAGGGCAAGCGGAGCGGCGACGCGAATGGCCGGGACTGGAACTATGTGTTCGTCGGCCCGGGGGCCGGCGGCGGTCCCACCGCGGTCGCCGTCATGGGCGATGTCCTGGAGCTGGCGCAGGGGCGATCGGGCGGCTCCTCCGGTCCCGTAGGGCCGGCGATGTCCGGCAGCGTGAGCCTCCAATCCGAAAAAGAGATCAGCGCGGGCTTCTATCTTCGCTTCGTGGTCAGGGACCAAACCGGGATTGTCGCGGAGATCTCCCAGATCCTGGGAGGCCAGGGGATCCATATCTCCGAGGTCTGGCAGTTGCATCACAGCCGGGACGAATTGGCGGGTTTGATAGAACACTACAAGCTTTCCGCCAAGCCGAGCGAGGTCCTGCCTTTTGTCATCACTCTGGAGCAGGCCACCGTCGGGCAGATCCAGAAGGCCGTCGAGATCATCCGCCGGAAGAATTTTATTCTGGTGGAACCGGTCTGGTTGCCGATGTGGAGCGAATGAGGCTCGATGCGCTCAAGCGTTTCTTCGAAAGAGAAGAAGCAAGATGAAATACGTTATTCTACAGGGCGACGGGATGGCCGACTATCCGTTGGAGAGCCTGAACGGAAAGACGCCGCTGGAGGTCGCCTCCACTCCCCATATGGATTGGCTCGCCTCGCGCGGCATCCTCGGAATGACCCAGACGATTCCCGACGGCTTCCCGCCCGGCAGCGACGTCGGGAATATGAGCATCCTCGGCTACGACCCGGTCCTCTACCATACCGGACGCTCTCCGCTCGAGGCGGCGAGCATGGGGGTAGCATTGGGCCCGGAGGACGTCGCCTTTCGCTGCAATCTCCTGACGCTCAGAAACGAAGGCGGCCGTAAGATCATGGAGGATTTCACCGCCGGACACATCTCCAGCGCGGAGGCGGCGGAGATCATCGGCGACCTGGAGCGGGAGCTGGGTGGGAACGGGATCGAGTTCCACGCGGGCGTGAGCTATCGCCACCTCATGGTCTGGCGCAAAGGGTTGGAAAAGATGGAGACCACCCCGCCCCATGACATCACGGACCAGGCGGTCGAGTCCTATCTGCCGAAAGGGGAAGGGGCGGAGCGTCTTCTCCAACTGATGAGGAAATCGGAGGAGATTCTCGCCTCGCATCCGGTAAACCGAAAGCGGCGGGAGCGGGGAGAAAAGAGCGCGACGACGATTTGGCTCTGGGGGCAGGGGAGGGCGCCGAAGATGCCCTCCCTCACGGAGCGCTTCGGCGTCAAGGGCGGCGTGATCTCGGCAGTCGATATCATCCACGGGCTCGGCGTGTACGCCGGGCTGGAGCGGGTCGATGTTCCGGGCATCACCGGCTTCCTGGACACCAACTACAAAGGCAAAGGGGAATACGGGCTCAAGGCGCTGGAAGAAAAAGATCTCATCTTCATCCACGTGGAGGCGCCCGACGAGGCCGGCCACATGGGCGACGCGAAGAAGAAGATCCAGGCGATCGAGGACTTCGATGAAAAAGTGGTCGGAACGATTTTATATGGAATGAAAAAGTGGCCGGAATGGAGATTGCTCCTCATGCCCGACCATTCCACGGCGACGATTTTGAAGACCCACGTCTCCGACCCGGTCCCCTTCGTCTTTTTTTCGTCCGCGGAGAGCGGGAATCCGACCGGTTTGGGCTATAATGAAACAGACGCGAAGAAGACCGGCATCGTGGTCAAGAAAGCTCATCGCCTGATCGAAGGGCTATTGGGATCGAGCAAACCATGGATCGAAACCTCGCCTTAGAAGTCATCCGGGTCACGGAGGCCGCCGCGCTCGCCTGCGCGCGCTTTCTCGGCCGGGGAGACGAGAAGGGGGCGGACCAGAGCGCCGTCGAGGCGATGCGCCGCGCCTTTCAGGAAGTCCCGATCGACGGCACCGTCGTCCTAGGCGAAGGAGAGGAAGAAGAGTCTCCGATGCTCCACGTCGGCGCGAAAGTGGGCGCGGGCGCCGGCCCGCGAGTGGACGTGGCGCTGGACGCTTTGGACGGCGCCAGCCTCTGCGCCAACGGCGGCCCCAACGCCATATCCGTAATCGCGATGACCGAGGGGGGCCGGTTTCTCCGCTGCCCGGTGGCTTATATGGACAAGATCGCCGTCGGCCCGGCCGGCAAGGGGATCATCGATCTTGACAAGAGCCCGACGGAAAATCTCTCGGCCCTCGCCCGGGCGAAAGGACAGGCGGTCGAGGATTTGACGGTCGTCATTTTATACCGCCCGCGCCACGAGGCCTTGATCCGGGAGCTGCGACAGGCCGGCGCGCGGATCAAATTGATCAGCGACGGCGACATCGCCGCGGCCATCGCTACCGCCAAACCGGAGACCGGGATCGACCTGATGATGGGGGCAGGAGGCATGTCGCAGGGCATCCTCGCGGCGGCCGCGCTCCGTTGCATGGGCGGCGATATGCAGGCGCGCCTCAAGCCGCGAGACCAGGCGGAGGCCGAGCGGGCGCAGGCGTCGGGGATTCAGGACATCGAGAAAAAATACGCGATCGAGGAGCTTGCCGGCGGCGAAGTGGTTTTTGCCGCCACCGGCGTGACCGGCGGGGAGACCTTGAACGGGGTCCGTTTCTTTCCGGGCGGGGCGACGACCCATTCCATGGCGCTCCGCTCCAGGAACCGCACCGTCCGGATCATCCACGCCACGCACGACTTCGAGTTCAAACCCCTGCCGTAGAGGAGCCCGTCTTTGGCGACGAAAAAAAAGAAGAGAAGATGGCCGGTTCTCCTGTGGATTGTTCTCGCGATTTTGGCCCTGGCGTGGTTTTTCCGTCCCTTCATTGAGCGTAAGCTCCGGGAGAGACAAAAGCCCGTTATGGGTAAAGAAAAAGTCCAGGAGCAGATCCGCGAGGACGAGCGGAAAAAGCTGGACGAGATCCTCAAGCGCAAGTAGCCCTGCCCATATCGTTCGAAATCGATCTCACGTCTCAGTATAATTGCTATATTTCCACGTTTCCGGAATTCCGGAAACGTGATAGACAGTAGGAGTGATGACGCGGCGTGAATGGTTGAAGCGTTTGATGCTTGTAGGGATTGGGACGGCATTTCGGGGCCGGGCTCTCGCCGCGTCGCCCTCCTCGATGAAGGAAGTCCAGGAGCTTCAGAAAAACTGGAAGGCGTTCCTTGCCGAGGGCGTGAAAGTTCCGTCGCCTTCCGAGCCGCTCAAGCTCTCGAAAGACGAATGGCGCAAGCGCCTGGACCCCGCCCAGTTCGAAATCCTGCGCGAGGAGGGGACCGAGCCCCCGGGCACGAGCGCGCTGAACAGGGAAAAGCGGCCGGGGCTCTTCGTCTGCGCCGGCTGCAACCTGCCGCTTTTTACCTCGGCGATGAAATACGAGAGCGGCACCGGCTGGCCGAGTTTTTTCACCACGATTCCCGGTGTATTCGGGACCAGCACGGATTACAAATTGATCGCCCCCCGGACCGAATACCATTGTGCCCGCTGCGGCGGCCACCACGGCCACGTCTTCGACGACGGCCCCCCGCCGACCGGGAAGCGCTGGTGCAACAACGGCGTCGCGCTGAAGTTCATTCCGAAAGCCGGCAAAGCCTGACCATAATCCGTTGGTAAGGTCGTAACGCCTTGGAAACCCTGGCCGTCGAGAAGGAGGCGGGTGCAAGGCGGAGCGAGGGATCGCACCGGAGCGTACGAGCGCAGTACGTGAGGATGCGAGCCCGAAGTGACAACGCAGCAAGCGCCCCTTATCGACGGATCAGGGGCCTGATGCTGGCAGCCCCTCGTTAACAAGTTCAACGGAGGTACACGATTCAATTCATGAGCACTGAACCCAACAAAGTCATCTATTCGATGGTCGGCGTCAGCAAATTCTACGACAAGAAGGCCGTCCTCAAAGAGATCTATCTATCCTACTTCTATGGGGCCAAGATCGGTGTGATCGGTCTCAATGGATCGGGTAAGTCGTCGCTCTTGCGCATACTGGCGGGCGCGGACAAGGAGTTCAACGGCGAGACGGTTCTCTCGCCGGGCTATACGGTCGGCTATCTGGAGCAGGAGCCGTTGATCGACGATTCGCGTACGGCGCGCGAGGTGGTGGAAGAGGCCGTGCAGGAGACCGTCCATCTGCTGAAAGAGTTCGAAGAGATCAACGCCAAGTTCAGCGAACCCATGTCCGACGACGCGATGAACGCGCTGCTGGAGCGGCAGGGCGAGGTGCAAGAGAAGCTGGACCATCAGGATGCCTGGGACCTCGATGCGCGGCTGGAGATGGCCATGGACGCGCTCCGCTGTCCGCCGCCGGAGACGCCGGTGAAGATTTTGTCGGGAGGAGAGCGCCGCCGGGTCGCATTGTGCCGCTTGCTCTTGCAAAAGCCCGACATTCTTCTGCTGGACGAGCCCACGAATCACCTCGATGCCGAGTCAGTCGCGTGGCTCGAACACCACCTCAAGAGTTATCCGGGAACGATCATCGCGGTGACCCATGATCGATATTTCCTGGACAACGTCGCCGGTTGGATCCTGGAGCTCGATCGCGGCGAGGGGATTCCCTACAAGGGAAATTACACGTCGTGGCTGGAACAGAAACAGGAGCGTCTGCGGAGCCAGGAAAAGTCTGAAAGTGAAAGGCAGAAGACGCTCGGGCGCGAGCTCGAATGGATTCGCATGTCGCCGAAGGCGCGCCGCGCGAAGGGGAAGGCCCGCATCACCGCCTATGAAGCCTTGCTCGCGGAGGGGGGACAGGCGCGGCGTGAAGACCTGGAGATCCCCATTCCGCCGGGGCCGCGCCTGGGCCACGTCGTGATCGAAGCGGAAGGGGTCAGCAAGGCCTACGGCGATAACCTTCTGGTCGAGGACATGACCTTCGCGCTGCCTCCCGGCGGCATCGTCGGCGTGATCGGTCCGAACGGCGCGGGCAAGACGACCTTGTTCCGCATGATTACGGGGCAGGAACAGCCGGACAGCGGAACCATCCGGATCGGCGAAACGGTCGCGCTGGGCTACGTCGATCAGAGCCGCACGCTCGATCCGAAGAAATCGATCTGGGAAGAAATCTCGGGCGGCGCGGATGTAGTGAAAATCGGCGCCCGCGAGGTCAACTCGCGCGCGTACGTGGGGCGGTTCAACTTCGGCGGGACGGACCAGCAGAAGAAGGTCGGCATGTTGTCGGGCGGCGAACGCAACCGGGTCCATCTGGCGAAGATGTTGAAAGAGGGCGCGAACGTCCTCTTGCTCGACGAGCCGACGAACGACCTGGACGTGAACACGCTCCGCGCGCTGGAAGAGGCGTTGGAGAGCTTCGCCGGCTGCGCGGTCGTGATCTCCCACGATCGCTGGTTTCTGGATCGGATCGCGACCCATATTCTGGCCTTCGAAGGGGACAGCAAGACTGTTTGGTTTGACGGCAATTATTCGGAATACGAGGCCGATCGAAAGAGCCGGCTGGGCGCCGCCGCGGAGCGGCCGCATCGGATCAAGTATCGGCAGTTGACGCGAGGGTAAACTGGGCCGGAAGCACACCAAAGAGCTATGTCCGATTTGCTATTTGACCCGGACTCTCTGTATCTGCGACTCGATACCGAGACTCGATTTAAAGACCAGGGTTTGTCTTGTCGTTCATGTGAAAGAATTGAAGCGGACCACCAACACAGGCCGGCTCGCGCTCAGAGCGCTCGTGAACAGCGAGATGCGGGTCCGGGGGAACACAAAAGAACCCCTCGACCTGAGCGATCTCTTATCCCCTCGGTACCGGACGTTTTTGTTCTACCCTACCGACGATGCCGTGGAATTGGATAAAGAACTTGTGGCGCAAGACGGGACGCCTATTCAACTCATCGTGCCCGACGGAACCTGGCGGCAGGCGAAGAAAGTTCATTCCCGGCATCATGAATTGAAGGACGTACCCAGGGTGAAGATCAGCGCCCCGGACCCCTCGAAGTTTCATCTGCGCCGCCAACACAAACCTGAAGGGATGGCCACCTTGCAGGCGATAGCCCACGGTCTCGGCGTGATCGAAGGCGATCTGGTGAAGGCCCAGTTGATGAAACTTTATCAGGCAAAGGTCGAGCGAACGCTTCTCGGGCGCGGCATGTTGAATGTCATTGGTACATGACGGAGGTAAACGATGAATGATATTCCCGAGGTCCAAATTCAGGAAGCCAAGAAGAAATTGGATCAGCAAAACTGCGTCTTCGTGGACATACGCGACCCGGGTTCGTATCAAGCAGCGCACATCCCGGGGGCCGTTCATTTGCATGACGGCAACGTGCAGGAATTCGTCCAGGGCGGGGACAAGGATCGCGAAATGATCGTATACTGTTATCACGGCAACAGCAGCCTGGGAGCCGTCGCCTACTTTTTAGAGAATGGATTCAAAAACGTCGCGAGCATGAACGGTGGCTTCGAGGCCTGGCGGCAGGTTTACGAACATGAGGCGGAATAGTATGGTTTCGAGCATGCGCTCTTAAGTTCTCTGAAACACCTAATAAAAGACTTCCGGCCCCTTTTCCCCCGAGAGAGCCCTTTCCTTCTCGGTTGAAACTTACCCATAGGCATGTGCGAGCTTTAGCATATTAAATTCCTAGAACGAGACGAGATAAGGTCTTAGTTTCATGTTTCCGGAATTCCGGAAACGTGGTAAATAGCCCCCCATGGAAGAGGAGAGCTATAGAGAGTCGCGTCTTTGCCGCCTGCTCGGGAATCCGCTGGCCTTCGCGGTGGTCCAGCTCCTCGCAGAGCAAAGCGATCTGAGCGTGAGCGAGATCGCCCGGGCGCTCGGACGGAGCGTTCAGCGGGTGAGCACGGTCCTCGGCACGCTGAGGGTGGCGGAAGTCGTGCGGTACAACTCCGATGGACGGCGGAACCGCTACCGGCTCAAACACCCGCGCGAGATCAAAGCGCTTGTCGTTGATCTTTCACGATTCGTGAAAGCCGCCGCGACCGTAAAAGACTAGTCCCCTGCGCAAAATTATTATATCTCACGTTTCCGGAATTCCGGAAACGTGGAAGTTGCCCGGCAGGGGAGTTTTAGCGGGGTTAGGGAGCTTTTCGGACTGGACGACGGAGCAATCAATTCAGGTAGCCGCTGCCGCCGCCTTCGGCTTCGGCCAGTGCCAGGTTGTGATGCACCGAGGCTAAATGGGGGTGGATATCCAGCGCGCGGCGAAAAGAGACCGCCGCCTCGCGGAATTCGCCCAGGGACATATGGCAGAGCCCCTGGCCGGAAGCCGCGCCGAAATGGTTCGGGTTCCGTTTCAGGGTCTCTTGGCAGTCGGCGATCGAGGCGGCGAAATTTTGCCGCATGAAACGGACCGTCGCCTGCTTGTTCCAGCCCTCGGCAAATCCGGGGTTCAACTCGACGACCTGGCCAAAAATGGCTTCCGCCTCGGCGAGCTTCTTCTGCTGCATCGCCTCTACCCCGGCGCGAAAGAGCCGGTCGGTCTCAGGCTCGCCCGACCGGCACCAGAGGGTCCAAAGGATCGCCTCCGCCGTCGCGGCCAGCTCCGGATCCTCGCCCTTCAGCGCCGCCAGCGCCTCTTGTTCGTTGGTCGGATACATTCCTATCCCCCCTATCACGACTCCAAAAACCATGGAAGGAAACACGCCGGACTGGTTTTGAAGACCAGCGGCAAACACAGGGATTATATCTCACGTTTCCGGAATTCCGGAAACGCGGAAGTTGCCGGCAAGGGTCCCGGCTAGGAAAAGGAGTTGTATACGCCGCGCCTGCCATCTGATAGAGTAACCGAGTAGCTTACCTACCGGCGGATATCAGCGATCCGGGACCTCCAGGGGATCCGCCGAAGCCACCAAGAGACAACACGAAACCCTGACAAAATGCGATCTTATGTGGAAGCGGTAACAGGCATACAAATCAACATGTTCAATGTGGGGTGTGGGAGTTGAGGCGGAGACAATACGGTGAGAGCGCGGCCCTCGCGCGAAACTGCAGATGAAAGAGAAGGAGTGGATTCTATGAAGGGACAAGAAAGAAGGAGAGACGAAAAAAAGAAGCCGTTGAAAACCTTGATGGAAAAGAGGGCGGCCAAGTGGGCCAAGAAGGACGGCAAGACGGGCTTGATCGCCCCCACGAGTTCTATAAAACCACGCTAACTTCCCGGCGGCCCGCCACTCGGTGGGTCGCCTTCCTCCCGCCACCCTGGTCAGGAATGAGGATTCATGACCTGAGCCGCTATATGACCGCGCGTGAAGCAATTTGAAGCCGCTTAGGCCCGGCGCACCTACTGCCCGGCCCCTTTCTCCCTCCGGGATTGACGCACAGTCCATTTTCGGGGAGAATAGCGACTTATCGTTCCAGTCGCGGGACAACTGAATGGCCGAAATGCTCGATATCAGTAGACAAGATTTTGCAGCAGCAAAAGCCGCGTTCGAAGAACGGGATTTTCGGTTGATGAATATCCTCGCCAATCGTTTGATGTCGAATGTTCTTCTCGGAAGCGAAGGCGAGAAGATACTCGCACTGCCCGGACTCTTTTTAAAGGATATGGCCTTAGATTTTATCACTCTGAGAGATGAGACCGGGTTAAATGATCTCCATAAGATAGCGAAGGTGTCTATAGCGCAAGTCGAGGAGTCATTAAAGGGTGATGTGGATCTGGCTAGCTTCTGGAGTGCCTATCTCAAATATTGGAACGATACACGCAAGCTAAATATGAGTGCTGCTGAGCGCAAAAGTTACAAAGACAATGCTGCTTTTACGAGCGGGGCAATTTCCTTTCTATCTAAGGAACTGTTTACAGGAGAGTCAGTTTTCGTTGAAAATAGCCTCATCATCAAAGGTTTTCTCCAGGAAATGGATCGAATAATCCGATGCCACGGAGCCGATGACAGAGAGATGGTGTTGTGTTTATTGGTAAAGGTCATGGATTGGCTCAACGATTATTACCGGCTGGCGTGTTCATCTGCGCAAGGCGTTGTGAACTCAGAATGCATTAAAACCAAATTGTCGCCGTTTCTCGAACGAATCAAAAGGTGGTATGACGAACAGGAACAGGCGCCATACAAGAATGCAAGTGATATCTTGTGTGATGGTATCTTGGAATGGCGTCGATATTATATTGTCTATTTGGAACGAGACCGACTCTCTGCCGAAGCAGGGCGGCGCATCGAATTACCACTAGACACGAAAAAGAGAATTGGAGACACGATTGTAGAAGCCTTACAAAAAGATGTAGCAGTAAAACGCGGAAAGATCAGGCAGTAGGGTATTTTGGATGGAAGAATTAGTCGAAACCTATATTGGCAGATTACCAGCACGCCTAATGGATGATCCTGATACCCTGCAAATGCTCATCGTAGATGAAATCGAGCGGTCTCTGCCGAAAATTATTTCCGAACTAGCAATACCGCAGCCTGTAGATAGCAACACTATGCAGTTACTTCAATATAGGTTAAGGACAGGACGTGGTTTCCGTCCGTTTACCGGGGCGGAAAAAAAGCAATCGATCGAGCAACTGAAACATGAAGCGTTTTTAAAACACCTAAGAAAAGTACGAGAACTCGCTTCCGAAGATCTGAGCTCCAACACCGGCGGAGAACCCCTTGCGCAACAGGAATTCTTTTGGGAAGGAACAAACACCAAACCTACTTGGATTAGAGCGCTGGAGGATTGGACAGAAATTCGCGCGCTCGGAACCGCGCGAGTTGTAGAATGGAAAGCAGCAAGCTTTGCATCGGCAAAATCATTGTCTTCTGTCGTTCAAGATCAAACGAGGCTAGAGATTGTGGAGGACGTAATCTCAAAAGCCGTTCCTGACATTGAGCAGCAACACGGTATCCTTGAAATTCCCGATACCCCAATCGAATTACAAGAGCCAGTAGCCCAACGGGATGTTCGTCAGTTGGTAGCGCTTCTAAAAGACGGTAGGCTGCTTACCTTTATCGAGCCAGCAACGAAAGACCTCATCCCAAGGGGCATAGAGACGATCCAAGTACCGGACAGAGAAGTCTACCGTATGCTCAATCTTGAGGATCTTATGTCCGAGTATCACAATCTTGTAGCTGGAGAATCTGTTGCCCATACCGTTGAATTGCGACTGCTAGACGCGTTGATTGTAGCGCTTGAAAATGAAGCTCAATGGTCCCGGATTAATAAGAGGCGGTTTCATTTAATCACTAAGAAGCATTCAATAGGATTAGACGCAGTGGAAAACGATGAGCTAAACGAACTGCAGCGCTTGGCCGATATGCACGCAGATTCAGCTCAGCCTTTACCTTTCCCTGAACTTGCGATGCTAAGAGATTACGCGCACAAACTGGGATTTGTTGAACGTCCGTAGCACTGTGATCTTTGAGTATCCCAACCGCCGTCACAAGAGACGCCATGGACCCGCAGGGTACAAGGTCTATCATCCATTTAAGGATTGGCTTCGCGACGAATTCACGTTCAGGTGTGGTTTTTGTTTAAGCCGGGAACAATGGTATCCAGTCGGCGATGCTGCGTTCAGCGTTGATCACTTCATTCCCCAGAGTTCAGGTAGACGAGTGTTGGACTATGACAACCTCGTTTATGCATGTCTCAGATGTAATTCTTTCAAGCGGGACTTGCCTGACGTTCTAAATCCTTGCATTCACCCCTATGGGTCGCACATACGAGTGAATAGCGATGGAACTGTTACTCCTCTCACTAAGCGAGGAGAAATATTAATCGATAATTTTCGTTTGGATCAACCCAAACCTGAACAATTGCGTCGGGAAATGCTCGAATACTTTGTTTGGTTGCAAGGCAATCCTAGTAATGCAGAATTAGCGCCTCTGGTTAAGCGCAAGTTTTCTTTTCCAGACGACCTCCCAGACCTCAGAAAAAAAAGACCGCCTAGTAATTCGCGGCGCAAAGGGATCAACCGCTGCTACTACGTACTTAGAGAACGCGGAAAACTGCCGGATGCATATTGAGAACACGGTGTATTACGCGATGCGTATCCGGAGGCGTATCCGGGGTCAGACTCACAATCGTGACAATCTTTCCCATCCAGCCTTTATCATTTTCCCGAACGGGGCGTTCCGCACTGCCAACATTCCGTGAATTGGGGTTCGTGCGTCTCTCCGCAGCTCGGACACCGCCAGGTAGGGCCGCGAATCCCTTTAGGGGCCTCGCCGCTGGAATAGAGGGCCACCAGCTCTCGCGCTCTGTCTAAATGTTCCTCATCCAGAACCCACACGGAAGGGGAGGTCTCGTCGGTCAGCGGGGCTTCGCCGCGCGTCCCGAACAGCTCTTCGCCTCTCACGATCGCCGGAATCTCTTCCGCTTCGAGGATCCCTTTCAGGAGATGAGCATCCGTGGGGTTGCGCGCGACATAAACCCGCTTCATGAATGATGATCGTTCGCCCCGAATCGGGTCAGACATCCTAATCTTGGCAATCTTTCTCTTCGCTGAACTCTCCGCGCTTGACCGGCTTGCGCCGGTAGCCTTCGCAATGCCTCGACTCAAACTCTCGTAAGCGCGCTTCTTTGAGGGCGGCACGCAGGGCTTCCCGGGTGAAAGCAGAGCGCGTCTTTCCCAGCTTCTTGGCAGTGCTGTCCACGGCCTTTACGAGATTTTCATCCAGCCTCATTTGTACGGTTTTCATAGAGCCTTTCCATTCCTAGTCTACATCCACCGGCAGGCGCAAGCTTTTCGAGATTGCGCATAATCCGGGAGTCGGGTACGTTGTTCTCTAGATTACCGTAAAACAATTCTGAAGTTGAAAACAAAGATGAAAAAAACTGATCTCATTCTGCCTGCCGTGGAGTTCCCTGGCGAAGTTTATAGTCCCGAGCGGCGGGCAGAGTTTCTTCTGTGTAACTCCGTAGATGCCAAGGACTACGCCTCGGCGGTCGAGGAAGTTCGCAAGATTGGACTAGGTCCCGGCAAAATCCCCCACCGAAAACCGGCCAGGGTCATCACTCCTTCGCGGCGCAAAAAAAAGAAATAGATCCCGCAGGTGGTCAACGGCCCACCATTACCGACCGCACGTAGGGTGGCCGCGGGGTCAGGCATGCGTTCTTGCCTTATCCAGCTTTATCTTTTATTTCCGCTGTTGCCTCAACTGCCGGAATTGTTCAGCCAGGTCTTCGTAAACTTCTCTCCGGTGACCGATTGCGAAAATCTTAATCATCCGCTTTTTTCGATCGATCTCGTAGACGATGCGAAATCGTCTCACCTTGTACTTCCACAGCCCAGTTAATTCGCGAAGTAACGGCGCGCCGGAAAAGGGCTGCGAACTCAAAGATCGCAAGGTTTGCTTGATGCTGCGTTTTAGGTCCGGGGGCAGGTGCCGAATAACTTCCGCGATGTGCGGCGGAATGTCGGGCCGATAGACGGCCATTACCGTTTCCGTTGCTTGCGGGCATGAAGAGGTTCGCCAAAGACGGCCTCAAAGGATAGTCCTTGCCGCCCCTTTGCATAAAAGCTTTTGCTCTGGCGGATTTGCTTCGTCAAGACAGGATCGCTCAAGACCTCAAGGCTATCCTTCAAGCGTTCATACTCGTCGTAGTTGACCAAGACGGCGGCGGGTTTTCCGTTGCGCGTGACGACGATTTCTTCTTCTCGTTCCGCGACTCCCGATACGAGTTCGGGCAATCGTGTTTTGACCTCTGAGATGGGCATGATTTTGGACATCCTCACTGCTCCTTCATTTAGACCAAAATTCTGGTCGATTTAGAGTACCCTTTTAGTTGGCCCCAGTCAATCAGGAATTGAGAGGAATCCAGAGAGTTAGGGAAGCGGCAATGAGGGCCAGGTCTTGCAATAACACATTGTCGTTGTTCAATACCTGACGCCAATGCGCCCGGACAGTAAAAGGGGCGAGGGCGTGGGTCTTTGCGAGATCAGAAAAGGGAGAGTTGCCTGGGCCGGTTATCGGAGACGGAACGGCCATCCAGGGAGCGGGATATGGCCTTTTCGTGGGCAATGGCCGCGTCGAAGTCGGCTACAGGTTTGAGCTGGGTTTCGACGGTGCGAACGAAACGTTCGAGGCGGCGGAAGCCGTCTAGCTTGTCCTTGTCGCCGAGCTTGGCTTCTTCGAGCGAGGTCCGGAGAAAATTGAGGGATTCGTCATAGGTCTTCAACGGGACCGGAAAGGGGTGGCCGTCCTTGCCGCCGTGCGCGAAGGAAAACCGCGCGGGATCGGAGAAACGGCTCGGCGCGCCGTGAACCACCTCGACGATCAAGGCGAGGGACTGAAGGGTGCGCGGGCCGAGACCCTCCAGGAGCAGGAGCTCGGCGAACTGGTGGAGATCGCGCTCGTACGCGACCGCGAGGACGGCGCCAAGGTGCTTTAAGTCGATATTTTCCGCGCGGACCCCGTGATGGTCCGGCATGCGGAGATGGCGCACGGCGTTGAGAGTCCTCTCCGGATTTTCGCGGGCGATATCGAGGAGCGCGGTTTGCGCCGGCTTCGCCCGGCCATCCACGAGATTCATAATCAGCCCCTGATTCTCGCCGACGATCCCGGTGTGCGGTTCGGTTACGAAATCGCGCACTGACGCCGAGTGCCAGTGATACCGGCGAGCCATTCCGCTCCGATCGTTCAAACCCTGCTGGACGACGGCCCACTCGCCGTTCGACGTTACGACGAAGCTATGGAGGTAGATCTGAAATCCGTCCACGATCGCGTTGTTGTCGACGCGCGCCGTAAGCCTGCTGGTCCGGACCAGGCCTTCGCCGTCGAACCCGCGACGCTCGGCGATCCCGCGCAATTCCTGCGGCGTGTTGCGCGAGGACCTTCCGCGGCCGCCGCAGACGTAGATGCCGAGCTCGTCCGCCCGCGGCGCGAGGCCGCGCTTCAGGGCGCCCATGACGGATGTGGTGATGCCCGAAGAGTGCCAGTCCATGCCCATGACGGCACCCAGCGCCTGGAACCAGAAGGGATCGCTCAGGCGCGAAAGGAAGGCCGGGGCGCCGTAGTCCTGAACGATGGCCTCGGTGATGGCCGCGCCCATTTTAGTCATCCGTTCGGCAAGCCATTGCGGGACGCGGCCGCCGTGGAGGGGAAGGTCCGCGGTTCCAGAGCGCTTCATTGTCTCCAGTGCGGCGGGTAGGTGCGCTGGTAATTCGGCAGCGCCTCGATGCGCTCGACCCACCGGTCGACGTTGGGAAAAGTTTGGGCAAGCGGGAGCAGGCCTAAATGGAACGGTTGGGCGGCCTCTTTGGACGCGGCGCGTAAAACCAGTTGGACCAATGGAAATACGCCGATATCCGCGGCGGAAATCTTATCGCCGACCAGCCAATGCGAACGGGCCAGGCGCTCGTCGATCATCTTGAGCTCCTGGCGCAGCGTTTGCGCGGCCTGCTGGATCTCTTCGACCTTTTCCAATCCTTTACCGAAGAAAATAGGGCGAACGACTTTGTTCCCGGCGCTCACCACGTAGGATTCGCATTCGGTGAGGTCGCGCCAGATCAAGCCCGTTTCCTCGGGCGTTTTGCCGAAGAGCGGCGGATCGGGGTATTTGCGGTCGAGGTAGCTCATGATGGCGAGCGACTCGTAGATGACGAAGTCGCCGTCTTTGAGCGTGGGGACTTTGCCGCGCGAGTTGAGCCGGAGATAGGCCGGCGTCTTGTGTTCGCCCTTGGAAAACTCCAGAAGTTTCGATTCATACGCGAGCCCTTTCACTTCCAAGGTCAGCATGACCCGCCAGGCGAAGGGGCTGCCGCTGCCCCAATAAAGTTCGATTGCCATGGTTCTCCCTCCTGTGGAATTGGTACCTTTATAGTGCAAAGATCGAGCTCTGTTAAGCCGGAAACGGTTATTTTCGGGATTTAGTTCTCAATCTCGCCGAGGTATATTGGGGACTAGGAGGATTTATGAAGAGCGCCAATCTAATAAAGTTCTTGGGTATCGTCTTGGTCGCCGTGGCAGGGATAGCCTATGCGGCCCAGCGGGACGGCAAGGGAACGGAGAGCGCCAAGGCCGTTTTTGCCGGCGGTTGTTTCTGGTCCGTGGAGCGCTTCTTCGACAAGGTAGATGGCGTCCTTGCGACCGTCTCGGGCTACACGGGCGGCACGAAAAAGAATCCGACCTACGAGGAGGTCGTCACCGGCACCACCGGCCACGCGGAATCCGTGCAGGTTACCTACGATCCGAAGAAAATCAGCTACGAAAAGCTTCTCGACGTCTTCTGGCGCAATATCGATCCGGTCACGCCCAACGGCCAGTTCTGCGATTTTGGGACGCAGTATCGGACGGTGGTTTTCTACAACGACGAAACGCAGAAACGGCTGGCGGAAACATCCAAGAAGACTCTGCAAGGCCTCTTCAAGCAGCCGATCGTGACCGAGATCATCGCGGCAGCGCAATTCTATCCGGCCGAAGACTACCACCAGGGCTTCCATATAAAAAACCCCGGCCGCTACGAGCGCTACCGCGTCGGCTGCGGCCGCGACCAGCGGCTCGAAGAACTTTGGGGGCCTAAACGGAAGTAAGAAAAGCGAAAAAGCTAAGAGGGATCAACAAAACTTTTTAAATATAGTATAATACGGCTTGCAAAAAAGGCCGGGGCGCAATATAGAATAACAATACCGGGTGAGCCTGAAGGCAGGCCGAGAAGGGGTAGGAAATGCTAATCAAGAAATCCAAAATCGATACCTTTGATGACTGGGTGGATATGTTCCACGCATGGCACGCGGATATCGGTTATCCGACGGAACTGCTCGGGAAGGATTATACCTTTGAGACGAAACTAGGGGACATCGAGAGCAACGAGATCGAGTTCGGCGACTACGCCGGCCGGCCGAAATGGCAAAAGGTAACCGATATTCCGGACCAGCGGATACGGGACGCCCTAGCGCACCTGATCGAGTACCAGGGAGACACCGAGTTTGCCTCGGTGGAGCAGCAAACGAACCTGCTGGAAAGGGCGCCGACCGACGTTGACTTGAAAAACATTATCCGGATCAACCGGGAGGAGATGCGGCACGGCTGGCAGATGGCCTACGTGCTGGTGACCCACTTCGGCGACTCCGGCAAACGCCAGTCCATGAAGCTGTTGGAGCGCCGGGCGTCCACGAGAACGCGCCTGCTCGATTCCTTCAATCAGCCGGTCCGAAACTGGCTCGATTTCTTCACCTACACCAGTTTTATCGATCGCGACGGCAAGTATCAGCTCAACATGCTGAGCCGCACCGCTTTTGCCCCGCTGGGACACAGCATCCTCCCGATGCTCCAGGAAGAGGCATACCACCTGGCGCAGGGAAATCTCGGCTTGATGCGAATCGTCAAGGCCGGAAAAATCCCCATACCCATCATGCAAAAATACTTCAACAAGTGGATCTCCACGGCCTTCGATCTATTCGGCCAGGACGAGTCGAGTTCCGCCCACTGGGCCTACGTCTGGGGCTTGAAAGGACGCTATGACGAACAGCTGTACGACGCGCCCGCCGATATGGATAAGCTGAACGAGCTGTCGCGCGCCACGTTCTTTAAGGAAGTCAGCGCGCTGGTCGATTCCTTGAACCACAATGTCCCGAAGGATCAGCCCAAGCTCACGATTCCGGACGATAAGTTCCGGAGGAGCATCGGGCACTATGCGGGGAAAAGCTACAGCGTTACTGGAAAATTGCTCTCGCAGGAAGAGTACGACAAGCACCTGAAAGAGGTCATGCCCTCGGACGCCGACGATCAGTTCGTGATCAATCTCGAGAAAGAGAAGGGCTGGATCCTCGACGCCGCTCAGAAGTAATCCCGCCGGCCGGGGCGCTTAGTTGGGCTTGCCCACGTCCAAGCCGTAGGCCCGCGCCATCACCACGATGGGGTGGACGGGCTTTTTTCCAGTGCCTTGTTGGACCTGAACCGCCGACAGGGGGCAATCGGTGGCCGTGCAGGCGTCGTCAGATTTCAGGAACTTGAAAAGCGGCTTGCCCACCTTCATCGAGGCCTCGAAGTTTTCCTTCTTCACGCTCCAACTACCGTCGTGCCCGCTGCAGCACTGCATGCGCGAGACTTCGGCGCCGGGGATCAGCTCCATCAATTCCTGCGCCTTGAAGCCGATGTTCTGCGCCTTCAGGTGGCAGGGCTGATGGTATCGGACCTTGCCGATTTTTTCGGAAAAGCCCAAATCCAGCTTTCCTTTTTCGTGGACCTTCACCAGATATTCGGATAGATCGAAGGTGTTTTCGGCCACCAGCCGGGAATCCTCGGTGGGCAGAAAGCGCGGGTAGTCCTGCTTGATCATGTAGCTGCAGCTCGCGCTCGGCACCACGATTTTATATCCCTGCCGGACGGCCCGGCTCAAGGTGGCCACGTTCGACTCGATCTTCTTCACGGCCCGGTCCATCAGGCCCGTTTCCAGAAACGGAAGGCCGCAGCATTCCTGCTCGGGGACGGCGCACTCGATTCCGTTTTTCTGAAAGACGCCGACGGCGGCCTTGCCGATCTCCGGCTCATTGTAATTGACCGTGCAGGTATAAAAGAGCGCCGCTTTTTCCTCCCCGTTGCCCTTCAGGGGAGCGGGCCGCTTGCGCAGCCACTTGGCGAAAGTCTCCGCGTGGAAGGTGGGGAGCAGCCGGTCCTTGTGGATGCCCAGGAACTTTTCCATCAAGCCGCGCAGAAAGGGATTCCGGTTCGCCCAGTTGACGAGCGGCGCCGCCAGGCTGGAGAGCTTCCCCACCATATCCGTATCTCCGAATAATCGGTCGGCGAAGCCGACTCCGGTTTGCCTGGCCTCTACCAAATCGGCCCGCATCATCATCCGCGGGAAATCGACCTCCCACTCGTGGGGCGGGACATAGGGGCAGATGGGGACGCAAAGTTTGCACTGGTAGCATTGATCGACGACGTGCTTTACCTGGCCGTCCGTGAGGGTGTCCGCCTCGCCGAATTTTTCATCCATGAATTGGAACAGGCTCACGAAAGAGGGGCAGAGGGTATGGCAGAGCGTGCAGCCGTAGCAGATATCGAATACCCGCGAAACCTCCTTTCGAGTCTCTTGCGGGTCCCAGAATTCCTTTGACTTGATGTCGAAATTCATCATGCCGGTTTCTTTCCTCCGTGTGAAATGAGACGAAGGGACACCTTATCTTTCCCGCTTGAGAAATGCTAATCCAGCCAATCTTTTTCTTTGAGCTTCCTCGGAAGGTAGGTATTGGTCAGGTACTGGAAGTCCTTGTTGGCGAGGGAATCGAGCTCGTACTTGAGGCCGCTCGAGAGCATCCCCTTGATTTCATCCTGCCACTCTTTTTTCTGAAACCAGCGGTACCTCATGATTTCCTTCGCCCGGGCGATGTCTTTGTCGTTGAGCTTGATGCCGACGTTGCGCGGGAGGCCGTAGCGGTCGGGGTCGGCGCTGGAGAAGCCGATGAACTTGGCCTTGGGAATGGCCATGCGCTGGCTTTCGAAGGCGAGATTAATCGATCCCTGCTTGATGACCGAGTAGATGTAATAGCCCCACGGGTCGTTGTCCACGAGGACATAAACGGGAAGGCTGTATTCCTCGTGCAGCCTCCGGGCCAGGCGCCGGACGCCGCGGGGGGGCTGGCCGTTCCCGGTCAGCAGGACGCAGTTATACCGCCGCCAGAACTTGTCTTCGGAGAGGCGGTTCCACTGGGTGCCTTTCTCGATCAGGAGGACGAAATCGGCCGTGCATCTCCGGATCTGGATGTATTCCGGCTCGACGATGGAGGGGACGGAATAGCCGCCTTTCCCGAGGCGGGTGCAGTCCACCACGTCGCCGTCGTCGACCAGGACGAGAGGCCCCACGACGGTGCCCGAGTTGTCGGCGCGCACGTGAAGCTCTTCCCGCAACGCGGCCAGCGTCACTTCGAGGTCCTCGATCAGCGGGTCGGATTCGTTCTGGCCGTCGAAGGTGTTTTCGTGCGAGTTCCGGATCGTGTGCTTGGTGCGGTAGTAGATCTCCCGGAGCGAAGTCGTGAGGTTCGCCCGCTGTAGCTCGGCGAGGGCGTCGGCCACGAGCACCGTCTGCATGAACTTCTTGGCCATTCCGACGTTGAAAAACGAGCGCGCCTGCTTCCTCCGGCCCAGCTCGATCAGTCCCTTCTTTTCGTCGAACGTGATGTTCGCGAGGCTCCGCACGGGGATCGAAAGCGTCGGGTCCTTGCCCCGCTCAGCGGCCGTAATGACCGCGTCGGCCACGCCGACGAGCTTCTTCTGCACGAGTCCGTTATTTTTTGGTTTTTTTCGCGCCATGTTTCTTCCCCGCCTTTTGGCCCCGTTTTGCGCCTTTTCCAGCCTTTTCAAAAACCAAGGTCATTTGCTTTCCCTTTTCGGCTTTTGCTCCGCGCTGCTGCCGAGCTTTCGCCGCTCTCCTCGTGCCCTTTATAGTAGAGCCGTCTTTTCCCTTCGCAAGCGTCGGCAGGGCGGGTTCTTTCTCTTCTGCCGGGATTTCTGCCGCGGGTGCGCCATCGTTACGTCCATCGCCGGTCATGTCCGGCGCGTCGCCCTCGGTCCCTTCGGCGGTGACGATGATCGAATGGGGGAGACCCTCCGGGCCGCTATCGTGTCCGAGTAATTCATCGGTTTTTTGCCCGCCGGTCCGTCTCATGGCGATCTTCTGCAGCTGGTTCTTGAGTTTGTCCTTGGCGAGCTTCCCGCCTTTCAGGCGGTTGCAGGCCTCGACGACCTCTTCGATGTAGAGCTCGAAGATATTCCGCCGTCGGAACTCGCTCTTGGCGTGCTGCCGCCGCCGCACAAAGACCCCGAGCCGCCGCCCGCATTCCTGCAGCGCGAGCCGGATCTCCTTCCGGATCTCGTCGTAATCGGCGATCGCTTCCTTCGACTCGCTGGTGAAAGGGACCCAGACCGAGGCCATATGGACGAATATCACCATGGGTCCTCCCGGCAGGGCGCCACGGGATTGGGAGACGCCGTAGTTTCGCCAGCTGGTGTCGAGCACGGCCTTGAAGGTCGCGCAGGCGGACTGTTGGTAGAGGAGGGGAACGCGGTTGGCGTAGCGGATGACCCGGGCCAATTCGTTGTCGTCGTCATCGTGGCGCTCGCCTTCGGCCAGCGGCGTCTTCGGTTGTTCGGGTTTTTCCGCCTGCTCCGGCCCCTTGCCGTAGGCCAGGCCCGCCTCGATGATAAAAGGATTGCCGCGGTAAACGGCGGGCGGCCGGGTCACCGCGGTATAGAAATCTCCCTTGATCTGCTTGTACAGGCCGTGGAGGATCCCTGTTTCGCCGATGGGCGAGACGCAGTTCGACGGCGGCGCCATGATCTTGGTGGACTGGATCACCTTGTAGAGCGTCTCGGCCGGCGCCCCGTGAATGTTTCTGGGCCGCGAGTCGGGCGAAAGCTTCGCCGTCTTGCAGATTTCCCGGGCGAGATTGGAGGAAACCCGGCTGAAATCGCTCGACAGAAAGCCCGAGAGGGAGTGGCTCTTCGTATCGTGCAGCATCCTGAGCAGGACGCCGAACTCGATGCCGTACGGGTGCGGCTTGATCTCGCGCGGCTGGGGAGGCAGCTCTTGAATGGTCCGGGGATATTCTTTGGTCTCTCCCTCCGGGGTTATGTAGACGAGCTTCACGTGCGGATTGGCGATGGCGACCTGCTCGAGATATTCGTCCACGGAGCCGCGGCCCTTCTGATAGCGGCCCTCGATCTCGAGGGAAACCTGGGTTCCGCGATGGTTCTCCCAGTCGATCTGCTTGTTCTCGAAGATCCGCGGCTCGTTCTTCTTCGTGTCGATCTGGACCTCGAAGTAATGGGCGGGCGCCCGCGCGCTGGTGCGGGAGATGATCTGCACCGGTTTCCCGGTGGTGAGCTGCGCGTACATGCCGGCGGCGGATATGCCGATTCCCTGCTGCCCGCGGCTCATGCGCAGCCGGTGGAACTTGGAGCCGTAGAGGAGCTTCGCGAAGATCTTCGGGATCTGCTGGCGGACGATGCCGGGGCCGTAGTCGATCACCGTGATCCGGAAGCGGGTCGCCTGGCTCGGAGACGGCGGGGTTTTTTCATTTGACGCCACTTCGAGCTTGACCAAGACTTCGGGCAGGATCCCCGCTTCCTCGCACGCGTCGAGCGCGTTGTCCACCGCCTCCTTGACGCAGGTGAGGAGCGCCTTTCTCGGATTGTCGAAGCCCAGCAGGTGACGGTTCTTGGTGAAGAACTCGGAGACCGAGATCTCCCGCTGGCGCGCCCCCATCTCGGCCGCGGACACGGTCGTCTTGGGCTTGAGGGGCTGGGTCCCGGCCGTCGCGGCGTTGGACTTGGTTATGCGTTCAGCCATTCTTCAAATTGGAGATAGGATTGGGTAGAGTTGAATCTCGAAGATCGCACTCCGCGATCGAGCGAAATTATGAAAATATTATATCACAGATAGCGATCTTTGTCGCTTTTTTCGTAGGAGATTCGCTCTCCCTTTTCTTGTTGCCCGTCCTACGCTAGAGATTTATGATGGATGCGCATGAGCCGAGGTAAAAAGGGGGCCGTATGATCGAGACCAAAGGACTGACGGGTGCTGAAGCTTTTCTGCGCGTGTTGGGCGGCATGGGCGTGGAGCGGATCTTCGCCTCGCCCGGGTCGGAGTGGGCGCCGGTGTGGGATGTCTTGGCCAAACCGGACCAGCGGAGCGAGGGGTTTCCTCTTTACTTGAGCTCCCGGCACGAAGAGATCGCCGTCGGCATGGCCAGAGGCTACGCCATGGCCAGCGGCAAGCTCCCCGCCGTGATGATCCACACGACCGTGGGTTCTCTTCATGCCTCCATGGCGCTCCGCGCCGCCTTGCACGAGCATATCCCCATGGTGGTGTTCACGGGCGAGTCCATCGCTTTCGGAGAAGACGAGGGACCCGACCCGGGCGGACAATGGCTCCGGCACCTGGCCGATATGGGCGGTCCGGCCCGGCTTCTGGAGCGCTGCGTGAAGTGGAGCTTCGGCCTGAACCACAAAGCGCTCTTGCCGGCCACCATCCAACGGGCCTGCCAGCTCGCCATGGCTGCTCCGCGCGGGCCGATTTTTGTTTCTATCCCGATGGAGCTTCTCTTCGACAAAATGATCAACGACGCGCCGGCCTCGGCGGCCTTTCCGATTCCGCCGGCCGCCGACCCTCACGGAATCGAGGAACTGGCCCGCCTGCTGGAAAAGGCTAAAAATCCCATCATCATCACCGAAGAATCGGGCCGCACTCCGGCGACGGTCGAGCGGCTGGTAAAGCTCGCCGAGCTTCTCGGCGCCCCGGTCATCGAGACGCGGAGCACCACATTCGGCAATTTTCCGCGCAACCATCCGCTGCACGGCGGCTTCGATCCTAAAGAGTATCTGCCGGAGGCCGATCTGGTTTTTCTTTTGGCCGCTCTCCAGCCGTGGCATCCGCCGTCGGCCGGGCCCGGGCCAGAAACCAAAATTGTTGTCCTCGATGAAGATCCGCTTCATGCCGGGCTTCCGTTCTGGGGTTATTCCTTCGATCTCTGCCTCCAAGGCGAGCTGGAAAGCTCGCTCGGGCTTCTCCTGGAGGAATTACAAAAACAACTCCCCGTGGGCGATCGCGGACGGGCCGATCGGACCGAAAAATGGCGCCGGCGTTCCGAGGCGCGCAGGGAGGAGTGGAAGAAAGAGGCCGCGGCAGTCCGAGGAAAGAAACCGATGGACACCCGCTGGGCGGTATCCGAGCTGGGGCGGGTCCTACCCAAGGATGCCATGGTCGTGGAGGAAACCATCACCCATCGCCTGGCGGTTCACCGCTACCTGGACCGGCTCGCCCCCGGATCGTTTTTTGCCGGTTGCTTGGGCGGGCTGGGGACTGGGCTTGGAACCGCCCTGGGAGTGAAGTCGGCGTTTCCGGAGAGGCCGGTCGTCGCCGTGATCGGCGACGGATCGTTCAATTACAATCCGGTCCTGGCGGCGCTGGGTTTCTGCCAGGAGTATGCGACGCCGATCCTCATCGTTCTCTTGAACAACCATGGCTACCTTTCGATGAAGGCCTCGGTGCCGCGCTACTTTCCTGAAGGCTGGTCGGTGAAGAATAAGAATTTCGTCGGGACTTCGATCAATCCGCCGCCCGAGTACGCGGCGATCGCTAAAGCCTTCGGCGGCTACGGCGAGAAGGTGGAGGAGCCGGGCGAGCTTGGCGGCGCGCTCGAGCGCGGATTGCAAGCGGTCGCGAGCGGACAACTGGCATTAATCGACGTACGCCTCGAGCCGGTAAACGAGTAAGAAGGTTCTCACAAAACCTCTTCTGGCGTCCGCCGGCCGGGAAGCTCTTTCCGGCCCGATCCAATAGAGTCGTGATATATTGAAACCCCACGTCCTGTGGATCGGTCCTTCAAGATCTCCCCGGCCAGCTCCCTTAACCCTCTTCTATCAGGCCGAGGAAGGGCTGCTTCGAAGAAGGGAGACGTCCGACACTGAGGTTCGCGAAAGAACCTTGATTTCCTATCCACGCTCCCATATCGTGTGACGCACATCGAAAGCGGAGGTGACGCTCGTATGATCATCGAATACAAAGGCCGCCGGCCGAAAATCTCCCCCACGGCCTTCATCGCCCCGACTGCCGTCCTCATCGGCGATGTCACGGTCGGAGACGACTCCAGCATCTGGTTCGGCGCCGTGCTGAGATCCGATCAGAACGCAAATCCCATCGTGATCGGCGCCCGCACCAGCATCCAGGACAACTGCGTGATTCATTCCGGGGAGGCGCCGACTATCGTGGAGGACGACGTCACCGTGGGCCACGGGGCGATTATGGAAGGCTGCGTCATCCGCCACGGCGCGATTATCGGCATGAACGTGACCGTTCTCGAAAACACGGAGATCGGCGAAGAGTCTCTGATCGCCGCCGGCAGCGTGGTGGTCCCACACACCAAGATCCCCCCTCGCGTCATGGCCGCCGGAAGCCCGGCCAAAGTGAAAAAGGAAATCAGCGGCGAGGCGCTGCACTGGATTCAGATGGGCTCGTCCACTTACGCGAATCTCTGCCGGAGCTATCTCGGAGGGGATTACAAAATCATCGGCTGACGCGCCATGATGAACGGAAAAGTAGTGGTCATCACCGGCGGGGCCAAAGGGATCGGCCGGTACGTCGCGGGAACCTTCGCCCGGGAAGGGGCGAAGCTCGCCATCGCCGACATCGACACGATGAGATTGGATAAGACATTCAAGGAACTACAGGACCAGGGCGCCGATATCCTTGCGGTCCGGACCGACGTTCGGAATGAGTATGACGTCCGATCTCTGATGGCGGAGGTGGCCGGGCGCTTCGGGAAGATCGACGTCCTGATCAACAACGCCGGCGTGGTCACGCACTTTCAGTGGGGAGTGGCCCGCTGGCCGCGCATTCGCGATATGGGCAAGGATTTCTGGGAACGGGTTATCCAGACCAACCTCGGCGGGACCTTCCTCTGCACCAAGCATGCCCTGCCTTACATGGAAAAGCGGCGCTCCGGCCACATCATCGGTCTTCACGGCGGCGGCTCGGGCGACGGCGCCTGCGCTTACGGGGTTTCGAAAGAGGCGATCCGGCTCTTCACCCGCTACGTCGCGGATGAGGAAAAAGAGTCGAATATCTGCGTGGTGGCGGTGGCGCCGGGCGGAGCGATCGCAACGGAAGACGCCCCCGAGGAGGCCCGCCGGCGCATGCCCGGTGTCGAATTGGTGGGGAACCGTTTCGTCCTGGCCGCGCAAGCCGGCATGGAACTGAGCGGAAAACTTCTGACAATGAAAGACGGCCAGCTTGAGGTCGTATCCTAGCGGGCCGCTGGAAATCTTTTCTTAGAGCCTTTTTCAGCGGGCTCCCAGGTGGAAAAACTCTACGGCGTTCCCGCATACCATTTTATATTTTTCTTCTTCCGGAACGCCGATAAAATTCTTTTCCAGGATCGTCAGCGAGTGCGGCCAATCGGATTCCTGATGGGGAAAGTCCGAACCCCAAAGGATATGGTCCACGCCGATGTGGTGGCGCAGCTCCACTCCGACCCGGTCGAACTGGAAGCCCCATAAGCAGTGCTCGCGGATCACTTCGCTGGGCGGACGGCGGAGAGGCCGGAAGTCCAGCAGCCGCTGGGCCCAATGGTAATGGCGATCGTAGCGCACGTCGGCCTGCTGGAAGAAGAATGGAATCCAGCCGATCTGGTTCTCGGCAAAAAAGATCTTGAGATTCGGGAAACGGTCGAAGAGACCGGAGAGCACCCATTGGGCGGCGGGCACCGAGCCGCTGCCCCTGACCGGACCGAACCTCGATACCTGTTCGACCAGCCCGCGCGGGCCGATTTCGGCGAGCGGCCCCTCCGGCGGCTTGGGATATTGTAATAAAGGTCCGCGTCCCCCAGCGCGCTCCAGATCCACGTGGACGGTCACCGGCATGTTGAGATCCAAGGCCGCCGACCAAAACCGGTCATCCTCCTTCGAAGGATAAGAGCGCCCGCTCGGCATTCCCTGGAGCAAAACGCCCTTGAGCCCGATCTCAGCGCAGTGCTTCATCTCCGCGATCGTGTCCTCGACGCTCTGGACCGCGGGCAGGATGCCCATGCCGATCAGCCGATCCGGCGCCGTAGCGCAGTACTCTTCCGCGAGCCAGCCGTTGTAAGCCCGCACCACCGTCTTGTACGCTTCGTCGTCCTTGATCTGGCGCCAGAGCTTGGGTCCTCCCTGTTGGGAGGGAAACAAAACTTCGGCGTCGATGCCGTCGATATCCTGCTCCTTCACTCTCTGCTCGGGCGAACCGGTGCCCGGTGTGCCCTCATACTTCGCCCCGTAAGGGACATACAGGTCCCGTCCTTTGCCTCCGTACAGGTCAGCCGAAGAGGCGGGCTTCGGCGGCAGATTATCCACCGCCCAACCGTCGCTGCCGTCCGGCAGGCGAACGAGACGCGGTGCGCGGTTCCGGTATTTTTCCGGCACACGCGGGACCCAATGCTTGGAATCGATCTCTAAGTGGGAGTCACCCGATACGTAGCGATATTTTCTTTCAGCCATCCTGCATCCCTTTCCAATAAGATAAAATACTATAAGACGCTCCCGCAAAGGGCGTCAAGAAGGTAACCCATGGCTTTATCTCAATGCCGCAGCGCGAAGGCTTGCGACGCCATTCCGACGATCGTATCGGCAATCGCGAGCGAAGCCGTCGCGGCCGGAGAAGGGGCGTTGAGGACGTGGATGGCATTGGCGGTCTGCCGGATGACAAAGTCATCTACGAGAAAACCGGCAGCGGAGACGGCTTGGGCCCTGACCCCGGCGCCCCCGGGAATGAGATCTTCGTCTCGGATTTCAGGGACCAGTTGTTGAAGCGCCCGCACGAACGCCCTTTTGCTGAAAGAGCGGTGAAATTCCGCGAGACCCGTTTTCCAATAGCGGCCCGCTAGAGACCAGAATCCTCGATAGGAGAGGATCTTATAGAGATCGGTCAATGACAGATCGGTCTTTCGGTATCCCTCGCGGGCGAAAGCGAGAACGGCATTAGGACCGGCCTCCACTTCATCATGGATCGTCCGGGTGAGATGGACCCCGAGAAAGGGAAAGAGCGGATCGGGAAGGGGATAGATAAGGCCGCGAACCAGATTGCTCCGCTCCGGAACGAGGTGGTAATAGTCGCCGCGAAAAGGGATGATCCGGACGTCCTCGTCCGCCGCTTGCTCCGGCTTCGGCATCTTTTGCGCCAGTTCATCGGAAAAGAGACCGCCGCAGTTGATGAGATGGCGCGTGCGAACGGCGCCTGCGGAAGTTTCCAGGACCAGTTCTTCCTGGCCGATGCGAATCCCCTTGACCTCATGGGAGGTCAAGATCTCGCCCCCCAGCTCCTTCGCCCTCAGGGCAAAAGCGCCGGCCACCCGCCGGAAGTTGATAATGCCGGTTTCCGGGACATAAAGCGCTTTCAGTCCGGCCGCGTGAGGCTCAATTTCCTTCAGCCGTTCAGGCCCGATGAGCGCGAGATCCTTCAGACCATTGGCGTTTCCCCGGCGGGCGAATTCTTCCAGCTGCGGCAATTCCTCCGGGCGGATCGCGACGATCAACTTGCCGCAGATTTTATAAGGGACGCCTTGGCGGTCGCAGAAATCGATCAGCGCCTTCCTGCCCAGGACGCAGGTACGGGCCTTGAGGGAGCCCGGCTTATAATAGATCCCGGAATGGATGACGCCGCTGTTGTGGCCGGTCTGGTGTTGGGCAAGCTGAGACTCTTTTTCCAACACGGCGAGTTTCAGACGGGGGTGTTTCTCGAGGAGCCGCATGGCGGTGGCGAGCCCGACGATGCCTCCACCGACGATAACGAGATCGAATTTATTTGAATCCATGCAATATCCGCTACCTACTGAAAATCAGAATGACGGCACCGTTCCGGACCGAGAAATACTCGGGTTCCTCGGGAGAAAACCTTCCAGGCTGCGGCAATGGTGTAGTACCTCGATGGCCGCAACCCAGTCCCCTTTTCGTGGTCTCGTCGACTGCCGGGGCCTGCTCCGATCTTTTCGTCCCGGTGCCTCAGCCTTTCAGGTTTCCTCTCCTCCGAACCGAAAGAGCGGATTTTCTGAACAGGCACATCTCAATAGCCAGCCGGGGGGATCTTGAAGGACGATCCACCAGATAGAGAGTTGAATAGTCCCTATTGGATCGGGCCTGAAAGAGCTTCCCGGCTAGCGGAAGGTTAGCCCGCGAGAGCGAAGGTTGTCAATGTGCTGTCCCGCCTGCTATTTTATTCTTGATGATTCACGAGAGGCGGGAAGGAAAATTTCAGCTCGTTGCCCAGTTTACGCCCCAGGGAGACCAGCCACAGGCGATCGACAAGCTGGCGGAGGGAGTCGCGAAAAACATCAAGCACCAGACCCTCCTGGGCGTGACCGGCTCCGGGAAGACCTTCACCATGGCCAATGTGATCTCCAGGATGAATAGACCGGCCCTGGTGATCGCCCCGAACAAGACCCTGGCGGCGCAGCTTTACAACGAGTTCAGAGAGCTTTTTCCCCACAACGCCGTTCGCTACTTCGTCAGCTACTACGACTACTACCAGCCGGAGGCCTACCTGCCGTCCACGGATACGTATATCGAGAAGGACGCCTCCATCAACGACGAGATCGACAAGCTGAGGCACTCCGCCACCAAGTCCCTGTTGGAGCGGCGGGACGCGATCGTTGTGGCGAGCGTCTCCTGCATTTACGGCCTGGGATCGCCGGAGTCCTACTTCGAGCTCATGGTCTATTTGGAAGAGGGGATGGCGATTGAGCGGGACGGCATCCTGAGAAAGCTGGTCGACATCCAGTACGAGCGGAACGACTACGATTTTCACCGTGGGACCTTCCGGGTAAGGGGAGACATCGTGGAGATCTTTCCCGCCTATGAAGACCTCTCGGCCGTGCGAATCGAATTTTTCGGTGATACGGTCGAGGCCCTTTTTGAGATCGACCCGCTGCGCGGAAAAGTCCAGCGCCGGATGCGCCAGGCCGCGATCTATCCCGCCAGTCACTACGTGACGACTAAAGAAAGAATAAAACAGGCTATCCGGGCGATACGGGAGGAACTTAAAGAGAGACTTGAAGTCCTCCGGAAGGAGAATAAGCTCCTGGAAGCGCAACGGCTGGAGCAGCGGACTCAATATGACCTGGAGCTCCTGGAAGAGATGGGATACTGCCCGGGGATCGAGAACTACTCCCGCCACCTTACCGGACGGAATCCGGGCGAGCCGCCGCCGACCCTGCTCAGTTATTTTCCGGACGATTTTCTCCTTTTCATCGACGAGAGCCACGTGACCGTCCCCCAAATCGGAGGAATGTACCGGGGCGACCGGTCCAGGAAAGAGACCCTGGTGGAATACGGCTTTCGTCTTCCTTCCGCCCTGGACAACCGCCCGCTGAATTTCAGTGAGTTCGAGGCTTCAGTGAGTCAGACGATTTATGTGTCGGCCACCCCGGCGAATTACGAGAGAGAGAAGAGCTGTGGGATGGTGATCGAGCAGGTGATTCGCCCCACCGGTCTCATCGACCCGAAAGTGATCGTGCGGCCGGCGCGGAGCCAGGTGGACGATCTCCTGGAAGAGATCCGCAAAAGAGTGGAGGAAAGGGAACGGGTCCTGGTGACAACGTTGACGAAGCGAATGGCCGAGGACCTTACCGACTATTATCAGGATCTGGCGGTGAAAGTGCGGTATCTCCACTCGGACATCGAGACCCTCGAACGGGTGGAGATCATCCGCGATCTCAGAAAGGGGACCTTCGATGTTCTGGTCGGGATCAATCTCCTGCGCGAGGGACTCGATCTGCCGGAGGTCTCGCTCGTGGCGATCCTGGACGCGGACAAAGAGGGGTTTCTGCGCTCGGAGCGCTCGCTGATCCAGACCATCGGCCGGGCCGCGCGCAACGTCAAGGGGACCGTGATCCTTTATGCCGACACCATGACCGATTCTATGAAGCGGGCGATCGACGAGACCAACCGGCGGCGGCGGTTGCAAG
>Ga0080064_1002522_pt1 | contig 30688 bp, 29 predicted proteins | sample Subgrocontami54m_FD_69260 | JGI IMG/M metagenome (GOLD analysis project Ga0080064, IMG submission 69260) | Subsurface groundwater microbial communities from S. Glens Falls, New York, USA - GMW46 contaminated, 5.4 m (SPADES assembly) (version 2) ...
GCCTGATGGGGGCGGTCCGCGAGCTGACCCGGAAATACTTCCATGTGTTCAACCTCCAGTACGATTTCACACCGGAGGCCTTTACCCCGACTCTCGCGTATTCCAGTTGGGTGATCACCGGCGTCACGCTGACGTTCTACATCGTCGTGAGCTTTGCGATCGTCCTGACGCTGCGCGTCGGGAAGGACAAGGCCCATGCCGATGCGCCGAAGGCGGTCCCGGCCGCCGCAGGCGGGAAATAGGGGGGGCCATGGCAGGGGAAAGAAGCTTCATCGGAATCCTGATCAAGCGCCTCTTCCTGGGCGGGGTGGCGGCGGTCGTCCTCCTCCTCCTGACCCGGTTCGCCTTCCACTTTCCCCCCGTATTCCAGGCGATGTTTGTGCTGTACGCCGGGCTGGGCACGGTCACCTTTATCCTGCTGGACGCCCCGGCTGTGTCGCCGTTCAGCGGCATGAAGGCCGTGGTGGCACTGGTGGCCTTCTACGCGGTCCTTTCGGGGGCCTTCATTGCGGGGGCGAACTTCCTGCCGCAATATGATCCCATGGTCGAAAAGGGGAAGATCGACAAGATCGTGAAGCCGAAGCTGGCGGCGACCGACAAGGGCAAGATGGATGAGCTGCTGAAGCACAGCGTGGCGCTGAATGCCCAGAGCCAGGCGATCATGAAGCGTCTGGAAGCTCTGGGCGGCGCCGACAAGCTCAAGGCGGCTGAGGGCGACAAGGGAGGCGGCGGGGACGCGCCCAAGGCGGCTGCCGGCGATCTGATCGGGCTCGGCAAGGAGCAGTACGAGCTCCAAGAGTGTTACAACTGCCACAAGATCGGCGGCAAAGGTTCCGTCAAGAAGCGCGGCCCGATCCTCGACAACATCGGTAATCTCATGAAGCCCGAAGAGATGAAGGAAAAACTGTTGAGTCCCCGCGCATGGATGGCCGATGGGTTTGAGAAGGAATACAACAAGAAACTGATGCCGGATAAGTACAAAGAGCTCATGTCGGATCAGGAGATCGACGCCCTGGTTTCGTATCTGGCCAGCTTGAAGGATGCGTCGGTCGAGACACCCAAACCCATCAAGAAATAGCGAGAACCGGGTACGAGTTCCATGGCCAGCGTGCAACCAAAGATCAAATCGAAAGTCCGTTGTGTGGACGGGGAGATCGGCGAAATCGTCCACGTCATCGCCGACCCGATCTCGCTGGAGGTCAGCCACATCGTCGTCCGCGCGAACGGGACCCAGCGGCAGGTGCCGGTCGCCACGATCGCGGCCGTCCGGGACGATTCGGTCGAGCTGCTCTGCAATGCGGCCCAGGTGGCGGGATTTCCGGAGCACAAGCCCGAAGACTTTCTGACTTCGAAGCAGGTTGAGATCCCGCATCTCGAGAACCGGATTCACGTCGAGCCCGGCGACCTGCTCGTGCCCTTCCCGGTGCTGGAGAAGAGTTGCGCCAGGCGGAATTTCTTCGCCGGCTTCATCCATGTCATCGGCGCGCTGATCGGTCTCCCGCTCGTGTGGCCCGTCCTGCGGTTCATCATGAAGCCCATGTACGCGCCCTACGACAACCGCTGGATCAAGATCGGGAACGTGAGCAAGATTAAAACCGAGGACGTGGGCGTGCAGTTCATCTTCAAGAAGTCTTTCACAGACTCCGTGCTCCAGCGCGAAGAGGACAAGAACCATTGGGTCATCAAGGCGACTCCGGAGACCCTCAAGAAGGTTTACCCGCATGGGGATATCAGCTTCACGGATGAAAAGGGCGAAGTGATCTGGGTGAACAAGCAGACGGTTCCCTATGTCGCATTTGCGGGGAAGTGCCCCCATCTCGGCTGCGGGTTCAAGTGGCGCTCGCACAAGACGCGTGGACAGGTCTTTCTCTGTCCGTGCCATCTCAGCATTTACGACGCCGCCGGGACGGTGCTGGACGGGCCGGCCCCGCGCCCGTTGGATGTGCTCCCGATCAAGGTGTCCGCCGCCGGCGTGATCGAGATCATCGACGTCGAGTACAAGGCCGGCAAGAAGGAACTGGTCCGGATCGCCTAGATGAACGCGCTGCTGCAAAAGGTCTACGACTTCGTCGACGAGCGGATCGACCTGAAGACGCTCGAGGCGAAGATGATGAAGGAGCCGATCAAAGGCGGCTCGCGCTGGGCGTATGTCTTCGGCTCGGTCCTGCTCTTCATCTTCATCATGCAGGCCGTCACCGGCGTCCTGCTGATGTTCTACTACATCCCCAGCGCTGACCACGCTTACGCCAGCACCCAGTTCATCATTCACGAGGTGGACTACGGCTGGTTCATTCTCAGCTATCACTTCTGGGGCTCGTCGGCCATGGTCGTCATGGTCTTTGCCCACATGTCGCAGGTCTTCCTCTGGGGCGCGTACAAGACCCCCCGAGAGATGATCTGGCTGATCGGATTGGGGCTCTTCGGCATCGTGATGGCGTTCGGCTTCACCGGCTATCTCCTGCCGTGGGATCAGCGCGCCTACTGGGCCACGACCGTCGGCGTCGAGATCATGGACAAGACGCCCGTCGTTGGCGACTTCCTGGCCCGGTTCCTGAAAGGCGGCCCCACGCCCGGGCAGATGACCTTGAGCCGGTTCTTCGTGATCCACGTGATGATCCTGCCGGGTGCCCTGATGGGACTCGCGGGGCTGCATCTCTTCCTCTTCCGGTCAGCCGGGCCGGCGGGACCGTTCCGCGGGACCCCAGAGGAATTAAAGGCCAAGACCGATTTCTTCTTCCCGCGCCAGGTGTGGAAAGACATCGTGGCCATGGCGGCGGTCTTTCTGACCATCTGCTCCCTGGCGCTTATCGAGCCGGTGGTCCTGCTGGAAGAGGCGAAACCCGATCCCGGCGATTACCATCCGGAGCCGGAGTGGTATTTCCTGTTCCTGTTCCAGTTGCTCCGCTGGAAGGCCTTCTCGGGTGAGTTCGGCCAGTTCGTGGCCGCAACGGCCATCCCTGGCGCGTTCATGCTGCTGCTGGCCGCGCTGCCGTTCCTCGACCGGAGCCCGGAGCGCAATATTTTCAAGCGGCCCATCGCGCTGCTGTCCTGGGCCGTGGTGATGATCGGGATTCTGGTCCTGACCGTGTCCGCGATCATCAACCGCGAGTTCCTGGACTGACGGGAGACCGGGCATGGCTTATCCCGCAACCGCCATCTCCTCCATCAAGTTGGCCTGGGCCCTGTCCTGGGCGGCCTTCTGGACGGGATTTCCCTTCAAGGCGATCGTCGCCCTGCTGCTGCTTGCGGCGCAGATCCACCCGTGGGAGGGCACGGGGCTCGTCGCGCTGCTCGCGCTGTCGGTGCCGATCGACATCTGGGCGTTAGGCCTAACGGCCCGCACCTTTTTCCTCGAGCGAATGGGAATGGAGATTCGCGGGTCGGTGGGGGCCGGGCTCTGGTGGCAGGGCGCCTTTCTCGGCGCGGTTATGCTGTGGATCGCCTATTACGCAGTAGGCGCCACTGCTGCCGTCTGCAAGAAGGCCGCGGCTGCAACCCTGGATGTGGTGAAGAAAGTCATCCCCATTCCCGTCGCCGAACAAATTACCATCGAATTATTGATGTGGGCCGTTCCGGCTACAATCGTCGTAATCGTCCTTCTGCTGATCTGGTTGAAGCTCTTCGGGTGGCGCATCAAGCGGTTCGTCGTCGCGTCGGGGCAGACCAGTTCGGCCGACTTGCAGGAGCGCGTGCGGGAGTGGGATGACTGGCGTGTGCCGGTGGATTCGACACTGATGCTGGTGTCGTTTACTGCGGTGGCCGTGCTCTTGACCGTCGCGTTTTGGGTGCTGCTGCCGGTGACGACGACGCACCGGCACCCGGACTATCCTCCACCGCAGACGGAGGTGGTCAAGAAGAAGGTCAAGCCAGAGGAACTGTTGAAAAAAACGGATGCCACTCTTGCCAAGGCCGAAGCGGTCCTGGAGTTGCTGGAAAAAGAGAAAGCCAAAGAGAAGAAGCCTGCGAGCCCTAGGAAATAAAAGGAGCGATCGCCATCATGGAACACATACGGAACCATAGGAGTTTATATACCTATGCGGCGCTCTTCCTGGTGCTGACGTTCGCGGTTGCGATACCGGTGGGGCTGGCCTGGGCCCAGGACGCTTCGGCGGGGGCGGCGACGGAGTATCGCGACATCCCCGGCATAGGCAGCCGCAATCTGATCTGGATCGTCGCGCAGCAGCATCTCCTTCTGGCGGGCTTTGTGCTGGGCGTGCCGATCTTCGCGTGGGTGTGCGAAATCGTCGGAGTCAGGACCGGCGACCAGCGCTACGACAAGCTCGCCAAGGAATTCACCAAGCTGCTCACCTCCTCCTACGCCACGACCGCGCTGTTCGGCGGCATTCTGTTGTTCCTGCTGATCGGGCTCTATCCCAAGCTGATGAATTATCTGTCGGATGTCTTTTTCCCGTCGTTCCTGGTGTACTGCGCGCTGTTCCTGCTGGAGACGGCGACCCTGTACCTCTACTGGTACGGGTGGGACGCGATGCAGGGGAGCAAGAAGGGCCTCCACCTGTTCCTCGGGTTCCTGCTGAACGTCTTCGCGTTCTTCATCATGATCGTGCCGAACTCCTGGGCGACCTTCCAGTCCAGCCCGGTCGTGATCGCGGAGGGCAGCATGTGGGCGAAGGCCTGGACGGCGACGTGGAATCCGACCTGGTGGCCGGTGAACATCCATCGCCTCATCGCCAACGTCGTGCTGGGCGGCTACATCTGTGGCGCGTACGCGGGGCTCAAGTACTTGATGGCTCAGAACGCGGAAGAGCGCGTGCACTACGACTGGATGGGGTACGTCGGCAACTTCATCGGCGTGTTCGGCCTGCTGCCGCTGCCGTTCGCCGGCTATTGGCTGATGCGGGAGATATATCAGTACAACCAGCAGATGGGCATCACCCTCATGGGCGGCTTTCTCTCCTGGTTGTTCATCCTGCAGGCCATGCTGATCGGGATTCTTTTTGTCGGCTCGAACTATTACTTCTGGCTGGGGATCATGCACCGGATTCCCGGATCCGAAGCCAGGTATCGCCGGCCGATTCTGACGATGCTGGTCATCCTGCTCGTCTGTCTGGGGGTCTGGATGACGCCGCACTCCCTGGTCGCGAGCCTGGAAGAGGCGCGGAAGATGGGCGGCACCCACCATCCTCTGCTAGGCGTCTTCGGTGTGATGTCCGCGAAGATGACGGTGGCCAACCTAATGATCCTGGTGACCTTCATGAGCTTTATCATGTACTGGCGGGCGGGCAAGGAGGAAACCGCTCGGTGGGCCAAGGTGGCCAAAGCCGGCCAGGGCGTGATCCTGGGCATCGCGGTGGTCGTCGTCGTCGTACTCGGCGTGTGGGGCTATTTTGTGCCGGCCATCACGCGCATCAATTATTTCTCCACGACCCAGGTGCTGGTCGTCCTGTTCGTGCTGCTGACCGTGACCCCCTTGACCGGGCTGTTGATGAAGAGCGCCAAGACGACGACCGAGATGGTCTGGGGCGTCATGCCGGCACGGGCGGGCTATGCCCTGGTGTTGAATGCCGTCATGGTCATCCTGCTCATGACCCTGATGGGCTACGCGCGGTCGTCCTCGCGGGTCCATTGGCACGTGTATGGCGTCATGCAGGACACCTCGCAGTATGCCTATTCGCCGGCGCTCGGCTACGCCGCCGCCTTTATGGCGTTGAACACGTTCCTGTTCTGCATGATGGTCGCGTTCATCTTCTGGGTTGCCTCCCTGGGCGGCGAGAAGAAGGGCGGCACGACCGATAAAGCCCATGCGCCGGGAAAAGATGCCGCGTCACCGGCCGTAGGGACTGCTTCTGCGCCGGCGGCCGGCCACCAATAGGACCGAAGGAGCGACGTTCCTATGACTGAAGTCCAACTGCTGCAAACGATCGGGATGAGCGTGCTGGGTGTGGGAGGCGCCATCCTCCTCTTTGTGAAGGCCCGCTTCCTGCGCGTGATGGCCTTTGTGGCGATGGTACTGGGGGCGTTCGCCCTCGTGGCCCTGAGCGTGCCGCAGATGGCCTCCATGCCGCCCGCCGTGGAAAAGTTCGACGTGGCGTCCATTAAGGAGAAAAAGGATCTGGCCGCCATCGGCCAGAAAATCTTTTTCGGCAAGGGCCAGTGCGCACTGTGCCATACGATCGGCAGCAGCGAAGGCCGGTGCCCCGATCTCAAGGGCGTCGGCGCCAAGCTGACGCGGGAATTCATCTACGAGAGCCTGACTCAGCCTCAGGCGTATGTCTATAAGGACTATGAGCACGTGGGCCAGGCCAAATTCTTTCCGGCCAAGATGCCCTACATCAACAAGAAACCGATCGGCCTGAGCAACAACGAGATCCTCGCGGTCATCGCCTTCCTGCAGAACATGTCGGGTGAGCCGGTGACCATCGAGTTGTCCGAGATTGAGGCACCCATCTCAGCAAGCTCGGAGAGGAGGAAAGAACTATGAAAGGGTCCTCGCTGGCGATCAAGGGGGCCATCCTGCTGGCGGCGGTGTTCGCGGCCCTGAAGTTCGTCCTGCCGCTGTTCACCGCGCCCTTGCCCATGAGCCTCATCTGGCTTTATCTGTTTTTGACCACCATCGGCATTGCCGTGTACGGCACGCTGAGCGGCGAATCCACGGAGGCGCTCATGGGTCCCATTTTCCGGTTCCTGAGCGGCGAAGGAATCGGCGGCGCGGCCAAATCCACCCGCCTCGCGGTCCTCGTGCTGTTCCCGCTCCTGGTCGGCTGGCAGACGTACAGCGGTCTCGCGCCCAACACGCAGCCGCCTGCGGAGAACCGGACGATCCATCCGGCGCCTCCCGGAGAGTTTGTGGGGCTGTCCAATCCCGTACCCAACACGCCGGAAAACGTGATGATGGGGAAGGGACTCTACGCCGCCTTCTGCTCGCCCTGCCACGGCGCGAAATTCAATGGCAACGGCCCGGCTTCCGACGGATTCAATCCGCCGCCGGCCAATTTCTCTGATCCCGGCACCATCGCTCAGCTCCAGGAGTCCTACCTGTTCTGGCGCATCAAGAAGGGCGGCGTGGGACTGTCGGTCGAAGGCCATCCGTGGAAATCGGCCATGCCGCGCTGGGAAGTGGAATTGCCGGACGACTGGATCTGGAAAATCATCATGGCGGAATATGCGGGCTCCGGGCATAAGCCTCGGACGTGGGAGTAGACGATGGCTGCGTGGTTCCGATATCTGCTTGCCGGATGTACGATTGCTGCGGTTGGGTTTCTGATCGCGCCGCCGGCGCACTCTCAGGAGAGCGTGGTGGTCCGCGCGAAGCTGATTCCGGGCGAGGTGCCGACGGATCCGGCCGCGCCGATCTGGAACACGATCCAGGCGACAGAATTCGCGATGTCCCCGCAGGTCCATTGGCAGAAACGCATCGGGTCGGTGACGGTCAAGTCCGTCAAGGTTCGTGGTGTCCACAACAATAAGCAGATCGCCTTCATGGTGGAGTACGCCGATCCGACCCAGGATCCGGCCGACGCCGCGGCGCTGGAGTTCATGGTGGGTGATAAGAAGGCGCACTTCGCCCACGGGCAGCCCATGGGCCAGGTGGAAGGGGGGCCGGTCAACATCTGGTACTGGCGAAACGATGCGCCCGCCGCCGCGGACATGTCCGCGATGGGCTTCGGGACGCTCAAGAAGCAGGCCCAGCAGGACGTGCAGGCCAAGGGCGTCTGGAAGGACGAGAAGACCAAGATCACGTTCAAGGAGCGAAAGCAGAGTCTGCGAAAAGACCCCAAGGGCGAATTGGTGAAAGACCCCAAAACCGGGGACCCTGTGGTCGACGAAGAGACGAAGGTGGTCGAACAGGAAGTGAGCGGCGTCTGGCGTGTGGTGTTCACCCGCGCGCTGACCACGACCGACAAGGAGGACGTCCAGATCCAGACGGGAACGTTCCCGAACGTCGCCTTCGCGGTCTGGGACGGCAAGAAGCTGGACAGCGGCGATCTGAAGGAGTCCGGCTCGCAGAAGGCCGTTTCCTCCTGGTGGTACATCAATGCGGAGCCGCCGCCTGACTATTCGATTTACTTTTACGGCTTGCTGGCGGTGGTCCTGGCGGCGGGGGTGGAGTTCGTCATCATCCGAAAGGTGAAGAAGGGGCAGCCGGCATGAAGGGTCAGCACATTGCAGGAGTGGTCGCCGTCGCGGCGGTGGCGGCATTGGTCGGGCTCGCCGGCTGCGGGTTGTTCCAGGACGAGCACGTCAAGAAGGGCGCGGACCTCTACTCCTATTACTGCTCCCATTGCCACGGGGAGAACGGGAAGCCCAACCAGGGATTCAACTGGAAGCTCATGCCCGATCCCAAGCCCAAGGACCTGTCCAACAAGGACGAGATGAGCACTCTGAAGGACCAGGAGATCTTTGAGACCATCTCCCGCGACATGAAGGACACGACGCCGGGGACCGGCGACAAGATCGGCGACGACGAGTTTGCCGTTCCGACCATGCCGACATTCAAGTACACGCTGTCCGAAGAGGAGCTCTGGTCGCTGGTGGCCTTCGTGCGGACGCTCCACGGCACGAAGCTGGAGAAGAAGGACTTCGCGTCGTTGAAGAAAGAGCGTCTCAAAAGCTCACCGATTCCCAAGCCGACGGTGACGGCGACGCCGGCCGAAGAGTCCAAGCAGGCGGCGCGCGGCAAGCAGCTCTATTTCAATAAGTTCGGCTGCAACGCCTGCCACAAGGTGGGAGACACCGGCGGCGAGGTCGGTCCGCCTCTGGACCGGGCCGGGTTCAGACTGAATGGCCCCTGGGTTTATCGCTGGATCAAATACCCGCAGATCATGAAGCCGCACACCAAGATGCCGAATCTCGGCGTGAGCGATGACGACGCCATGGCCCTCATGTTCTACCTGAAGACCTTGAACGCGCCGCCGCCGGACAAGCCGCTGCCGGCCTCGTCCTGATCTGCGCTTACCTGAACAAGACCCCGCTCCAGATCCCCGCAAGGATCAGCGCGCCGATCCCGACGTGCTGCTTGAACAAGGCGAAGGCTTGAGCCTGGGATACCCCGCGCCTGACCTGCCGCGCCTGGGCGACGAAGAATCCCATCGCCAGTACCAGCGAGAGATAAAACGAAGGTGCCAGGTGTGTGGCCGCGCCGACGAGCGCCAGGATCGCCGCCATGGCGAGCAGCGCGCCGCCCACGGCGATCCAGCACCGATTCCCGAAGAAGAGAGCGGAGGAACGCACGCCGATCCGTTGGTCGTCCTCGAGATCCTGCAGGGCGTAAATCGTGTCATACCCAATGGCCCAGCAGACGGTTGCCGCGAAGAGGCCGAGCGCCGGCCAGCCGACCTCGTTTCGCACCGCCGACCAGGCCATGACGGTGCCCCAGCCGAACGCGATGCCGAGGACAGCCTGCGGGAGGGGCATGACCCGCTTCGCCAGCGGGTAGAGGACGGCCAGGAGCAGGGCAATGGGCGCCAGCACGATCGCGAGCGGGTTAAGCAGAGAGACCAAGCCGGCAGCAGTGGCAACCAGCACCCCGAAGACTCCCAACGCGGCATAAGGTTGCATGCGTCCCGATGCGAGCGGGCGCTCGCGGGTCCGCTGGACCAGGCGGTCCAGGTCGCGGTCCCACCAGTCGTTGATGGCGACGCCCGCGCTCCGCATGACGAAGACACCAGTGGTAAAAATCGCGACGAGTGGGAGCGGCGGATGCCCTTCGCCGGCCAGCACCAGCGCCCACAGCGTGGGAAACAGCAGCAGGAAGGAGCCCGTTTGATTGCGTAGTCGGATGAGGTCGGCCAGGGCGGACCAGAAGCGCAGTGGACCTCCGGGAGCGGCCATGCGCCGACGGTACCGAATCAGGCCGGGGGAGTCAAGGGCATGGCCCGGACCGCGTCTGCCATTGCGAATAACCGCCGTTTCTTGTATAAAGCAATGGTGGAACCACTTAGCGGGCGTCTGCCATCGAGTTCAGGAGACCAGTGTTCATGCCTTTTCGTTTTCCGGCCCTTCGGCCTCTAACGGGCATCCTCGTCCTACTGGCAGTGTCGGCCGTCTTCGGGTGCGGGCAGAAGCTCGTGTTCCCCCGGCTCGAATTCAAAGCCGACGAGTCCAGAACGCCCAGCATCCCGCTGACGGTCCGCCTCGACATTCCCGACGCGCTCAAGCAGGCCCAGCTCTTCTACAAAGATTCGTGCGGCGTGCCCCAGGGCATTCCATTGGGAGAGCGTCTGGCCGAGCAGGTGAAGGCCGACGCGGCGGGGATTTTTGAAAAGACCTTTGTGGGCGGCCCCAAGGATCCCGCCGATGCCGTCTTGAGCGCCGCGCTCGAGACCAGCGAGATCAATCTGAACATTCCCCGCCGTGAGATCGGCGAGTATAAGATGACCGCCCTGGTGCGGTTGCGGATCACGATGACCGATGCCGAGGGCAAGTCGCTGTTCAATGACGCGATCAAGGGCGAAGGGAAGTGGACGGTGAACACCGACGGGACCGAGTGTACGGTGCGGGGGCTGATGTTGCCGGTGACGGAGGCGATGGAGAAGCTCTCGGACCGCACCGTCGAGGAGTTGACGCAAGGGGTCAAAATCAGGGACTGGGCGATCAGGCTGCAGACCCGTAAGGAAATGACGGCCGGCGGCAGGCCGGGCGGAGGCGTGCCCGTTCTGCAGGCGGGGACCGGCGATCCCCCCACGATGAGTTTTCGTGCCATGCTCGAAGAGGAGAACAGCAACCAGGTTTTGGACGTCGGGGAGAAAGTCGTGATCCGTGTGGAAGTGGCCAACAGCGGGCCTGGCGTGGCGCGAGGCGTGGCGGTCCTGCTGTCGGGCACGCCGGCACTGGTCAAGGAATTCACCAACCCCACGCTGATGGGGGATATCCAGCCGGGAGAGAAGAAGCAGGTGGCGATCACCACGACCCTGTCCGCGTCTCTCGCCGAGCAACAGGCGGAGCTAGTGATCAAGGTCACCGAGGCCGGCGGATTCGGGCCGCCGACCACGAAACGGTTTGTCGCGTCGGTCAAGCCGAAGGAGGGGTCGGTCGAGACGGTCGAAGTCCTGTCCATCGACGTGGACCAGATTCCGCCGCGGGTCCAGGGGTTTGATCGCCGCACCTCGTACGCGGTCGTGGTGGGGATCGGAGGATACCGGGAAGAAGGCGTGCCCAAGCTGAAGTATGCCAAGCGCGACGCCGAGGTGGTGGCCAGGCATCTGACGGCGCTGTCGGGGTATGCCCCGGAGAACGTGCGGGTCTTGACGGACGAGCGGGCCCTGCTGGTCGATCTTCAGGAGACGTTTGAAGACTGGCTCCCCAGGCTGGCGACATCGCCGGGTACCGTATTCGTCTATCTGGTCGGCAACGCGGTCCTCAATCCGGAGAGCGGCGACATGATCCTCGTGCCGTATGAGGGCCGCCAGGACCTTGCCCGCCGCGGCTATTCCCTCAGGCGGCTGCAAGAGGTGCTGGCCCGCCTGCCCTCCCGCCTGAACCTGGTCTTTGCCGACCTCTCGTTCCCTGTGGACAGGGCGGGGACGGGCCCGCGGTCCATTCCGTGGAGCGCCGGCCGGCCTGTCGGGAAAAGTCGCACCATCATCATCGGATCGTCCTCGTTGAACGGGCCTAGCCTCTCGTTCGACGCGGGGCAGCATGGGTTGTTCACGTATCACTTCCTCAAGGCCGTCCGCGGGCAGGCCGACGCCAACGGCAACGGCTGGGTGGAGATGGGAGAGATCGTCTCGTATCTCCGGGAGCAGGTTCCCAAGGGCGCCGTGGAACTCAAAAAGGAGCAGATGCCGGTCGTGACGCCGGAGGTGGAGCCGGACGGTCCGATCGGAACGTACCCTGTCAGTAAGGCCAAGCGACGGGGTTGAAATCAGTGGGTGGCCCCTGTTAGAGTTTGTGCCCCAGGCCGGCGTAGCTCAGTGGTAGAGCAGCTGATTCGTAATCAGCAGGTCGGTGGTTCAATCCCACTCGCCGGCTCCACCCCCAAGCGTCCCTTCTAGTTTATCCTCCTTCCTTTAGGCAGAACGCCCCGCATGCCGATTGCTTCCTTTCGAAGCGACGCATGAGTAAAGTTCGCGGCGTCGCCCGCACGGAATTCGAGTCCTGACACCAATCGCCCCTGATTTCTGTTCACCGTAGGGGCGGACCTGCGTGTCCGCCCATCTTCGATGGTATTGATGTAGGGGCGCGGCATTGCCTCGCCCGTCTTGTGATTTCTTCCCGTAGGGGAGGGGTTTCCCCCCTCCTTACTCCCCCTTGACAACACCCATTGTCCTCATTATAATACACATTCATTATGTGTCTAAGAGGTGTATCATGGCTCGTGTAAACATCGTCATGCAGGATGACCTGCTTGAAGCGATAGACAAAGCTGCAACGCAGGACAATCTCAGCCGGAGCGGATTGCTGCAGGAGGCGGCGCGGGCCTATCTGGACCGACGGCGTCACCAACGCGAAACGGCGGAACGGAAAGCGAAGATGGAGAAAGCCGCCATCGAGATGGACCGACTGGCCGAGAAGTTCGGCAAGTGGGACGGCGTGAAGATAATCCGCCACTTTCGGGACAGCCGTTCCGGTCTGAAGCCGTGATCCCGGCCTACCATGCCGCCTATGTAGTGGACGCGTCGGTAGCCGTGAAGTGGTTCATCAAGGAGAAGGAGGCGGATCGCGAGGCCGCGTTTGCATTGCGCCGCCGGCACATCGAAGGGCGGACCCGAATGATTGTTCCTGAGTTATTCCTCCTGGAAGTCCCCAACGCGATCAAATCCTCGAAGCGGGCCACAGAAGATGAAATTTCCCATGCCATCTCGACCCTGCATGATCTCGACCTTCAAATAGAACGACATTCATGGGACGTACTCCGCAAGACCAACGCCATCGCCTGGGCCTACAATCTGACGTGGTACGACGGGCTCTATGTCGCCCTGGCGGAAGTATTGGGATTCCCGCTCGTGACCGCCGACGAGGCCCTCATGCGCAAGATGCGCGGCCACAGCATCCTGGTGCGCCTCAAGGACCTGGCGTTCGACTGAAGTCAGCCTGTTCCGAGCGTGGGGGCGGACCTGCGTGTCCGCCCATCTGGTGACCAATGCCCTTCTTTGCCCATTCAGAAAACGGTGCAGGCCAGAAGCATGATCTTGTAATCCACCTGAAAAGCGTGGCTGAGTCGGCGTTGCAGTTTGCCGGGAAGTTCGGCGCAACGGAGTTTGGTTACTCCACGTGCAAGGGATACTGACGGAGAGATTATGGTGCCAACGCAAGGTTTTCTCACCATCGCCTTGGAAGTCGCGGGGCCTGCAGCTATGTTTACAAGACCCGATACCGGTGCAACCCCGATCTCCTACCCTGTTCCGACCTACAGCGCGGCGAAAGGCATGTTCGAATCGGTCGCTCGAAAAACGAATGTCTATATCGATCCTTTCCGCGTCGAAATTTGCAAACCAATTCGCCACTGGCGGTATGTCACGAACTATGGTGGTCCTCTGCGAAAGCCAAACCAGATTACCAAGAATGTTGTAACGCGCGAACCTGGAGCTCTGCTTGAACACTGAGAGGTTCGCGGCAGTTCGAACCTATTGAAGAGGAAGGAGATTTGCTGGTCAAGGTATGCGGGAACATGTGATGCACTTCCTTTGTGAGATGGTTCGCGCAAAGACAGCTTCAAGTCTCCGATGTGCTTGGCATTTATAGTAATACAGTAGCGCCCGCTCGAAAGGGCGGGCGAGGATTGAAGGGGGGGAAGGGTGCCAGACACCGCCTCCGTCCAGGAAACCGCGCGGGAGCGCTAGGGCTCGTTGGTGAGCGTCCAGACGAGGGCCAGGGTGTAGCGGGTCACGGCGGCGAGGAGGTCGGGGTTGATCTTGTCGGGTGTATCGGTCGGCTGGTGGAAGTCCGGATGCGGCCCCGACGTCACGATGGCGGCGGTGGGGATGCCGGCCTCGGCGAACGGGACGTGATCGCCGCCGGGGAACAGCCCGAACAGTTCCAGTTTGTCGCCCAGCCCTACTTTCTCCGCAGCCGCCTGCGCGACGGCTTTCTCGATCTTTGAAAGCCCCACTGTGACCTTGCCGTTTCCCACCCCCGCGTGATCCACATTGACCATGGCTTTGACGGTCTTCAGGGGAGAGACGGGGCGAGACACGTAGAATTGGGATCCCATCAATCCTTGCTCTTCACCCGCAAAGAAGAGGAACAAAATGCTGCGCTTGGGCCTGATCCCGGTTGTGGAAAGCGCACGGGCGATCTCAAGCAGGACGGCCGTGCCCGAGGCGTTATCGTCTGCGCCGGGAAACACCAGCCCTCCCTGCCTGCCGAAATGGTCGTGGTGCGCTCCGACGATGATGGTCTCCTTGCTGAGTTCGGGGTCCGAGCCCGACCACCATGCGAGGACGTTGGAGGCGGTCGCGTCGTGCAAACGGGGGCGCATCTCGATGGTGATCCTGGTCCCGGTTTCCAACGAGCGGGCGGCGAGGGCCTGGTCCATGTCCTTCTGGAACGATCGCAGGCTGCGGCCGGTGGGCGTCAGGATGGCTTCAGCCGCTGACGGGTCGAGCCACAACCCCGGCAGGGCCTCCGCGTGCGTGCCTTCATAGAGCAACACCGGTTTCGTGCTCATGCCTCGGCGCTGTTCGTAGGGACTGAGGAGAGGGCCCGTCACAATCAGATAGGCCACGGTCCCCTTGGCGCGGGCGGTCTTGATCTTGTCTCCGTGGGTGAGGCGTCCGGCGAAGCCCTTGGGCTGGCCCCGCAGAAACAGCACGACCTTTCCGGACACCGGCAGGTCCGCATACTCGTCCAATCCCTGGGCCGGGGCGCTGATTCCGTACCCGACGAATAGAACAGGGGCTGAAATTTTTTCAGCGGGCGCGGCGCTTACGATCGGAAGGAAATCCCGGCCGAAGTGAAGCGGCACGGAGCGCTCGGCGACCTGTATCTCAGCATGGACAGGTGTATCAATTTGTACTGTTCTCAAAGGGAATGGCTGCAACATCGCGTCGGATAAACGACTTTTGATATATGCGGCAGCCGCATCCCCACTGGGCGTTCCGGATTGCCGGCCCTCGAACCGGGCCAGGTCCTGGACCGTCGGCATGAGTTGATCGTGGGAGATCTGCGCGGTGAGTCGTGTGAAGTCGCCGGGTTCGGCGAGGGCCGGAAGCTGGAAAATCGTCAGTGCGGTGAGCGTCAGAAGCGCGAGGCGAGGCATGGGGGCAATTATAGCACGCGGTTTGCAGGAGCCTCGGCCGTCCCATTTTTGACCAATCTTTCCTCTTGCTTTCTGCCGCGTCTTTCTGTAGAGTCAGCCGCGTTGGGCCGCCTCCAGAGGGCCTCAGAAGAAGGTGCCCCCAGTTGATGATGGGCCCTACAGATCTCCAACACCAATCAAACAGACTCAGCCGTACGGCATTTCATCCTACTAGCACGTGAGGGATTAAGAAGTGGAGCATGTGATTGACGCCAAGACGCAGCCTCGGTCGATTGATTACCTGTCGCTGACCTTATTCGCGCTGGTCATGGTCGTCGCGCTGGTCGCCGTGCCCGCGTTCGGCTACTTCGTCGGGTATACCTGGCTGGACTGGGCATTGCTGGTCATTCTCTACTATGTGACAGGCATGGGCATTACCGTCGGCTATCACCGCCTGCTGTCCCATCGGAGCTTCGAATGCCGGCCGTGGGTCAAGGTCGCCCTGCTGATTGCGGGGGGCTGGGCCCTGGAAAATTCCGCGTACAAGTGGTGCGCCGACCATGTCCGCCACCATGCCCGGTGCGACCAGGATGAAGACCCGTATAACGCCATGCGTGGCTTCTGGTACAGCCATCTGCTGTGGATCTTCTATAAGAGCCGGCCCGAGCTGAATGAAAAATACGAAACCCAGTTCCGTAAGGATCCCCTCGTGATGTGGCAGTATCGCTATTATGCGCCCATTGTCCTGTCCGGCCTGGCGGTCCCCTTTCTCGCCGGGTACCTCTATAACGGGTGGATGAGCGGCCTCGGATGCTTTCTGCTGGCGGGCGTGGCGCGCACTTTCCTGGTTCTCAACTCGACCTTCTGCATCAATTCGATCTGTCACATCTGGGGCGATCAGCCGCATACAGGAGCCGATTCGAGCCGGGACAATTGGTTTATCTCGCTGCTGACCTTCGGCGAGGGCTACCACAATTACCACCACGCGCATCAGCGGGACTACCGGAATGGGTGGCGCTGGTACAATTTTGATCCGTCCAAGTGGTTCATCTTCGGGCTGTCCGTAATGGGCATGGCGTGGAATCTCTGCCGGATTGAGCCCGATCGGGTCCGGTATCAGGCGTAGTTGTGAGTTCCTTGTATGAGCGTATCACGCGTTAACCCAGGAAGATCCCGTTGGGATCGGGGCGAAGTTTAACGAATGAACGAACCGCACAGCGGTTCAGCAGGGTGAAAGGAGTCTGGTATGGCGAAAGCGATGACGAAGTCTCAGGTTACGGAGCATCTGGCCGGCAAGGTCGGGATCACGAAGAAATCGGCGGGTGAGTTTCTTGATCATCTGGCTGCCCTTGCCCACAGAGAGGCCAAGAACACCTTCACGATGCCGGGCATCGGCAAGCTCGTGCTGGTGAACCGGAAGGCCCGGATGGGCCGTAATCCGCAGACCGGCGAGGCGCTCAAGATCCCGGCAAAGCGGGTGGTGAAGTTCCGGGTGGCGAAAGCCTGCAAGGACTCGGTGATGGGGAAATCGAAGTAACCCAGATACGGTCGAAGTGGTTTTTGAGAAGGGCCGCCCGGGATGCCGGGCGGCCCTTCTTTTTTCATGAGAAATGAAGTGAAGACGTCAGAGAAGGGCTGTGACGTTTTCCGGAGGGCGCCCCAGGATGGCCTGGTCGCCCTTCTCGATGATCGGGCGCTGAATCAGTTCAGGATGGATCACCATGAGCTTGATCAATTCCTCGTCGCTCAGCGCCTTCTTGTCCAATTGCAGTTTCTTGTACGTTTCCTCTTTTGTGCGGAGCAGTTGACGGGGGGGAATGCCCAGTTTCTGGATCAGCCGGCGGAGCGTCGCCGTGGACAACGGCGTCGCGAAATAGTCAATGGTGACGAACTTCGCCTTGGCTTCACGGAGGAGCGCCAGGGTCTGGCGGCATGTCGAGCAACTCGGTTTTTGATAGACGGTCAGCTTCTCCATAAATGTCGGTCCTCCTCGTGGGGTAGGTGTAGCAATGGAGGAGAAGGCTTGTCAAGCGCGGGCCGAAGTGATGAAGGGCGTTGGAGATGATGGGGTGAGACGCGCGTGAGCAGGGTTCCCGGCAGCGTCGGGTTGGGCGTGGTCGGCATGGGCCGCCACGGCAGCCGGTATGTGAAGCACCTCTTGGAGGGCGTTCCCGGCTGTCACCTTGCGGCGGTCTCACGGCGGGATGAGGCCGCGGGGCGCGCCTTTGCCGAGCGGTATGGTGTGCTGTTCTTTGGGGACTGGCGGGAGCTCGTGGCGCGGCCTGAGGTGGAAGCGGTCGTGGCCGTGACGCCGCCGGGCCTGAATCGGGAGATCTGTCTCGCGGCCGCCCAAGCGGGCAAGCCGATGCTGATCGAAAAGCCGCTGGCGTTGACGGTGGCCGAGGGTCGCGAGATGGTCGGCGCGGCCCGCATCGCCGGGGTGGCGCTGATGACGGCTCAGACGCTCCGCTTCACGCCAGTCCTGGAGCGGCTCCGGGCGACCCTTCCGCTGATCGGTCCGCTCGAGTATCTCTGCCTGGCGATGCGGGCGGAACGGCCCCCGCATCACTGGCTGGACGATCCGGCGCAGGCGGGCGGGGGCGTCCTGCTGGAGATCGGCATCCATCTGTTGGACCTCATTCGCTACCTGACGGGGGAAGAAGCGGTGGAAGCCGCGGGAGAGATACTTCACCGGCACACCACCCGGGTTGAAGATCTTGCTCAGGTGCGGTTCCGCCTGGCTTCCGGGCTTCCCTGCTATGTGGAGGTGTCGAGAGTGTCCGGGGGACGTGTCTGCCGTGCGGAGGCGGTCGGGCAAGGAGGGCAATTGCTCGCCGATGTGGATCGGAGCCTGCTGACCCGGACCGTGGGGAGGACGATTGTGGCGGCCGAGTCTGTCCCGGACCGCCCCACCGTCGTCATGGTCCTGGAGGCGTTCGCCCGGAGCCTCACCGCCGGAACCCCGGCTCCCGTTTCCGGAGAGGATGGACTGCGCGCGGTCGCGATGGCGGAAGCCTGCTACCGTGCGGCTCGCGAAGGGCGGCCGGTTGTGGTATAGATAGCGCCATGCCAGGCGCGGAAGAAGGCCCGTTCGCACAGGCGACCAGCTTCGCGGTCGCCACGCCGGAGGCGCGGAACCTCCGTGACCTCCGTCATCGCCGGTATGGGCAGCCTGTCTACGTGTCCTCGGATCAGATCCTTTCGCGGAAAGGGCAGGTGGGCACCTGGGAGAAGTTCAACGTCCGCCTGGCGGTCGTCAAGTTTCCGGACAACGTGCTCCTGGGGTACGATCCGGCTGACCTGCTCCTGCCGACTCGCTATGCGGACGGCACGCCGGTGTTCGAGACACACGCCTGCGAACTCTGCCGGGCGGTGTTCGCCCTCACGCAGCAGGAGGTGGACGAGAAGAAAGAGCCCGCCCGCTGCGCCGACTGTCGTGATTTTTAGCGTACAATGATCCATGCCGCATGACTTTATGCCGGGGTTGGCAGGGGTGCCGGCGGCCCGCTCTGGGATCAGCGATGTGGACGGCCAGAATGGCGTTCTGGAGTACCGGGGCATTCGCATCGAGGAGCTCGCCGCGAAAAGCACGTTCCTCGAAACCGCGTATCTGCTCCTGTTCAACCGCCTGCCGACACGCGGGGAGTTGGAACGGTTCACCGCAGATGTCACGCGGCACCGCCGGATCAAGTTCAAGCTCACCGAGCTGATCAAGTGCCTGCCCGAGCAGGGCCATCCCATGGACGCGCTCCAGGCGGCCGTGGCGGCTCTCGGGATGTTTTACCCCGGGCGCAACGTCCGGGATCAGGACAACAATTACTGGTCGGCCGTCCGGCTGATCGCCAAGCTGCCGACCATCGTGGCCGCCTTCGCACGCATCCGCCGAGGGGACGACCACGTGCCTCCGCGCGACGACCTGAGCTTCAGCGAAAGTTTCCTCTACATGCTGACCGAGCGGGCGCCGGATCGGGTCGTTGCGGACGTCCTGGACGCCTGTCTTATTCTTCATGCCGAGCACACGATGAACGCGTCCACGTTCTGCGGGTTGGTCACGGCCTCGACGCTCGCCGATCCCTACACGGTGGTGGCCTCGGCCATTGGCGCGCTCAAAGGGCCGCTCCACGGCGGCGCGAATGAAGAGGTTGTTGCCATGCTGCGCGAGATCGGGTCACGCGAGCGCGTACGCCCATACTTGCAGGGGAAACTGGAGGCTAAACAGCCGATCATGGGATTCGGCCACCGGGTCTATAAGGTGAAGGACCCGCGCGCGGTGATCCTTCAGCAGCTCGCGCAGAAGCTCTTCGCCCACTGCGGCAAGTCTCCCCTCTACGAGCTGGCCGAAGAGGTGGAACGGGTCGGCCTGGAGCTGCTGGGACGGAAAAAGGTCTATCCCAATGTGGATTTCTATTCCGGGATCGTGTACGGTCAGATGGGTATCCCTGGCGACACTTTCACGCCCATCTTCGCGATGGCCCGGGTGGTCGGGTGGCTCGCCCATTGGCTGGAGCAGCTGAAGGAAAACAAGCTCTACCGGCCCGACCAGATCTATGAAGGCGAGCACGGCCGCCGCTACCTGCCGCTCGACCAGCGCAAGTAAGGTCAAGGTCTTCGTCCTTGTGCCTTCCTCCTGTCTGGATTACAATCGCCCCCGGCTCTAGAGCAACCCCAGCAACGGAGAAGACCTGTGAAATCGAAACGAGGTTCCAAGCCACCGATCAAGGCGGGCAAGGGCAAGGCGAAGATCATCTATCTGACGAGGAGACCGCCGGGCAAAACGTCGGGCGGCGCTACGCGGCTCGAGCGCGACACGATGGGCGAACTGGCGGTTCCCGCCGACGCCTATTACGGTGTCCAGACCGCGCGGGCGATCGAGAACTTTCCGATCAGCTCATTGCGTGTGCCGCGGTCCATGATCCGCTCTTTGGGGCTGATCAAGTGGGCGGCGGCCAGGGTGAACATGGAGCTGGGGTTCCTGGATCCCAAGATCGCCAAGGCGGTTCGCCAGGCGGCCCAGGAAGTGATCGACGGCCGGCTGGACGACCAGTTTCCGGTGGACATCTTTCAGACCGGCTCCGGGACGTCGTCCAACATGAACGTCAATGAAGTGATCGCGAACCGGGCGGCTGAGTTTCTGGGCGGGGAGCGGGGCAGCAAGCTCGTGCACCCGAACGATCATGTGAACATGGGCCAGTCCAGCAACGACGTCATTCCCTCCGCGATCCATCTGGCGGCCTTGGAGCAGATCGACAAGGCGCTGATTCCGGCCCTCAAACGGCTCTATGCGGCCCTGGCGGCGAAGGCCAGGGAGTTCGACCCCATCGTCAAGATCGGGCGGACGCATCTGCAGGATGCGACACCCATCCGGCTCGGCCAGGAGTTTTCAGGCTATGCCCGGCAGATCGAGATGGGCATTCAGCGGGTGGAGCGTACGCGTGCCTCGCTGGGTGAACTGGCGTTGGGCGGGACGGCCGTGGGGACGGGCCTCAACGCGCATCCCGAATTCGCCCTGTGCGTGATCGGCCTGCTGGCGCGGGAAACGAAATGCCCGTTGCGGGAAGCGCGCAACCATTTCGAGGCGCAGGCCGCCCAGGACGCCCTGGTCGAGACCAGCGGGGCGCTCAAGACCGTCGCGGTCAGCCTGATGAAGATCGCGAACGATCTGCGGTGGCTGGGCTCAGGGCCGCGGTGCGGGCTCGCGGAGATCCTCCTGCCGGAGACCCAGCCCGGCTCGTCCATCATGCCGGGGAAAGTCAACCCTGTCATCGCCGAATCCGTCATGATGGTCTCGGCGCAAGTCATCGGCAACGACGCCGCCATCACCATCGGGGGGCAGGCCGGTAATTTCGAACTGCTCGTGATGCTGCCGGTCATGGCGCACAACCTGCTGCAATCCATCGCGCTGCTGGCGCGGGCCTCCGAGAACTTTGCGGTTCGGTGCGTGGAGGGCATTGCGGCCGATCAGGAACGGTGCCGCGCCGGCATCGAACAGAGCCTGGCCATGTGCACGGCTCTCGCGCCCGAGATCGGGTACGAGGCGGCGGCCCAGATCGCCAAGGAAGCCTACAAGTCCGGCAAGACTGTCCGCGAGGTGGCGTTGATGAAGAAAATCCTGCCGGAGTCCAGACTCAATTACCTCCTGGACCCCTGGCGCATGACCGAACCGGGCCTGACCGACGACAAGCCGGGAGGCGCCGGCGGCTAGCCATGGTTTTTTGACTTTTCGTCCGTTCTTATGCTAGCGTCGGCACTTATTTTTGCCTAAGGGGAAGGGTTGTAGAGGACGCAGCCGTCGATGAGCGCGAAGCATGTGATTATCGTTGTCGGAGCCGGCCCGGCCGGTCTCTCCGTCGCCAATCTGATGTCCAAGCAGGGGCATGAAGTGGTCGTGCTCAACCGGGACATCAAGTTCGGCGGCCTCGCCGAGTACGGTATTTTTCCCAAGAAGCATAAGCTGCGCGGCGGGTTGCGAAAGGGCTACTGGGAGGTCCTGACCCGTCCCAACGTCCAATATTTCGGCAACGTGATGGTTGGTAACGGCGCTCACGTCACCGTCGAAGAGCTGCGCGCGCTCGCGCCCGGCGCGCTGGTGTTCTCGACCGGGGCCCAGGGCACCAAGACCATCGGGGTGGAAGGAGAGGCGGCCCAGGGGGTCTATCACGCCAAGGACTGCGTCTACCACTTCAATCTGCTGCCGGGATTCAGCACCCGCCCGTTCGAGATGGGCCAACGCGTGGCGGTCGTCGGCATCGGGGATGTGATGGTGGACATCGCGCATTGGCTCTCCCGCAAAAAGCGTGTTGCGGAAGTCCATGTGATCGTGCGGCGGGGACCGGCCGAACGGAAGTACAATCCCAAGGAGATCCGCGCCGTCTGCGCGCTCATCGATCAGGAATTCCTCGAAACGGAGTATGCGCGGGTCTCCGCGCGCATGGAGGCCGTGGGGCAGTCGGCGGAGAAAGTGCTGGCCGAAATGCGGGTGGAGTTCGCGAAGTGCGAGCCTCTGGAAAGCCAGACCCGCATGCATTTCCATTTCCTGTCCTCGCCGAAGCGAGTCCTGACCGACGCGCAGAATCACGTCACCGGCCTGGAACTCGAAGACACCAGGCTGGAGATCAAGGGAGCCGACACCACGGCGGTAGGCATGAAGACCTACTACACCCTTCCGTGCGACAGCGTCGTCTTCGCCGTCGGCGACCGGGTGGACGAGAAGGTGGGCCTTCCTTATAAAGGAGGGATCTTCATCACGAATCCGCACCGGACGCAGAATGATCCCGACGACAGCTTCTTCCAGGCGTACGATGAAACGGCCAGCGCGGTCCTGCCGGGGGTCTTTCTATGCGGGTGGGCGCGCAAGGCGAGCGAAGGGCTGGTCGGCGTCGCCAAGCGTGACGGCGAGTGGTGCGGCGAGGTCGTGACGCGTTACCTGGCCACCAGAACATCCCCGCCTTCCGAGGACGCCGCACAGATGCTTCAGCGGCTGGAAACCCTCCTGAGAAGCCGGCAGCCGGACCTCGTGCGGGCCGCCGATCTGTTGGTCTTGAGCGAGATGGAGAAACAGGAAGGCCGGCGCCGCGACATTGAAGAGTTCAAATTCCCCACCAATGAAGAGATGCTGGCCGCGATCCGCAAGAACAAAGCGGGCGCGAAAATCCCGGCGTCCTGCTAGCTCTCTCCCCACTTCAGTTTTTTGCTGAGCATATCGTAGTAGGATCGGTCGGGGAACCGGATCAGGCGGGTCTTGTTGTTCGAGGCCCGGATCTCAACTGTGTCGCCCGGCTGCAGCGTGATGCCGACCTGCCCGTCGAAGGTGGCCATCGCGCCCTGGTCTTTGCTGACCAGGAACACTTCGACGAGGACATCCTGCGGAATCACAATGGGCCGGTTGGTGAGGGTGTGGGGGCAGATGGGCGTGAGGATCAGCGCGTGGACCGAGGGATTCAGGATCGGCCCACCCGCGGCCATGGAATAGGCGGTGGAGCCCGTCGGGGTGGAGACGATCAGCCCGTCCCCCCGCAATCGCGTGACGAACTGCCCGTTGATCGAGATCTCCAGTTGCACCATGTGGGACAGCGCGCCCTTGCTGACCACGGCGTCGTTGAGGGCGGAGGCCGCCATGACTTCCTTGCCCCGCCGCATGACCAGGGCGCGCAGCATGAGGCGTTCCTCTTCCGAAAAGGACTTGGAGAAGACGTGCTCCAGAGCCGTGAAGGCCGCCTCGCGGGTGACGGCAGTGAGGAACCCCAGGCCGCCGGCGTTGACCCCCAGAATCGGAATGGGCCGGCCCTCCACCAGCCGGGCGGCGGCCAGCATGGTGCCGTCCCCCCCCAGCACCACCAGCATGTCGGCGAGCGTGGCGAGATCCTTCTTCTGGTACGAGGCCGTCTCTCCCGCAAGCGCGGCGGTGGGCGGGTCGAGCATCGGCTCCTTGCCACGGGCCCGCAGCCAGGGCACAAGCTCTTGCAGGAGAGCCTGGGCGTCGGGCGACTCGGGCTTGACGATGATGCCGATGCGTTTCATCCACGCCCATTCTATCGGCGCCCATTGAGGTTGTCAATGAAACGTCTCGTAACATTACCTACGTTAGTCAGAGTGTGATGAGCGTGTGGTGATTTTGATCGGTTGGCAGGCTTTACCGCGGAGGGTTGCGTCCTTGACAGTGAGGGCGACGACGGATAGAATGAAACTCAAGAATTCTCCGCAAACGGCCGACAAACCGTAGAGGCGCCCGACCAGCCGGGGAGGAGACCGAATGTTCGAACGATTCACCGACAAAGGCCGAAAAATCATTGTCTTGGCGCGCGAGGAGGCTGAGCGGCACCAGAATGACTATCTGGGCACCGAGCATCTCGTCCTGGCCGTCTTGCGCGAGAGCGACGGCGTCGCCCTGATGATCCTGAAAAAGATGGGGCTCTCCTCCGAGCAGGTTCGCCTCGAAATCGAGCGGAACCTTCCGGGCGGCGGGACGACGATGACCTTCGGGGAGATTCCCTTCAGCCCGCGGGTGAAGAAAGTCATCGAATATGCGGTCGAAGAGGCCCGTCTGCTGGGCCATAATCATATCGGCGGAGAGCATCTTCTGCTCGGCCTCCTGCGGGAAGAGGAGGGCATCGGCGGGAAAATTCTCCGGAGCCTGGGCGCCAATCTCCTGACCGCCCGCCAATTGACGGTGTCGTTTCTGCGCAAGAGTTCCCCACGGGAGCGCGATCGCAAGAGCAACACGCCGGCCCTGGATGAATTCGGGCGCGACCTGACCCATCTGGCGCAGGAAGGCTCGCTGGACCCGGTCATCGGCCGCCAGGACGAGATCGAGCGGGTGCTGCAGATCCTCAGCCGGCGGACCAAGAACAATCCGGTGTTGATCGGGGAAGCCGGCGTCGGCAAGACGGCGATCGTCGAAGGGCTCGCCCAGCGCATCGTGGGCTCGGAGGTTCCCGACAATCTGCTCAACCGGCGCGTCATCGCGCTGGACCTGGGATCGCTTGTGGCCGGCACCAAGTATCGCGGCCAGTTCGAAGAGCGTCTCAAGGTGGTCATGAAGGAAATTGTCCAGGCGGGCAACGTGATCATCTTCATCGATGAGCTCCATACACTGGTGGGAGCCGGCGCGGCGGAGGGGTCCATCGACGCCTCCAACATGCTCAAGCCCGCGCTCTCGAGGGGCGAGATCCAGTGCATCGGCGCGACCACCCTGGATGAGTACCGCAAGCACATTGAAAAGGATGGGGCGCTGAAACGGCGCTTCCAACCCATCTATGTGCAGCAGCCCAGCGTGGAGGAGACCATCCGCATCATCCAGGGGCTGCGCGATCGGTATGAGAGCCACCACGGCATCGAAATCACGGAGGAGGCCATCGCCGAGGCCGTCAAGCTCGCGGATCGGTACATCACGGATCGGTTCTTCCCGGACAAGGCCATCGACGTGATCGATGAGACGGGGTCGCGCGCCAAGCTGCAGGCCTATGCCTTGCCCGGCGATCTGCGCGCCATGGAACAGGAGCTCAAGAAGGTTACCCGTGAGAAGGAGCTGACGATCGCCCTCCAGAACTTTGAGGAAGCCGTAAAGTTCCGCGAGGAGGAAGAGCGCCTGCGCAAGCTCCTGGAAGATTCCAAGCGGGAATGGAAGAAGAGCCAGGAGAAGAGCCGTCCGGTGATCACCAAGGATGACGTCTCGTACGTGGTCTCCAAGATGACCGGCATCCCCCTGTTCAAGCTCGAAGAGGAGGAATCCCAGAAGCTGCTGCGAATGGAAGAGGCCTTGCACAAGCGCGTGGTCGGCCAGGATGAAGCCGTCTCTGCGGTGGCGCGCTCCATCCGGCGCTCACGGGCCGGGCTTAAAGAATCCAAGAAGCCGATCGGGTCATTTATCTTCATGGGACCGACGGGCGTCGGGAAGACTGAACTGGCGCGGGCGCTCGCGGGGTTCCTGTTCAACACCGAGGACTCTCTCATTCGGATCGATATGTCCGAATACCAGGAGAAGTTCAGCAGTTCCCGGCTGTTCGGGGCGCCTCCGGGGTACGTCGGCTACGAAGAAGGCGGGCAGCTCACCGAAAAGGTGCGCCGCCGGCCGTATTCCGTGGTGCTCTTCGATGAGATCGAAAAGGCCCATCCGGATCTCTTCAATGTGCTATTGCAGGTGTTGGACGATGGCGTTCTGACGGACAGCCTGGGGCGGAAGGTGGACTTCAAGAACACGGTCATCATCATGACCTCGAACATCGGGACCCGCTTCATCAAGGGGGCCTCGCTCGGGTTTCAGCGCGATACCAAGGATGAGCTCAATCTTCGCCAGAAGGACAGCATACTGGGCGAGCTCAAGCACACGTTCAGCCCGGAGTTCCTCAACCGCATTGACGAAGTGGTCGTCTTCCACCCGTTGGACAAGACGCATCTTGTCACGATCGTGGACAATCTTCTGGGTGAATTCAACCAGCGCTTGGCGGAGCGCGGGATCGAGCTCGAGGTGTCGGAAGAGGTCAAGGCCTGGCTCATTCAGGAAGGGTACCAGCCCGTGTACGGCGCTCGCCCGATGCGGCGCTGCATTCAGAAGAATATCGGCGATCCGCTCTCGGAAGAATTGATCAGGGGGCGGTTCAAGGAATCCCACAAGGTCAAAGTGGTCCTCAAAGACGGGACGCCGGCGTTTGTCGAGGAAGAGGCGCTGGCTGGCGTCTGATCCAACGACATTCTCTCCCACAAGTCTTCCGCTGATTCTCGGAATCGAAACGTCCTGCGATGAAACCGCGGCCGCGGTGGCCGGGTCCGATGCCGTCGTGCTGGCGGAGGTCGTGCGATCGCAGGTCGAGACCCATGCCCGCTTCGGCGGCGTGGTGCCCGAGCTGGCCGGCCGCCGCCATATCGAGTCCATCGATCTGGTGGTGCAGGAGGCCCTCGCGCGCGCGGGTGTCGGCGTGCGCGATCTCCGCGCGATCGCGGTGACCGGCGGGCCCGGGCTGATCGGCGCGCTGCTGGTCGGCGTGGCGTACAGCAAGGCGCTGGCGTATTCCCTGGGCATCCCCCTGATTCCCGTCAACCATCTGGAAGGCCATCTGAGCGCATCGTGGCTCGGCGCCAGCCGTGTGACCCCACCGTTTGTCGCGCTGATCGCATCAGGCGGGCACACGAATCTGTATCACGTGAAAGCGTGGGGAGAGTCGGTGCTGATGGGACGGACCATGGATGATGCGGCGGGGGAGGCGTTTGACAAGGCCGCCAGGATGCTTGGATTGGACTATCCCGGCGGTCCTGTGATCGACCGGCTGGCGCAGGAGGGCGATCCTGGCAAAGCCCCATTCCCCCGCCCGTATCCCACCTGCGACGACCTCAATTTCAGTTTCAGCGGGATCAAGACCGCCCTGCTGTATTACCTGCGTGACCGCGAAGCCGCGGGGCGCTCCTGGCACGTGCCGGACGTTGCGGCGGGATTTCAGCAGGCCATTGTGGAAGTCCTTGTGGAGAAGACCCTCGCCGCTGCCCGTCTGGCGGGCGCGCGTGATGTGGTGGTCACCGGAGGCGTGGCCGCCAACTCGCAATTACGCGCCCTCTTCGAAGCGCGCGGGAGAGAAGCGGGTGTTGCGGTCCACATCCCGCCGTTTCGCTACTGCACAGACAACGGGGCCATGATCGCGATTGCCGGCGTCCGGCTCTTTCAGGGCGGACACGCGGCGACGCTGGCATTCGAGCCCCGGGCGGATTGGGCCATCGGCGACTGAGAGGGGGCGGCCATTCCTTCACCGCACGGAAACCTGACGGGCCTCAAGCCCAACCAGCTTCGACGGCTGGAACACGTGTACCGCCGGCGGGTGCCGGAGGATGCGATCATTTCCTGGGAGCTGGCCCGCTTCTGCACCGGTCTGTCTCATGAGATCGGCCGGCAGATCGGGGTGCTGATCAACCGGCGGGGGGCTGTTGAGGACGTGATCGTCGGTAACGACCGCGAGGTCGTGCTGCCGGACCTGTCAGGGTATCGCCTGGGGCGGCGCTCGCTTCGCGGGATCCGGCTGGTCCATACGCACCTTCGCGACGAGCCGCTGAGCCAGGATGACCTGACCGATCTGGCGCTCCTTCGGCTCGACCTGATAGCGGCCGTCGGCGTCAACGCTGACGGCCAGCCGGGGCACCTGTACGCCGCAAACATTCTCCCTCCGAATCAAGCCGGCAAGCCCTATGAAGTCTGGAAGCCTGTCGCGCTGCAGGAGTGCGGCGTACGCCTCAGAGAATTTCTGCGCGCGCTCGAAGAGGAATTGAGCTGGACCAAACCCGCGCACCTGGTGAATGACGACCAGGAGCAGGCCATTCTGGTCAGCGTCTCCCGGCAGAGCCTCGCCGACCAGGAAGAGTCGCTTGTGGAGCTGGCGGAACTGTCGCGGTCGGCCGGCCTGGTGGTGCTGGACCAGGTCGTCCAGCGGCCGCAGGCGATTCATGCGAAGTATCTGCTGGGCAGCGGCAAGCTCAAGGAAGTGGTGATCAAGGCGCTCCAGCATGGGGTGGACTTCCTGGTCTTTGACCAGGACCTCACGCCGGCCCAGGCCACTGCGATCGCGGAGGTCACGGAGCTCAAGGTCATTGACCGGACGCAATTAATTCTCGATATTTTCAGCCAGCGGGCGCATAGCCGGGAGGGGAAGATCCAGGTCGAGCTGGCCCAGCTGCGCTATCTCCTGCCGCGCCTCACCGGAAAGGGGACGGCGATGTCCCGGTTGGCGGGCGGTATCGGGGGGCGTGGCCCGGGCGAGACGAAGCTGGAGGTGGATCGCCGGCGGGTGCGGGACCGGATCACGCATCTCGAAAAACAGATCGAGGCGCTGGCCCGGAACCGCGCCCAGCAGCGGGCGCGGCGGTTGCGCCGGGAAGTCCCGATCATCTCGATCGTCGGCTACACGAACGCCGGGAAATCCACCTTGCTGAACGTCCTGACCCGCAGCCGGGTCACGGCGCACGACCGCCTTTTCGACACCCTGGATACGGCCAGCCGACGCTTGCGGTTCCCGGCGGATCGGGAGGCGATTGTGACCGACACGGTCGGGTTCCTCCGGAATCTCCCCGAGGAACTGATGGGCGCGTTTCGCGCCACGCTCGAGGAGCTGCATGATGCCGACCTGCTGCTGCATGTCGCCGACATCAGCAGTCCGACCCTGGAGCGGCAGGTGGTGGTCGTAGAGGGGATCTTGCGGGAACTGGGTCTGGATCGGCTACCTCGCGTGCTGGCCTTGAACAAGGCCGATCGGGTCGATCCGGCCCAGGCATCCATCCTCAGCGCGCGGCTGGGAGGGTTGGCAGTCTCGGCCGTGCGGCCGGAGACGCTGATGCCCTTGCTGGAGGCGGTCGAAAAGCGGCTCTGGAGTTTGACCCAGGCCGCCCTTCCCTGCTAGCATGGTTTCTCTTTTCAAGGCGATGGGTCGCTCTGTGGACATGGCGAGCCGGCTCCTAAAGCTGCTGGATGAGGAAATCCAGAACCCGAAGGTGGCCCTCCACTCTACGACACCGCTCCAGTTGCTGGTGGCCACGATCCTGTCGGCCCAGTGCACGGATGAGCGGGTGAACCAGGTGACCCAGTGGTTGTTTGCCAGGTACAGGACGGCTCAGGACTATGCGAACGCCGATCCGGCCGTTCTTGAGAAGGAGATCCGCTCGACGGGGTTCTATAAGGCGAAAGCCAGGAATCTCATCCGCTGCGGGCAGGTCTTGGTCAGCCGGTTCGAGGGACAGGTACCAAGGACGATGGACGATCTGATCACTCTTCCCGGTGTGGGCCGTAAGACGGCCAACGTCATCCTCGGCAATTGCTTCGGGATGCCCGCGGTGGTCGTCGACACGCACGTGAAACGCGTTGCTCAACGGCTGGGGCTGGCGGATACGGATGACCCCGACAAAATCGAGGTCGCGCTGCAGCGCCTGTTGCCGAAGGCCTCCTGGACGAGGGGCTCGCACCAACTGCTGCTGCACGGGCGGCATATCTGCCGGGCCCGTGCACCTCAATGCCATGAGTGCCGGTTGTACGCGCTGTGTCCATGGGAAGGGAAGCGCCCCGCATGATCCGAAGCATGACCGGGTATGGCCGGGCCGAAGGCCGTCATAAAAGCACGCCGATCACCGTGGAGATCAGGTCGGTGAACCATCGCCACAGCGAGGTCGTGGCGAAAGTGCCTCGCGCTTTGCAGGCGCATGAGGATCGGATCCGCAATCTGGTCCAGTCCCACGTCGCCCGTGGACGGGTGGACGTGGCGGTGAACTTCAGCGGCGAGCGGGATCCCTGGCGGGGGCTTGTGCTGGACCGGGCGCTGGCGCGCCGGTACCTCGCACTGCTCAAAGAACTGCAGCGGGAGCTCGGCCTGAAGGGGACTCCGGACGTGGCATTGCTGGCCGGCTTTCGGGATATCATCAAGCCGGCCGAACTGGCGGCTGAAGATCCCGGAGCGATTCACGCGGTGGAAAAAGTGCTGGAGCGGGCGCTGAAGGCGCTGGATCGCATGCGCCGGCATGAGGGCCGCACACTGGAGCGGGACCTGCTGGCCCGCCTGCAAGAGATCGCCGGACACCTGCGGGCGATCCGGCTCCGGTTGCCTGCCATCGTGCAGGAGCGGCAGGTGCGGTTGCAGGAACGGGTCAACCGGTTGCTGGAAAGCGCGGGCGGAGGAAAGGACGGGGTGGACCAGATCCGGGTTGCGCAGGAAGTCGCGCTGCTGGCCGATCGGAGCGACGTGAGTGAGGAGCTGACCCGGCTGGACAGCCATCTGGACCAGTTCAGGAATTTCCTTCGCAAGTCGGAGTCGGTGGGACGCAGCCTGGACTTCCTGTTGCAGGAGATGAACCGGGAGGTCAATACGATCGGCTCGAAGGTTGGCGACACGGCCGTGACGCAGGAGATCGTCGCGCTGAAGGCGGAATTCGAAAAGATCCGCGAGCAGGTGCAAAATGTCGAGTAGGGGCATGCCCGACAATCGCCGTCATGGGACGCTCTTCGTCGTGTCCGCGCCCTCCGGGGCCGGCAAGACGTCCCTGTGCCATGAACTCGTCGCCCGTCTGCCGGACGTCCGGTACTCGGTTTCGTGC